>OBEQ012463230.1_pt1 | contig 171698 bp, 150 predicted proteins | sample 1670901 | NCBI WGS metagenome assembly OBEQ01 (sample SAMEA104232315, study PRJEB22302) | groundwater metagenome | biome: forest; feature: aquifer; material: groundwater | place: USA | collected 2011-08-07 | depth 5.4 m
AAAAGCTGCCCAGGCAGCCACAGGCGCTAGCGGAGATTTGTTAATTGCGGGAGCAGTGGCAGTCACAGCAGCTGAGTTTATTGCAGGCAATCCTGCTGCTGTCAGTCAGGAAGAGAAAATTAGTTCTGAAATAAGTCGAATAGTTGAATCGACGAGTCAAAAGATTGAAAAAACTATAAAAACAGATACTGAAAATGTATTTGCCGAAGCAGCCGCGCATAGTTTAAATAAAAATCATTACCCTGAATTAACAAAATCAGAAATAGAGAATGTAGCCAGAAATACGCGTGCTAACGCTGACATCAAGGTGAATATCAAAGGTGAAAACGGAAAACAGTATTATTATGATGCAAAAAACAATAATTTATTCATCAATAATCCTAAGGGGCCAACAGTATTTAAGCCAGAGGATGGTTTAGACTATCTAAGAACTACTGTAAGAAAAGATATACAGAAAGGTGGTGGTGATTTGTGATACAACTAAAAAATAATTTCATTAGTGGCTTCAGTCATGATGAAATTTATATTATAGGGAAGAGCCTAACAGATGCATGGGGTTACCCATACAGGCCTAAAACTATTAAGTTTTTGACTGATCGAGAAGAATATAAAAAAGTCGATGATAAATTTAATGGACAAAATGGATATCAGATAGACCAAAATGATATTGCCATTGTGTTAAATGCCTTGGAATTACTGTATTATGAAAATGGCGATTTTTTGGCGCTATATGACGGTGTTACTATGGAAGATGTTAAAACACTCTATGAGAGACTAAAACAATATGCACCCTTCTCTGGCTAAGGGTAATTGGTACCATTTGCTCCTTAAAATTCAGCAGCTATGACAAAAACGGCCTTGTCATGAAAGCCGGAGGAAACTTTTATTACTACGACTACGTCGGACGGATCATCAATGCCAAACAGCAGAAAGCTGGTGGCGGGTTGCTCGATCTGGTCACGTACGCGTATACGCCCGATGGAGACAGGATCATGAAAAAGAACCCCAGCACCTATCCCTATACGACCTACTATCCCACCAGAAACTACGAACAGACCGATGCCGGAGGAATTCTGATCCGGCTGTATCTGGGAAACCAGGCCGTTGCCACGGTTGATGAGCGATCCTGGACAAATCTTCCTCCTGACCGCAGGTATATCCATCCTGACAATCTCGGTTCCGCGCGGGTTGTTACAGATCAGAGTGGAGCGATGGTCGAACTCATGTACTACGAACCGTTCGGGGTGATGTCGCTGCTCCAGCAGTTTTCCGGACCGCCGTACTATGACGAAAAGCGCAAATTCACCGGCCACTTCCATGACGATGAAACCGGGCTTGAGTACATGGAGGCCAGGTACTATACTGCAGGCTGGGGCAGGTTTATGGCGCAGGATCCGCTGTTCCTTGAACTCGGCTCTTCCGGATCGGGCGGCGGCGCTTCCGGCAGCGTTCTTTCAAAATTATTAACAGACCCCCAGTCCCTCAACTCCTACGCCTACGCCAGGAACAATCCGCTCAGGTATACGGATCCGGATGGGAGATTCTGGAAGGAAGTTGGTGCTTTCGGCGGAGGATTGGTGAAAGGAGCCGCATACATTGGAGGTTTGGCGGTGGGAACGGCTGAAACGGCTATTAATCTGGCTGCTGGTGCTGCAAATACGGTGATGAATCCCATAGATACTGCAGTCGCCACCTACAATGCAGTGACGCACCCGGATCAGGTTTGGAATGGAATTACCGCCGAAGCATCAGCCAGACTGGAGGCGGTCAATCACATGCAGGATAGTGTCGAAAGCGCCTTTAATGCCGGAAGAGCGGTCGGGAAAACCGCTGCGGAAATTTGCGCTATTGCCTGTACGGCTGCCGCGAAGCTAGGGATAGGAGATGATGCGGCAAGTGGAGCAAGTCTTTCAACCAACGGATTAAAACTACAAAAACAACTTGCCAGCGAAGCGCAAATGGCAGAACTGAACAGTAGTGGTGGGCATGTTATAGCTGGCCATGGAAGTAATAGAGCAATTGATGATATTCAACGGCTAACTAAAACGTATGGTGGAAATGCCTCAGATTGGGCTAAGGTTAAAAGTTCAGCTTATAAAGCCTCCGACGGAACAAGTTTTCAAGCCGGCGGATATAGCAATGTAGCAACAGGGAAAATATATGAAATAAAAACTAAAATTGATAAATAATATTATGTATATGTGGTCAAAATCTAAAATAATTAGCATAGCTGAAAAAATAATTCTGAAAGAAATGAATCTTCTTGAGGGTTGCCGACAGATTGTGCGTTTAGTTCATAATCTATCAGAAGAAGATCAAAATAACCCTGATATTCTAATAATAACGACAATAGAATCGTACCTGGACGTTTATCCATCATCTAAAGTTCGTGATCTTTGGAATAAAAACGTTTTGAAAGAAAAAGATAAAGAACTTGCCGAATTCTGGCAAAGAAACGAATCTGATTTTATAAAGGCATGCCAAGGAATAATAAAGAAATTCAGTAACAATGTTTGAATATTTGAGGCTGCATGAAGTAACCTCTATAATGGTCCCCTCCGTCCAGACAGTTTTTTGGGGAAATTAAGTTAAACTTTAACCCCCTGAAAATATGGAGACCAAACGAAGACAACATGGTGCGGAACTTGACATTATTGCGATCAAAAGATACAATCCAACACTTCATAAATTTATCAAGTATGGCTCACTCACCAAACCAGTTAAGCAATAACCGGCACGATGCCGACCGATACGCAAAATCTGCAGAAAACGCTGAAACAGTAATAGTCCCGGGAAGATCGGAAAGCCGTGGGCGTTTTGAGCGTTGGCTGAAAAAGCTTGCTCTTCCATTGGGAATTGTCACAGCATGGATGACAGGTGGCGAAGAGGCTTTAGCCAATACGCCCGTGGGCTGGCAGGGACCGGAACAGAAAATAACCACACCAGGGATACAGGGCTACAACACCTATCTTGCCGACTATGATGATCAGACAAACATTCTCTATTTTGTAAAATTGAGTTCCGTGGGTGGTAATTCTTATAGCGAAATCTATTCCTGCGGCATGAATATCGACGCCATCAATTGCGATAGTCCTGCCCCAACTCCCGTACCTGGAGCCAACAGTAATACCAAACAGGAGGGTGAGTTTAAAAGAGGGAAAGATGCACAGGGAAATTGGATAGCCGTTGTTATTTCAAACCAGGATCACATTTCAGGTAAAGCTTACTATGGCTCTTTCGATAAGGTCACCAACACCATGGGAGCCTGGACACCAATACCCGGTGGTATTAACAGCGATCTCTATGAGGTAGGTTCTCCTGTGTTTAACGAAAAACTGGATACGCTTTTTCTCTCAACTTTTCTATATGATCCTCCTTCAGGCACAAGTTCGGAAATAACCTACAAAGCTTCTATGAATAATTGGAATGCTGGCTGGACCCCTACGCCAAATTGCCAGGATCCTTCCAAAATTACTTACCTGTCATATCTGGATGATACCAATGGTTTTGGTTATGCTGGGATTTTGCAGGGACAACAACAACCTGACGATTTAAGTATATTTTTAAATTATATTCAATATGATGCAGTTACTAAAAACTGTTTCGGTCCCTTCGTAGACGTTAACTTTATTTCTGGAAGTTATCCTCTCAATTATCAGTGGGCTTACACAATGAACGCTCATATCACCGCTCAGGACACAGGAATTTTCCCAAAAGGCACAGCTATTTTCTTTAGTAATAGTGGTGGTAGCCCTTCAGCTCAAGGCATAAAATGGGTCGCTCCTCTTAACAACAATGGATCAACTTCCGCAAGTTCTTCTTCATCAACTGCAAGTGGAGCAGGCGGAAACGGACAGGGTGGTATGGGCGCTGGCGGAATAGGCGGCAACGGTGGAAGTCCGGAAACTGCAAGTTCCGGAACCGGCGGTGCAGCAGGCGGGTCTGGCAGTGGAGGAATGGGTGGAACAGGGGGTTTGGAAAATGCGGGTGGGGCTGCGGCTGTCAGTTCCAGTACAAATGTGAGTAGTTCAGCGGAAACCGGCACTGGAGGGACAGGAATTGTTGGCAGTGGCGGCAACGGTGGGAATATGGAAACAACCGGCGGGTTTGGCGGGATTGGAGGAAACCCTGAAACATCAACTTCCAGCGCTAGTAATCAGGGCGGCCTGGGAGGTATGGAGGCTGTCGCATCTTCAGGCGCAAACAGTGCAGGAGGTGCCGGCGGGACTTTGGAAGCCGCAACGGGCAGTGGAACTGAAAAGCTTGATGGAACTCAGCCGGGCGGATGCGGATGCGAAATCCCTAATAATAATCCTGAAGACATTAATGCCAGCATGGCATTGGCTATTGCCGCTGCTCTTGGCCTGGCTGCACGCAGAAAACCGCGCGTCGGCCCGCAAAAACTGGCAGCCTAAAAAACCGTGTGAAAACCTTCACTATCTTTGCAGCTGTCGAAGTGTGGTGCCGGCATCGTATGCAAAACCCGGATGCGTTGCTGAAACCGGGTAATACTGAATCTCGGTTGAGCCGAGACGCTGTTGTTGCTTTTGTCTATTATCTGCTTTACCATTATTGCTCGTGTCGCTATTAAAAATCGGGTAATAATAATATCCCGGATTCGCGCCATAAGAACCATAATTCAAAAAATCCCACGGCGGAAACAAATCCCCGCTTCCAGGATAATAATTTGCCGTATCAGCTGGGTCCTGCCGCTGCGGATCAGTGTCATAAACCGACCAAGGAGTCCCATCCAGTTTGTAAATACGCGGAAGGTCGCATGGGTAAGGCCCGATTGGTTTATTATTGCATGCCGGATCATCAGTAATGTGTATAAAATTGCCGGCAGCATCCTTTGCAGTCATCCCGGTATATTGACGCAGGTAGTTAAGATCATAAAGCTCGGCGCGCAATTGCTCCGCAACAGTTCCCCCGCTTAGCAGTGTGCCGTCACCTAAAATCCATGGATCCTTGGCATCACCAGTATGGGCGGATCCGCCAATAGTGTTGACTGAAGCCAGGGTTCCCTGCCAGTAGAGCTGACAGCAATCAAAAATACTTTTAAAATTCTGCAGATCCCCAAACTGCGGCTCCCCAGTCCCAGCAGGGTCAAACCCAATGCCATTTGCATACGGAAACACGCTCCCGTCTGCAACCAGAAAAGCCTGGATGTTCGTGATAGCCGATCCATCCGGCGCTTTCACATTCACATAAACGTGGCCCTTGTTTTGCATACTGGGGAGATCGCGAAGAACAATAATTCCGAGGGGTGTAAAGTTCTTCGTACCATTAAAAAGACTATTATCAATAAACAGATTGCCATTTCTCACAACAATAGTCCGCTGCCCGTTCCAGGTAACACTGCCTTTTCCATTGGATGTAGTAAGATGGACATCCCCGGTTGTATAATATACTCGCGCAACATTATTGGCATCAGGCAAAAAAGTAACCAGCGAACCTAACTCATTTTTAAAACCGCCATTGCCATCCGGAACCAGTGTAGGGGAATCCGTAGGAATACCGCTGACAATCTTTGAAATGTTGCGAAACACCCGGTCGCGCAGAATATTGAGACCAATATCTCCCAGTGAATTAATTTTCTGGCCGGCATTAGGCTGTTTGACCGCAACACGGCTTTGAACAGCTCCATAGACGACCGCTGTTGGCAATGGTGTCGTAGAGCTGGAAAGAGACGCAGGCTGGGGTGTCGGTTGTGGTTGCGGTGTGGGTTGGGGAGGGCAAGCCGGACAGTTTGGACCACCGCAGTCAACCTGGATTTCACCCTGGTTCTGGATACCATCGCTGCAGGTCAACACGGGCTGCAAAAAATTGCTCCACGGAAAAGTCACTCCGCTTAAATCAAACCAGCCCACGTTATCGCTCCAGGCAAAAACCGAATCAGAGCGATGGTTATTGGCGCAGCCAGCCGGTTTTACAGCATAAACCTGGCCCAGACAGGCACTGTCCACGGTCTCTGCCTTCACAAAATAATTGCTCGCGCCGCATCCTCCAGTATTTAAAAAACAGTTAAAACCGATCCAGCCGGCATTGTCGCTCCAGGCATAACCATCCAGCATTCCTGCAAAAGCGCCGGTTTGAGGCCCATTCATCGTCACTCCATAAGAAATCGCTTGAGCCGTAGTATTGCAGGAAATTCCCAGATTTGTGTTTGGAGTTGATGGATTGTTGTCCTCATCGCCGCAATAAAAACTGATCCAGCCCAAATTATCGTCCCAGGCCCAGCCTTTAATCTGAAATGGCCCGACTCCGCCAGTGCCCGGATCATACACGCACGCTTCATAAGCATGCGCAGGCGAACCGGCCGCAGGATCAAAATTCATCACCCCGGAGTTGGCAGTTAAGGCAAACAAAACCTGCTGTCCATGCCCGCTGATGTCAAAACAGGGATTCGGCGTATCAGTGTGATGGGCCAAAACCGGCAGAGCGGCAAAGCCCCCAACCTGAAGCAGCAGCGCAGAGACAAGCCCGCTGGCCAAAAACTTAACAAAAACTGAAATTACTGAAGCTATACCGGCCCCCGGCTTTCCAGAAATATTTCTCATATTTGTTTTTCACAATAAAATCAAATAATTATAGCACAAAAAAGCTTAAAACCAAAGCTGAAAACCGCGAAATTTACAAAAATTTCAGGGGAAATTTCAGGAGAAAAACCTTTACTTTTACACGGACAAGTATTACAATCCTTATAAAAGTAATACTTTTTAGCTTATTCATTTTTCAATATGAAAATTTCTTTGGGACAATTAACTTCAAAATCTCAGGTAACCGTACCAGCGTGGGTGAGGAAAAAATTGGGTATTGAAACAAAAACGAAGATTGTCTGGCTCGAATTAAAACCTGGAGAAATTTCTGTGATCGCCAAAAAAGCGCTTGGCAAAAATGCGATCGATCAACTCTGCGGTGTACTAAAAGGCAAAGGAATCGATCAAATAAATCTGGTGGATAATCTCCTGGTTGACCGCAAAAAAGATTTGGAATTGGAGGAAAAAGGTTTCATTAACAAAAAATAACCATGGAAATTTTGGATGCCTCAGCTTTATTGGCGTTTCTAAAAAAAGAAAATGGCTATAAACCCGTTCAAAATTTATTAAAACAGGCCCAGCACCAGGGGGGTTCCGTCATGATCCATCAGATCAATTATATTGAAGTGGTCAAAAAACTGCTCCAGTATATTGGAGAGCACGAAACAAAAAAAGTGTTGGCAGATTTGAAGCAGCCTTTTTTAGGTGTGGCAAACTACATGGATGAGGATTTGGCAACCTACGCCACGCACATGACAAGTCACGCGCAGATTTCGCTTGCAGATGGGATCGGGCTGGCATTTACCAAAGCCATGGAAGGCAGATTCTGGACAGCAGATAAAGCTTTAAAAAAAATCGCCAGCGAATTAAAAATCGCCCTGGTCCTGATCAGAAATTAAAACCGCGCAGCCAAAAGCTTGAACTATAAAGATCGAAATGTATTTTTGAAACGGGTTCTAATTGCCAATTTATCCGTGCTCCACTTCCTTACTGCAAACCTCTTTATCTTTTTTCATCACCATCAGGCTGCCGCACTTTTTACAAAGTTCGCCGGTTGGCTTGTCCCAGACCGCGTTTTTGCATTTCGGAAACTGGTTGCAGCCGTAAAAAAGTTTGCCGCTCTTGCGCGCGTGGCGCTCGATCATCTGCCCCTTGCCGCACACCGGACACTTCACGCCGGTCGGCATGACAATCGACTGGATGTTGCGGCATTTCGGATAACCGCTGCAGCCAAGAAAATCGCCGTATCGTCCGTGTTTGATCACCATCGGCTCACCGCATTTTTCGCATTTTTTGCCGGCCAGCTTACGCTCGATTTCCTTTTGCTCAGGCGTTAATTCCACAACCTCGCCGTTTTTCATGGGCTTGGCATTTTTGCACTCCGGATAATTCGAACACGACAGGAATTTGCCGAATCGCCCCAGTTTCACAATCATCGGATTACCGCATTTTTCGCATTTCTCATCGGTTTTTTCAAGATTGACAATGTCCTCCTTTTTCAAAGTTTCCTGTTTCATTTCAACAACTTTATGGAATGGCATATAAAAATCGTTAATAACCGGTTCCCATTTCTTTTTACCCTCGGCAATGAGATCGAGCGACTCCTCCATCTCGGCCGTAAATTTATAATCAACGATATGCGGAAAATGTTTGATGAGCATATCGGTCACAACCTCGGCCAAATCCGTGGGTTTCAACTGTTTGGCCTCTTTTTCGATATAGCCGCGGGTAGTGATCGTCGAGATCGTTGGCGCATAGGTTGAAGGTCTGCCAATGCCTTCAGATTCAAGTTTTTTGACCAGACTGGCTTCGGTATAGCGCGGCGGCGGTTTGGTAAAATGCTGCTCCGGATTCAATTTTTCAAGATCAACCTTATCTTTTTCTGCGAGTGCTGGCAATAATTTTTCCTGATGCATGAGCTCTTCTTCCGGATGATCAGAACCTTCCACATACGCGCGCATGAAACCCGCAAACTTGATCGTCTGGCCGGTTGCGCGGAAAACATAACCGGTTTCTTCGGCGCTGTTTGCGCCAGATCCCTGACCAGCTTTCATCGCTGCAATATCAACACCGAGCGCTTTCAATTTGGCTTCCTGCATTTGGCAGGCAAGTGTGCGCTTCCAGATCAATTCATACAAACGGAACTGATCTTTATCCAGATGCGTTTTTACATCTTCGGGTTTTAAAGAGAGATCAGATGGACGGACAGCTTCATGCGCTTCCTGGGCGCCTTTGCGGCCTTTATAATAGCGCGGTTTTTCCAGCGCAAATTCTTTGCCGAAATCAGCAATGATTACTTCGCGGGCCTGTGCCAAAGCCGACTCCGCCAGATTCACCGAATCGGTACGCATGTAAGTAATAAGACCTGTAGTGCCGCGGTGGTGCTCCACACCTTCATAAAGCTGCTGCGCCAGAATCATGGTTTTCTTTACGGAGAAACCAAGTTTGCGTGATGCCTCCTGCTGCAGAGTTGAAGTGGTAAAAGGCGGAGCCGGACTTCGCGTCACATCTTTTTCTTCAACTTTGGTAACGACGTAGTGAGCATTTTCAAGATCCTGCAAAACTTTATCCGTTTCTTTTTGATTTTTAAGTTTGAGTTCTTTGCCTTTAAATTTGTTGAGGGTTGCTTCAAATTGTTCACCTTCACCAGCTCCTGGCTGCGCACCGGCCCCCGCTTTCCCGTTTTTTTCAAAAAGACCGGTAATGCTCCAGTATTCCTCAGCCTTGAAAGCGCGAATTTCGCGTTCACGTTCAACCACCAGACGCACTGCGACACTCTGAACACGGCCCGCCGATAACCCATACCTTATTTTTTTCCACAGCAACGGTGAAAGTTCGTAACCCACCAGGCGGTCAAGCACACGGCGGGCCTGCTGGGCATCGACCAGATCAGCATCAATCTTCCGCGGATGCAAAATCGCCGTCTTAATCGCGCTATCCGTAATCTCATGAAAAACAATACGGTCCACCGGCGTCTTCTTCTCGTCAACGGCAAGCGCCTGCAAAAGATGCCAGCCAATCGCCTCTCCTTCACGGTCCTCATCAGTTGCGATCCAAAGATGCGTTCCCTTTTTCAAAAACCCCTTGAGTTCCGTAATGATCTTCTTCTTATCGGCCGGCACTATATAAGTCGGCTTGTAATGGTCTTCAATATCGATACCCATTTTCGATTTGGGCAGATCCCGAACATGGCCCATGGAAGCCTTAACTATGTACTTACTGCCAAGCATTTTCGAAATCGTTTTCGCTTTGGTGGGCGATTCCACAATCACCAGATTTTCCGCCATAAAAATTCCAGAAATTAAGTAACGAGCAGTATTATAGCACGAATTTTTCAAAATAAGTAAGCGCAGTTTTCTTTCGTTCCAGATAGTACTTTTAAAAGTATATCCAGAATATGGCTGCAAAAAGCCATTGACAGGCATGATCGTTTGATTTTCCCATATACAAGCGAAAAATCGCATTTCGTCATATTTGCCGCAAAAAACAATAGCCATATATATGGCTTACTACAGCCAAAAATCAACGACATGCGAAAAATCGTGCCAACCCCAAAATACGATTATTCCCTTGCTGCTCAAAAAACCTTGCTTTTCCTTTGTACCTTCTTATAATAGCGCTTGGTCTACTTTATTTTTTAACCCATAAAGCCAATGACCAAGCAAGATCTCGTTAATGCCGCAGCAGCTGCTGCTGGTGTTACCAAAAAAGCCGCTGCTGAGGTTTTGGATGCTGTTCTTGAGAACATCACCAAAAGTCTCAAAAAGGGCGAATCCATTACCGTTACAGGTTTTGGAACTTTCCGCGTTTCAAAGCGCGCTGCACGAACTGGCGTAAATCCACGCAACCCAAGCCAGAAGATCAAGATTCCGGCTATGAAGCTTCCTGCTTTCAAGGCTGGCAAATCTCTCAAGGACGCTGTTCGATAGTAGACCGTCCTGCTCTTTAAGAGCAGGCATAAGATTGAACTATCAATAAAGGACTTCACCTCAAAAGGGAGTCCTTTTGTTGTCAAATAGCCGATTTTCAGGTATACTTAACTGCAGGTATTCTCTAACCCCAATCTTTATGCAGGGATATTGCGTAAAATGTAAAGAAAAAAGGGACTTCGCCGAGGGCGCAGAAGAAGTTGCTTTCGGTAACAAAGGTCGCCGCGCCATGAAAGGCCAGTGTTCGGTCTGCGGCACAGGAATGTACAGAATCCTGAAGTCACAAAAATAATCCGGGGCATTTACAAAAACAGCTCCACCATTTGCCCGATCCTCTACTTCCAGGCTTCCTTGTAAACCTTTTCAAGTCGGGCAAACTCTTCAGCTGAAAAATTTTCGCGATTCTCCATGGTCTGCTCGCCGCAAAGTTCATCACCTGCAACACACTCTTCCAAAAACTCAATTGCACGAGCTCTCTCAGGGCTGCCCTGGGGGAATGTTCTGTGAATTGCAAGGGGAGTACAAACCTCCAAAGACAAAAACCTGAAGATATCCAGTTTCTGTCCATCAGGCACGAGATAGAGTTGTTCATAAACTTCCCGATGCGAAGTATCACTCAGCCCATATGAATGAATAACGGCTCTCAAAAGCGCACCCCGTAAATTCTCGGGAAATTCTTCAAGATAAAAAACAACCAGACGGGCATTGTTCATTAAAATCAACCTGTTGCCCAAACGTAAATCTAAAGGGAATGTAGGTAAAACCTGTCTGAACTCGTCATAGCCTTTTAATACAAAAATAGCAGCAGCGGCAAAAACCTGTAGCGGCTTTGTTAAAGACAAAAATTTTTCTGGATTAAATTCACCAACAATAAGATTTTGCGTAATTTTTTTTCCCTCACTGGTAAAAGTAAGAGGATCAGGGCCTGCATCAGCAAATAATTCCTCAAGAGTTTCCTCGGCTACTTCTGGAACAACCGCTCTTACTCTCTGTGAAAAACCGTTACCGTTGGTTTCAGCTGGCATAAAATTTGGATTAAAAAAAGTAATTCAAGTATAGCATACGAACTAAATCTGTCAAGGATTGAGCAGTGGCTTAATGGCTTGCCCATTGCCAAAATCTCCCAAAATCACTAGAGTATTTTTAGTGTTTTTTCGCATTGCACAAATTTGCACGACCAGCTTCAAAAACTTAAAGATCGGGCTCTACAGGCAATCGCCAGTGCCGAAAACCTCAGCGCTCTGCAGCAAATCGAGGTTAAATTCCTTGGACGCAAGGGTGAACTGACTGAAATTTTAAAATCGCTCAAAGATTTGCCGCTCGAAGAAAAGCGCACGGTAGGCCAGCTCACCAATCAGACCAAAATCGAAATTGAAAACCGGCTCAAACAAAAACAGGCCGTACTTGAAACCAGGGAACTCGAAAAAAAACTTTCGCAGGAACTTTTCGATGTCACTACGCCCGGCCAAATCTTCAAAAACCAGAACTGCGAAAGCGGCCATCTTCATCCGCTTTCCAAAGTACAAAAGGAGGTCGAAAATATTTTCTCTGCCATGGGCTTTTCCGTTATGGACGGCCCGGAAGTCGAGAGCGAATACTACAATTTTGAAGGTTTGAACATTCCCGCAGATCATCCCGCGCGCGACATGCAGGACACTTTTTTTCTGCAGGATAAAGCAGCGGAAAAACATGGGCGACTTGTACTTCGCACGCACACCTCGCCTGTGCAGGTGCGCACCATGGAAAAATACGGCGCGCCGCTTCGCATCATTGTCCCTGGCCGTGTTTTTCGCTACGAAGCCACCGATGCCTCGCACGATTCCACTTTTTATCAGGTCGAAGGCCTGATGATCGACAAAAATATTTCATTGGCCGATCTAAAAGGTGTTATGGGTGAATTTCTGACCCGCCTTTTTAAAAAGGAAGTGAAGGTCCGCTTTAGACCAGGTTACTTTCCTTTCGTGGAACCTGGCCTCGAGCTCGATTTTTCATGTTTAATTTGTAACGAAAAAGGCTGCAGCGTCTGCAAACGCACTGGCTGGGTCGAATTCATGGGCTCCGGGATGGTCCATCCCAATGTTTTAAAAGCCGGCGGCATCGATCCAAAAATCTACCAGGGCTGGGCTTTTGGCTTCGGCCTAACTCGCCTGGTCATGATGCGCTACAGTATTGACGATATCCGCCTGCTTACATCCGGCGATCTGCGCTTTATCCGCCAATTCTAAACAACCAATTCCAAAATATGACACTGCAGTTTCTTCAGATCGTAGGAATTATCGGCAATATGCTGCTGGTTGCAGCCTATTGGCCCCAAATCTACAAAATCCTTAAAACCAAAAAGGCCCAGCATTTAAGCATTGGCATGTGGTGGTGCAATTTCTTGGGAGATCTGGCGCTGCTGATTTATTCTTTGTGGCAGCATGATGCGATTATCACCATACTCTTCGCCTTCTTCTTCATCGAAAATCTGACAGTCATGATTTTAACTTACAAATACGGAACCAAAAAAGCACTATGAAAATTTCACTCAACTGGATCAAAGAATTTATCGATAAGGCCGGGCAAAAAGGGAAATTTGTCAAAAAAAACGCTCTTGACCCGGAAAAACTTGCAACGCTTTTTACCACACGCACTGCGGAAATTGAACAGGTGGAAGATTTGGCCAAGTCACTTCAAAAAATCGTGGTCGGGCAGATTCTGGAAATTCATCCGCACCCTAATGCCGATAAATTACAAATTACCAAAACCGGTGTCGGAGCCAAAAACGGCGGTACTTTACAGATCGTCTGCGGCGATCCAAAAATCTACAAAGGCATGATCGCACCGGTGGCTTTAATCGGAGCAAAAGTTCACTGGCATGGCGAAAAAGAAACTGTAACCATGCAAAAAACTTCAATTCGCGGTGTGGAAAGTTCTGGCATGATCTGCGCCGGCGAAGAAATCGGCGTTGAAGAAAAATCCGCAAGCATTTACGATTTGGGAAAAATAGCAGAAGCAGGCCAGATCGCCAAACCAAAAATCGGCACAGCATTGGCTGAAGTTTTAGGGCTTGATGATGTCATTTTTAGTATCGATAACAAGTCGCTCACCCACCGGCCGGATTTGTGGGGACATTACGGCATCGCTCGCGAAATCGCAGCCATAACGGGAAAAAAGCTGAAGCCATTCACGGCGCGTGCAGATTTTCCCGGAAAAACTTTGGAAGGCCCGGCGCTAAAAATCGAGGTGAAAGCCAAAAAACTCTGTCCGCGCTATATTGGAGTTTTAATCGACGGCATTAAGGTAGAGCCTTCGCCACAGTGGCTTAAAAAAAGGCTGAAAGCCATTGGCCAGCGCGGGGTCAACAATATTGTTGATGCCACCAATTATGTGATGGCGGAACTTGGCCAACCACTCCATGCTTTTGATGCTGATTTGGTTGAAGGCGGCATTGTGGTGCGCACTGCAAACACGCCGAACGCAAACGCACCAGAAGAAATCCAGACGCTTGATGGCATTCGCCGCAAACTTTCGCCCGATACACTCGTAATTGCAGACCAGCAAAAACCGCTTGCCATTGCGGGAATCATGGGTGGTATCGAAAGCGAAATCAGTGAAGGCACCACCAAAATCCTGCTCGAATCCGCCACATTCAATGCATCGAATGTGCGCAAAACTTCGGTGCAACTTGGACTGCGCACCGAGGCGGTGCAGCGTTTTGAAAAAAGTCTTGATCCCGTTTTGGCTGACACTGCCATGAATCGCATCTGTGAACTAATTCTACAAATCTGTCCGACTGCGCGCATTTTAAGCCCAAAAGTCGACATCAAAAATTTCACTGATAAAAAAACCGTGGTCAGCGTTGACCTTGAACGGGTGTTTGCCAAAATTGGCATAAAAATTCCGCTTAAAGAGGTCTTAAAAATTTTAAATGCGCTTGAATTCAAAACCAAAGTTGAAAAACCAGGGCGTGCCAAAAACAGCAACACTTCACAAAAACTGCTGGTTGAAGTCCCTTCTTTCCGTGCCACTAAGGATATTTCGATCGAGGATGACATTGTTGAAGAGCTCGCACGCATGCATGGGTATGAAAATATTCCATCCACCCTACCCAAGCTTCCGATCAAACTGCCAATGCCAAATTTTGAACGCGAACAGAAACATCTCGCCCGTCAGATTTTGGCTCTGGGAGTTGGTTTCGACGAAGTTTACAACTACTCTTTTTACAGCGCCGCCGACATTCAAAAATCGCTGCTGCCGCCGGAGCCGCACGTGCGCGTACAAAATTACCTGTCGGAAGATCAGACCCATCTGCGTCTAAGTCTGGTACCGAATCTGCTCAAAAATATCGCGCACAATCTTAAATTTTTCAGCGACTTTAGACTTTTTGAAATCGGCCGGACCTACGAAGATCTGCAGGAATATTTTCCGATTGAAGAAAAAAAAATCTGCGCCGCAATCGTAGAATCTACAACCGTAAATGGAAATCTAGACCACCCCTTCTACGCGGCCAAAGGCGCGCTCGAAACTTTTCTGCAACAGCTTGGAGCAAACCTCAGTAAGCCAGGCGTCAACCAGCCTGATACTGTCAAAGATGCAATCGAAATGCGCCGCGGTGAAACTTTTTGTCCCTACGCACACCCAAACAGACATGCCGAATATTTCGTGCGAAACGAAAAAGATGACAACGCGTCCGCTATCGCACGGGTTTTTGAAATTCACCCGCTCGTAGCCAAAAATTACGGACTTGAAAATACCACAATTGCGCTTTTCGAAATCAATTTCACGCATCTGGTAAATCTCATACAAAAATCGCAGCAACAAGGCAGAAAATACCAACCGATCCCAAAGTTTCCTGGCATCGAATTCGATGTTTCAGTGTTGATCGACAAAAAAACTGAAATCGGGGTACTTCAAAAACTAATTCAGCACACAAACAAAGAACTTGTCAGAAGTGTTACGCTTTTTGACCTGTACGAAGGCGCAAATATCCCGCCCAACAAAAAAGCACTCGCTTTCAAAATTCTGCTCCAGTCCCAAGATCGCACGCTCACGGATCAGGAAATGAAAACCGTACAGCAGAAAATCTTCAACGAACTTCAAAAAGCCGGCGGTGAGATACGGGGTCTAAAAAGCTGAAATCTGTTGACAAATAGCTGTACAGCGCTAAAATTGGCCAGGTTTTTTAATTTATATAACTTATGTCGATCACAACTCCGCCACCAAGCTCCCGTTCAGAAAATGTGCACACAAGAATTCTTACACCTGCAGAACAGGCTGCTTAAGCAGCAAGAGTAGAAGCCGAAGCAGATCAAACAGAAAAAGCAAGAATCCTTGCTTTAAATGCCAGAAGAGAAGAAACAAAAGAGGCCGTGGCTGCGAAAGTTCCCGCAACTACTCAGGGCCCGGCCGGCTGGGAAAAGGCAGGCGAGTAAATCGTGGGGCTCCATGCTCATAACCGCTCAGCCAATTCGTAATTCGTAATTTACCTAAAACGGCATCCTCTTTTTGCCACGACTGACGCGCAAAAATCCGCCGCAGGCCAGAATCTCCACGCCGCGCTTTTCAGCCTCATCCATCAGCAGATTCACACCAATCGAATCCGAAGCCATGTGTCCGCAAATAAGCACATTGAGATGGTGCTTCTCCGCAAGTTTGCGGTGCTCTTCAGGAATGTGCATGGCCATAATCGTGCCCACTCCCGCAACCGCCATCTTTTCATAAATTTCCTTGGAGCCTGAAGTGCCGCCTGTAAAGCCGCTAAACGAAATCTTGCCGGCACGCGCTTTTTCATCGCCCGTAAACATCATCGGCCCGTTGCCCATTTTTTTGGCCTGCTGATATTCCGGCAGTTCCATCAGCGCATCCAGAATATCGCTGATGTACCTGGGTTTCCGCCTGGTGATATAATTTTTAATGAACCAGTAAACCTGGTTGTCCGCAAAAGTGTGAAAGCAGGCCAGCGGGATATTGAGCAGTTTTGCCGCATTTGGAACCTGATAATGATTGGTCGCATGCAGCGCGCGATTCAAATCGCCCATGCGCGCCTTCATCAATTTCTCAACCACATTCACCGGCACGCCTTCCATCATCGCAATATCTTCCTGTATGTCCATAACCTGGGTCAAATCAATGAGCGCACGGCCTTCGGGATGATGCGCAATCACTGCATCGATTTTTTTGCCGCTCCTGGAAAGCTCATTCGCAAGCAGAATTTCGCCAACGCTGATATCAATGCCGACCAGGATGCGTTTAAGTGCCGTTTTAGGATCGCCCGTTTCAATACGGCTGTCCAAAAAAGGATTTTTGAGGCTCTCTTCGTCAAAATAGGGCTTTTTCTTTTCGTCGAGTTTGCCGTATTCCTCTTTCAATTTTTTAAGCTGATCCTGAATATCTTTTTTAGACCTGGGACCGCGCTGAATCGCAAGATCGATGCAGAGATTGTAAAACTGGCCTAGTGTGAACATAAATTTTAAAAAATTAAATTTTGAAAGCTGGAAGTTTTTAGAAAATGGGGCCATTGGCCTTCATCAAAAACACACCGCCTGAAATTGTACCAACCTTCAGTGAAAAAGAAAAATAATTTTTTCGCGGGCAGATTTTGATTCAGGATTGGACATTTTTGTTTGCTAATGAGTTTTTTAAATCAGCCAGCGCGTTCCTGCCTGCTTTGGATTTTTCCTGCAGATTCTTTCTGCCGATCTTTTTAAAAATTTCTACAGCGCAGGTTTCCAAAAGCTAATAGTCCTGTAGATTTTTACTCTTTGGCATATCATAGGTCTAAAACATCGTACAATTCTAACATATTTTATTGAACAAATCAAACCCCTAAACGTGCCGACCGGCATAAATTTTGCTATCCTTCAACCATGAAAATCCGCCGTATCAACAACAATTCGCGCCTTAAAAATTTCAGCCGCGATATCGGCCAAAAGCTTAGCCAAAGCTTAAACCAGCGCCTGCGCCAAAAATTCTCCGGCAACCAGCAACCCGATGCGCGCCAGATCCTGCTTTGGATCGTACTCGCACTGATCGGCCTGACGCTTTTTGCCGTACTGTCACTCGGCATTCTGGTCGCGGTGGTTTCAATCGGCCTGCCCGATGTGCATGATCTGGACAAACTTTCTGTAGCGCAATCCACCACTATCTACGACAAAGAAAACAACGTGCTTTACGTTAAATACGGCGGCGAAAATCGCCAATACGTGCCCTACGAAGAAATCTCACCTCACCTTATCGACGCCACGGTTGCAATTGAAGACGATAAATACTGGGAGCATCCGGGATTTAATACCAAAGGCATTTTTCGCGCCATCATCAACAATATCTTTCATCTCGGTTTCGAGCAGGGCGGCTCGACCATCACCCAGCAGTACATCAAAAAAACTTTTCTGAGTTCGGAAAAATCGATCGTGCGCAAACTCAAGGAACTCATTTTGGCAGTACAGCTGGAGCAGGCCTTTAACAAGAAAAAAATTCTTGAACTGTACCTCAACAAAATTCTCTACGGCAACAACGCCTATGGCATCGAAAAAGCCGCGCAGATTTATTTTAACAAACACGCCAAAGACCTGGATCTGGCGGAAAGCAGTATTTTGGCTTCCCTGCCGAATCGGCCGTCGTATTACACCAACCACCGTTACTCATCGCTGACTAAACAGTTTACACCGGGCGATTTCTTTTTGCGCAGCATCAGGACCGCCGCCAACCTCCGCGCAAACGAATATCTTACCGGACTGATCGGCAAAACCGTTCAGATTGGCGAGCAGGAAATTTATCTTCCGGGGCGATCAGATCTGGTGCTTTCACGCATGGAACAGCTGGGTTACGTAAACCATGAAGAGCGCCGCGCCGCCCTTGCCGAAATCCAGAATATTACCTTCAGTGAATATCATGAGCAGATTAAAGCTCCCCATTTTGTTTTTTATATTCTCGATCAGCTCGAGCAAAAATATGGCAAGGAAATTGTTGAACAGGGAGGCCTCAAAGTTTACACCACCCTCGATTCCAGATTGCAGGAAATCGCGGAGCGAGCGCTTAAAGAAGGCGCACAGGACAATGCCAAAAAATTCAATACCAAAAACGGCAGTCTGGTAGCGATGGATCCCAAAAACGGCCAGATTGTGGCGATGGTCGGCTCCAAAGATTATTTTGACGATTCCGTTGATGGCAAAGAAAATGTGGCGCTGGATTACCGCCAGCCAGGCTCTTCTTTTAAACCTTTTGTTTACGCGCAGGCATTTTATAACCGCTATGCGCCGGCTTCCGTGGTTTTTGATACGCCGATTGAATTCGCGGACGGCACCACTCCCAAAGATTTTGACGGCAAATTCCGCGGCCCCATGAGTATCCGCGAAGCGCTCGGTCAGTCGCGTAATATTCCCGCAATCAAAGCCTATTTTGTGGCGGGCCAGCAAAAAGCGGTTGTTGAACTGGCCCAAAAAATGGGCATCCATTTTCTTGATCCCGAACGCGATTTTGGTTGGACCATGGCCATTGGGGCGGCTGAAGTCCGCCTCCTTGACATGGTCGATGCTTTCAGCGTTTTTGCAAACGGTGGCTTTCATCACGATCCGCTTTCAATTCTTAAGGTTCAAAATGCCAAAGGCGACACGCTGGAAGAGTGGCAGGACAAAGAAGGCGATCCGGTTTTGGATCCGCAAATTGCCTACCTTATTAACAGCATTCTTTCCGACACATCGGTGCGGCTCGGTCAATATCTCACCATCTCCGGACAGGTCAATGCTGCCAAAACCGGCACATCTAACCGCGTCGACAAAAATGACAAGAAAAAATATTATCCGCACGATCTATGGGCGCTTGGCTACACCACAAAACTGGTCGCGGGTGTCTGGACCGGCAATAACAACGATACGCGCGACGGCAATCTCTCGCTCAATGCCGATGGTTATAACGTTTCCGCACCGATCTGGAAAAAATTCATGACTGAAGCTTTGAAAGATTCACCTTCTGAAGATTTTCCGGTTCCGGATGGCATCAAACAGGTTTCAATCGCTTCAGCTTCAGGAAAACTGCCTGGACCAACCACACCGCCCGACCAGATTAAAAGTGATGTTTTTGCCAGCTTTTCCGTGCCGACGGAAATCGACAACAGCTACACCGTTGTAGAAATCGATCCTCTCTGCGGCAAACTGGCCAATGAATTCACGCCAACGGATGTCCGCCAAAAAGTGGCTTACCTGAACCAGCCCGATCTTGCCCAGATTCCACAATGGCAGAAAGGCGCGGGGGACTGGATCCAAAGTCACGCAGGCCAAACAGACGCCAACAATGCCAGTTTGGTGATTGGCGCACCGCCAACGGAAACCTGCCCGCAACGCACCGCTGCCAATAAAGCACTTGGCCCAACTGTGGTTATTCTCGCGCCGCCGAGCGGCACCCAGGTTCCGGTTGGCAGCCGTCCTAAAGTCGAAGCGCAGGTTTCAGCGCCGCTTGGTTTGGACCTGGTCGAATTTTACCTGGACAACAAATTCAGATACCGCACTTCCAGTGCACCCTACATCGCCGAAATCCGCCTGCCTGTTGGTGAGGAGCCCGGCAAGACTCACAAAATCACCGTCAAGGCTTTCGACAAATTACAATTCATTGGCGAAGCGAGCATCGATATCATGACCACGCCATAATTACTTGCCATCAACATAAACCTCCCACTCCCCTTTCCAGTTTTTAAAGCGGATGATCGGCCAGTCATTGGCGTCAAAATCATAAATAAAATCCGCAGTGCCCTGGGGCGTTTCAGGCACAGTGCGTTTGCCGGATTTATGGCAGATAATATATTCAGGCATGGCCACATTGGAAATACGCCGCTTCAATGAATTATAGATTTCAAGTCCGCGCCGCACGCTGGTCCGCTGTTGCCCCGCCGCAGGAATGTTCGGCATATTGTGACTGAGGTAATATGGCTTGATACCGCTTAAATACAGCCCCATAAAAAGTTCATGCAGAATTTCCGGCGAGTCATTAACACCTTTAATCAAAGGTGTATCAGTCATAAGCTGCGTGCGCGCGCCACTCGCACGCACACGCGCAACCGCATCCTGAAAATCCACGGTCATTTCGCGCGGATGCACGATGTGCACGCCCATCTCCGTGACCTGATATTTCTTCAAAAGCCTGCAAAAATCCTCATCAATGCGGAAAGGATTATGCAGCCACGCCCGTGTATGAATGCGGATCGCGCGGATATGCGGAATCTCGCGCAAATCTTGCAGCATATTTTCAATTCCAAAATTATCAAAAACAAGCGGATCGCCACCGCTCAAGATAACCTCTTCCACCCGCGTCCGCACCCGCAAAACTTCCAAAGTGGTACGCCAGTGCGGTCGCCCGCCATGCTTTTCGCTCTCAGCATTGGACTGCAGCGAACGAAAACAATAATTGCAGTAACCCAGACAATTATCCGCTACATAAATGATGACACGATTGTCGTATTTGTGCTGGGCAATAGGCGAAATCATCTCTCCAGCAATTTCCCAGTTTTCCTGATTTGCAGAGTATTCGTCAGGCCCCAAAGGATTGCGCGCCACGTCGTCATGCACCGCGTCACCACCTGCTCCATCGTCATTCTCCACGTCGTTCGCTTCACCCCTGCTCAAAGGAAAAATCTGCCGCCAAATGGGATCATTCACCAAAGGATTACCTTGTGCATCCTTCTCCACCAGCGCCAAAACATAGGGCGTCAGCAAAAAACGGAAACCACGGCGCTCCCACTCGCGCGCAGACTCAAGCTGATCGTGCAAAAACCGCGGAAAAACTTTTGCAAGTCCTCCTGCATTTCGAATCGCGTTTTGCTGTTGCCACAGCCAACTCGACCACATCTCACTTCCAGTCTGAGCAAAAAACTCAGGTCGATTCAGATAAGCATCAAACTCGGAACGCATGTTATTGCCAGGTCGCCATAATCATTCCAGCAATCAGCAATGTTACAAGATGATAACCGGCATCAATCATCCAGAGTTTCATTGGTTTCTTGCTGTAAAGAACTGCACTCAAACTTGTCGTTGCAATAAAACCAAGCCAGGCCCAAAAAGCAATCAACGCGCCGCCGGCAAGTGTATTGGCACCTGTATATTTCATAAACATCCCCAGCACATAAGTCAAAACAAGCGCACCCACAAAAGAAGCAAAATAAGCCGGCCCTGCCTCCTTCTTCATTTTTTCCATTTGAGCTTTATTGGACATGTCAAAACCGGACATTTTCGCCCACGCTTTACCGAAAAGCAGAGGCGAATACCACAGCATGCCTGCAGCCATAAACACGACGGCCGACACAAGCACTGCCAGGGGATTAACAACGATCATAAAATGAAAGTTAAAAAGTAGAAAAACTTCCTGTACTCTAAATCAAAACTGAAAATTATTCAACCTGTTTCAGCCCCGCTCTGCCCAGAATAAAACGGTTATATTTTTTGATGCCGAATCTGCCGAGCACAAAAATAATCGCCAGTAAAACTGCAAGTATCATCAGGAGCTGCCACGGCAAAATAAGAAAATGCAGGGAAGAGCGGACAGTCTTTGCATCTTTTCCATAGGACAAATTCAAAGTCGCGCTGTAGCCGCCCAAATGAAAATTGACAAGTTCCTGCCAGGCTGCTGCAAAAAAACCACTCTGCGCCGGTGATGTGGCCTGCGCGGATGATGCAACCTGAGCGGATGACGCGACCGCTTGGGCGGAGGCGGTATCGCCTGTTTTGGTACCAGGTTCTTGCCAATCGACTGAAAATTTGCGGATACTGCCGGGTAAAACATTCCCTTCCTCACTGTTGGCGGGAAGAGTGGCGGCAAGACCGCCAAACAAATTGCTCACCGTAATTGTCCCGTCCGGTTTGACTCTGTCATTGCCGCTGTTTTGAAAACGATAGACAAATCCGATCGGCAGGCTGGTGAAAACTTTTGCATGATCTTTGGTTGAAAATTCGAGAAGTCCGCCGCCTTCTTTCAACTGTCCAGTGACCCGCAACAAAACCAGAATACCAACTTTTGCGCCAATGGAAATTTTCCCGCCAGCCTGTTCAGGCGGCGTTGTAGCCCAGAAAATAGACGCAAAGTGGCCGCCGGGTTCGGCGTTTTTGGGAATGGAAATGCTGAACGGAACAGTTTTTGATTCCTGGGGCTGCAGTTCAAGCTGCGCAGGAGCGCTGATCCAGCCAGCCAAATCTTCATGTCCCGAAACAAAATTCGGTATGCCCGATTCACCCTGCGCTTCAAAATTCTCAAACGAAGAATAATAGGTGACAGTATTTTTTTCATCGTTCAAAAGCGTAAGTTCGCCATGGATTGTCCTGCCTGGATCACCACTTATTTCTATTTTTGCAGGCGACACGGTGAGCGCCCTGGCAACGCCTGAAAACATTGGTAAAAACAAACCGGCAGTAAGGAACAAACCTGCTGCCCGCATTGCAAATGAAGCAGTTTGAACACGAAATCTCATGGTCAAAAATGTAGCACGGGAGATACTTAAAGTCCAGAATTGCCGACCCGCAAAAGCGATTTTCAGAAATTCGCCGTTGCCGCGTAGGTCAAAGTTGTCGAGTAGTCAGCTGCTTCGGTTGTTGCACCAATATTAGCAAGATAGCGGACAGAATAGGTTGTGTTGGCAGACGGTGCGGAAGCAGAAGCGACCTGGCTGCTCGCACTCGCTGTAGCCCCGTAGGCAAAACCCGAAGCCGCGTAAGGAGCGCTAGCAGCGCCAACGCCGCCGCTCGACACAATACGCAAACCGAACTGCTCGGTTGCCGGCGCAGAAGCCGTATTGATTCCTCCAATCGCATTGATGGTAAAATTGCCTGAAGTCAAAGTAGCGCCTTTGACAGTAATTGTATAACCGCTGCCGGCATTGGTCGCAGCCTGAAGATTATTCGCCTCAATTTCTGCAGCAGAGCCAAGCGTATCACCTGTGGCAAAAACCGCCGCGGAAGAACTTAGCGTACCAAAGCCGATCGTATTATCGGAGATCGAAAACGAAAGCGTCTGAGGCACCGTTGCCACCACTGAAACCGTGTCATCCGTCAAAATTTCTACAGTGATCGTGCCAGTATCGCCAAAAGTTCCATTGATGGTTATCGCTTTCGAACCTGCAGTTGTGGCATTTATTGAATTGGTATTGTCATAGCTGATGATGATTTTATCATTGGCAGCAAGAGCTGCAGCGCCAACGCCGTCGGTCGGAGCGGTCAAAGTAAAAATCCGGTTCTGGGTGCCGGAAAAAGCAGCTCCCCAGGCCGTGGCTGTTGCTGAAGCCGCCAAAACTTCAGTGGTTTCAGTACCGGTAGTTGCGCCGTGCGTAAAAGTCACAGTGCCAATCGTTTTACCCGTAAAATTAAAATCTGAAGGAAAAGTTATAACGATTGTTGCGCCGGCCACACTGGTTCCGGAAGGAGTCGTAAACTTGATCGTGTGGCTTGAAGCTACACTTATTTTGGAAGAACTCATCGTATCCGATAGCGCAGTCAGGGAAGCCGCCTGAACGATATTAAAAACGCCAAGCAGACCAACAGTTAGACCAATGGTCAAAACAAGACTCAAACTTCTCAATAATTTTTGCGCATTTTTCATAACGGATTTTTACATCTTTATGCTCACATCTTCATATGATTATACCGGTTTTTTAAATTCAGGTCAAATTCCGGTTTTAGCCTTTTCCTTAAAGAAAATCGCCCATAGCCTGCTCAAAAAATCCGGCTTTTTTTCATAAACAACGCCTGGACGGCTGAAATCGACAAAAGATTGCAGATACTGGTACTGTTTTCTGATCGATTCCACATAAGAAAGCTGTTCGCCTCCGGCCTTTTCCAGAAAAACCACAGGCCTGACTGCAAGAGCGGTATTACTGATGATCTGCTGGATGATCATGTTTTTATCCACGATAATGATTCTTTGCGGAGAAACCGTTGCAATAATCGTCACATTGCCTGAAGCCGCATTGGCGCGGGAGTAATGATCAAAAGAAAAAACAGCAAAAGTAATGACCAGCAGAAGTACCAACCCTGCTGAAAAGTGCCTAGGGGTTTTCATACGCAAAAACCAGGTAAAAAATATCTCCCTGGCCGTGAACCGGCAAAGGGAAAACTATATATGTTTCCTCGTTGTAAAAAATTTCATTTGGCAGCAAATTGGCAAGATGCGCCGAGAGATCTTCCAGATTCATTGAAAAAGCATCTTTGGACTGGGTCATAAAAACCTGTGGCTTGGGCAAATCCGCCTTGGAAGCTCCAACAATGGCGCCATTTTCAACTTTTTCATATTCGAGATGAAATTTTTGCGCCACGGCTTTTATCTGCGCTTCATCATTGGCCGTAAACGCCTCAAGAATCTGCGCATTGCCGATTATGGAATTATATTTTTCCTGTGGTGAAGAAATACGGTTGGCACTGACCGGCAGAAAAATGCCGACAGCCATGATCGTTACAAAAAATATTTTGTAAAAAAGACGATTATTCTTCATGGGTAATTTTGGGTTATGATTTTTAGACATAGATATAATAAAAAAAGCTATTAAAATATAATAGCATAATTAGTCAAACAAAACAATGCCCCTAAAAATTTCCCGTAATACTGTAGGTTAAAACTGTACTGTAATCAGCAGCTTCAGTCAGTGCAGCAATATTGGCGAGGTATCGAACCGAATATGTCGTGGTTACGCCATCTCCACTGCTTGCTGAAGCCACCTGGCTGCTCGTACTCGCTGTGCCCGCATAAGCAAAACCTGAAGCCGCGTATGGCACCGTAACCGTGCCGCTTCCGCCACTCGCAACCATTCGCAGTCCAAACTGTTCAGAGCCTGGAGTTGAAGCGGTATTAGCACCACCAACAGCCGTAATCATAAATTGGCCGGCGCGGAGAGTTCCTCCCTGCACCTTGATAACATAACCTGATGCAGCATTGCTGCTGGCCTGCAGATTATGGGCTTCAACTTCTGTTTGCGATCCAAGCAGGTTTGCAGTCGCAAAAGTTGCCGCACCTGGACTCAAATCACCAAAACCAATCGTGTTGCCTGAAATCGAAAAACTCAAAGTCTGGGTAACTGTTGCGGATGCGCAGATTTTAGTTGGATAGACCGATCCGTCAGCCACATGGGAATTCGTTGTTGCCGCCATCGAAGCAACAGTAGTATCAAATCCGTTACAGTTATTATCCTCATAGTCGACTGAAACTGTGCCATTGATAATTGAAATGCAGGCATTATTGGCATAATTGCTCTGATCATTTTGTTCGATATGGGCATTTGATGTAGAAGAAAGTTTGGCCACAACCGCAAAATTTCCAGAACAGGAGTTGCCAAGTCCGATCACCCCGCTGCAGCAGACCAGCCATGAATAATTGGATTGAGTTGGCAGTTCCGCATGGGAATTGGAAGTATTCTCCATCTTAAAAAGCGTCACGCCGGTGGGACAGGAAGTAGTAACACTACAGTTTAAAGCCGCCTCAACCAGACCTGCGGGAAAAACCGCGGAGAAAACCAGCAGACCGAAAAAGAACAGATGGACGACAAAAACCTTTAAAATGCTGACTACAATTTTAAAACCAGACGATCGATTCATGCCATCATTTTTACAGCTTCCCGGACAAAAAAACAATTACTGCGCAGATGGCGACGGCGGTGTTGGCGTAGAGGATGTTGGCGTAGAATCTGTAGAATCAACCGGCGCAGCAGGCTTTGGTACCGGAGTAGAATCCTGCAGAATTGGAGCTGCATCCTGCGGAACAGGCGTTGCACTCTGTGTGGACGGGGCCGCATCCTGCGGTGTCGAGGCTGTATCCTGTACAGGCGAAGCAATATTTGCCGGTGAAGCAGCAGGAACTGCCAATGTAGTATCCGTAGTATCCGCAGGCGGAACAGGATTTGGCACTGGCACAGAATCAACTGCCGCAGTGACAGGCGGAGTCGGTATAGGAGTCGGTGCAGGAGTCAGCGCAGGATTAACTGCGGGGATCGTCTGATCTTGCACAGGTGGTAGCGCAGCTGGCGAAACCGCAGGGGCGGGCTGCGGAGTCGGAGTTGAAGAAGTTGGCAGCGCATCCACACTTACTGTCCCGCTCGCAACCTCAAAAGATGTTGCGCCAATAAATCCCGCATTTTTACGACATTCATCCAGGCTCAAAACGCCGCATGCTGCAGAATCACTCGTGTTGATAACCGTATAATGTCCATCCGGAAAAAAATAGCCGGGCATCGAAACAGCGTCATCCCCCACGCCGCTTGTAATCGAAAAATCCGTTCCCGCTTCATCGTAAATTTTCAGACTTGTGCCAGAAACGCCGCTAATAATTGCGGTTGAAAAGGAGCTCGCTTCGCTCGCAGTAGCAATAGACACTTCTTGCGCGGCCGTTGTCTGCACTACAGGCGCAACCTGTACAGTCGTCGCAACCTGCGAAGTCGTCAAAATCTGCGCGTTAGGCGGCTGACTGGTCTGCGTAGACTGCTGACCAATCTCAACCGTCTCTGCCCTCACAAGCATCGGCAGAAAAAAAAGTAGCGCAATGATCGACAATAAAAATTTTTTCATAAAACTAATTATCAAGACGGATAACCGGAGAGGAACTTGCTGCTGCGGTAATCGAAGGCAGGGTTGCATTGCAGGTTCCGGAATTCATGGCCGCGGTTCCTTCATAAACTCTTTTGCCGGAAGGAGCAGAATTATTTATCGGTACCTGCGAGGTCGACGTAAAAAACGAAATCGAACTATTGCAGCTTGTTGAACAGCCCATCGACACATAATAATTCCCCTGATTCAAAGTCACAGCCGGTGAAACCGTAACATTGTTCACCCCGGAATTTGCAGTATGAGTAACATCAATAAGTTTACTGGCCCCATCTTCACTATAAATACAGATCCTGTGAATTCCACCATTGTTGATGTTGCCAACATTGTAAGAAAGCTGATTTATTGTAATATTGCCATTAACCGGAAAGAGCGCAGTTTTATAGTTGGTAAGAGAAGAAACCTGGGAGGAAGATGTTGCACCTGTAGCCATAAATGGCCTCGTCACAGTTGTTATAATCGACCCGGGAAGTATGGCGCTTGTCCAGGTTGTACCATTTGAAGTAAGCACATTGCCCGAATTTCCTGGAGCGACAAAAATCGGCACTGAACTGCCGTTGCCAAGCACAACGTTATTTGCGGTAAGAGAGTTTAGACCTGTACCTCCCTGGGCCACCGTTACCGGCGCATTGGAAGTAAGAACTGTGGCATCTGCATCAGGAAAAGTAAAAGTCCTCAGTGCGCTCATGCCAGCAGCGTTGACCGCAAAAATACCATCACCGACCTGCGTCCAGGGATGCCCTGGATTCGGTGTTGCCGCAAAAGCAACCTGCGTGACCGCAAAAAAGGTCAGCAGGATAAAAAGCAGTTTTGTAAATTTTGCCTGCAATTTTCCGTGATATAATTTTCCGTGAACAGGTTGTGAGTTTTGAGCATCCATGCGGGTTGAAAAAGGCTTCCTTAAATTATAACACTTTTGTGTATTTTTACAACATTGGTTAAAAAAATAAACCAATAAGCACTTTAATGGTGTCGGTATCTGAGTTTACCCCTCAATTTTAAATTTTTCTGTGCAATAAGCTATTCTGGTCGGAGTGGCGGGATTCGAACCCACGACCTCACCCACCCCATGGGTGCGCGCTACCAACTACGCTACACTCCGATAAATTGCGGAATTTGCAATCCGGCAGCCATTCTATGCCAGTTTGGTCTTTAAATAAATAAAAAATTACGATATAGTGTTAAACACAAGTAAGTAATTTGTCCACACTTATGTCCATACACCCTTGCAGTCCCGGCAATGGATTCGACAACAAGGACGATTTTCCACCCGCTGATACCCCCGATCAAGCAGATAACGCAAGCAGCACAAAGCCGCCTATTGATAATAGTGAGGCAAAATCATTAATTGATAGATTGTTCGAGGAAAAAGAACAAAAAGAAAGCAAAGAACAGATTAAAATTCCGATCGCGCTACTTTTGCCAAAACTGGCAGATCAGGAATTTTTCAGGCAACATTTTAGATCGCTGATTCCTGAACCAGCACTTATAAATCATGGTGAAGACACTAAAAAACTTCATAAACTCTGGATGATATTGCATATAGAGACTGAACATCGGTACAGATATGAATTCAGCGCAACAGATTTAAAGATTACCCTCGCGAATGATGATTCAAAAAGAATGCTTAAACAGCATTTGAAACAATCGGGTTTTTCCGGGGATATCATCGAACAGATTTTATCGCTGACACCTGAACATGTCAGCGTTCGTAAATTTTAACATCAGCGCGACTGATTTTACTTCCTTCCTGCTGAATCTCGGCAAAAGTTTTCGGTTTTTTCTGCCTTCCCACAGAGGAAAAACTGTATTCATCGCGCCAGGTGTCCGTCACTAAAAACTTTCTACCATCAAGTTCAAATTTGGAAAAACAGTGACTGTGCCCAAGCACAAAAACCTTCGGCTGCTTATACATTTTTGCCAGTTTTTTAATGCGCGAGGGCAAAAATTTTTCATCATTGATAAAATCCAGCCCGAACTCAAGAAAATGGCTTAAAAAAGCCCTGTAATTAATACGATACGTCGGATCGTCCGCATGCAGAAAACGGTCCCAAATCACCTTCCACGAAGAAAGCCATTTCATTTTGGCGATTGCGCGGCGATACTCCGGAAAACGTCTGATCGCCTCCCCACGCGGCGAAAGCTGCTCCTCTTTTGCGAACTTTTTCTTAAAAGGCACCAGATAGAAAAACGAGATCTGGCAACCGATCGGCAGATTCAAAATCTGCTGTCCGCGAAAAGAAATAAATGGTTTGGCAGTATCAAATGCAAAAAAAGGATCCACCAGATTGCCATGCTGGATATGAAGATCACCCTCATCAAAAAGATGACCAAAATGCACGCGCGAAATTCCACTGCCATGCATATCAGAGGCGCCCTGCCCCAGGAAATTCCGCACCCTGGCCTGGATTTTCGGCCAGGCCAAATCAAAATCATGATTGCCGATCACAAAAAAAAGATGGTGGCCGGGGTCACGCAAAAACCCGGCCAGCGCTTCAAAAACGCGCGGATGCACGCGCAAAATCTGTTCCAGTTTCCACAGAGAAATCTCCTCGGTAATGTAGCGCGTGTACTCGCCCTGAAAATCCATTTTCAGAAAATCAAAAATATCGCCATTCAAAAAAAGCCAGGTCTCGCCTTCAAAAGCCGCATCAGCAAGGGAAGCAATAAACCGCACCAGCAACTCATCATCGGAAAAATCGTCCATCAGATCGCCCTTGCCCATTTCAATATCACTGATAACAAAAGAGCGCTTTCTCATGCAAAAACCGAAATGATGCCCCAAGCATAACGCCATTTAAAAATTTTGGCAACGATCTGCGGTTAGATCGCATGCACCATCACCACATTCTGCACTTTTTCCATTTCCGGATAATATTCGTTGCCGAACGCAACTCCGCTCGAACTACCGCCATCCAGATTTAAAACCGCCCGCAAACCAAGCTGGCGCAAAGACTCATTTTCCTTTAACAGATGGGCAAATTCATAGAGAGTCACTATATTCTGGCTGTTTAAAAGACTCTGTTTCAACAGCAACACCATAACGTTCCCAGCCTGGTCCAGGCCAATAGCAGTCCTGCTCGCCTCTCTCCCTGAATCCGTAAAAATCTGGATATCGCCATTTTCATCGAGCAAAATCGGCCCGCTTTGAAGCGCAAAGCCGATCCTGTCATTGTCCTTAAACTCCTGCAAGGAGCCCGCCTGACTCACGGTATAAGCAGGCACCTCATGCGTGGCAGTAAAAAGTTTTGGCCGATTATCCGCATCAATCGCAAAAACTCCGTTCAAAAGATGCGATTTGGAAAGTTTATGTAACATACGACCTTCACTTTTGACAAAACCGACCGGTCGAAAATCATCGCCAAAAAACGACCCATTAAAAGTAAGCAGCGACTTTTCCTTCGCATGGATTTGCTGAATGGTAAAAGCTTTTTCAGTGTTTTTATTTTCATAAACCCTGAAATGAAAAAGTCGCGGATCAATTTTAAAAAGCAGTAAATTTTTTTTGACGCCATGGTAAGAAATCGCAACCTGCGCCGAGGAAAAACCACGGTGCTGCAAAACCCACTGAATCGAATCACCACCCTGATCGGCAAACGCGCAACCACCCAAAAATACGGTCGCACCAATCACAAATCTTGCAGCAAAGGTAAAAAAAAATTTTGGCCGCATGTACTTTTTGCTAAAAATTGGTCGGAGTGGCGGGACTCGAACCCACGACCTCAGCGTCCCGAACGCTGCGCGCTAGCCAACTGCGCTACACTCCGGCTACATGCGGGAAAAGCGGTCCGAAACGAAGCGGGTTCGGACTTAAATCCGAACGAGCGAAGCGAAGGACTCCGGGGCAAAAATAACAAAGTTATTATTTGCCGGGGAGAGCTTTTCCCTTGTGATGACACTATATAATATGGCTTTTTACTTTCAAAGATAAACTCTTACCCATCCAAAAACGGTGAAAAATCAGCAATTTATATTTGACTTCAATTCATGATTTCCATATAATATCCATGTAATTTCATAGTTTTTATATAACAACCATGGCTAAAGATCAAACAACACTTTCGATCGACAAAGTTACTAAACAAAAAGCTGAACAAATGGCGAAAAAGATGCATTTGTCTCTTGCCGGCGTAGCTCGTATCCTTTTAAACGATTTTGCCGATGGCAAAATTAAAATCACGACCGTGATGGTTGTGGCAAGAGATGAAAATAATCTCACCGTAGCAGACAGGGAGGAACTGGATATGGCATTGCATGACGCAGCGCATGGTAAAAATTTAGAGGGCCCGTTCAATTCAGCAGAAGAGTTTATTAGTAGCTTAAAGAAATAATGCAGCTAATCAGACATAAAAACTTTACCAAGCAGTACCAACAGCAAAATTCCAAACAACAAGACTTAATTGACAAGGCCATTTTTGCGTTTTACAAAAATCCTTTTGATCCAAAACTGAGAAACCATTCCCTAAAAGGCAAATATAAAGGCTGTAATTCTATCGATGCAGCCTTCGATTTAAAGATTATTTTCAAGCAGGAAAAAAACTATGTTGTGGTGGTTTTATTGAAAGTTGGAAGCCATAACCAGCTTTACTGAAGCACAACCCTGAAAGAGACCACAAAAAATAAGCACTGTTGCAAAAAATACCCCTTTACAAAAATATCAAAATGTTTTATCATTTAGGGAACATCCAGAATTTCTGTTTGGCCGTGCACAGCCAATAACGAAGTGAGGGGGTTCAAAAAAATTATTTTTTAACACCAAAACCAATATGTCAAATCGAAATTGGTCATGGGGTCTTCCCCAGCTTTTGGTTGCTACAGGAATTTCGGTAGCGCTCTTTGGATCAGTATCCCTGGGCTCCTACCTTTACAATTCCTCAAGTCTGGTCGCCCAGATGGGTCCACCGCCAGGTGGTACTATGGGTCCTCCGCCAACGATGCAACCTCCTCCAATGCCTCCTCCAGCACCTCCTCCAACAATGCCTCCTCCTCCAACAACAACCACTACGCCGCCTTCAACAACAACGGCGCCTCCAACAACCACCACTGCACCGGCTTCCACCAGTACAATGCCAATGCCTTCAACAACTATGCCACCATGTCCTGCAGGCGTTATGCCAACCGCAACAAGCCCTTGTATGATGAACTCAACACCGGCTAATCCAACTCCAACAACAACTACAACCACATCAATGCCGACAACCTTGGCACCATGTCCTCAGTTGCCCGGTAGTCCAATGGTAACTCCGCAAGCATGTGGCGATGCAACTCCTGTTTGTAAGACAGGCCAAACTCCGGCTGCCAATATGTGCAAGATGGACACGATGTCTACCGCACCTCTTCCAACAAGCACAACACCGGCAACAACATTACCGGGAACTCTCCCAACAACAACTACAACCCTTCCAACAGGAACTATGCCTCCTCCAATGGCACCATGTCCTGCAGGAGTTATGCCGAGCGCGACAAACCCATGCATGATGGCTCTTCCACCAGGAACAACCATGCCTGGTATGAATCCAGCAGCAACAACTGCAACTTCAACAGCTCTTCCATTTCCAACAGCACCAATGCCATTCATTTTCTGTGCTGCTGACAGTTTCAAATGGGAAGCTTCTGATGTTTGTGATGCTGCCATGAGAGCAAAAGGAATGCTCCCTCCTTCACTTCCTGGTCAAACCAGCACCGCAACCGCTGGTCAGCCACCAATGTTTGCGCCTCCAATGCCAATGTTTGCACCTCCAACATCTGCATTCGACGCATTCTTCATGACTCCACCGGGCTTGCCTGGCGCTCCAACCTCAACCGCAACAGCAGCAACCCAGGCCCAGGATATCAACAAATTATATCAGGATCAGGGTCCATTCAAAGGAGTTGATTACAGTGCACTCTTCAGTCAATTCAAGATCGACACATCTACAGCTCCAACAACAGAACCTCAGGATTTCACTGCAAGCAGAGTAGCGTCAGAAGCTAAACGCTATGCATTGTTATCCAAATCAATCAACAGCGACATCAAGCGCATGAAAAAAGAACGCGATCACGCTGTCAAACGCGCTGCCGGTCTTACCACCTGTCCAGCCATCGCAACAGCAGACGCTGCTCTTGCTTCTGTTCAACAGGTAGCTGATTTATTTGCCGCTGTTACAAAAGACAACCTGGCTCAGGCACAGGCTACTGAACAACAGCTTGGCTACGGTCCAGGCGGACCAGGTTTTGGTCCTCCAGGCGGAGGTTTCCCTGGAATGCCAATGCCTCCTATGCCAATGGGTGCTCCATCATTTGGGGCTCCATCCTCAGCTGGATTCCAAGGCGGATTTCAAGGTGCATCTCCATCATCATTCCTAGGTTCTGTTGTTGGAGCTGTAGGTCAGATGGGTATGTGTGAAGCACTCACCGGCTACACCAAAGAAATTGAACGCTTCTCTAAAGACCTTGCCCGTGCGGTAAAGATGCTCCAAACCTCCGGAGATAAAGAAACACTTGCCAAGGTTACTGCAATTCAAACAAAAATCGCAACTGATAAAGGATTTACCGATCCATTCGGCAGTGTTGATTTCAACGCCATGGAACCAGGCGTAGATCCAATTCGTGATCTATGGGACAACCTTAACGATACCCGCCGCGATTTCGATGACGCCATGCAGGAAGCTTCTGCAGGCAGAAGCAAAGTTGCAGTGTGCGGAAAAGTTGATCAGATCAAAGAGTTTACCAAAGATATTGCAAACCAGCCTGAAGGTTTAATCAGCGGCCTTGCAAAAGCAGAACAGTTATGTGCTCTCGGTGACGAACCAGGAGCAGGACAGGTTCTTGCCGATCTCGAACAATATGGTCCTCAACTTCAAGCTGCAGCAAAGCAATCAGGTGTTAATAAGGATGATCTCGCCGCATTCAAGGGTCTAAGCAAAAAAGATCTTATTGCCGCAGTTCTCAATGATCCAGAAGCACAGGATCAAATCCTCAAAAAATTCTCGGACAAGATCGAGGCTATGGTTAATGAAAAAACCAAAGATCTCATGGCGCAAATAGCCAAATTCTCAAGTAAATATGCCGCAGATACAACCATCACTGCCAAACAGGGTCAGATTATGGATGTTATTGGCGCACTTGATGACAAAAACTCAAAAGCAGTTGCTGATGGCGCCAAATCAGTCGCCGCAGCAATCAGTGACGTTGATACCAAGATCAGTGATGTCAAACTGCCGGCTGCAGCACAGACTGCCTATAAAGACATGCTTGAAACATCAACAGCTCACATCATGACTCCGGCTGCCCACGAAAACATGGTCAAAGAGTTCAATGCTCTTTCCAATGAAATTGCCGGTACGAGCGATGCAGCTACCATTGCAACAGCAGTTCAAAATAGCGACAAAGCCATTAAAGCAATCTATGAAGGCGATAAAGCAAATGTTATCAGCCAGAAGATCATTCCGTTTACTGATGTTGTTAAACAGGGAAATACCAACCAGTGGTACATAAAAGATAGCATGTACGCTTATAGCAAAGATTTGGTCAAGGGTGATGCTAATGGAAATCTTAACGCAACTGCAACCATCAACAATGCAGACGCCGTCACAATCCTCGGCCGCGCCATTGATCCAAATGCAGCTTCAGTTGCTCCAGATACCAACAATCCGCTCATCAAAAAATTACCTGCCTATGCACAGGGTCCTGCTACAGTTCTCGAACAGGCCATGCAAAAGAACGGTGGTGATTTCAGTAAAGTGCTCGTTGGTAACGCCGGTGATCCAATGCTTCGCAAAGATATGTTCGAAGCTGCCGGTGTAGCCTTCGGCTTACAGGGTTCAACAAATTCTCTGAACAAATTCTCTGACGCAAAAGGATTAACACCGACTGAACAGTCCGGTGCCGCAGCTTTAGTCCAGGCTGGCATCGTCTCTGGTCAGGGCGCAGGAAACTCTCTTGATCCAAACGGCGTACTCAACAAAGCCGCTTTCATCAAGATCATCAACAAACTGACAGATACTCAGCAGCAACAGGCGCCAGCCGCTCCAGCTGGCGGAGAAACTCCAGCTAACGTACCGGGTCAGCAAAATCAATAATTAAGTTGGTTTCGATTGCAATGGTGCACACATTTCAATCCTCAGGCGCGCAACCTGTTGCGCGCCGCCAACCAGGTACAAGGCCCAAGTTGATTCCAAAGGCCTGCGAAAACCTGACAAAAAGCCCTTTCCGCTACTCACGGAAGGGCTTTTTGGTTGGCGGTTTTTCTAAAAGTTTAAAAATACTGGAGCCCATCTTAAAAAACCACTTACTTTATGACCCACCCGCGCCTCCGCTCGGGCGAGAATCCGTATCCACACCTTCACCCGCTCCACTCGCATGATCCGCGCCCCCACGTTCCAAACGTCCATCCCGAGCAGCAGGGCCACTCTTCTTCTTTCTCAAAAGCATAAACACACCTCCGCCCAAAAGTCCCAGCAGAAAAATCATCCCTAAAAGATAAAGTCCGCCGCGACCGGCACTGATCTGAGACAAAACAGCACCCAAAAAATTGGCAACCTGCGCGCTCACTGCTTTCGCAGTCTGTACCACCTTCACAACCGGCCGCGCATAAGCCGGAAAAACCGCCCCGATCTTAAACGAAACCTTCACGGTCCTGCTGAGCGCATGATCTTTGGCACGGACTGCCTGTAAATAAACTTCGTGATTGCCGTAAGCCAAATCGCCCGAAGGTGCAATCGAAAACTCGCCGCTGCCGCTGTCGGCAATAAGTGCGGATGTTGCGACAACACTTCGCCAAATCGCCGTAACTTTTGCGCCAAATTCTGTTTTCCCGTACAAAACCGGCCGGCGATCATTCACCTCCACGCGCACATTTTTCAAAATAACCGTATCATCCAAAACCTGATCAGCAAGTTTTTTTGGCTGCGGCAGGCCGACCTGCAAAGTAGTATCAATTTTCACATGCACCGGCGGCGACTCAAGCACCTGCTTTTTTTCCGGCAAAAGCGCCCGGGCAATAAAAATATAATTACCGTCGCGCAGCGCAACTGGCAGCGCAAAAATAAAAACATTATTCTCTTCAACGGTAGTCGTGCCGAGCACTTTTTCATAACCGAAATCATTTCGCACAATAACCTCAACTGTCGATTTCGCGGGCGCAATACCCTGCACCAATGGCTGCGGATCAGCCAAAATCTGTCCGTCGCTAAAACCGGTTATACGCACGCCAATATTTTCAAGACGTCCCGGATCAAGCGCATCAAGCGGATTAGTATGGAACTGCAGAACTTCCTGTCCGTCGCTAAAACCGTCACCATCGCTGTCTGCCTTCAAAGGATCCGTGCCATAAGCATATTCGAGTTTATCCGACAATCCATCATGATCGCTGTCGGTGACACCATCCCTGACCGTGATACCATATTGCTTCTCCCAAACTGCAACCTTGTCATTTGTTTTATCAGCATCGTACTGAGTAAAATCAGCTTCCTTAAAAGTGTCGGGCGCAGCAGTGCTGATCGTCAAATCCTCAGGCGGTATGCCATTTTTTATCAGATAAACCTGAAGCCGATCAAGCATATTGGCAAATTCAGCTTTAGCAATAAAATCGTCCGGTCTAAAACGGGAACCGGGACTGCAATCAATCATCTGCACTTTGCAGGCCACATTGATGTAACGCGCATACCACCACATGTGATCATTATACGAATTGATGTCGCTAAAAACCGTTTGCTGGTTTTGAAGCGCGGCAACTCCGCCCAGCATCGCTGCAAATTCATCATAATAACGCCATTTCAAAATATCGGTCGAGCCCAGAATAACCTTTAATGCTTCAACGCGGCTGATGATCTGACCGGGCTTAAAAGGATTGTCGGGCTCACGATAATAACCGTTAACAATGCCAAGCATCGTGCCAATATTTACCGCATCAGCAAGGAGATAATCGGCAGGCACATCGGGATAGAACTGCATTGCGTTTTTTTCAAGTTTCAGCTCGTGATAATTAGAGTAGCTGGCAAAAATGGCCAGACAATCAGGCAGATTATTTTTGCAGGCTTCAATAAGATTTTTTTTCAGCTCCTGAACGTGAAATTTTTTAAAAACTTTCGCCACCACTTCCGCGCGGGTCACGCCATCCGCAGGGAAAAAATTCTGACCGAAAATTTGCTGATAATCAGCCGGCAGTGGTTTGGTCAAAATCTGCTGACCAACGATTGTCTGTCCGGAATTTTGCGCCGATAATGCCGACACCACAGCTGAAGATAAAGATTTCAGCGCGTCCGCAGCCACATTCGTAGCAAAAAACTGCAGCGACGAAGGCGTAGATTCGTCACTGAAAGCAGAAGTTTGCGTATCAGCGGCGGCTTTAAAAGCTATAAAAGGATTTATAACCGGAGTATCTGCCGAGGGATTTGCCGAAGAAGGTGCGCCATCCGGATTTGATGAAACTTCCTGAAGTTGATTAGAAGTTGGGCTGATTTGGCCTGCTGCAGGATTAAGATTTGACGAAGACGAATTTACGGGAGCGGGATTCACGCCGGAAGCTGCCGGAAAATTTCCGCCAGAACCGCCACTGCCAGCAGCACCTGGGACGCCAATAATGGTGATGGTTGTAGTTGTTGTCACTCCGCCATAAGTTGCGGCAATCGTGGTGACCCCCGGGCTTACCGGAACGACAAGACCTCCAGGACTCACAGTTGCAACATCCGGATTGCCGCTTTGCCAGTTGGTTAAAGGGCTTGCTGTAACATCAAGCGGCGGATCGCCATTATTAAAAGTCGCAGTTGCGTTCAACTGCTCGTTTGATCCGACGATAACACTCGGCGCAGGCACAACAATCGTCACTGCCGAAGGCATGGGCAAAACTGTTACACCGATTTCCGTGGTCTGCGCAAAAACCGGCGCCGCGATCGAAAACAACAAAACGCACAGCAGCAAAAGACAAATCCGTTCTGCGAGACAACCCCTTGGGTTGCCAAGCAATCGCGTGAGCGAGCCTGGGTGAGCGAACTCCTCTCCAGCCCTTTTTTTTGCAAACATCATCATCTCCAAAAAATTACTTCCTGATAATTCTTGGTATTATACCGGTCTTGACCAAAAAAGTAAATTGCCTTATAATTTAATGATTAAATTTGCGCCGACAAGAACACGACAAGAACACAACAAGAACTCACCAAAATCGCAATCAAAACCCAAACAAAAACCAACATGAAAAAAACAATCATCCTGGCATTTCTTGCAAGCCTCATCTCTTCCACGCTCGCTTTTCCGGCAATCGCCAGTGCCAACGGCAACCTGGCCCTGATCGTCAAAAAACCTGATCCCTACAGCGACAACCAAAGCTGGTTTTTATACCAGAAAAAAGCCGGCGGCGTTATCCATGACACCGTGGTCATCCGCAACAATTCGGATCAAAAAATGAAAGCGCATATCTATGCTGTAGATGCGACCAGCAACGAAACCGGCAGCTTTATTCTAAAACTGGAAAACGACCCGCAAAAAAGCATCGGCCTTTGGACAAAATTAAAATCAAACGACCTGACAGTCGAGCCAAAACAAAGCGTGGATGTACCTTTCAGCATCAACATTCCGGATAACCTTATTCCTGGAGAATATTTTGGCGGACTGGCGCTGGAAGAATCCGCCGACGAAACCGGCGATGCAGCTTCTGGTCAGAGCAGAAACTGCTGCACCAACGTCACGGTTAAAACGCGCGTTGGCTCAAGAATTTATCTTACCATTCCAGGAGCGCTCAACGAAAACATTGGCTGGAGCGATTTCAGTTATGAAAAAAAACTCGGGCAATCGCCTGTTTTCAGGCTCAAAATCGGCAACAGTGGCAATGTATCCTACGAGCCAAAAGTCAGTATCGATGTTGAACAAAATGGCGCACTCATTGAACACATTGAAAAAATCCTCGACGACAGCCTGCCCGGAACCACAATTCAGCCGGTCATAAATTTTAGCAAAGTGCCGTTTTTCGGCAATTTCAAAGCCAAAGCTACCGTGACCTTCTATCGCAAAAACCAGGAGATCGTTTATGGACTTCACGGCGCACCCACCCGCAATCTCACCAAAACCATCAGTTTCTGGATCGTGCCCTGGGAAATTTTTCTGATTCTGGCGATTATTCTTATAAGCGCCGTAAGCATCTGGGGAAGCCATAAAAACCGCAAACCGCAGAGTCAGCAAAACCCACAAAATTCGCAAACTCCGCAAGATCCGCAAAAACAATTATGAAAAAACAAAACCAAAAATCATATTTTGTAGCTTTCATGCTGATCGTAACCGTTACGTTTGCCTACGCGTTATCTGATACGGACTGGTCAAAAATCGAAAATGCGCAGGCCGCAGGCGCAAGCGGTGCCGACAGGATCGCCAATGCTTCACCAAAAACAGGCTCCGCCTCAGCCATAGCGAATGACGAAAATGGAAACTTTATCGTTGTCTGGGAAAGCAGCGTTGGCGGAAGAAAAGCCGGCAATATTTTTTACCGCCGTTTCGATGCGGGCGGCAAAGCTCTGGACAGCGCTGATGTCCAGGTCAACTCCTCAGGCGGCGAACAAAAAACGCCTACTGTTGCCATGGATAAAAACGGCAATTTTATTATTGCCTGGGCCGGCAACGGCTCCAATGATGCCGATGGCATATACGCCAAAGCCTATGATGCTGGCGGCAATGCGATCGGCGGAGCAAATGCGGAATTGGCCGTTAATTCAGCCAAACCCGACAATACCAGCGGCATTCAAAGTCTGCCTGAAGTCGCTCTAAATTATAACGAAAAAAACGCGGATGAAACTTTTGCGATTGTCTGGAAAGGCCCCGGCGAAAATGCCAAAAATGGAGGGATTTTCGTGCAGGCATACACGGTCAGTTATAACCAGTCTGCCAAAGCGCCAAAAGCAGGGGGTCAAAACATGCTCATCACTTCACTCATAAACAATCAGACTACGCCTGCAATTGCCATGAACAGTTTTGGCGATGTCGCAGTCGTGTGGGACAGCCCGGAAGAAAACGGACGCACAAGCCAGATTTGGCTTCAGGCTTACGGCAAGGCTGGCGGAAAACTTAGCAACAACAATCCCATCAAAATCAACAGCAACAGTGTGATGTCGGCGTCAAAACCAGCCATCGCAGCGGATAAATCAATCGACTCGGATTTGGGCGGCAACTTTATCATTACCTATAACGGCACATCCATTGACGACAGTGATGGTGGAATTTTCTTAAGACGACTAAAACGATGCGGCCAAAAAAGCTGCATTTTGGATACGCCTGAAAGCACCGTCAATAATGATGCCAATAATATAGACTTTATTTCAGGGCTTCAGACCAACCCGCAGGTCAGTGCAGATTATGCCGGCAATTTCACGATTGTCTGGGAAGATACTGCCAACCACGATGGCAGCGGCAACGGTATTTTCGCCCAAAGTTTCAAAAACGACGGCACGCGTCTGGAAGAACATTTCAAAGTGAATGGCGCGACGCAGGGCGGCCAGCAAAAACCTGCCATTGCCATGAATGCCGATGGTTTTTATGTTATTTCCTACAACGATGCCCCGAACCAGAACATTCGTTTTCAGCAGTACAGCAGCGATCTTTACAGCAATAACAGCGGCGATGATCTGAACCCGATCGCTTCACAGGAAATCAGTGGCGGAGGGCGAAGATTAAGCGTTCCAGGTGATATCGACTTTCCTTCCGTAGATGTGAACACGGCCCTGAGCACCGTAACTGAGGTTGCTTTGCGCGACGCCAAAATGGTCAGCCCGATCCAATACGTTGAAGCGCAGGACCTGGACGGCACACCTTTTAACATCACAATTTCCACCAGCGATTTTACGTTTACGGATGGGCAAAAATATCTCAAAGCCCAGAATGTGGCGGTTAAAAACTGCGACATGCCGACTGTTGACGATGTAAAATGTATTGAAACCATCAACGGCAGCTCCGGCGATTTCAGCCTCAATCCTGCGACCAATGATTTTAGCGCTTTCATTTCAGCAAACGAACAAAAAACCCTTGCCAACAAGACCGGCCACCAGCTCGGCAAATGGCGTTTTTTCCCAAAGCTGCAATTAACGGTTCCAGCCATTACTCCTCCGGGCGACCACAAGGCCACCATTACTTTTTCCTTACAATAAAGCCATGAAACGGTTTTTCGTTATCATCAGCATTCTAGGAATTTCTCTGCTTTTAAGCGCACCGGCGATGGCGAACGCTGGCGTGACAAACGCTGGTGCAACAAGCTCTGGTGCGACAAACGCTGCTTCCCTGCGCGAAACTGTCGCGGGCGAACCTGAATTCACCATTCATCCAAGCTATGCCCACGGGCAAAACCGCCAGTGGATGATTGAAACCATTCCCGCAGGCACAACAATTCAGGATTTTGTGACGATTGAAAATCTCTCCGGCAGGCCCCAAATACTGTCACTGCTTTTCAGGGAAGCAGACTCAAATAACGAAAAATTCGTGGTTCAGGAAAAAAGCGCTTTCAAAAATCTCGGCCTCTGGACAAAAATTCCAGATACCAAATTCCTGCTTGCCCCAAGTGAAAAAAAGAAAATTCCTTTTGAAATTACCATCCCCAAAAATGCCGAGCAGCAAAGCCTGAGTGGGGTTCTCTATGCCATCCAGGAAAACACGGGCCAGGGCCTGAAACTTGTCACGCGCATTGGCGTGCGCTTCCACGTGCGGGTCGCCAGTCCTGCGCTGGCCGGTGCTGCAAATGCAAAATCAACAATAGCGCAAAATCACCGCGGCGCTGCTTTGCTGCTGTTGTCGCTACTGACAATCATCGCCTGGACGCTCATCAAAAAACCGTTCACTAAAAAATCAAGAACATCCATGGCGATACTGCTGATTCCTTTGGTATTAAGCACCACCACATTCCCTTTTCAAGCGGCCCGGGCACAGGAGATGGAAGTCGAAATTCTGGCTGGAGGATACCACCTCAAAGGTCCGGGGACAATCGTTTTCCCCAAAGTCACCGCCTCATTTAAAGATCAAACCACCACGCCGGTTGACATTCGCAAAATCACCAAAGGCAATAATTACCTCGAAATCACCGACGAAAACGGCGGCAATGCTTTCCAGGTCACGATCTCAGTCACGGATTTCAGCTATGAGGATGCTGCAGCGGCTCAAACCTACACTTTCTCAAACAATAATATGTGGATTAAAAGCGTTGGCAGCGAGACAGCAAACCAGGACATCCAGACTCTCCAGGGCTCCGCCGCTGATGTTAAGCTCGATCCGGCTGCCAAAAACAGTTTTATACGTCTCGGCACACCGCAGGTTTTGCTAAGCGGCACAGGCAAAAAACCAGGCCAATGGCGAATTTACCCGTTATTCCAGATCACAGTTCCGGGCGGAACACACCCAACCCATAACGGCGAGTCGTACCAGTCCACGCTGACATTTACCATAAACTAGGATGAAACTCAAAAAATTCCCAAAATTTGTAACCAGATTCGCACTCTGCGCCTTATCATTTCTGGCGATGACACCGGCTGCCGGCGCTGCCTCTCTGAATCTCAACGAGATCGATTTAAAACCGCTTGTCAGCAAAAATGCCGAGCACCAGAACTGGTTTGTCGAAAATCTCAAACCAGGAAAGAGCATAAGCGAGCAGCTGGCGATCGCAAACCTTGGCACAAAAACCAAAACCATTTCACTTTACGTTAGTGACAGTGTTGCAACAGGCAAAGCGGGCTCCTTAAACAAAAACTTTTTTGTTAAAAACCGCAACGAAATTTCTGACGATCTTGCCCCGTGGGTCAAACTGGAAACAACTGACCTGACACTACAGCCGCACACAACAAAAACAATCAATATCACAATCTCGACTTCAGCAAATGCAAAAAGTGGCCTGCACGCCGGCGCGATCATGGCGCTTGAGGAAAACAGCGCAGGCAGTCTCCGGCTCGAGAAAGGCGTGCGCGTATATGTGAATATCCAGACAGCGTCAGCAAAACAGGCAGCAAACCCGAATGCGCTCGCAGCAGATATCACTTCTTCAAATTTGAGCAGCGATCTCTTCAACAATCTCCTGCCGGCATTGCTGCTTTTTGCGCTTTGTCTGATTTTGGCCCAAAAACGCGTCACTAAAAAACTTTCAGTCGTGAGCAGCGCCCTGATCCACAAAATAGCTGCCATGGACTGGCACAAAAATATCAGTCTAATCGGATTCATAGCGACAGGCATGGCCATCAGCTTTTCACTCTTCAGCATCAACACAGGTTGGCTTAAAACCGACGTCGTCACTCCTGCGGAACAACCTTCCGCAGCCATGACTTCACGGGGGCAGCAAGAGACTTCCCAGGGCACAACGATGCGCGGCCAGGACCAGGGATCACAAAAATTCCCGCAGCCGGATCAATATAATTTTGTGCTGACCGCAGCCTTCGGCAATCTCAGCAATTACAGTCTTCCGCAAACCAGCCAGAAAACATGGAAAGGCAAAATGACTTTCCATGACGCCAAGATCAGCATCAAAAAAGTTTTCAATTTTGAACCGGGCGACGAAATCAGCATAACGGACAGTAATATTTTTGAATTCAATCTCACCACCAATGGCAAAGATTACGACGGTATTTATCTCAATATCGTTCCAACCAGTAAAACCATTCCCGCTTTTGACTACGAGGAAACCAACGACAATCAAACTGCTTCCTACAAACTGTCTGAACTCCTCACGACTCCGGGCTGGCTGACCAGCGGTACGGAAAAAACCTATTTCAAACTCGATGCTTTCAAATTAAATGAAGGTGGAAAAATCCAGGAATTCGACCCGACCAAATTGGACATCACTCCTGAAAGCCAAAAACAATACGACCTTACCAAACAAAAAGAACAGGAAGAGCAGCAGGTGCTGACACAAAAACTCCAAGAGCTTGCGCTTCCTGCAGACAAAATCCAGGAAATTATTTCAAGCACACAGACCAGCCTGATCTATCCTCCCAAAGAAAAAATTATTTTCCCCCCCCAGGAATTTTCCTTTACCCAAAGCCAAGCGGCATGGCAGGAACTTGGCACGATTGTGGTTGCAGTCAAATCAGGCGATGAAATGAATACCTACATTTCTGCGAGCGATCTTGTGTCAGTCTCAGCAAAAAACACGATCCCGGTATCGCAGTTGACCGTCGAACCCGGCGAAGTTAAAAATGTTTTCGTCTTTGGCAATATGGTTGCCAAAGCTGGTGAAAAAACAACTTTCAAGGATAAAAACGATAAAGTGCTGCTGCTGAATATCATCCCTGGCTACACAGCTTCCAGCGGCAACAAAGCCAAAAAAACCATTGTAACCATCAATCCAAAACTAAAAATTGCCATTCCGCCTGGAACGCCCGCCGGCAAATATCATGGCACACTGACAATCACGAGTCTTTAGAGCCGATCTCCAAGTTTACGGCTGAGCATCAGGCCATTATCAAAAGGCAAAAGCACACTTTGCAGTTCTTCATTATGGATCACAAAATCCAGATAATCTTTCATTTCATGCTGATGCGAAACACAGTTGTCTGCTATCAAAAGTCCGCCGGATTTTAACTGTGGCACAAGAATTTCAGCATACGACCGATATTCCAGCTTGGTCGCATCCAGAAAAATAAAATCAAAAGGGTGGACAAGATCTTTTAAAACCTCTGGCGCGTGACCAAAAACCTGCTCAATAAACGACGATAAACCGCTCTTCTCAAAATTTTTCCTGGCAAGCGCATAACGCTGCTTATGCGATTCAACGGTGGTCAGCATCCCCTGCTGCCCGGAAAGCGCTTCAGCTAGATAAATTCCGGAGTACCCATTTGAAGTGCCGATTTCCAGAACCTTCCTGGCATCCGCGATTTTAACCATCATATTCAGAAAAACCGCCGTCGTTCTCGGCACACTCCAGAAAGCCTGCGACTCCTTTTCCATTTCCTCCAGTAATTTCAGCAGAAATTTTTGCATGTATTTTTGTGGGGAAAAAACTTGCCATAATACAGCTCTGAAACTATCATGGAAAAGATTATAGGAAAAATTAAAACTCACCATCCCGCATGAAAAAATTCCGTTATTTTGCCGCGTTTGCCACAATTTTCTTTGCAATCAATGCGCTCATGCCGCTGATGGCTTTTGGACAATCCAGCTATGTCGGCGAACACATTAAAGCCAACCCGAACGATTTCGGTATCGATTATGTCGGCCCGGACGCACTGATCTTCCCTGCCGTAAAAATCACCTCGCCGCGCGGCAATTACAACAGCTATCATTACACCACCTACAAAGACGACAATCGTATCCAGGTTCACGACGGACGATACAACGGCGGTTTTGTTGTGCAGGTGCAGATCAGCGATTACACCAACACCGAAAATCCATCCAAAAAAATTCCGGTATCCAATATTGCGATCGTAACCGAGCCTGGTCCTTCCGCAGGCTATAGCGAAAATTTGACCCAGCTCAATTCCTTTAATCCCAAAAGCGGCACACTCCTTGCAAACAGCAGCGGCAATGCCATTGAAACCGAACAAAAACTGCCGTTTGATTTCGTTTATTATGGGGCGGTTTATGACCGCATCTTTATCTGCACTAGCGGCTACATCAGTTTTGTGCCGGCAGGATGCAGTGCCGATCAGGATCCGCTCACAGCCCGGAGCGGAGCGCCGCGCATCGTTCCCTATTTTAAAGATTTGACCACCAACACAAAATTCGCCAAAAACAGCGGCATTTATTTTGAGGACGATTCAAAAGATCCCGATCTCAAAAAAAGAAGCGTACGCATTCGCTGGAAGGCCGCCACTTCGGCTTCACCGCATCAGAGTGTGGAATTTGAAGTCGTACTTTACAAAGACAACCACTTTGAATTTGAGTATGGAGATACGGCCAGGCTTGCCGACACTGGCGCGGGGCCCGAGATTGGTCTTGCAGGGCCGAATGTCACGGTCAACGATACTACAACCGGCCTTAAAAAAGACAACAAAAAGGCGCTGCTGTCAGGTCTCAATAAAAAAAGTCAGGGCAAAGAACTTTCTTCGCTGAGCGCTGTTTATGCAAGCGGCGTTACCACCAACGAAGTCACAAAACAGGGCACGCCCTCAATCCTTGCGCCGCTCAACGGTGTCGCCAATAATGGCAATACCTATACCAATTTTATTGACGAACAAACTCCGCTAAACGCGCTTTATGCGCCGGCGTGCTCCGTCACCCAGGGGCGGGTGGGCACCTACCTGTTTTATGCTAGTTACAAGCTCCATATTCCACCAACAACCCCCGCCGGCTCCTATTCGAGCACTATCACCTGGACGATCATCGATGAAAGTCTAAGCTGCTGAAACACATAAACAACAGCAGCAGCAGCGGCAGCGGCACAATGACCTACGTTCTGCTACAGTCTGCCTGCGCTCTAAAGATTTTTGGTTCCAAAAGTACGGTAAAGCACGATCGCAGAATCAACTTTAATGATGTTGCTTTCACCATCAAACTTAAAGGTGCCATCAAGCATATCTTTCCCCTTGAAAATACCTTTACCCTTCAGATAGGCAACCGCGCCGCGCGCCCATGAAGCAAGGCTGGAATCATCAACAAAATCAGTAACTGCACTGGCATCCAGATCAGTAGTCAATTCCCGCGCCATAATCACAGCAACTTCATAGCGGCTGATCGTTCCAGTCACACCAAATTCCTTTTTGGACTCATTTCTTCCCTTAATGTATCCATGCTCATAAGCATAATGCGCGGCCGGAATACACCATTCTACTCCAGCCTTGTTAATGTCATTAAATTCGCTCTTTTTCAGGGAGGTATCAAGTTCCCAGCCGGCACTACGCGCATTCATAACCACAAATTCACATTTGGTGGCCGGGGTGGTAAAATCTTTAGTCACAATGCCATTATCTGTAACTGTTTTCTGTTCCTTTTCATAAGCTGACAGGGTCGGCTCGGCAACAGGAGCAGGACTTGGCGTTGGTGTTGTTGCTTTCGTGGTGGTTGTTGAAGTCGTACCCGTGGTAGAAGTTGTCGTTGTAGTTGTTGTGGTAGCCGCAGCACCTGAACTTGAACCGGAAGAAGAACTGCTGCCTCCACTGCTGGTATTGGCACTTGACCCGCTGCTGCCTCCGGAAATACTTACGGTAGGATAATTATTGTAACCAGTCAGAGCTGTACCACTGCCAAGCACCTGGCGAAAACAAAAAGTTGATCCATCATTCGTGCCTTGGTAAGCAATGGCCCAATCCCATTCACCATCCATATTGCCTGCGGTTGAAGTACTGCTGGCCTGGGCAATAACATTTGGCGTACCTAAAGACGGATTGGTCTCCTCATAGGTTTCTTTGCCACCATTCGCGGCGGTCGAAAGCAGATTTGCAGTCACAGTCGTGCCATCAGTCAAGGTTGAATTATGATAGCCGTTCCAGAGCGTTGCACCTGAAGTAAGTCCTCCAACATCGGTAAAAGCGCTTGCGGCCAGACTTGCACAAGTCGAACCTGTGGGTAAAGATGCATATTGCAATTTAAAAGTAGAACTCGTCTGAATTGGATCGCCCAGGGTTTTAACCGAAAGACGCAGGCGCAGAATCCCTGCCTGAAGTATACCAGTAGTAACAGTATTTTCAGCTGCAAGAGCAGTGGTTGGTTGGACATTTGTTGCAAGATTTGCATACCAGCGATAGGTATTTTGATACCAGCCGCCAGGATAATAATCATAACCGGAATTCAGCGAAAAAGTTGTAGAGCTGCTAAGTCCGCCATAATACTGGCCAACAGATCCGCTCGACTGGAAACTGGTTGAACTGCCGGTTTGACCGCCACCTCTGGTAAAAGCAGGATCACGCAGGATAAAATTGGTACTGCTGAGATCCAGAGCAAAAACTGCCGAAGAAAAAAGCCCAAAACTTAAGAAAACCACACCTGTCAAAGCAGCAGCCTTTTTTGAAAATTTCATAGAAAAAAGTTAAAAAAGTTACGGATAAAACAAAGATATATCAATCCAAAGATAATCTTTAACACTTAAGCATACCAGTGACAAGAAATTGTCCTTGATCGCAAAACGTAATGTTTTCCTATTTTTTCTTTGCATCTTTTGCAGGACTTTGAGACGGATTCTGCATAGCTGCCGGCTGGGCATTTTGCATAGCTGCCGGAGCCCGATTCTGGCCGATCTGCTGGTTTAAAGCTTGATTTGCGCGATATCCCCTGTCTGCCCTGATCCCTTTGGCCACCAGCGAATCAGGTCCAACGTTTTCCCAATAAAGGATGTTTTCACGGGAAAAAAATAACGAATCAGTCGGCTGATGAAGCTCATCAATGCCTCTTTTTACAACTGTAAATTTCGCCTGCTCTGATTGCGGTTTAAGATAATAAACATCGGTCAGATAAGGATAATCGCCATGAATATTGTGCAGTTTGCCATAAAAAGCCTGATCGTTCCTAAGAAGCACAACCTGATAAAGCTTCGGATCGGGACCCGGCTGCCCAAACTCATAGGTATTCCAGAGCAGACCGGCAAAAGCGAGTACTAAAACCAATATAACAAAGCCATTCCTGACCATTTTCTGCTGCATTTTTTGGGGAGCTGTTTCCATAAATAAAAAAATTATAAAATTTCCCGGGAACTATAACAGGAAAAATTTTAGCTGAAAGACTCGGAAATCAAAAAAACCTGGCCAGATTGCCTGATTATTTTCTGGCTGCCAAAAACCGCGCCCCCTGTAACCCACCGTCAACATAAAATTCAGATCAACATAATCTCTACATAAAACATTGAATAATTGTCAGAAGGTAGTTAAAGTTCTATCCTAAAGCGGTTCTTGGCTCTCTATAAAAAAATTTATTTTTTAATTCATTTTCCGATGAAAACTCTCATCAAAGGCATTGCATCCGCAATGGTTGGCGCGATGATGCTTACAGTCGTCCCAGCCGTCTCAGCCGTAGATACCCCCGCCCCGGCAACCACTACAGCAACAACCGCTGCCACCACAACCACGTCACCCGCAACATCCACACCCCAGCTTGAAATCCAGAAAACCTGCCATCAGCTCATTAACGAACAGCTAAGCCACACTATGGAACAGTTTCTCGGATTTTTGAAGATGCAGGCATACGAAAACGCCTATCACTCAACCACCGCAGGTTTTCAAAGAAACGTCAAACTCGCTGAATTCAATGATCTTGTCGCTGGCACAGGACTTGGCAATTACACCTCCCTCAACTGGATCAGCCTGGACACACTTTCGTTCAAGCAGCAAATGCTGACTGCAAAACTGGTCACCCCCGAAAACATGACGCGCATTTTGCAGTTTGATCTAAAACTTGAAGGAAAAATCTGGCAGATCGACACCATTTCCGAACTGCCGCTCGTAGATTTTTTCGCCAAACTTTTTCCTGCCGATGAAAAGCTCAAATCGCGCATTCAGAGCGATCTGCAAAGCTTTATCGACACCATCAAAAGTGAAAATTATAACGCCTTTTATAACAGCCTGGCCAAATCAGCCAAAAAAACGCTCAAGCGCTTTAACGTTACCAAATCGCTGCAGGCTTTCAAAAAACAGGGCTACGATATTACGCTGCCGGCAAGCGGCATCATAACCCTCAGTCCATGCGCGCCGGTCATAACTTCCAGCGGAACCGCCGTTATTAACGGAACTTATAAAAATGACAAAAACACCGTTGATTTCAGATTCGAATACACTTATGAATGGCTCTGGAAGCTGAGTGGATTCAATATCAATACCAGCGCAATCGCCAAAAGCGACAAAAAGTAGCCGCCAATTGCCATACTCGCTTGGTTAAGCCCTGTTTAACGGATTAAAAATCCACATTGACGGAGCTTTTATCGAGAGAAAAAAACCGGAATAGCAGGGCCCACAAATTAAGCAGGATCCCACGGAAAAGCATAATCTTCATCCGTAAGCGGAAAACTTTTTTCAACAGGCGCAAGTACGAGTCCCGGAGCAATTTTTAAATGCTTATATTGCTCCCTGAATGCATTGATTCCGCGGACATCGGCCCGTGACAGTCTCGATCCGGCCTTTACTTCCATGGGATAGAAAGTTCCATCGCGTTTCAAAATAAGATCTATTTCAGATCCGCTGTCTCGTCGCCAATGATACATATTTGGTTTCAAAGGCATGGCAAAGCAGTCCAGTATCAGTAAAATATCCCTTACTCTTGCTTGAATTCTAACAGCCTGGCTCTCAAAATTCAATGTATTTCGCCGGCTCAGAACAAAAAGAGTCGTCTCCTTTCGGGGCGGCTCTTTTTGAAATTCATTTCCCGTAACTGTTTACTCAATGCAGAAGTAATTCGATGTATCTACCTGTGCTGTTGAACCAGTGAGATATGCGATTGTCATTTCGTCAATAGCTGTCTGTACGCTCACTTTAGACCAGTTCACCTGTGCGTTTGCTATTGCCCGGAGTAGTTGTTAATGAATTTGTTATTCGATACAGACGTAGAAGAACTTAAGAGCAGTTGTGTTAGTCCAAGCAGCTGCAGGAGTAAGAGTCAACGATCCTACTGCTGATGTTACAACAGGCTTTTTAGATGTTGAGAAGTATTCTGTAGCTGTTGTGGAATCAGCTGGGTTGACAATACAAATCGGAGCAGTTGCGTACACCTTGTCGAAGGTCACAACGATGGCATCTGAGCTAGCAGTTCCAGTTGTACCATTCATTCTACCCTTCATATCGGTACATGTAGTACAAGACAAAGATGTCCAGTTTGTTCCAGTTACAACTGGAGCAGTTGTTTGAGTAGAAGCTAAGTGAGAAGCTGCACCTGCGGCAGAACCGGCGATGACAACTTTCGCGGTTGCGAGGGTTGTAGCATCGGTCGTACCGTTCTTACCAAGACTGAACGTGATGTTTCCACCAAGTCTGGATGTGCCAGAATCAGTACCGCCATCACCAGACTGGATCAAAATCGCACCACCGGCTGCGCCAGCAGTACCACCGTTCAATGCACCACCAGTACCAGAGGTCAATGTAATTCCACCACCGATACCAGCGGTACCAGTTGTTGCGTTAGCGATACCACCGTTACCAACTGTAACCGTGAATGCGCCACCAGCACCTGAAATTGTGCTTGCAGCACCAGCTGAACCTGCGCCTGTAGTAAGAGTTACCGTACCACCAATTCTTGCAGCAGCTGAAGCGGTACCGGCAGCACCACCAGTGATAGCAATATTGCCACCAATAGCGTCAGTGCCTGCCGCGCCAGCCTGGATTGTGATAGCTCCCGGAACTCCGGTAGTAATACCGGTACCTGATTTAATCGCAACGGTTCCAGAACCGTTTGTGGCTCCGACACCATTTGCGCTTTCAAATCTCATTGCCCCTGAAGCGCCGTTGGTTGGTGTTCCAGAAAGAATCGTGACTGCGCCGGAAGCACCGGTTAGTGTTTGTGCACCGCCTGTAATGTTCACAGCTCCACCGGCACCAGTTGCACCGGCTGCACCGCCGGTAATCACGGCGTTACCACCAGTTGCTCCACCGGTTGCAGTACCTCCGATCAAGGAAGCCGCACCACCAGCTCCACCCGTGCCACCAGTTAATGCACCGGCGGTTCCGCCAGTAAGAGTAATCGCACCACCAGCACCAGCAATTCCTGCGGTACCACCAGATGCTCCACCGGTACCACCATTGATAACATAAGCACCACCAGCACCTGATGTACCGGCGTTAGTTGAGTTAGCTCCACCGGTTCCAAGAGTCCAGGATACACCACCGCCAATACCAGAGTTGTTGGAAGCACCTGTAGCTACACCGCCTGTACCAAAAGTAACAGCCAGGTTTCCACCATTGCCAACTGCTGCGGATCCTGCGGCTGTGTCACCCGCGCCTGTAGTCAAAGTAATCGCTCCACCACCTCTGGCTCCGGCTGAAGCCGTTCCACCAGCACCAGCGGTGATAGCGACTGCACCGCCTGCAGCATCGGTTCCAGCAGCACCAGCCTGAACTGTAACTGTACCGGGAGTACCAGTTGTAATAGCATTACCTGATTTAATCGATACCGTTCCGGAAGTAGCACCACCTGTTGTTACAGCATTCGCGCTTTCAAATCTCATGTTTCCTGATGATCCAGCTGTTGGAGTTCCAGAAAGAATCGTGACTGCGCCGGATGCACCGGTTAGTGTTTGTGCACCGCCTGTAATGTTCACAGCTCCACCGGCACCAGTTGCACCGGCTGCACCGCCGGTCACGTTCACTACGCCTCCATTATTTGAACCCTGCCCAGCGCCGCCGACTACGGAAGCAACACCACCGGCAGCGTTACCAGCCGTTCCAGCTCCTGCAGTAACAGTTGCCGCTCCACCAGTCCCAGAAGCTGAACCACCAGCACCACCAGTGCCGCTCCAGGCACCACCTACTCCTGATGCGCCACCGGCTCCACCCGTTTCAGATACTGCTCCACCCGTTCCGGCAGTATTACCTGCACCACCGGTAAATGATACAGCACCACCAGCTGCACCAGTTCCAGATGCGTTTGTACCGGCTGCACCAGCAGTAACTACGAATGCACCACCGGCTCCAGATGTACCGGCGCCGCTTGCATTACCACCGGCTCCAAGAGTCCATGCAACACCGCCACCAACACCACCTGCACCTGTTACTGAAGTTCCACCATTACCGAATGTTACTGCTAAAGCACCACCATTCCCACCAGTGTTGGCAAACGAAGCTGAGCCACCGGTACCGGTTACAAGATTAACTGCTCCCCCAGCTGCAGCACCAGAACCAGCCGTTGTGCCTGCGGCACCGGCCGTAATAGTCACTGCCCCACCAGCTGCGTTACCAGTGCTTCCACCCGCAGTAGCCGTAACAGTGACTGCTCCACCAACGCCTGTTCCACCAGCCGCGCCAGCAGTCAAAGCTGCGGTACCTCCCCCACCACTTGTATTACCAGCACCTGCAATCAATGATGCATTGCCACCTGCTCCACCAGTACCTCCACCCTGTCCTGAAGTAATAGTCACAGCTCCACCCGTACCTGAACCTGAACCGCCAGCACCACTGCCACCATTTATATTTACAGCGCCACCGGCTATGGATCCACCGCCGGCACCACCTGCATTGATTGTAATTACACCAGATGCACCGGCAACCGTGGTTCCGTTACCACTAGTACCGGCAGTAATTGTAACTCCGCCACCAGCTCCACCAGTTCCAGAAACACCACCAGCCGTCGCCGCACCACCGTTACCACCTGTTATGCTTACAAGACCGCCAAGACCACCTGTACCAGTTCCGGTAGCGGCTCCACCGTTACTACTTCTCAAAGTAACTGCTCCGGATGCTCCGCCATTATTTGCACTTGAACCAGTTGTTCCAGCGCCAGATTGTACGCTTACAGCTCCCGTAGCACTTGCAGACTCAGCCGTAGCTGAACCTGTTGTTAATTGAATTTGGCCAGAAGCCCCGCTTGTACTGCCTCCTGCGCCAGTCTGAACAGAAACACTGCCACCAGTTCCAGAAACACCGCCAGCACCGCCGGTTAAACTTACATTTCCACCATTACCAGTGCCAGTTCCCGCACCACCAACCATTGCAGATGCTCCACCCGCAGCTCCGGTACCGGTTGCAGCACCAGCCGCGCCTCCAGTAATAGTAACCGTACCACCAGCCCCAGCTGTTGTTCCAGAAACTGATGTTCCACCAGCACCCGCAGTTAAAGCAACGTTGCCGCCGGCTCCACCTGCAACCGCACCGGTAACAGAGGCTCCGCCAACTCCAGCAACAACCGTATAGGCTCCGCCAACTCCGCCTGTTCCTGTTCCACCACTGGAAACCGCGCCACCGGCGCCCGATGTCAACGTATAAGCTCCACCATTTCCACCAAGGCCGCTGCCGGCATTGGTTCCACCTGTTCCAAACGTCCAGACAAGTCCACTGCCAACACCACCGGCAGTTGCACCTGAAGTGTTGCTGCCTCCCGCGCCAAAAGTTCCAGTCAGATTTGTTCCCGCAGTTCCAGGAGTTCCTGCAGTACCAGGCGCAGTTGAAACTCCACCGGTTGCATTGGAATAACCTGCCGAAACAACCCTCTGGCGGGTTGTTAAAGTTTCATAGGTAGGACTTGTACAGTTGCCACCTATGGTAGTTGGCGTGGAAGTATTGCCAACATCAATATTCAAATAGTAAGAATCATCCTGAAAATTCAACACCGTGGTAATCGCATCGCCGCCGCTATAACCACTTGTGCCGATCACGCCTGCCGTATCACCGATACCAACATTGAAAACACCATTTTTAACTCTCACAATCGTAGCTGTCGGAGTACTTGCCGGCCAGACCTGGGTTCCAGCTGAAGACGCATTGTAAACGGCAAATCTCATACAATAATCAATGCCTGTTGATCCGCCCAGTAAATTACCACTCGCATCCATCAATCTTCCCTGATAGTTCAATATCAGTGGAATACCGGCCGCAGCAAAAACCTGCGCTGGCAAAATCATGCTTAACAGGAAAATGGCAATAGAAGAGAGAATTGAATTCCTCCCTTTTAACGCCTTGAGAATTGGAGAATTACTCATAGAGTATGGTGTTGAAAAAAAATAAAAATTTTCAGCATGAATTCTATATCATGCTCCGTCATGTAGACAAGTGTCGGCGCTTTTATTTTATGGACAAATATAAAATTTAAATTCTTAAATCGGCATACTGTAATGCTTGTAAAAGAATAAAACTTGTGGTTTTCTTAAATCTGCAATTCGTTACTGATCGACATGAAAACGAAAATAAAAAATCCGCCAAACCGTTTCCGCCGTCTAACAACCTCCATGGCGATTTGCAGCCTCGCCCTGTTTTTACTTAATCTGCCCTTCACGGTTTTGGCTTACAGCACAGCCGGTAAACAAACCACTACCACGCAGATCACCCGCGCGCAATTTTTAAGTTTCACCCGGATCCCCGACTCTTTTATGTTTCCAGCTGTTACAAGTTCAGCGGCAGGCGGCAATGTTTTTAGCGATTCGACCAAAACTCTTCCAGCCGCCAGAATAATTAAAGTCAATGATACAAGGATGACTGGCGGATTCACACTGCAGGTCAGCGCCACCAATTTTATTTCACCGTCCAATAATACAATTCCAGCGGGCTCACTGCGTTTCGCAACTACCGCAACGCTTGCAGTATCGCCCCGTGGAACAATCAAAAATAATCTTATTTATCTTTCCGGCTTTAACGGAGACATGAATGTTATCGCACCCCTGAGTAGCACTCTCGGCCCATCATGCAGCGATTTCGGGCAGGTCGCGACTTTCACAGATCCTGCCTGTCAAACCAGTCCAACCGCCAATGACGGCGGCAATACCGTTGATATTTTACGCGGCACACTGCCGTTCAATCAGGGGCGAAGCGGCGAAATGGCGGTCGGCATCAGTTACAATCTTCATCTGCCAGCTTACACTGTTCCTGACACATACACTTCTGTTCTGACTTTCACGCTCATCGACTCAACAACCTGAAAATGAAAAAAACGCTCCCAGGACGTTCACTCACACTAATAACAAAACTTTGTTCTTTGGCGTTTTTCATTATCTTGTTTTACGGAAGCAAATCTGCCTTCGCTGGTTTCAGTCTGATGCCAAAAGATTCGTTCCTGCGCCAGTTCAGTTACGAAATAAATCCTGGAGATGAAAAAACCGATTATGTCCACGTTGAAAATCTTTCCAACGAGCCATTAAACCTGCATTTTTACAGCGCTGACGCAACTGCCAGCAACCAGGGAACTTTTGCGCTGACCACAACCAATATCGAACAAAAAAATATCGGCAAATGGATTATTTTTAAAAATCCGTATCTCACCATTGGCTCTGGCAAAAAAAAAGAAATCCCGTTTTCAATCAAAATTCCTGCGGATCAACCACCAGGTTCTTACGCCGGCGGCATCGCTGCAGAAACAGGTATCAACCCGGATCAAAAACAAAAACCCGCCAATGCTGTAAATATTTCCTCACGCATTGTTGTAAAAATGTTTATTAATGTGCGGGGTGGGCAGAGCGGCCAGGGCGGGAAAACGGCGCTGCTTGAGCTGGGCAGCTTCAGCTACAGCGCCAAAGATAATCCTCTGCCAAACCGCCAGCCAAACACTTTTTATCTTGGCCTCCAAAATAGCGGCAATACGATTTTAATGCTAGAAAACAAAATTGAAATTACGCCTTTGCTGTGGGGCAAGAAAGAAATCCTTACTTCGCCGGGCCTGACTCTTTTTCAAAAAAATACGCTCGCTGTGCCGATTGCATGGCCGGACCAACCGGCTTTCGGTTTTTTTACAGCGAAAGCAGCCGTAACCGCCTACCAGTTTGACAGCAGCAGCAACAAAAAAATAAATCCGCAGACTTATGGCAGCACAATCATCATCAAATTCATTCCCTGGTTCACGATTTTTGCAATTGTCTGCGGCATGCTGTTGCTGCTCACGGTGCTGATGCTGGCAAGAGCCAAAAAGCAGCCGCCTGTCCCTAAAGTTGAAACTCCATGAACGACGGAACCGCCATAGACAGATTAAACAAAAAATTATTGACGCTGCTTGCCGTAACGCACTGCATTTTTTTTGGGGCCACCCTGGCGAATGCGCAATCCACGATATCAGCCGCAACCAATCACGACAGTTTTTCAGTCGCGATCGCCAATCCCAACACCATCAATCCGCGCAGCTTCATCTTTGAACTGCGCCCCGGAGAAAAAAGTGAAGATTTTTTGATCATCCAGAACAACGCCGACGTAAATTTAAGTTTCGAGCTTTACGCAGCCGACAGCACCAAAAGCCAGGAAGGCAGTTTCGCCGTTAAAACAAAACAGCAGGCATCCGAAAATATCGGCCAGTGGATTCATTTTGAAAAACCACATCTCACCCTGGAACCCGGTAAAGCGGAGATGCTGAAATTTTTGGTCGATATTCCTTCGAGCGCCGCGCCCGGCAAATACAAAGGCGGCATCGCAACAGAAAAACAAAAACAGGCTGCAGACAATGCTGCCGTCACGATTGCAACAAGGATTATTGAACCCGTGGAAATCAGGGTCACTGAGTCGCCAAATCCCGTTCCCAAAAAACTCAAAATCACACCGGAGTTGAAGCCGGGCGCGGCGCACTGGTTCTCCGACTGGTTTTCCAATTGGATTTTCAGTTGGCCATCCGGCTGGCCGCAGTGGTATTTCTGGGGATCTCTGACACTCTTTATTATAAGCCTGGGTTTACTGCTCTGGTCGCATTTTCATGGGAAAGGGGGAAAATAACGGCATATTATCCAGTTTTCTTTTATGGATACCGTGTAATCCAACATCAAGCATGAGCAGGGTATTCGAATCAAGCTTTTAAATTTTGCACCAACTGCCGGGAGATTTGTCTCAAAGCCTTGCCGCGGTGGCTGACATGATTTTTTTCTTCAGGCAAAAGCGCAGCGTAAACCAGGTCATATCCATCAGGTCTGAAACATGAACTTAATGGCAGTCCGCCATAAATCGGTGCTTCCAGCCCGGCCGTAATCACTCCTTCGGTTCTTCCCTCGAATACAAACGCCCTGCCGTCCTTAAAAACCAAAGCCGCATTGCAGACAAACACCGCCTTTTTATTCGCAAATCCGCCCATGATGTCCAGAAAATAATCGACCCATTCCTGATCTGAAGCATGCTCTCCTTTACCGAAGCGGCGCGTCTTCACCCCAAGCTGGCCCGCAAGTGCTTCCACCAGAATTCCCGAATCCTCGGCAATGGTTGCAAGCCCGCTGCGGCTCGCATAATATTTCGCTTTGCCAAGAGCATTTTCAGCAAAGGTACTGCCCGTTTCCTCAAAATCTGCGGCAAGGCCGAGATCCGCCAATGAAAGAAACGCCTGCCCAAATTCACGCGCAGATCCGTCAAGGCATTCGAGCATTTCGCGAAACTTTCCCTGATTGGAAGTTGCAAGCAAAATTGGTCCGCCTGCCACGCTCTTCTTTGATTTGGCCATAACAAAAGACAAATGTACAATAGCTTCACATGCAGTAGCTGCACAGATTCTAACCAAAAAACGTGCCAACACAAGGCTTCACCTTCAGTCTGCTTGCCGCACTCATCTGGTTGGCCTGGGTAAGACCACAACTTGTTCTCTATGCGATCATTCTTTTGCCTATTGCCGGAGAATTTGGCCGTCTCGCTTTTTTGACCGACAGCGGATTTTTAATAAGCGATCTTGTCATCGGCATTTTCATTGCAGTATGGATCTGCAAAAAAATTCTTGCCCTGTCTGGTCCCGCACTGCCCGATGCCACCAGAAGAACCAACCCTCTGGTCAGCCCGCTGCTGCTATTCATCACAGCAGGATTTCTCTCACTGCTCCAAAGTTTTTTCTTTCTCAAATTTTCCGAAGTCCTGGCGGGTTCCCTTTATCTGGTGCGGTTTGGCGAATACGTCCTGCTCGGACTGGCAGCAACGGAAATTCTTAACACGTCCCAAAAAAAACGCACAGCCATAACGCTCATGGTCATAACTGCCCTGGCAATTGCCTGCGCGGGTTTTATCCAGCTCATCATCTATCCTAATCTCGGCAAATTGGCAGAATTCGGCTGGGATCCACACAAAAACCGTCTCGTCTCAACCTGGCTCGATCCCAATTTTGTTGCAGGCTTTTTAAGTTTCGTGATTTTGCTGCTCTCCGGCATAACCGTTTTCAGCAAAGGTTTTCTCAAAAAATCCGCCCTGCTCATAATTATCGTCGTCTTAACGACGGCACTCGTTTTCACTTTTTCCAGATCAGGCTACATCGCATTCCTCTGCGGCATGCTCTTCATCGGCATTTTCAGATCGCGCAAACTGCTCATTGCCATTCTGCTGCTTATTCCGCTCGTTCTCAATTTTTCCTGGCGCGTGCAACAGCGGGTCGATGACCTGGTTCATAGTGCCACTTCGATCGCTTTTCAAAGTGCGGAAAATCCAGATGCAACTGCCCGGCTCCGCATCAAATCCTGGGAACAAACGCTGCAGCTCATTGCCAAAAGACCACTGCTTGGCAGCGGCTACAACACTTTGCGCTATATAAAATTTAATGAAGGTTTTGTCGGGGACACTCAGATCCATTCCGCGAGCGGCTCGGACTCAAGTCTGCTAACGATTCTGGCGACTACCGGCATCCTCGGTTTTATCCCTTTCATACTGCTTTACTGGCGACTTTTCAGCCAAACGATTCAAAACTGGCGACAAAAAAAATCAGCCCCGCCAGCCCGGGGATACGCCTTTGGCCTTCTTGCCGGACTTATCTCGCTTTTTATTCACTCGCTTTTTGTCAACAGTCTACTCTTCCCGCCGATTTTACTTTTCACCTGGCTTGCCGCAGGCCTGCTTTGACTTAAGGAACCTCTGAAAAACGATGGAATACAAGGAAACTAGGAGCTTACGACGGAGCTGTACCATGCTGTACAGCGAGGAGGAAGCGACGAAGTTGACGCAGTATTACGCGTTTTTCAGAGGTTCCCTAACCGCCCCATTAACGAATCCTCGCGCCAAAAGTATAAAGATAGCGGCTGAAAGTACCGTCAGCATAGCGGACCTCAATCGTTACCTTAAACTCACTTTGCTGGCGCACAGTCACTGCACGAACCGCACGATTTTGCACAAAGCGCGGAATAACCTCTTTTGTTAAGAGCGTTTTTTCATCACTTGAAAAAGTGCCGCTGAATTCAATTGGATAATTCTGCATATGGGAGGCAATCGGCGCAGTTGACGAATTCGGCACTGCAGTTTTTGGCGGCTGCGCGGTTGGCATAGGAGCAGGTGAAAACATCGGCACAGGAGTCGAAGCCGGTGCCGGAACAGGGGTGGCAATCGGCGACGTGGTCGGAGTCGGTTGAGGCGCTGGCGCAGATAGAATAGGAATCGGAGGCAGCGTTGGCACTGGCGTGGACATGATCGTCGGAACTGTACTTTGCACCATCGGAACCGGACTCGAACTTGGTACAGCTTGCGGCTGCATGCCTGGCAAAGTTTCCGGCCTAACATCAGTAGCAGCAGTATTTAAAATGTTATTTTTTGGCGGAACCGGCGAAACGCTTTTGGAAGTCTGTTTGGAAACATGGAAAAGAACCGGCAGATTACTTATCGTCGCAGTTACAACGCCCACCAGCAGCAAAAAAACCGGAATCACAGCAAGCTGATATCGCCATTTCAAAAATCGCTCAAAGATACCACCAAGACTCCCTGCAGACTGCATCCCCGGCGTAGCCTTTAAAACAGCGGCTCTTTCAACCAGTTGTGAACGCAGTTGCAATTTAAAATTTTCATCAACAGAAATATTTTCACGTTTTTTAAGCTGCTGGAGTTTCCTGATTAATGAAACAAAATATCTTCCCATGGGTCGTGACATAAATTAAGAATTTAAAAGTTGTTTTAGTTTTTTTAAAGCCCGATAAATCTTGACACCAATATGATTTGCGCTAAGGCCCATAATCTCCGCGATTTCAATATTCGAGACCTCCTCAAAATATTTCAGCCTGATAATCTCGCGTTCCTCGTGCTCCAGCTGATCGATGACTTTCTTGATCTCATTTTCTTCTTCCTGCTGCACAATATCGCGGTGCAGATCAACAGCATTATCACGTATTGGCCCAAACTCATCCAGTTCAACCACACGCATTTTCTGATTTTGACGATACCACTTGAGCACATTATTATGCGCGATCTTATAAAGCCATGAAGAGAAAGGATACCCCCGCCATTCAAAGCTTTGAATATGGGAAAGCGCATCGTAAAATGTTTGGCTCACCAGATCGTGGGCCATGTCGCGGTCATTCACGCGCCTGGAAACATAGCGATAAATCTGATCAAAATATTTGTCGTAAAGGACCACAAATTTTTCAGGATCCCTCTTGGCATCTTCAACAAATTTTTGATCTTGCTCTGGCACGATGGTTGCAGCCTTAAGAAATGAAAGGGGTGCAATTATGCCAAAGTATCAGCTGTTTGTCAATGAAGATCTTTCTCACCCTTTACAAGACAAAAAATTTATAATCATTACAGCCTGCTAATGCACAATTGTCCTCCTGCCTGTTTTAACTTCGGCGCGCCGCTTTTTCGCTTCGAGCATTTTCTCTTTTGCTTTACGTGATCGCCGTTTTTTCTGTTTGCGCAATTTAAAAATCTCCTTTGCGCGCGCAGACTCACGCCCGCGAATCCGCTCTTCAATTTTCAAAATCAAAAGTTTATAGGCCGAAAGCCGGTTTTTACTTTGCTCACGATGTTTCTGACAGCGCACTTCAATACCGGTCGGCAGATGTCGCAGCAAAACAGTACTGGAAGTTTTGTTGATTTTCTGGCCGCCTTTACCACTTCCGCGCACAAAATACTCTGCAATATCTACAGGATAAATCTTAAGCTCCTCAGCTTTGTGGCTAAAATCCGGCGGCAATTCAACAGGAAAATTCATATAAACGTTTCGCGCAACAAAACACCTGCCACAGTTATTAATTTTTAATTACCAATTTCTAATTGTTAATTGATGTGTACGCCCACATGCCGGCAATCGCTCCAACAATGGGCCCGGCAAGATACATCAGATTAAACGAACCCACAGCCAAAGCCACAGCCGGATTTAAAATGCCGTTTGAAAGCGTACTCGCCATGAAAATTCCCAGTAAAAGCGATCCGCCAACCACTGCGCCACTTGCATCACGCGGAGTTTTCCCGTGCAAGACCGAAGCAACACCAAAGGCAAGAAAAAACGCGCCAAGCGCTTCAGCAAGCCCAATCATCGGATTATTCATCAAACGATACTTCATCGGCGCCAATCTGGAAGACAAATCTGCAATCAAAAAACTCGCAACCAGAAGCGCAATCGCACCACCGACAAATTGTGCGACAATATAAGCAATCGCGTCGCGCGCATCAATTTTTTTAATCGACCAGGCTCCAATCGTTATTGCCGGATTCAAATACGCACCCGAAAGCCCGCCCACCGTATAAACAAAAAGTCCCAGGGCAAGAGCCGCAAAATAAGGTGTTAGCACAGCCGCTGAACCGCTTGAAAAAACTATAACCGCAAGGGAAAGCGCAAATGTCCCCAGCATCTCCGCGAGATATTTTTTCATGATAAGAAAAATAAAATTTAAAAAATGGCCGCCTCCAACATACAATTTTCAGCGGATCGAAACAAGAAGCAGATAATATCAAATGCGTAGTTTACAAAAAACTTGCATAGTTTTACATAGTTTGATATCATAAACTATACATTTCACTGAAACTATCCATGATCGATAAAAACTTACTAGATATCCGGCAAGCTGCAAAGTTTATTGGAGTTTCCATAGACACACTTAGAAGATGGGATCACGCAGGCAAACTGATCGCCATTCGTTCTGGAGGAAAAGGCTCCCACAGATTTTATCAAAAATCCGTGCTGGAACTTTTCCTTAAAAATCCTTTTACGCTAGCAAAATCATGGGCTTTCAGCCAAGTACCATTTGAACCAGAAAAAGATTCGTACTGCACTAATAGTTATATTTTTCAGGCGAGGCTCGTAAGGCTGGAATCGGGCTTACAAAAAACTCCAGATATCGCACCCATTGCTTTCTTAATCACAAGTATTACCGGAGAAATTGGCAATAATTCATTTGATCACAACCTGGGAAGTTGGCCCGATATTAATGGCATTTTTTTTGCCTACGATATTAATAAGCGCATGGTGGCTTTAGCAGACAGAGGCCATGGTATTCTGCAAACTCTACAAAAAGTGAGACCCGCACTAAAAAATCACATCGATGCCCTTGAGGTCGCATTTACAGAAATAGTAACAGGACGAGCGCCGGAAAAACGTGGCAATGGACTTAAATATGTCAGAAGCGTTATTGCTCAGAGTCCCATCAATCTCCTCTTTCAAAGCGGCGATGCCCAACTTAAATTAAAAGCTTATTCAGATAAACTCCATCTCCAAAAAACCGATAACAATTTCCATGGCTGTTTTGCTCTTATAAAATTTTAACAGATTTGCGAAACAAATCCGGCCGCCCAATACGGCGGCCATTAATAACATCGCGAAACGATTCCTTAACTTTTTATCACATGAAAATTGATCTAAAAAAATTCGGCACAACACTTATCTCCAGAAGTGCAGGCAAAGAAGCGTTTTCTGCATTTCAACCATTTTTAAAAAATATAACTCCAAATGAAATCATCGAAATCAATTTTGAAGGAATAAATACTTTCTCGCCTTCCTGGGCAGATGAATTTCTAACGCCGCTTATGGCAATTTATCCAAGCAAAATAGTGATGCTGCCAACAGAAAACCCATCAGTGAAAATAACACTTGAGCTGCTTAAAAGCATTGGTGGAGATGCCGGGAATTGAACCCGGGTCCAGAAATTTCTTAGGCAAACCTCTACAATCATGGTTCATTTTGGATTGTCGGCGCGGTGAATAGAAAATGAACAAAAAACTCGCTGCGCTTAGCCTTTAAGGTTTTCGACTCTGCAGCAAGGCAAAAGCAGAGCTTATTCCGCTAATGACGCTACTCCCTTTTAGCGGACGTCCAAGGGGTAACGACTTTCCCGAAAAGGGGAAAGAATTTAAGCCAATACTGGGGCAAAATTGCCGACAGACATGGCTTCGCGCAGACGAGCTGCAGCGAATTTCAAAGAGTTTGCACTCTAGTTGCGCTGGACGGATCTGCGGGGAGACAGCGCGATCCCCGGATTGCAGTTTGTGAAAGATCAATTCCTGTCGAAAGCCTTACATCCCCACACGGGTAGCACTGCGGAACTTTTACACAAACCGCTTAAAAAATCAAGACGGGAAGCCAAAACTATAATCACCTCGTCACCCTCTCCACATACTCGCCCGTCTCGGTATTCACGCGGATCCGGTCGCCTTCCTTGATAAACAAAGGCACCGCGACTTTTGCGCCGGTTTCAATGGTTACGAGTTTAGTTCCGCCAGTCGCAGTATCCCCCTTCTCGCCCGGAGGCGCTTCAGTAACAGCAAAATCCATTTTCGGCGGCAGCTGCACACTCGCAGGCTGATTATCGACAAAAACAACCGTAACCTCACCGCCATCCATCATAAACTGACCCATATCGCCGATCATCCCGCCCGCAACCGCAAACTGCTCGTAACTCGTATTATCCATAAAATGGAAATCCGTGCCATCCGTGTACATATATTGGCACTTGCGATATTCCATGTTGGCCTCCTCAATCTGCTCACCGGATTTAAACGTCACCTCAATCACTTTGCCCGATTTGACGTTCTTCATTTTCGCGCGAGTGAAAGCCGATCCTTTGCCGGGGTTCACAAACTGATAGTCAACCAGAATATAGGTTTCACGATTATATTTGATCGCCAGGCCCTTCTTAAAGTTTGAAGTTGTCATAAGTCTTGATGTGGGAAAAATAATACGTCGCGAATGTCAGTAGTATCAGTCAAAAGCATGATGAGCCGATCCACTCCCAGCGCAATTCCGCCCGCAGGCGGCATGCCGAATTCTAATGCACGAATAAAGTTCTGGTCAACCGGATAATCATCTTTGCCGAGTTTTTGGCGGTGCTTGCGCTCCGCCTCAAGGCGGCATCGCTGTTCAACCGGATCATTAAGCTCTGTAAAAGCATTGGCGAGTTCAATGCCCGCAATATAAACTTCAAATCTTTCGCTGTAATGCGGATCATGCGCACAGATTTTGGAGAGCGCAGCCATCGACACCGGATATTCGTAAAGGATTGTTGGCCTGTCGCAACCGAGTTTTGGTTCGATCTCATTCATGAAAACATAGAAAAACAGATCATCATAAGCAGTTTCTGGACCGACTTTATAGCCTTTTTTGCTAACTGCTGCACGGAATTTTTCAGGGTTTTCAAAATCACCTACTGGGATGCCGGCATACCTGGCAAACGCATCTTTGACTTTCAAACGCGGCCAGGGTGGCGTAACGTCAATGGCTTTCCCCTGAAAACTCAAAGTGGCTTGCCCCCTGCTCAATTCCCCCACAAGTACATAAATAAGTTGCTCCGTATCTTTCATAATCTCCTCATAACCCGCGTACGCGCGATACCACTCGAGCAGCGTAAATTCCGGATTATGTAGGCTGGAAGCCGTTTCTTTATTGCGAAAACTTTTTGCGACCTGAAAAATCTTCTCAAAGCCGGCGGTAAGAAGTTTTTTCAAAGCGTATTCCGGAGAAGTAATCAAATACATCTCCTCAATTTTTTTCACGCGCGTACGCGCATTATCAGCGCCCGACTTGCCGCTACCCCCTGCAAAAAACTCAGTCTTAAAAACATCCAGATACGGCTCCATGCCCGGATTGCGAACCAGTAAAGGCGTATCGGCTTCCATAAAACCCTGCTTTAGAAAAAACCCGCGTATTTTTTGGACAATCTCGCTGCGCAGCTGCAATTTTTCCTTGAGGTTCAAATCCACAATCGATCGCAAAAAATTCGGATCCTCTTTGCGAATAAAAAACTCCGTGGTACACGGCGCTAAAACCTGCAGTTCCTGAGCCACATAAACTGTTACTTCACGGCCATTTTCCATGACTGTCTCACGCTTCACCGTAACCTCCACAATATCCCCGACTGAAAAAAGCCCATGCCTTATTCCTGATTCGCCCTTCACACTAACTTCCACTCGTCCCGAATCATCCTGCAAAACAAACCCATCATCCAAAATGCCAACAACGCGACCGGCAAGCCAAATTTTATCCGCGATAGCAGAAATGCTCTCCCCCTCCTTCAGTTCTGCAATCATAAGATTTCTTTTTGTCCTTGCCGGATAATTTGACATTTAGATTTTTTGATTACAGGCTGGTGTCCCCGGAGACACGCAAATACAATAATTTTGCCCAATTGTCTAAAAAGTTACACAAATCTTTTGCGCGCGCAAAAATTCTAAGCGGACTTTTTCAACACCTGTCCCGCCTTCGCCCCCGACTTTTCCACAACTTTTAAACTTTGGGAGAGGCGTTTTACACATTCTTTCAACTCATCAAACCATTGAAGTCCAAGTGCTTCAATCTTAATTCTAAGACGCGTACCACTAATAATCCATTTTGAATTGTATTCGAGCAGATTCATAATATTCTCCGGCTTTACACGATTCGACATATGCAAGACAATCTCCCTGCCTTTGCTCAAATAAACGCTTTCCGACTTGATACTCACCAGCCCGGCCTTGCGTGCCAGAATTTTAAGCTCGATCATGCGGAAAAGATTCAAAACCTCTTTTGGCATCGAGCCATATTCTTCCAGCAGTTCATCACGAATTTCGTTTAGATATTCAAGTTTATCCACTGATGACAATTTCTGATAAGCATTGATTTTATCTTTGGAACTGATGATATACGAATCCGGAATATAAGCTGTAAGCGGCAATTCCACCGAAACTTCCTCCGGTTCTTCCTGGCGCATGACTTTGCCGGCCTTCAGATCATCAACCGCCTTATTAAGCATACGTATAAAATGGCTTACACCAACCACATTAATCACGCCGTGCTGTTTTGCACCGAGAATATCACCAGCCCCGCGTATTTCCAGGTCCTTCATCGCGATCTGAAAACCACTGCCCAGTTCCGAAGCTTCAACGATAGCCTTGAGACGTTTTTTTGCGCCGAGTTTAAGACGCTGGCCATGATACAAAAAGTACGCATACGCCTGCGTACGGGCGCGCCCCACGCGTCCGCGCAATTGATAAAGCTGCGCCAGCCCGAACCGTTCTGCATTGTTCACAATCAGAGTATTTGCATTTGGCAGATCAATACCGTTTTCAATAATGGTCGAGCTTACAAGCACATCAAACTTATGATCCTTAAAGCCGAGAATACGCTCTTCCAGATCGCCGGTTCCAAGTTTGCCGTGCGTCACGCCAAAGCGCGCTTCCGGCACCAGCGAGCGCAGTTTTTCTGCAACGCTGTCAATCGTCTGCACACGATTATGCAAAAAATAAATCTGCCCGCCGCGACTTATTTCACGCAAAATCGCTTCACGGATAAGCCCGGGAGAGTAGCGGCGCACCTCGGTAATAACCGGCAAACGGCCTGGCGGCGGCGTGGTGATGGTGGTAATATCGCGCAGTTTATTCAGCGCAATATTCAAAGTTCTTGGGATCGGCGTTGCCGTCATCGTTAAAACATCAACCTCTGTTTTCATCTTCTTTAAAGCCTCTTTCTGCTTTACGCCAAAACGCTGCTCCTCATCAATAATCACCAGGCCCAAATCTTTAAATTGTACGTCCGGCTGCAATAAGCGGTGAGTACCGATAATAATATCGATCTCCCCCCGCTCAACCTGTTTGACGATTTTCTGCTGCTGCGAAGCCGTTCGGAAACGGCTGAGCATTTCCACGCGAATATCAAAATCTTCCATGCGCCGCTGAAATGCGCGGTAATGCTGATCCGCCAGAATTGTAATCGGCGAAATAAACGCAACCTGTTTCCCGCTCCTTGCAGCCTTGAAGGCCGCGCGCATTGCCACCTCGGTTTTGCCAAACCCCACATCGCCGCACACAAGACGGTCCATGGGCGCTGCTTTTTCCATGTCGTTTTTGGTGTCCACAATCGCGCGAATCTGCCCGGGAGTTTCTTCATATGGGAACGTTTCCTCAAAGCGTTTCTGCACGTCATCATCAGGTTTAAACGCAAAACCTTTCGCGCTTTTGCGCTCGGCATACAAAGCCAAAAGCTCCTTGGCAATGACCTCTGTTTCCTTCTGGACCTTGCGTGTGATGGTGTTCCACTCCGCAGAGCCAAGCCGTGTCAGATGTGGAGGCGCTTCATCCGCGCCAATAAATTTGTTCACTTTGTCTGCCTGGTCAATCGGCACAAAAAGTCTGTCATTTTCGGCATAACCAAGCTTCAGATATTCACGCGTAACCTCATCAACCGTACGCTTCTCAAGCCCCAAAAACCGCGCAATGCCATGATCGGAGTGCACCACGTAATCGTTCACTTTTAAACTCGTCAAAAAATCCAGATAAACCTTCTGATTAAAGTATTTCTTTTTTTCTTCGCGCAGCGACGAAATTTCTTTATCCGAAATAACCGCAAGCTTAAGCTCAGGATTCTGGAACGCCTGCGGAAAAATTTCTTCTTTTGGAATCTGGATCAGAAAAATATTCGCCGCCCCTGCCGTAATTTTTTCAAAAGAGGTGCTGAAAGGGATTTTGTACTCCTGCAAAATACCGGTAAGCTCCGCCGGATCCTTGGTAAAAACCACAACCCGCCAAGAATCGCGCTGCTTTTCACGCAGATCGTTGGCCAAATCATAAGCGCCGCGATATTTCAAAACCGACAAAAAATGCAGATGCTGGTGGTTCTCATCGTCCTCGTTAAAACTCACAAATGCCAGCGAACGCACCTTCTCATAAAGCTCATCAAAAATAGCATTCCAAGCATCATAATATTCATCGATCACATCAATTTCATCTTCAATGATCAGCGAGTCTTTACCAAAGTAATCCGAGATTGTTCGCAAAGAACCGCTAAACCTGGATGGATAAATTTCAAGCTCCTCAAGATCTTCAAGCTTTTCCTTTGCAGATTGGTCATAAAAATACATTTTACCGATTTCATCAAAACCAATTTCAATCTTGACCGGAAACTCATGATTAACGGGATAAACCGTCAAAATCTCGCCACTTCTAAAATAAGTTCCCTTCTGCAAAGTCTGGTCATCAGAAACCTCATAACCGCGTTCAATAAGGGTTTCAAAAAGCGCCATCACATTAAGCGAAGCGCCGCTTTTTAAATGCAGAATACTGCGCTCAATCTCGCCAAAATCAGGCACATTGTGCATTAAATTGGCATATGATGTTACGATCACCTTGCGGACTTTTTCTTTGAGATGAGCCAAAAACTCAATGGTTCTAAGACGGTTTTCCTTTTCGACCACCCTGACTTCACCGCTTCCTTCCGGCAACAAGTCAAAACCATAGGCGCGCCAATCACCCCACAAATGAAGTGTACGCAGAATATTTTCCTGTTCCGCATGATCATTGACGATCCAAACAACGGTCTTCAGATCCTTGAGTTCGCGCACAATATCCGTAAAAGTAAAAACCTTTGACGAAAAATTTCCTGCTCCAGAAAGTGTGGCATTCCTGCGCGCTCGCAAAAGATCCAGGACCCTCTGGTTTTGGACCGCAGGGAAAAAACTAACAAGATTTTTAAGGCTGTTCATCACTCATTTCTAAACCTTCAAAGGCATAATAATATACACATAATCCTTCTTCCCTGCAGGCCGGATTACTGCCGGAGAAAGCTTGTCATCCATTTCAAGCACGATTTTATCAGCCTGGATAAAGTTGAGCACATCCAGTAGATATTGAACATTAAGCGCAATTTTATTATTTTCACCTTCAACCTTAACATTCACTTCGGCCTTTTCCTCACCAACCCTGGTTTCTTCAGTAGATAAAAGCAGTTTGCCATCGTTGGTGGCCGTTACCTTAATGCTGTTATTGTTTTCCCTCGCAAACAAACTGACGCGCTTCACCACCAGCGACAGCTCTTCCGTGCCAACCTCAATTTTGGTTTTGGTAGACTTTGGAATAATCTTGTCATAATCAGGAAATTTCCCTTCAATAAGCCGCGACATCAACTCCATGTTTCCAACCACAAACAAAACCTGGTTCTTGGAAATACTGATTTCAACCTCCTTGTCTTGGGCTTTTGCCAGAATTTTACCAAGTTCCGAAATCGTCCTCGCCGGGATCACACACTGAAGGGAAATAGTTGTTTTTTCCTTAAGCACAACATGTTTTTCCGCAAGACGATAGCTGTCAGTTGCCACCACCTTAACCACGTCTTTATCAACATGAAATAAAACACCGGACAGGATTGGGCGCGAAGTGTTCACTGAAGCCGAAAAAACCGTTTGTGTAATTGCTGTTTCAAGGTCTTTGGTTGAAACCCTGATGGTGTTTTCCTTGGCAACTTTTGGAATGGAGGGAAACTCGTCAGCGTTGATTCCTTTCATCTTTGTCTGTGAGCTTGCAGATTTTAAATGCAGAGTTTGGCCTTCCCCAAGAGAAAGTTCAATTTTTTGATCCTTCAAAAATGAAACATACCCCGTAAGCAGTTTGGCAGGAATGGTAACAGCTCCTTCACCACGAACATCTGCGGCGATAAAATACTGTATCGCAATCTCCAGATTGGTCGCCGCAAAAAGCAGCCTTTTTCCCTCAGCCTTCAATAAAATATTATTTAAAACCGGCAGTGTGGCATTTGGGGTTATGGCTTTATTAACGATATTTAAAGCATTCTCCAAATCGGCCTGATCACAAAAAAGCTTCATAAAATTAAATTCTTAACAGTATTTTTGCCGCCCAATTATAGCGTACCTAGGATTCCTTACAACCCTTTTTTTTTACTTTGAACATACCAACCTTCTTACTATTTATTTAAAACTTAATTTTATTACTTCGTAATAGTTATAACCAGGTTACAAAATTATTAAAAAATTATAAAATACGTTTATAACCAGCAGTGATAAAACACAAACAATGGGGTATCCCCATGACATTAGTGTGGTTTTTACTACGCTTTTTATTTTTCAACAAACTGGAGAAACTTGTTCAAAACCTATGCAAGGCCTGTTTAAAACCGCCGGGTTGGTGTTATATTGATGCCAAAAAACCGGAAAACCTGAGCCAGGAGCGGTAGAAAAACCTTAATGTTAAAAAAATTTTAAAATCCGTTCAAAACCTGCGCATTTTCAACAAGTCACATTTTTAAACTTTCCACAAAAAAATAATTATTCATTATTTATGATCAGTGGTTTCAAAACGTATCTCGACCATGCCGCAGCCACACCGCTCGACCCTTTGGTTTTAAAAGCGATGTTTCCATGGCTCAGGCAAAACTTCACCAATCCTTCCAGTATTTACAAAACCGCTCAACAGGCTCGTTCAGCCATTGATGAAGCCAGAAACACCGTTGCTTCGATCATCAACGCCAAGCCAGATGAAATTTTTTTTACTGCTGGTGGCAGCGAGGCCAACAATTGGGCGATCTTCGGGACAGCAAATGCTTTAAATAAAAAACACATTATCACTACGCAAATCGAACATCATTCACTTTTGCATCCAGTACAAGAACTGCAAAGGCGCGGCTACAATATTACTTACCTTAAAGTTGACCGCTTCGGCCATGTTTCACTTCGGGGAGTGCAAAACGCGCTCACACCAGACACGTTACTTGTAAGCATCATGTACGCCAATAACGAAACAGGCACGATTGAAAACATTGAGGCGATCGGCAAAATCACCCGCGCCGGCAAAATTCTTTTTCACAGCGACGCCTGCCAGGCGGCAGGCTTTCTTAACTTGAACGTAAACGATTTACAAGTCGACCTGATGAGCCTGAATGCCGGCAAAATTTATGGGCCAAAAGGGACCGGCGCGCTGTTCGTGCGCAAAGGCGTGAAAATAACACCCCTTATTTATGGCGGCGGACAGGAGCACCGTCTGCGCGCCGGCACTGAAAATGTCGCCGGTATTGTTGGTTTTGCCGAGGCCCTTAAAATCGCAGACCGCCTGCGTGTCCGCGAAAGCCTGCGTCTAAAAAAACTGCGCGACAGGCTTCTTGACGGTTTTAACCGCACCATCCCCGGGCTCAAATTAAACGGCCACCCGCGCGCACGACTGCCAAACAACCTCAATATTTCCATCCCGGGCATTGACGGACAGTCGCTGCTTTTAAGGCTGGACATGGCTGGAATCTGCGTTTCCACCGGATCAGCATGTACCTCCGGATCAGTTGAACCGTCGCACGTGCTGCTTGGCCTCGGCCTCTCAACAGATCTTGCCAAAGCCAGTCTGCGCCTGACGCTCGGCCGTGAAAACAACACAAAAGATATTGAAAAAACCCTCAAAATTTTACCGAAACTCGTCCGGCAGATAAAACAAAATGCTACTTAACACCGGGCAACAGCAGGGCCTTTTCGCAGTGGCACATTAGTCACACATTACGAGATTTTTGCAGCAACTGCCTGCCTGATCGCTTCAGTACGTGCGGTAACAGCATCTCCCCGCAAGCGTATCGTCGGCCGCAGCGCCGTAATTTTCTCGGAATAACCGATTTGCGGTTTTTCCAAACCTAAAAAGCCGGTTTTATGCTGGCTAAATTCATCAGATTTTTGCTCCATGACAGGCGGCGCGCCGTTTGGTTGTGGTGAACTGGGCTCGACCTTCTCCGGCTTAGCAGGTACTTTTACAGGCTTAAGAGCCTGCCCAATCAGATTGCCTTGCCAGGTCGGATTGTTTTCTGCGACTTTTCTAAGATCATCGATGTGTTTTAGCAAAATAGCTTTCTCTCCTTTTTTACTTTTTGCTTCTTCAGAGTCTCGGGCAAGCTTAAAAACGAGCTTCACAATACTGGCGGAGCTGTTTGTCTGCAAAAGTTGTTTTTCATTGATTTCTGCAAGAATTCTCTTGAACAGTTGGTAGTCGCCAGGTGCAAATTTTTTCAAACGTTCAAACCCATTAATGCCAGGATTGGTCCTTGCGTCCAAGTCGAGTTGATAAACGCCATCGCCAATTGGCTCAGCCTCAACAAAACCGCGGATATATTTAAACGCTAGTGCAACCTGTTTAAAACGCCCGGGATCGGTTTTGAAGAATTCTTCAGGCGAAGTACCCTGCGGGCAAAGCGCAAGATGGTTTCTTAAATTCGTGAAAAACTTCTTTACGCCAACTGGCGTCTGCGCATCACCTTCAAATGCCACAAAAGCTCTGAATAATATTTCTGTTTTCTGTTCCTCACTCACGTCTACCGGGAAAGTCACACGCGCATTCTCGGCCGCAGCATATAAAGCATCTACATATTTCGGCAGCTTCTCTTTTTTAAAAATATTCACATAATGCTGGAATTTATCGCTGCCGGTATTGATTTTGAATTCCTTTTTTAGTTTTTCAACATTTTCAGCTGAGGCTTTTGCATCTGCCACCTCGGCATTTTTTATTCCAGCAGCGACACCTTTAACCTCAATGCTTGCCTGCATTGGCGCTGAAGCAGTCACCGCCACCTCACTTTGATTTGCCGCTGCAGAAGATGACTTTGAAGACAAATGTTTGGCTACGATTGACACGCTTTCGCCGGCAGCGCCAAGCCCGAGTACGGCTGCAGCAGTATATCCGAGATTACGCAGAACTTGAGGCCACCTTCTGACAGGTCGTCGTGGCCGGGGTACAGATGTAGGCATAACCGCTGACAGGGTAGATACAGAAACAGGTTTTGGAACCGCTGGAGCCGCGACTGCGGCAGGTTGAATTGGTGCGGATATGTTTGGTGCAAAAGCAGCTTCCTGGGATTTATCCACTTTTGGTTGCACTTGATCTAGTCCCGTTTTCTTTTTGCCTGCTGCATCAACATTACCCACGCCATTGTCATCGCTTACCGCCGGCGGAGGTGGTATATGCGCCTCTATAACTTCAGCAAGCGCAACAGGGTTGCTAACAGGTTTGCTACCCTCACTTGGAGGGACTGCAACCACAAAACCACCATCCGTTTCCGTCGAACCAAATTGTGCGTCCGCTCCTCTTGTTGCTTGTTCGGCTTTGGCTTGAGCAATCAATGCTTGAAGAGATGTTACCGCCGAGTCCGGATCTACCATGGCTGCTGACCCGCTTGCGGCTAAAACCTTATCATTATCTCTTACCGGTTGATCCAAAATAACCGCATGTATTTTTCCCCAACTGCCAGACCGCATATCTTCTGCATCATCAGTAGCGACAGCGGACCTGGGCCCTCCACTTTCAGCAGTAAAAAAATAGCTTGTATCTAAAATTGCTGCCGGCACAACCGCCAGCGTATCGCTTGTCACATCATTATCTTTTGCGCCCTCCCCCTCATCAGCCTTTGCCAGCGGCGCAGGGAAATCACGCAAAGTAGCAGCCGAGTCTGATCTTTGCCCGCCAAATTGCACTTCCGGTTCACCACCGTTATTATCAGGCTTCAACTCATCTAAAAATGCCTGTATGCCTGTTGCACCGCTGTCAATCTGCAGGAGTGAGGTCCCTTGTTGAAACTTTATTTCCTCGCGGAAAAGAATTAAAAGATATTCTCTATATCTGCTCCAGCCATCAAGTATGGTTATCAACAAAGCAGGATCAATTATTGTTTTCAACAAAGCAGGATCAATTATTTCCTTATCGCTATCGCTAGCCTGCTTCTCATTAAGGCGTGCAGATAAATCACGCAAAGTCATGTGAGCACACAATAATGCCCTTTCGGCATACTTCTTCGGTTGAAAATCTATACATGCATTCATCAGCTGTTCACTGGTTGTTACTGGTCTGAGTATCTGGGCTAATTGATTTAATTTTGCTTTATCTTCAGGCTCTGTAAATACCTCGCCTAAGCGCTGGATTAAAGCAGTATATACAAATGAGGCAATATCCGTTGCAATTCGCGGCTTAAAAGTCACACGATTGTTTATCATTTCTTCAATAGTTTCTTCTAGCAGATCGCGTGAGGTTGAAATTTTTCTTGGCGCAATAGCATCGAGCCTTGTTTTCAACAAATCTTTGCTCTTGGTCCTTTTTCCAATAAGCAACTCGGCAATTCTGGCAATGCCGGGACTTTCCCCTCTCTGCTTATCGAGTTCCCTAAAAAATACAGAATCTACTTGATCAAGAAAATCATTGCCGGTCTCCGCATCATCATAAAGATTAGGCAGGTCCATTCTAAGCAGTTTTTCAAAAAGCTGGTTTAAACAATTTCCACCCGCTTCTTCAAAGCCGTACTTTTCTCCATTCTGCGATGCTGCTTTTAATTCATTTGTAACAAAATTTCTAACATCGTCGAAAAAAAGCCTGATGGCGCTATCACGCAGATTTGCCAAATGCTCTTTAGATACTGGCTTTGGCGTTTCTACGCTTGCCGGGTGCGGAGATGCTGATATTAGCCTCTCTCCGGTTACCGGCACCATTTTATCCAATTCGCTTGAGTCTAAATCTAATTCACCAGGATTTTCTGCAGTCATACAAGATACATTAAATACCCTGCCAATATTAAAACTTTCCCAAACCTTGTCAAACCAATTTGCCCTTTTGAAAACAGCCAAGTATAATCCGGTAGCCATAAATTAAGAACTTTTCGATGGATTTCGACCCCTCCACCATTTTTTCAGCAATTTTAGCTCTGGCAGCAGGCCTGCTCATCGGACTTTTTGTTATACGTCCGAGGAAAATCGAAGATCTGCCATCCATTCAGCGCAAAGCCGATGATCTGCTTGCCAAAAATCAGCGGGAAGCTGGGCAGATTCGCGCGGATACGCAGGAGCGAGCGCATGCAATGCGCGAGCACACGCAGGAACTTGAGGAAAAAATCAAATCGCAGTGCGAAAAAATCGAGAAGCTTATCATCTCCAAAGAAGAGCAGCTGCAAGCCAAAACTCTTAAAAACGGGGAAATAAAAAATCTGCTCGATCAGGAAAATAAACTCACCCAGGCCCTCGAAGCCAAAAATAAAGAACTCGAACACGAAATGACACAGAAGCTCGCCCAAAAAACCGGCATCAGCATCGAAAGCGCTGCCCATGAAATTATCAACGAACTGCAGCGCGACCTGGAACTGGAGCGCAAAGACCGTCTTCACAAGCAGGAAGAATTTTTGAAAGAGGAAAAAGAACGTCTCGCCAAAAATCTCATTACCAGTGTCATCCAGCGCTACAGTGCCCCCACTTCTGTCGACAAAAAAAATGCAGCCATCACTGTTGCCCGCGATGAACATAAAGCCCGCATTATCGGCATGAATGGTGAAAACATTCTGCTTCTGGAAGAGCTTACCGGCGTTGATATTATTTTTAACGATGCTCCGGAAACCATCATTGTTTCCTGTTTTGATCTTGTGCGCAAGCACATTGCGCGCGAAACCATTGTCAAACTTTTGAAAGAACGCGTGGTCACGCCTGAAAAAGTTCGCCAGAAAATTGAAGAAACAAAACTCGAAACCGAAAGAACGCTTATCTCAATCGGCCGCGAAACTGTTAAAATGCTCGGCCTGGAAGAGCGCGATTTCCCGCCCGAATTCATGAGAACCGTTGGCAGGCTCAAATTCCGCACCAGTTACGGCCAAAATATTCTCAAGCATTCTTTTGAAGTCGGCTACTTCACGCTTATGCTCGGCAGCGAACTCAGCCTTGATATGACCACCTGCAAAATCGGCGGATTTTTTCACGATCTTGGCAAAGCGATCGACCAGGAAGTTGGCGGCTCGCACGACGTGCTCACCAGGGAAATCATGGAGAAATACACTTTCTCCGAAGACGAAATTCACGCAGCCTGGACGCATCACGACGCCATTCCGCAGCGCACGGCTGAAGCTATGCTCGTCAAAGCTGGCGATGCCATATCCGCAGGCCGTCCTGGCGCGCGCCAGGAATCGCTTGAAAAATACATCGAACGTATCCAGGCCATTGAAAAAATCGCTTTATCCTACGAAGGCGTGACCAAAACCTATGCCATATCCGCAGGCCGCGAAGTGCGCGTGATTGTTGAGCCCCAAACCCTTTCCGACGACGACCTGCCGGTTTTAGCCGAAAATATTGCCGAAGAAATCCAGGGCTCCGTCGCCTACCCTGGCAAAATCAAAATCAACGTCATCCGCCGTACCAAAAATATCGATTATGCCAAGTGAAATCTACGATGTCGCCATTATCGGTTGCGGTCCGGCTGGCCTTATGGCTGCGGTTTATACAGGGCGCGCGCAGCTTAAAACCATTATTTTCGGCGATCACACCAAAGGCAATCTCTACAAATCACACATCATCGCCAATTATTTTGGCTTTGACGGACCGATCACCGGTCCTGATCTGACCATGAAGGGTGTCGAGCACGCCAAAAAATTCGGCACAGAAACGATGATCAATGAAATCGTTGATCTGCGCATAAATCCCGATAGCACTTTCACACTCAAAGACGATGCCAAGCAGGAGTATCAGGCCAGAACAGTCATCATTGCCACCGGCCAGAGTTATGCCTTAAGCGGTATCAAAAACGAAAAAGAGCTTACCGGCAAGGGCGTTTCCTACTGCGTTATCTGCGACGGCTTTTTCTTTAAAAACAAAAACGTGGTCGTGATCGGCAGCGGCAATTACGCCGCGGAAGAAGCATTGCAGCTCACCAACTACACCAAAAACATCACGATTTTAAGCCACGGCAAAGACTTCATTTTTTCCGCTGAAATGAAAAAAGATCTGGAAGCCGCTGGCATCAAAACCCAAAAAACTGTCCGCATAAAAGAAATAACCGGCAGCCCCAGTGGGGTCAATGCTCCAGGAGGTGCTCCCGCCGTGTCTCCAGCCAAAGCCGAAAAACTTGTCTTTACCGATGGCAGCGAAATGCCGGTTGAAGGCGTTTTCATGGCTGTCGGCGTAGCAGGCGCAACCGCTTTTGCCAAAAAACTCGGCCTCGAAATGACCAGCAATTATATCAAAGTCGATCTCGACGGCAACACCAATATCAAAGGCCTTTACGCGGCCGGCGACTGTACCGGCAGCCCTCCCCAGGTCGCCTCGAGTGTGGGCAATGGTTGTAATGCGGCTCTAAGTGCGATAAAATTACTCAGAGGCAGCAGAGTTTATATCGATTATAATTAGCCAATGTTCGGATTCCGCAAAAAAAAACAGCAGGATGTTATCGCCGATGAAAATCAAAAAAAGAAATCGCACATCGATAAACTGGTGATGGGAGCGATTATCGGCGGCGCGATCGGTTCGGTTGTCGGCATGTCGATTGCGCCAAAAAAAGGCAAAGAAACACGCGAATATCTGGCCCGCAGAGGCAGGGATATTATCGACAAAGGCAAAGAGCTCAGCGGCAAAGTCAATGAAGAAATCCACCGCGAAACCCGGCACTCAGACCACCATGGACACCAAAAAAATGATGGCTTTCCTGAAGTTGTCGATCACCAGCCAAAAGCGCACAAAGGCCTTTTCAGCTGGCTGCGCGAAAAATTGCTGCACCGCCGCACCAGGAAAAAAACCCGTTTCATGGTCAAAGAGGGCGCAGCCAAAAAAATCCCGCACGAAATCAAATGAAAATAGAATGAAATGCAACGACGGCACCTACAAAGTCTGCCCGGGCAGACGGACACACGTCGCATAAAACTTTTATACTAAAAGTCCAGAAAGGCAGAATTATTTTTCATAATGGCAAAGACAAAAAAGAATCCAGAACCAAAAACCGCGCCCATGCCAAATACACGCGGCGCCCGCATCCCCGCATCCATACTCCCCGCCCCCATCGCGCGCACCATCAGCGCCATTGCGCTTGCAATCCTGGCATTTCCGCTCGTCACCATTTTTATTATCGTTGGTTTTTTTGCGGACCAGCGGCTCTATCCGCGCATCTACGCCGGACCAGTTGCACTCGGTTTTCAATCCCTGCCGCAAGCCCAAAAAATTCTGCAGGCCCGCGTTGACAGATTCCTCTCGACCCCGATCACTTTTTCCTATGACAGTGCACAAAACGGCACGCAGGCCGCTATCAGCCCAAAAGAACTGGGCATCAATTTTGCGGCCCAGCAAAGCATAAAATCTTTGCCAATTTATCAGTTTCACAAAGATAATCCGCTCTCGCTTGCGCGGGCGCTGATTTTCCCCCAAAATTTTCCGCTGCAGTTTGAGATGGACAACGATCACTCCGCCGCCGTCATTTTGCAAAAATTCAATCTTGCTGCTATTCAGCCCCAAAACGCTTCCTTCTTTTTGGATGCGCACCAAAAGCTGCAGATTGCGCCGGAGCAGTCGGGGCTCAAACTTAATCGCTCCAAACTTTTTACAGCGCTAAGCGCCAATCTACAAAATCTTAACTCCGCTCCGATCACAATTGAACTTGCGCGCGCAGAGCCGCTTGTTACAGGCTCAATGCTTGAAGCCCGGAAAGAATCTTTCAGGCCGCTCCTGTATCAGTCGCTCACCTTAACCTACGAAGGCCGCAAGTGGAAAATTAAACCTGCAGATCATCTTGATGCCATCGGCTTCAAAACTGACATTTCTCTTTTTATTCCATCCGTCAACCTTACCCTTCCTTTTGCTTTTCCTGAGCCGAATTATCAGGGCAAAACAAATACAATAACCAGTATAAGGACAAGCTTTGAGGTTGATGAGGAAAAACTCAGGCCGTTTTTAAAAACCGCGATCACTGAAAAAATCAACAAACCAGCTTCGGACGTCAAAATCTCTAAAGACGCAAATGATAAAATTATTTTGGAAGGCAAAGGTCAGAACGGGCTTCAGGTTGCGGAAAAAAACCTCATCGCCAGTCTCGCGACCGCACTCAATAACCGCGTCACCCAGATTCAAATTCCGGTCAGCGAGCAAAAAGCAAATGTCACGGTTGCGCCGGAACTTCAGAATCTTGGTATTAAAACCCTTATCGCGACCGGCCACAGCGCCTTTGCAGGATCGCATCCGGGCCGCGTCCACAACATCAATGTCGGCATCAGCCGTTACAACGGACTGCTTGTAAAACCCGGCGAAATTTTTTCCTTTAACGATCACCTTGGCCCTGTTGACGGCGAGCACGGCTTCACCCAGGAACTCGTCATCAAAAAAGAAGGCACCATTCCCGATTTTGGCGGAGGACTCTGCCAGGTTTCCTCCACGCTTTACCGCGCCGCGCTTTACGGCGGATTCCCCATCAAAGAGCGCGCACCCCATAAGTATGCGGTTTCCTACTATGCACAGATTGGCGGATACGGTTTGGACGGCACGATTTACCCGGGCTCGCACGATGTCAAATTTTTGAACGATTCGCCAGCTGCGCTTTTAATTCAGGCTTACACCGAAGGCGATCAGGCCTACTTCAAATTTTACGGCACGGACGATGGCCGCAAAGTGTGGCTGGAAGGTCCTTATCAGGCCAATACCAAACTCCCCGGCCCGACCGAACTCGTCGAAACCGACAAACTTGCGCCTGGAGTAAAAAAACAGGTTGAAAAAAACCATACCGGCTTTGACGTAACGTGGTACCGCTACATCGTCAAGGACAGCACACAGAAAAAGGAAACCGTTTTCAGCCGCTACGAAGCTGTGCCCGAAAAAATCCTCGTGGGCATCGCTAAAAAACCTGTGCCCAAAACTACCGCAGGCAAATCTGTAGGCCCGCCTGTAAACTCGTCTACTGGTCCTTCACCGCCAACCCCCTCACCAAAAATTGATGACTTTGGCGCCTAGAGCGATGTATAATAAATGCAACCATTATGACACACCTTAAAAAAACCAGAAAACCGGTTATGCGCTTGCGTCAATCGCTTTTTTGGGATGTCGATCCTAAAACCATCGACCCCAAAAAACATGCCCGCTACATCATTGAAAGAGTGCTCGATTTTGGCAATGACAAAGAGGTCAAATGGCTGTGGCATTACTACAGGCATGATCTCATTGCTGATGTAGTAAAAAAATCACGGGTTTTACATCCTCAATCACGCTCACTATGGACACTGCTTCTGGCGGGCAAATAACATGGCATACAGGCGCGTTGCCACGAGCTACAAAAAAAGCACTCGATTATCTTGCCAAACAAACCTGGTTAAAAAACACTGATTGGTATTTGGCAGGAGGTACGGCTTTGGCCCTTCAGACTGGCCATCGCGTATCTTTAGATCTGGATTTTTTTACTCCACAAAAAAAAATTTCTGCCGATCCGCTGATTGAAAATTTATCCAAAAATGACTGGATAACCGATATTTTAAAAGAAGGAACAGTCTACGGAAGGCTATACGGCGCTAAAATAAGTTTTATAGCTTACCCCTTTTTTCAGTCACGAAAAACCCCGCACCATTATGGTACGGTAAAAGTTTTAGATGTCGACGATATTGCTGTCATGAAAATCATTGCCATCAGCCAAAGAGGCAAAAAGAGAGATTTCGTTGACCTTTATTGGCTCTGTAAACATGGCAGATCATTGAAAAAAATTATTCAATGTTTGCCAGATCAATATCCCACAGTTGCACATGATTATTATCACATTCTCAAAAGCCTTACCTTTTTTGACGATGCCGAGTCAGATCCCATGCCCAGAATTTTTTTTAAAGCTACCTGGAAAGAAATAAAAAAGTTTTTTCAGCAGGAGGTCACTGCCGCAACGCGCGAGCTGCTGGGCTTAAGTGATCTATAAAATATTTAACGGGCTTGCTGCGGTTTCTGCGGGGCCAGCTTTCTTGTTCCATGGGCCAGGCAGGCATTCAAAACAGCCCCGCACTCTGCGCCGACATTTGGAGAAAAAGTTCCATCCAGCCATCGAATCTCGCTGGTTGATGTAAGATCCTGCACGCTGCCGGTTTCCAGGCTGAGTCTGGTAGCATCACAGGCATCATTGGCGACCTGCAGGGTCGCTGCAAGACAATCACTTATTAGATTTTCAGCGAGTTGATCCGCTAGATCACGTCGTGTTGCTGCGATCGGATCGAGCATGGGCGTGAGCTGCCGAGCATGCCTTTGTTCAACTGCGCACGCTGGAGCCGCTGCCAGAGCCAGAGCGCCAACAGCTGCGCGCAACAAATCGCCAAAAGAATTACCAGAATTACCAAGAGAACCATCGTAATTTTTCATAGATTTAAAAAAATAAAAACTAACGAAAGGCATGCAGTAAATCACGCCCCTGCTGGTTTGTAAAGCAGAATTGCCAATTATAAATCTCTAATTTCTAATTGCACCTGTTTTGACATGGCCATGGCTGCTTCGTTTTTGGGGAAAGCTTCAAGAATCTGCGGCAGTAGATCTTTCAGCTCCGCAAACATCTGCCTGTCCAGGTAAAACTGCGCCAGGCTGAGCTGATAATCGACATTTTTGGGCTCCATGGCAGCGGCCTTTTGAAAATTGCCCAGCGCAGACTCAAACTCCTGCAATTCATACAAAACCTGGGCCAGGCTGAAAAATCTGCCCGCACGATTCTGATCAAGTCCAAGCGCCCTTTCATAAAATGTCCTGGCCTCGGCCAGTTTTTTCTGTTGATATAACGCTAAACCAAGATTACTTAAATACGCCGGATCGTTAAAACCCGAAACCGCCAGTTTGCGAAACATCATCTCGGCCTTGCCAAACTGTTCTTGGCGCAGATAAATCAGCCCGAGTTTATTGTAGGCATCCTGCAGACTCGGATCCAGTGAAAGCGCCTGAATCAAAGATTTTTCCGCATTTTTCAAATCCTCTTTTTTCAGAAACGCATCAGCCTTCTTTTTAAAACTTGTAGCCTTGAGCGCATGTTTGGGATTTACCTTGGTCGCGTCGGGAATCATCTCATCAACCGTCACTTCAAAATCGGATTTCTCCGCTTTCTCCTGCCAAAATCCAGGCAGATGAAAACGCCGGCTTCTGTGCCGGAAAATCTGCAGCGGCGAGTAGCCCTTTTCCACAAGCTGGTATCGCTTCAAAAAAATAAACCCCAAAATTGCCGCACCGGCAACAATCAAAAATAACTGAATCATAGGGCGAGCATTAAATTTTCAAGCGCCAAACGCGCATTCACATTGCGTTTCAGCATTTCCCGGGTTTCCTGAATTTTTTTAATGAGGCGGATTTTTAAAGCGATTTGCTGGCCGCCACCCGCACTGCCATCCAACCGCTGCTGTAAAACATTGTAGCGCACTGCAGCCAGAAAAACTTCCAGAAAATCTTTGACCATGCCTTCCTCCTTTACAATTTCCGCAACGTAGAGAAACTGCGCAGCCAGATCTTTCTTTTCAAGAAACGAACGCAGCTGATGATACATATTTTTATAGTAACCAAGAAGTTCCGCATTTTGCAGCAGCTCGACAGCTTTTCCGGGTTTGCCGAGGGCCAGTGTTTCAACGGTTTGCAGGTCATCCGCGCCGGCCTGCGGGGAAAAGTGCTGCAAAAAAGCATTAAACTCCTGCGTTGAAAACGCGCTGAACCTAATAAGCCGCACGCGCGACAAAATCGTTGCGGGCAACTCCCTCAGATTACTGGTCGTAAGCAAAAACTGAACCTGCGCCGGCGGATCCTCCAACGTTTTAAGCATGGCATTCGCCGTTTCCAGGGTCATGCGCTCAATATTCTGGATGAGCAGAATTTTATGGCGGCTTTGAGTTGAAAGATATAGATGGCCCAGTTTTTGACGCATCTCTTCAATTTTAATCGATTCGCCATTGTCCGCCATTTCAACCGTGTCCAGATGATAACCTTTGCCGATCTGCTTGCAGATTTGGCAGTTGCCGCAGAAATTATTTTCACACTGCAGAATCTGCGCAAAAATTCTCGCAATCGAAAATTTTCCGATTTGCGCCGGACCGGCAAAAAGATAAGCATGCGAAACATTGCCCTGATCCAAATCCCGCTCCAGTTCACGCAGTTTTTTTTCATGGCCGATAATGTTCCAACGATATTTAAGATCCATGAAATTACTTGCATTAGGGCCACAAAAATAGCAAAATAGCACCGGTTTTGCAATGTCCATAATTTTTAAAAATGAAACTCAAACTTCTTGCTCCGATTCTTGGTATGCTCCTGCTTTTTGGCGCCTGCTCAGCGGAAACACCTCCACAAACGCCCGCTTCCATGACGCCCGCGGCATCCACATCGGATCAGTCCAAAACCCTGACTCCAATGCCTGTACCTACGCCTGCGCCCGCCCCCGCGCAAAACCAGCTCGATCCGCCCAAAATCGGCGAAAAAATCGTAGTGATCGAAACCGATCTCGGCAAAATCAAAATGAGAATTTTTACCAAAGACGTGCCTGAACTGAGCAAAAATTTCCTGAAGCTGGCCCTGGATGGCAAATACAAGAACGTGCTTTTCCATCGCGTAGTTAAAAATTTCATGATCCAGACGGGCGATTTCACCAATAAAGACGGCACAGGGGGCTACAGCTATAAAGGGCCCGGCACGATGCTTCCAAACGAAATCAACCCTGCTTATAAACACCTGTACGGCACTGTTTCCATGGCCAAAAGTCCATTGCCGGTTTCCATTGGCAGCCAGTTTTTTATCGTTACCAATAAAAACGGAGCGCCATTTCTGGATGGTAATTTCTCGCCATTCGCCCAGGTTTACGAAGGCATGGATGTTGCTGAAAAAATCGCGGACCTGCAAATCCCCGGCACCGAAAAGCCCAAAAAGCTCATCAAAATCAAAAAAGTGAGCATCATACTTTTCACCAACCCCAAATCAGCCCGCTAAAAAAGAATTTTTAATTGCCAATTTTTAATTGCTAATTGACCTTCGCCATTTCCAGAAATTTACTGAAAACTTCAGGGTTGTTGGCTGCAAGCTCAGAGAGGATTTTGCGATCAACCTTCACTTTTGCCTTCAGCAGGCCATACATCAGGCGGCTGTAATTCATGCCAGATTCACGGCAAGCCGCATTGATGCGTGTAATCCATAAACTGCGAAAATCGCGCCGGCGTAATCTTCGTCCGGCGTAACTGTTCTGCCCGGCTTTGTGCTGGGCATTTTTGGCCCATTTCACATTGCGGCTGGCCAGATTTTTATAACCCCTGGTCGATTTTAAAAGTTTTTTATGTCGGCGATGGGAGGCAACGCCACGTTTGATGCGCGTCATGGATTGTAAAATAAATAATAATTTGCTTATGCCAGACTGCAGGCAGGACTTATTGGCTTATTATCGCTTCTTCGCGCTATACGGAAGCAGCCGGCGGAAACTCTGCTCAACTCCTGAAAAAACCGGTTTCCCGCCTTTGAAAGCCTTTTTCTGACGCTTGGATTTGTTAATGAGCAAATGCTGTTTGGCCGATTTCTGAAAACGCAGTTTGCCCGACCCCGTGATTTTGACGCGTTTTTTGCTCGCGCTGTGAGATTTTAGTTTCATAGAATTTAGGATTTATGTGGTACAAGAACCATGAACATCGAGTTTCCCTGTTTCTTGGGTGGATCTTCAACCTGTGCAACCTCTTTTAACGCTTCCATAAAGATTTGCAGCTTCGCGCGCGCCAGATCAGCATGCGAGGCTTCCCTTCCCTTAAACACCAGCGTAACCTTGACCGAATTGCGGTCTGCCAGAAATTCTTTGGCCTGACGGATCTTGGTTTCCAGATCATGTTTATCGATGCGGAAACTCAACCGGATGCCCTTCATTTCAGCCTGTTTCTGCATTCTCTTGTGTTTTTGCTCGATCTTGCGTTGTCGATACAAATACTTTCCATAATCCAGCAGCTTGCAGACTGGCGGATTGGCCTGCGGCGCAACCTCAACCAGGTCCGTGCCGTATTCCTGGGCGATTTGCAGCGCTTCATCCAGAGATTTAATGCCCAGCTGGTTTTCCTCTTCATCAATGAGGCGAACCGTTGGAGCAGCAATCTGCCTGTTGATACGTAGGTGTTTGCTGATACGAAATAAAGTTAAGAAAGGAGCTCGCTTCGCTCGCGGTAGAAGTAGGCACTTCGTGCATGATAGCAAAAAACCGCTTGCATTGCTTACGAATCATAGGGCAGTCGCGCTACTTCGTCAAGAAGTATCTATCAGTCCCGAAGCTATTGAATCAAACGCGGTAATTTTGTAATATTCATACAGTCAAAGCGTTTACGACATGTGCGGCACAAAACTGCCATCTATAATTTTTTATTTTTTCTCCATGAAAAAAAATCCTTCAGTGGGCCAAAGCGAAGCGAAGACTAAACAATCAGCATCCCAGGCTGGCGCAATACCGCTGCACACAGGTTTTCTTACAAAGCTGCTCGTTTTCCTTGGCGTTTTCATGCTTATTCCAACTGCTTTTGCCGGTGGCAGTCGCACCTACTGCGGCAATTTTTTTGATGTTGCCAGCAACGCACCCTATTGCGAAGCCATTAACTACACCCGCGACCGCAGCATTTTTGAAGGCTATGCAACCGGTTATTTCTATCCGGAACGCAATATCAACCGCGCTGAAGTTTTAAAAGTTGTGCTGGCGGCTTTCATCGATGAAAAATTTGATACCACCAACCCTCCCGATGGCAGCCTCATCGGCTTTAAAGATACGCCGAACGGCATCAGCGACTGGTATTATGTCTACCTCAAACGCGCAAAAGATATCGGCTTTGTGCAGGGTTATTCCGACAACACCTTCCGTGCCGGCAACAATGTCACGCGTGCGGAATTCATCAAGATGTTCCTCTACCTTTCACCCTTTAAATATGCGATGGATAATATGGGCGTCCAGGCGCGATACTGGGAAGATGTCTCACGCGAAGACTGGTTCTACAAATATATTTCTTTTGCCGATTTCAACGGACTGTTGAACGATTTTAGTTTCTGCGGTGCAAACAGACTTTGTCCAGGTACTGCTATCACCCGCGGCGAAGTCGCCCAGTTCATGCTCAATTACAAAAAGTTTTTGAATCGCGATGTTGGTTTCCCCAAATCTGGATTGATGAGCAAAATGTACGCCACCACCAATTCGCTTTTTTATCTTTCCGATTTGCCGGCCAATGCCAAAGGCGTTTTTAAAGTTCCAGGCCGCGTTTTTGACAGCGATGAAATCTGGGCCGGACTCAAAAATGTTGACTGTTCGCAGCCAACCGGAATTTACCTTAACAGCATCAAGGGGGTTTCCATCGCCGGTCTTGACCCGTGGATCTATTTTTACAGCTCTTCTTCCAACTGGCAAAACGTCAACAGCAAAGTTGATTTTTATTATTCAAATTTTAGCAATGCCATGACACAAAACGGTGTCTACGGGCCATTTAACGACAGTCTGCAAAAACTGCTCGATGACATCGTGGGGGCAAGATGTATTAATGGAACTTTTGGCCCTGCCAACTACAGCGGTATTCCGGAAAATCCCAATCCAGCCCCGCGCCTTGGTTCTGCCGTGCTGACAGCACCAGCCAATAGCAGCCAGTATACGGGCAAAAATCCCGATGTTATTTTTTCCTGGAATCCCGTTGCCGGTGCGGTTCGTTATGATTTGATGGTCAAATTCGGCGGGAGCACAAATTACACCACCTACACCATGTACCCGGGTGCAGGCGAGGGAGTTTCATATACGGTTTATGCTGGAAGTTTCCCCGTACTCAGCCAGGATTATGTGCATCACTGGAAAGTTCGGGCCTACGATGCCAGCGGCAACTATAACGATTCAGCAGAGTGGCTCTTCTATGTCTATAAACCCGCCCACATGCTGGCGCCAGTTTTAAGCGTGCCTGCCAATAATGCCCAGTATTATTCGATCAATCCCAACATCACCTTTGGCTGGAATCCCGTTACTGGAGCGATCAAATACGAACTCATGGTTAAATTCTCCAACAGTTCTTCCTGGAATGTTTATTCAACCACTGCCAATACCTACTACTTTCCTGCCAACAATTTTCCGGCTTTAACCGGCAATGTGATCCATACCTGGAAAGTTCGCGCCTATGATGGAGTTAATTTTATCGATTCCGACCCGCGCTATTTTACGATTTGGCAGAGTCCTCCGCTAGTTTATGGGTATTAGGTTGCACTGCGCCGCTTTGTACGGTATAAAATCGGCATGAAAGCCAAACAAGCCAGCCCCCATCAATGCTCTGTGGCCATTCTCGGATCAACCGGTTCGATCGGCAGGCAGACCCTTGATGTGATCCGCTCCCACCCGCGGCAGTTTAAAGTGTTTGCCCTTGGAGCGTATCGCAATATTGACGCACTTCTGGAGCAGATTGAAGAATTCCAGCCGCAAGTGGTTGCGGTTTTTTTAAGCAGACAAGCGCAAAAATTGAGGCAGGAAATCTTGAAAAGAAAATTTAAAAATCCGCCGCTGGTTGTAAACGGCAGCACAGGTTTTGAAACAATTGCCGCGCATCCAAAAGCCCACAAAATCGTCTTTTCTGCAAGCGGGCTTGATACTTATAAAGCGCTTTTAAAAGCCATAAAAGCGCGTAAGGAAATCGCCCTAGCCAACAAGGAAATGATGGTTGCTTACGGCGATAAAATCATGAAGCTCGCCAAAAAAAATCATGTCGAAGTCGTGCCGATCGACTCTGAACACTGCGCCATTTTTCAGTGTCTTCAGGGAGAAGATCCTAAAAACATTGAAAAAATTATTCTCACCTGTTCGGGTGGACCTTTTTATGGCAAAACCGCGGCCGAGTTAAAAAACGTGGCTGCGCGTGAAGCCCTAAAACATCCGACCTGGCGCATGGGCGATAAAATCAGCATTGATTGCGCCACTCTTTTCAACAAAGGTTTCGAGCTCATTGAAGCCAAACATTTTTTTGGCCTGCGTGATGACCAGCTCGAGGTCGTGATTCATCCCGAGAGTATTGTTCACTCCATGGTGGTGTTTAAAGATGGCTCGGTAAAGGCACAATTGGCCATGCCTGACATGCGCATAGCCATTGCCTACGCGCTTGCGTATCCCGGGCGCATGCATACAGATTTCCCGCGTCCCGATTTTGCAAAGCTCCAAAATCTTACTTTCATCAAAGCAGATTTTTCAGTGCTGAGGGGACCGATTTTATCGAGCGCCGCAGCCAAACAAGGGAGGCAATCGCTAAAAAAACTGCTCAAAAAAAATGATCTCGCCGTGCAAAAATTTCTGCAAAACAAAATCGGTTTTCTCGATATTTACGACGAGGTCACAATCTAACTAAATAAGGAAACCACCTTTTGCAATTCACATTATAAAATCACGCATGGTAACAGCCATTCTTCTCGCCGCCGGAAAATCTTCACGTTTTCTAAAACGCCAAAATAAACTTTTTGCGCCGATTCTGGGCAAGCCGCTTTTGTACTACTCTCTACAGGCAATTCATGATCACCCGCAAATCGATGAGGTTTATGTAGTAACAGGTGCGCAATCAAAAAAAGCTGTCCAAAAACTGTTACTGCGCTATCACTTCCGCAAAGTAAAAAAAATAGTGGCTGGTGGAAAAGAAAGGCAGGATTCACTTGCAAAATGTTTTGCTTTTTTAAAACCCAAAAAAGACCATATTGTTCTCGTGCATAACGGCGCCAATCCGCTCGTTGGTGATGAGGAAATCAGTGCAGTGCTTGCTGGTGTTAAAAAAACCGGAGCAGCTGCCGCAGGCAGGCCGGTGGTTGATACTATCAAGGAAATCCGGGGCGGGCATTTTGTAAAAACCCATGCGCGAGAAAAACTTGTCGGCATGCAAACACCGCAGGCGGCACGCTATGATCTATTCAAAAAAGCGCTGGCAAAAGCTAAAAAACAGCACAGGTTGTTTAGCGATGAAACCTCGCTGCTCGAAAACGCCGGCGTGAAAGTGCAATGCGTCAGGGCTGCGCCGCATAATTTTAAAATAACCACCTGGCACGATTACGGGCATCTAAAATTCATCATGGGCGATACACCCAAAGATTTTTTAATCGGGCTTGGCCAGGACAGCCATGAATTTACAAAACAAATCGGCCTCACCCTCGGCGGTATTTTTTTTGCGGACATGCCAAAATTAAAAGCCGATTCAGATGGCGATGTAATTCTGCACGCGCTTTGTAATGCCATTGCCCAGGCCCTGGCTGAAAACTCGCTCGGAGATTTTGCCACGCCGCTTTTTCGTGAAAAGAGAATCACGGACAGCAAAAAATATCTAAAACTGATACTGCAAAAAATGAAAAAACGCGCTTACGAACTAAACAACCTCGGACTTATGATTGAAGGCAGTAAGCCAAAAATCGATCCAATTGCCCCCGCACTAAAAAAATCGCTTCATGCGCTTTTAAAACTTGAGCCGGCAAGAATCGGCATCACCGCAACCACCGGGGAAAATCTAAGCCCCTTTGGTTTGGGTCGGGGATTGCAATGTTTTGCGATCGTTTCGCTGAAAAAACATGAAAACACAAAAACATGAAAGTAAAAGCACACGCTAAAATAAATCTGACACTTGATGTTTTAAGGAAAGATCCGTCCGGCTATCATCGCATCCAGACAGTTTTACTGCAGATCGATTTGCACGATATTTTGATTTTCAGGAAAATTCCTTCAGGTTTGGCTAAAAACAGCATCGTTGTCAAATGCGCGCATCCAGGTGTTCCCAAAAATAACACTGTGGTAAAAGCAGTTCAGCTTTTGCAAAATTTTTTGAAAAAAAAGCGCAGGCAAATTCCTTTCGGCATTGAAATCGAGCTCCAAAAAAATATTCCGGTAGCTGCAGGACTTGGTGGCGCAAGCAGCGATGCCGCAGCCACACTGTTGGCTGTCAACCAACTCTGGAAACTTAAAATTCCAGCTGCCGGACTGCAAAAAATGGCCGTGGCTATCGGTATGGATGTGCCGTTTTTTTTGCAGGGCGGACTTGCCTTTGCCGATCATTACGGCGAAAAAATCACTCCCCTGCCGGATCACAAAATTTTTTATCACGCACGAAGTGCCTACTTCTACCGCGAGCGAAGCAGGCTCCTTAAGAGAATACCGATGCTGTTCATCGATCCTGGCAGCAGCAAAAAAACCGCAGAGGCATACAAACAAATCGATCGCTTCCTTATCGGCCAAAATCAGGCGAAAACAGCTGATCTGCAGAAATTCCTTTCTGCAGCCAACGTCGGGCAACAAAGTTTGGCTGATTTTATTCACAACGATTTTAATCTGCTCTACGGCAAAAAATTTGCGAAGCTTTGCGAAAAAATGTATGAATTAGGGGCCCAGGCGGTTTCATGCAGCGGGTCGGGTCCGGTAATGTTCGCCATTTTCAAAACTTATAAGCTGCTGGAAAAGGCCTGCAAAAGTTTAAAAAAAGATCGTATCAACGGTATCCGGGTCCAAAAAATCCGGGCGCAAAAAAATTAACCCTTTGTATGCTGCCAAAATTGCACGACCACGCAATCCCTGAAAAAGCGCTCATCCAATCGGCTCTCGACGGCCAGGAAGAGGCTTTCATTAAGCTTTATCGTCAGCACGTCACTCCACTCTACCTTTTCATTTACAAAAAAGTAAACCGGCAGGAAGATGCGGAAGATTTGACTTCCGAAACTTTTTATCAGGCGCTCAAAGATCTTGCCAGATTTTCTTTTCAGTCTTCTTTTAAAAATTGGCTTTTTGGTATTGCGAAAAATCTAATTTTGGCTTACTACCGCGAAAAATATAATCATCCCCGCCTTAAGCTCGATGAAAATTTTGCAGCCCAAAAAAAAGAGCAGCAGCCACAGGAGGATCAAAAAAATCTCCAGCTCATCAGGCAGATTTTGGGTTCCCTGCCGCAAAAATATCGCAGCGTGCTGGAATTAAGATTTATGAGGGGTTACACCATTCTGGAAACAGCGCATGCCCTTGGCATCAGTGAAGAAAACGCCAAAGTGCTTCAGCATCGCGCTCTTAAAAAAGCGCGCATCTTCGCAGCAGCAGACAGTCCACAGGGAGCCGGCGAAGAACCAATGCTGTAACCCGGGGCACACTCAAAAGTTGATAAATAAGTTGATCATAAGTGATAAAATCCATGAATCTCCAGCCGTCTCCACAATTCGTGCAAAAACTTGAAAGCGAACTTCGCCTGCTTTATCGGCAACAACTGGCGGAGCAACCGCCAAAACTGGTTAGCTGGAAAAATTTTTTCCGTCTTTTCATCCCCACACTATCCGGAAGCGTCGCGCTCATTTTAATTTTATTTAATTTTGTTTTTAAAAGTGCGCCAACAGGCGGCCTTTCCGATCAAGCCGCCAGGAAATCTGTCATTAGCGATGAAACTGTTACCGATAACACTCCTGCCGATGAGGCAAAACCAATGCAGGAACTGGCCAACTATTTTAACAGCGATGAAATGAACCAGATCGATCAGGGAGTGATGCTGGCGGTTGCAAAATAATATTTTAAAATTTTTAGCAGCAGACGATGAAACAAAAACGTAAAACAATCAGGTTGATGGCCATTTTGCTGGCCTTTTTTATTTTTTCACAATCCGCAATTATAATTTCAGCGGCTAAAAAACCCGAAGAAAAAAACATCCATGGCAACAGAGGCGAAATTCATTCCGGGATGCAGTGGCAGCATGTCTCAACTAAAACTAAAGTTGATCCAAAAAACAAAAAGCCACTACAGGACAAAACAAAACAAGTGCCAGAAGCTGCAAAAACGCAGCTGTCACAAACAGCACAAACCCCCGTTTTTAACCTGGAAAAAACCAGAACAAAACTTTTAAACATGGCAGACCGGCTTGAAAAACATTTTCAAAACGGCCGCGAAAAAATTCTTGACGCCGCCAAAATTCCGCAGGAAAGTAAGGAGCGCCTTATAAAAGCAATAGACGACCACCTGGCCGAACTCGCTAAACTGCGGCTTGCAATTACGGACGCTCCGGATTACGAAACTCTAAAAACTGCTGCGCAAAAAATCCACGAAATGATTGGTTTAACCCAGGCCCAGGTCAAAGAGGAAGCCGCAAAACATCTAAAAAAGCCTGACATCAGCGGTATCAAACCAGTACCCCCGTTCTTTAAAAGCACAATTGAAAAAATCAGCACTGCTCTGCCCAACATGGTTTTGCTCATCCAAAACTTGTTTGTATTTCCCGCACCGATGACGGTAAATACTGTAAATGCGGAAAACCATTAGCCTGCCTCTTACAAAATATTTGCAAGCGATTTTTGAGATGGGCTCTACTTTTATTCGTACTCAGCCCGTCCCGCAAGCGCGCGGGTCAAAGTCAACTCATCAGCATAATCCAGATCGCCGCCGGCCGGCAGCCCGCGGGCAATGCGTGTAATCCGTAAGCCCTTTGGCTGCAGCAGTCTCTTCAAATACATCGCGGTTGTTTCGCCTTCCAAACTCGGATTTGTCGCCAAAATCAGCTCCGGACCGGTATTTTTCTGCAGACCGATGCTCTTTTCCGAACCACCGCTGCCATTTGTGATCTCGCCATTACCGCCGCCGGGCCTAAAACCACCATACTTCTGTCCAATTTTTTCAACGCGCGTAAGCAGCTCCTGGATCTTCAACTGCTCCGGACCGATTGCATCCACTGGCGACAAAACTCCATGCAGCACATGATAAACTCCAAGATACTCCGCGGTTTTTTCGAGTGCAAGTACATCCAGAATTTCCTCAACCACGCAGATCTGCTCCTGGTTGCGCTGCGGATCGCTGCAAATCCGACAAATCTCCCCCTCTGCAATATTCCAGCAGATACGGCAAAACTGCAGACCGTTTTTAAGATTGCCAATCGCATCGGCCAGCCCGTGCGAGCGGCTTTCCGGCGAATACAGAAGATGCATCGCCAGCCGCTGCGCCGATTTCGGACCGATTCCGGGCAGTTTCGAAAATTCCTCAATAACTTTCTGGATTGATGAAGGCAGAAATGAACGCATAGATTTAACGCTATTTTCCAATTAATTGCAAAAACTCATTCCTGGTATTCTGTTCCCGCTTAAAGAGTCCGAGCAGCGACGAAGTCACGACTTCGCTGTTCTGCTTCTCAACGCCCCGCGCCATAATGCAGAGATGTTTGGCTTCCATGATAACCCCAACGCCCTTTGGCTTCAACACCGAAAAAATCGCCCGCGCAATCTGATTGGTCAAACGCTCCTGGTTCTGAAGCCGCCGCGCAAAAATCTCCACCAGTCTCGGCAGTTTTGAAAGGCCGATAATTTTACCATCGGGAATATAGCCGATATGCACGCGTCCGTGAAATGGCAAAAAATGATGCTCGCACATGCTGTAAAACTCGATGTCTTTCACCACAATCATCTCGTCGTATTTTTCATCGCCAAAAACCGTCAACACATCCTCAGGTTTCTGCCCGTATCCCGAAAAAATTTCCTTCCACGAGGCAACCACGCGTTTCGGCGTATCGCGAAGACCTTCACGTTCAGGATTTTCGCCGATTTGTTCGAGCAGCTCGCGCACGGACTGTTCAGGATTTTTTTTTGGCATTAGATGGTTTTATATTCCACTGCAAAAGCTGCAAAAGGCTGATATTTTGAATACCCATTGCTGTTGAAACTTTTATTTCACAGGTGCTGTTCTCGTGCATTTGAATATCAGTCACCATGCCAGGGAGTCGGTTACCATGGCTATAAATCACAATTTTGCAATTCACCAGATTTGCAGCCATTTTGGCAAGAGCTTCTGCGCCAAATACAGTGCCCGCCAGTTCCTGATAAAATTCATAAAATTCTGCTTCTTCTCCAGAAATCGCCCGCTGGACAAGATTTTGAATGTAAAGCAGTTCCCTGCCCATTCCTTTTATCAGCACTTGGGGCGAAAAACGACGGGTAATTCTGCGTATGCCAGACTCGTTATTTGGGTTTCGTGGTCGTGTAGGTCCTGTAGATAAAGGGCGGTGTTTAGGAATTCCATGGTCACTAACAACAGCACCATAAACAGCGCCGTCGTTACCCTCAAAATTCCAGAAGCCCTCTGGTGGGGCTGGCGGAGCGGCTGCATTTCTTCCGGAGCCGGTTGCTTGCTGTCCATCTGTGTGACCGTCTATTACATCTAAAACATCGGCTGCTGCTGCTTTTATGCCCTCAATATACTCTGCCATGGCAGTACGTTCGTCTGGGCGTCGAGGGTATTGTAACGGTGGCGGAGGACAACCATCACCTGCCATGCGCTCTATTTCTGAACGTCCCATATAAATAATTTTAAAAGTCAGCCAGCATTATAGGCATAAACCAGCCAAAATGTAAACCGGGCGATTCTACACGCTGCTAATTGCCGATCATGTCTGGAATGCTTGGAGCAATGGTGTTTTTCATTGCTTCCTTAAAATGTTTTTTAAAATCTTCCAGAAATTTATCTGTCTGGGCTTTAAAATCTAACAAATCTTTATATTTGGGATCACTGAACAGGTCAATAATTTCCTCGATTTTTTTTCTCATGTCAACAAAAGCTTCATAAAGCCTGTGCATTGCATTTGCCAGTTCGGGATGCTGGGCCTTTAAATTTTCAAGCGCTTTTTCAAATTCATCAGGTTTAAAATCGCCTTTAGTAACAACATTTACGGCATACTCTTTGAGCGCCGCAAAAGTTTCTTTTGCAATATCACTAATGGTGTCCAAAGTGAATATTGCATCAGTTAAATGCACAAATTCTTCAAACGCTTTTTGCGTCATACTTAAAAGTTCGCCCTCTTTACCATACACCACAGCCATAAATTCCTTATATTCTGCCAATCTGGCGCTGGCTGCCTCTTCTGCGGCTTCCGCCCCAGCCTGGGCATTTTTATACAAAGTGTATGAGGCCGCAGTTGCAGCTCCGGCAACCGTAGCTTTAGCAATCAATCCCAAAGCTTCTCTGCGCGTCATATGCCGGACACCCTGTCTTACCTGCACAGCTTTATGTGCATCAATCTGGGCTAAAGTCGGTCGAAGCTGGTCATTAAACAATACCAGATCAAATTTTCCATCTTTCATGCTTCGTTGCACCAGGTCTTGAAGCGATATTCTCAAAGGACCATCGGGGTCGATCTTGATTTCCAGGCCTGCCAGCTTTTGCGCTGCTGGTGATAATTTTCTTTTCCCGAATACACCTTCTTTGAGTGCGTCAATTGGTTTGCGCATATTTTTATAATTTAGAGGAGCAGACACCTGTCAACATCTAAATTTTACCATATTTTTAAAATATTGCAAGCATGAATTTACGCATACTCCCCCCATTCTTTAATCTTCAGCTCTTCCAGTTTGTAGCGCCCCAGCGAGTCAACAATCAGTTCCGCGACCTGCATGTTGGTAATTAGCGGGATGTTGAAATCAATGGCTTTGCGCCTCAGCAAATAGCCTTCGGTTATTTCCTCGCGGCTGTAATTTTTGGGTATGTTGATGACCAGATCGATTGTGCGTTTGGCAAAAAGTTCAACCACATTCGGCTTTAAACCGGTGCGGATTTTATTTAACAGAATATTTTCAACCTCGTTTTCTTTCAAAAAAGCAGAAGTGCCCTCGGTTGCATAAAGCTGATAACCCATTTCCTTAAAACGTCTTGCCGCAGGCAAAAACGCTGCCTTATCCTCGATCCTTCCAATGCTGAGCAGAATATTTTTGCGGGGCAGTTGAAAACCGACAGAAATCATCGATTTCAAAAACGCCTCGTACATGTCATCGCCAAAACAGGCCACTTCGCCGGTTGAAGACATCTCAACACCAAGCACCGGATCCGCACCCTTCAGTCGCGAAAAAGAAAACTGCGACGCCTTCACGCCCACATGATCCAAGTCCAGCGTCTTGTAATTTTTCTTCCGAAAATAGCTCAAAGGTTTAGTTTTCAGCATGGCCTGCGTGGCAATCTCCACAAAATTATAACCCGTGACTTTGGACGAAAACGGAAAGGAGCGGCTCGCCCGCAGGTTACACTCAATCACTTTTATCTCATTGCTCTTTGCCAAAAACTGAATATTAAAAGGTCCGGTAATTTTGAGCTCGCGCGAAATTTTTTTGGTAACTTCTTTAATTCTGCGAATGGTTTCAATGTAAAGTTTCTGCGGCGGCAAAACAATCGTGGCATCTCCGGAATGAACGCCCGCATTTTCAATGTGCTCGGCAATCGCATAAATCAGCACATCGCCATTGAGGCTCACGGCGTCGATCTCAATTTCCTTGGCGCCCTGCTCAAACTTGCTCACCACTACCGGTGCTTCCTGCGAAATGCGCGTAGCGCGATTCAAAAAAACCATCAGCGCCTCATCATTATGCGCCACACTCATGGCCGCGCCCGACAAAACGTAAGACGGCCGCACCAGCACCGGATATCCAACTTCGTTTGCAAACTTTTGAACCTGCGCAGCATCATGCAGTTCCTGCCACTTCGGTTGATCAATCTGAAGTTTATCCAGCATGGCCGAAAATTTATGGCGGTCTTCGGCACGATCAATATTTTCCGCATCAGTTCCAAGAATTTTCACGCCGGCACGGTCAAGTTTTAAAGCCAGATTATTCGGCACCTGCCCGCCCGTTGAAACAATTATACCCTGCGGATGTTCTTTTTCATAAATATCAAGCACGCGCTCCAGGGACAGTTCGTCAAAATAAAGTTTATCCGACATGTCGTAATCTGTGGAAACCGTTTCCGGATTATAGTTGATCATGATTGTCTCGTAACCAGATTTTGCCACGGTAGTAAGCGCATTTACACAGCACCAGTCAAACTCCACGGAAGTCCCGATTGCATACGGTCCCGATCCAAGTACGATCATTTTTTTTCTGCGCCGCTGACCAGCACCGCGCGCCTGCGATTTTGGGTAGTCGGATGAGTAGTCAACATCGTCTTTTTGCCCATGGTATGTCAAATAAAGGTAGTTGGTTTTTGCAGGATATTCACCGGCCATGGTATCAATCTGCTTTACAACCGGCAGAATGCCGAGGGTTTTACGGTATTCACGAATATCGATTTCCCTGCAGCCAGTCATTTCCGCGATCTGCTTATCTGAAAAACCGCTCTGTTTGGCCTTTTTTAAAAGATCATGCGGCAACCTTGTTTCAAGATTTTTGGCTGTAGCGCCAGATTCATGATTCCTGATAGAATCCTCCACCTTCACAATATTTTTGAGCTTCTCCAAAAACCACAGATCAATACCTGAAAGTTTGCTAATTTTTTTGGTGGACATGCCCTTTTGCAGCGCTTCCGCAATCGCAATGATTCGCCGTGGGGTCGGCACTTCAATTTCACGTTCTAGATTTTCCGCAGTCAGTCCAAGTTTTTCATTCGCCACAAAACCATAAAGCCCGACCTGCAGCATGCGTAGACCCTTCTGCATGACCTCTTCAAAACTCCGTCCAATCGCCATAATTTCACCAACCGACTTCATTTCCGATGTAATTTCCTGCGAAACACGCCGGAATTTATCCAAATCCCAACGCGGAATTTTAAGTGCCAGATAATCAAGCGCCGGTTCAAAACAGGCCGTCGTGGTTTTAGTTACGGCGTTTTTCAACTCTGGAAGTCCGTATCCAAGTGATAATTTCGCCGCAACATGCGCCAGCGGATAACCTGTTGCCTTGCTCGCCAAAGCCGAACTTCGGCTTAAACGCGCATTTACTTCAATAATCCTGTAGTCTTCAGAACCAGGATCAAGCGCATACTGAATATTGCACTCGCCTACAATTCCTAAATGTCGAATCACCTGAATCGCGCGCTCGCGCAGGCGATGATATTCCTCATTGGTCAAAGTCTGCGAAGGCGCCACCACAATACTTTCTCCAGTGTGAATGCCCAACGGATCAAAATTTTCCATGTTACAGACCGTGATGCAGTTGTCGTACCGGTCACGCACCACCTCGTACTCAACCTCTTTCCAGCCCTTCAGATTTTCCTCCACCAAAACCTGCGGCGAACAGGAAAAGGCAGTTTCAAGTAAAGGAATAAGTTCTTTTTCACTATAGGCAAAACCAGAACCCTTACCCCCCAGCGCAAACGCCGCGCGAATAATAACGGGATAAGCGATTTTTTTGGCTGCCTTCAGCCCCGCATCCCTGGAAGTGCAGGCAATGCTGCGCGGCACCTTCATGCCGATCGACTGCATCTCCTGATTAAAAAGCTCACGGTCTTCAGTCTTTTGAATGGCTTCCACCTGCGTTCCAAGCACTTTCACTCCATGTTTTTTCAAAACTTTTTTTTCATAAAGTTCCACTCCGCAATTCAGCGCGGTCTGTCCGCCAAAAGTTAGCAGTATCGCATCAGGCTGCTCTTTTTCAATCACCTTCTCCACAAAATAAGCGTTCACCGGTAAAAAATAAACTTTATCCGCAAGCCCTTTGCTCGTCTGATTTGTGGCAATATTCGGATTGATGAGCACGGTAAAAATCCCCTCCTCTTTTAAGGCCTTTATCGCCTGCGAACCGGAATAATCAAACTCCCCCGCCTCGCCGATTTTGAGCGCGCCGGAACCAAGCACTAAAACTTTCTTGAGCTTTATGTGCCTTTGATGTGAGATTTTGGTCTTCATGGAAGGGAGTTTTCAGCTTCACTGGGCCATTTTTTGTTCGAGTATACAGAAAGCCTTTTGCGGGCGCAAGAACATGTCTTGCCGGTGTTTTGCTGATGTTTGCCGACAGGCCCAGACAGGTAAACCCATACAGATATAAACGCTTTCCCGCGATTTTCCCCTTCACAAAAAAAACCGTTTTGCTATTCTATGCCTGCGTACCTATTTTCTAATCAAATTTTATGAAGAAATACACCCTGGTTTTAGCGATGGCATCGCTGCTTGTACTGGCTGCATGTCAGAAAAAAATGGTAACACCGGCTCCATCCGACACAGGAAACGATACGACAAGTCAAAGCGAAGATTCTTCAAATATTGCTCTTAATCCTGCAGATTTACAGGATGCGACCATAACTTCAAAAACACCTGCGCCGTCAAAAACAACCGCGCCAAAAACAACTTCCAAATCAACCGCTACACCAACTCCTTCCCCAACTTCAAAGCCATCACCTGCTCCAACTCCCGCTGGCACACCCCCACCAAATCCTTCGCTAGCGGCCAAAGCAGTTGTCAAAACCGTAACCATCACTTCCAAAGGCTTCAGTCCGTCTTCCTTAAAAATCAAAGCAGGTGACAGCGTTACTTTCCTCAACAAAGATACCAAACCGCACTGGCCTGCTTCTGATCCGCATCCGCTGCATACGATCTGTCCTGGGTTTGATGCGCTAAAAGGCCTCAAGTTAAACGAAAAATACACCTTCACTTTTAAAACCGCCAAAACTTGTTCCTATCACGATCACCTAAATACATCATGGAGGGGCACCATCACGGTTCAATAGAGATCAGACAATTCGCCCATTCAATCGGCGTGGACTTGATCGGTATGGCCCCCGCCGATTTTGATATGGAAGGATTTACGCATCTGGCCGAGTTTATCAGAGCTGGCCGGCATGGCAGCATGAAATATCTGGAAGATTTTCGCCTGCGCGTTGATCCCCAAAAACTTCTGCCCGGAGCCAAAAGCGTCATTGTGATCGCTGTAAATTATTATCGTGAAATTCCGACGCCCCCGCACGCACATGGCCGCATTGCGCGTTATGCCTACGGACGCGACTACCACAAAGTTCTCAAAAAGCTGCTGCTCCAAATCGAAGCCTTTATCAAAAAATCACATCCCCAAAGTCAAAATAAAATTTGCGTCGACTCGGCACCGCTACTTGAAAAAGCCTATGCCGTGCGCGCCGGGCTTGGCTTCATCGGCAAAAACACCACCCTCATCACGCCAGAATTCGGCTCATTTGTACTGCTAGGAGAAATTTTAACAACCCTGGAATTAGATTACGATAAGCCCCGCGACGGCACCTGCGGCAGATGCACGCGCTGCATGGATGCTTGTCCGACCAAAGCCATCACTGCGCCCCAAACCCTCGATGCTGGGCAATGCATTTCCTACCTCACCATCGAGCACCGTGGCGAAATCCCACGCGAATTTCACGCAGCCATGTCCAACTGGATTTTCGGCTGCGACATCTGCCAGGAAGTTTGCCCGTACAACAAGGCTTTTGCCAAACCTGTCACACTTGAAGCTTTCAGGGAAGCCAAAATCGCCGGATCTACAATTCCGCTCGACGAAATCCTTGCAATCAAAACCGATGAAGAATTTTTACACCGCTTTGCCGGCTCGCCACTGATGCGCGCCAAAAATCGCGGCCTAAAACGCAACGCTAAAATCGCGCTTACAAATCAATCAAAATGCTTTCACGCCTGATTGCTCTATTTCTGTGCAGGCATTTCTAGTCGCAGTCTGAAGTGCAGAAAGAAATTGCCGTCTGGCCAACAAGACATGATACAACGAATCTCTGACTTCGGTCGGCATAAAAACATTTGAAGCAAGCAGTGAATTACAAAGCGCAATATTGATTACTACTCCATCAGTGAAATTCTTCAACTCTTTGCAATCGTTTGGTGCAGCACCGGATTTCAATGCAGCTTCTAATTGATCAGAGGTATCAAAACAGAGGCGGGCAATATCCTTAAGCTCAGATTCTGAACCAGGGAATGGAATCCTGTCCTTCTTTTGATTAGGGTCAAGCAATCGGTCTTTGGCTGCGGAGGATGTTTCCGTGGGCGATTGGACAGATTGGGCTTGATGCGCAATTGCAACCTGAGCTTTTTGCAATTTTGCATTTTCCGCACAACCATCTTCAGCCATGCTGGAAGCCATCAGCACTAAACCTCCAAATCGATTTAATTTAGACATAGGCAATTTAAAAATACCGCTCCATCACCTTCGTGATATCGATATTCAAAATATCCAGATCCACTGCCGCAGTCGCAGCATGCCCCGGATCCTCCTCCTCATACGTCGGACGCTCGACCTGATAAAAAATCCCAATCGGCAGTTTTTCGCTTTCCATAGCCTTATCCATAGCCAGCTTAAAATTTGTGCGATCATAGGCGGGATCATTTTCCAGCTTGTAACAATGCTGCATAAAGTAGAGGTAAGTATTGATTTTATTGAAGGTCACGCAGGGTTGAAAAATATCCACCAGCGCAAAACCCTTGTGCTTGACCGCCTCTTCGATAATTTTAGTGAGATGAATGGCATCTCCCGCAGATCCGCGCGCCACAAAAGTCGCACCGGCTGAAAGTGCCAGCGCAATCGGATTAACAGGCTGCTCAATGACCCCAAACGGAGTGGAAGGCGATTTATAACCCTTCTGGCTCGTGGGCGCGGCCTGGCCTTTGGTAAGGCCATAAACCATATTGTTATGCACCAGATAAGTCATGTCCACATTGCGCCGAATGGTGTGAATAAAATGTCCCATGCCAATGCCATAGCCATCGCCATCACCGCCATCCGCAATCACGGTTAGTTTCGGATTCACAAATTTTACTGCGGTCGCCGGCGGCAGCGTGCGCCCATGCAGACTGTGCAGACCGTAGGTATTGACCCAGTGCGTGAGCTTGCCGCTGCAGCCAATACCCGCCACAATCGCCACATTATGCGGCTCGATTTGCAGATTGGTCAGGGCCTGCTTGACCGCGACCTGAATTCCAAAATCACCGCATCCCGGACACCAGTCCGGCTTCGCTACTGTGTTGAAATCTTTGAGCTCGATTGGCATATTGTGAAATAAAAATTATTTTAAAATTTCTTTGATACGATCATACAGCTCATGCGCCGTAAACTGCCGTCCGGAATATTTCAAAATGCGCTCATGCACAAAATATCCGGTTTTTTCTGCGATTAAAGCGCACAACTGACCTTCATTATTCATCTCAACGCCGATTATGCGTTTGCATTCACGCAAAACTTCGCCGATTTCCCGCGCGTGAAACGGTGACATATAAACGATCTGCAGCATGTTGGTTTTCACGCCCTCCTGCGCGAGCATCTGCATCACCTCCAAAAGCGCGTCTTTTGGGGAACCCCAGGTCACAAAAGTGAGGTCCGCAGGGGCCACGCCCGCTTTGCCATCAACAGCTTTCCACAGCTTACGGTCCGCGCCAATAAGCACCGGTGCCGGCAATTCCTTCAAAGCCATCTCCAATTTACGCGCGCGTTTTTCAACCATCAGGTCGCGGTTTTCCGGCGTTTCCGTAAGATCACCGGTTTCATCGTGCTCATCCGTGGCGCTGCGGTGAATGCCACCTTTCATTCCCGGAATCGTGCGCGGCGAAATTCCATCTTCCGTAAATTTGTAACGCATGAATTGATTGTCCGGCGTGAGATAATTTTTCGGCAAAGATTTCCCGCCGAACCCGCGCGCCCGCAACATTTCCACACTCATTGCCGCAGGTGCAGACAAATTCTTAATTTTTAATTCATAATTTTTAATTGATTCCAAAACCTCCTCGCTCTTTTTTCGCAACTCCTCCAACTGCGGCTGCGAAAGCAGTTTGCCGCGATCCACTTTCAACTTTGAAACATCAAATTGCTCCACCGTTTTCACGCTTTCAGCCAGATGTTTATCAGACAAAACCACAACCGGAGTCTGATATTTTTCCGCAAGATTAAAAGCATCAAAGGTGAGATAAAAACATTCTTCAAAATCACCAGGAGCGAGAACAATACGCGGAAACTCGCCCTGCGATGCGTGCAGCACAAATTGCAGATCGCACTGCTCCGTGCGCGTTGGCAGACCGGTGGAAGGTCCTGGGCGCTGCACCTCCGCGCAAACAAGCGGCACCTCGCACATGCCTGCCATGCCAAGCGCTTCAACCATTAAAGAAAATCCGCCGCCGCTCGTGCCAGTCATTGCGCGCACACCAGCCCAACCAGCGCCCACGACCATGTTCATCGCCGCAATTTCATCTTCAGTATGTTTGACGATGATGTTGTAATCTTTGGCATGTGAAGCCATAAAATGCAGGATCGACGAACTCGGCGTCATCGGATACTCGGCTACAAATTTACAGCCAGCCTTCAGTGCGCCCAGACACAGCGCATCATTTCCAGTGAGCAGCATGCGCCGCGGCTGGCCCTCAACTTTTTGCAACCGATACTCAAACTGGCCAGCATATTTTTCGCGCACAAAATCATATCCGGCCCGTGCCGCAGCCAAGTTATTGGCCACGATCTGCTCACCCTTGCGCCCAAACATCTCGCGCAAAATCGTATTTAAAATTTCAAGATCAAAGTCCAAAAGAGCAAACGACGCCCCGATCCCAACCGTGTTACGCGTGATATCGCCTTTGCCCTGTTCAAAAGCGATTTTCTTGAGCGGCACAGCAAAAATTCTCCGCCCGCCAGTTTTACTACCGGCAAAAACATAATCTTTAATAACTTCATTATCATAAATCAGGCCGCCTCCCTCCACAATTTCCACAGCATGAAGATCAAGAGTTTCCAGGTTCATGGCCAGCAGCAGATCCAGCCGCTCCTTATGCACATAAACTTCACGATCAGCAACGCGAATCACATCGCTGTTATGTCCGCCGCGAATAAGCGACGGATACTCTGCCGTTCCAAAAACCTGCAGCCCTGCGCGCGCAGCCACAAGCGCAAAAATATGCCCCGCGCTTTGAATGCCAAAGCCCGCCTCCCCGCCGATCATCCAGGTTAGATCATTGATTTTCATAATTTCACCGGCCCGCAGCCCTTAAAGAACTAAAATTCGCCCTGCAAGCATAGCCAAACTCGGCCGCCAGCGCAATATTTGGCTCACAGGATAAACCTGCCCGGGCAGACTATGATAAATTACTTGACAATAATTTTAAAATATGTAAAATCAAGACAGCACTAACCGATTTAATATTTTAATATTTATTTTCATATGTCAGAAAGCGATAAAAACATTCCAGAAATTGGGGAAAGCACGGCACTTCTTCCGCCTCAACCGCCAGTCGCGCCGCCGAAATTTATCCCAGCAGTAAGTCCTGATGCCGATCTGATAGCAAATGTCGCCACAACTATGCAGGTTTATTTTGGAGATATTTTAAACGTTTTGAATAATCCGAATACATCTGTAGAAGTTAAGCGTACAACAATATCAAATTGCAGATTAAGCATTTCGGAATCATTAAAAGCATTGCCATTAAAAGGCAAAATTAAAGCCTTACTTGGCATATTTGAATCTTTACGAAATACACCCAGGGGAGCTCAATTGTTGGAAAATCCAAAAGAGGATGACCAAATTGCGGAAGAAGACCTTATTGATTTTAGTACACCCGAGGCTTTTATTGCCTTTATTTTCAACAGCTCACGCGAATCTGTGAATCAAGGCGCTGTATTAAGATTTTATAAAAAAATGCACGAGTTTTCATTACCTGAAATGGTAAATTTTTTAGATGGCATAAGACAAGTAGGACAAGGCGGAGGTTTGTTCCGTTTGCTTATTAAAAATTACATACATGATGTAATGCGCAGGGTTCAAAAAGGCGATAATTTAGTGGTGCCAGAATTAACTATTAGCGATACAGCACGAGACTTGTTACCACCAAATTGGGGAATTAGAACAAGGGAATTGCCTGTAGGTGCCGATCATAATATCTTTTTTGAAGACCTTGAGCAACCTGTAAACCTTATTTTAGATGCTTTGCAGCAAGTTGATCCTGCGGAGTATGATGCAATATTACAAGATATGATACAATACGAAATTAAAAGAGAAAGAGCAGCAATGCGAACCGATGATCGTCGTCCTAAATTTGAATCAGAGCTTTTCGCTTATCATCAAGAAATGTTCAAACGTGAATTACAGCTTGCGCTTGCAAAGTATGCAATAACTCCAAAAGATGGCTTTGCTGGCACAGCAGACAGATTGCGCAACGCAACCGATAAAGCTATCAAAAGAGCTTTAATTCCAGAGCGGGGTGAAACTCGGCAACCAGGTGTTTTGGCAAACGAAGCAGCCTCAGCAGAAAGAGAGGAATCAAAATAAGCCTTAAGCTTACAATATGGAGAAAAATGAGCAACCATATTCCAATGGAATAGATGTTGTTGTTGACCCCGCAAAAATTGGCGAACAACTTTTATATAACCTTGCCGGTGATCGCGAAGCCATGAGTAAATTTATAGGGGCAGTCGATGATTTTATTGTTAAAATTGCGCCAAAAGGTAGCCTTGCAGACAAAATCAGAAAAATCAATGAAGCAAAAAAAACAGGCAAATCTGTTTTTTTGGATTTTGTTAAATATGAACTTGGTAAATGGCATATAACAACCAGGGCGCCTGATTTACCCGCAGCTCAGCCGGATTTCGTAGCAACAATTAAGGCGGGCTCTCCGGAACAAGTAAAAAAATTTATTTATGACATCCTCAGCACGGATGTTCAAAATTACAAAACTTTATGGACAGTTTTTTTTGAAACTTGGTATAGGATAGAATATATTATTAAAAGTGCCGAGGCGTCTACTGGTAATAAAGGTCCTGAAAAAAAACCGCAGCGCCAAAGGATTGAAGCTCAACCGGAAGAGCCTAAAGATCTTTATCCTTTTCAAAAAAAACCACCTCATGCTTTTAGATTATTATTTAAAAATTTATTTATTCCAGCCACATTTTTTGCTGATGGGGCAAGTTCTTTGTTCGATGCGACCATGAAATTATATGCAAGAGAAGAAAATTCTAATAAAACTATTTTCAGAACTATTGATGAGTTAACAATGGCACAGCCGGCTGTTGAAGCGCTAAGAATTTTTTTTAAAAATGTGTTTTCTAAAATTGCCGCTGATTCCAAAGGGCAGCCATGGTCTTTAAAAAGAGTTATGTGTTTTCTAAGGTATTATGCAGGACAGGATAAGGTTGACCAGGCTGATTATATGGCAGCTGTCAGCATTTTGGAGCCAACAATGGAAGAGGATAAAGAAGGTTTTGAGCAGTTTATTCGCATCAACAATACTAAAAAAGTGATTCAGGATGAGTCCGCGGAAAGATATTATGATGAGATTGCCGTTTTCCACGATGCTTTTCCTCAAGATCCAGCACTCAATTTTCTGGAAAATGCCAAATGCGAGCCATTTGATTTTAATTGCACTGACGGAAAAATAGAGTTCTTTTTAAAAAATGCGGATCAAATAGCAGATACGGCCGAACCTGTATTTAAAATTGCAGTTGTTTTTGATACAACGGATGGCCGCAAACGATGTCGATTATCTTTTTACGGCAGTTATGATGTTGAATATAATGAAATATTATATATGCCACAGGTTGAAAAAACCTATGTTTTAGGCCAGCAAGAGCCAATTTTTCTGGAACCGGTTTGTAATGAACAAATCCCAAAAATGATCGAAATCTTAAAAGCTAAAATCCATGGGGATTTGGATACAAATGAGTCATTCAAGCTTCTTACATTATCGGCTGAGCAGAAAAATATTTTTATTAATTACGTTATTTTTTCAGGCCTTTTTTTGTTAAAACAAAAAGCAGGTTCCATAACTCCAAATGCATTTAAAAATTTTATAGATAAATATTTTGATAATCCTGCAAATTCGCATGGATGGGGTAAAAAAGAAATAATGTCTAGGGGAAAAATAGTAAGTGATGGTGATTTTTTTAATACAGCACTAAAAAGACTTTGTGAAATACAAACGCGTTCAGCAGTCAAACATTCCGCTGGTCGCCATGGAGCAGTAATGACGCAAGATTATCCAGTAAAAAAATATCGTAATGTAGTAAGTAAAACCCCGTCAGGACAATGGGAGGGCCTTTTGGCAATTTTGGAAGCGGAAGATCTGGATCAGTTTTTGGCTTCTTTGGAAACCCCGGAAAAATATATGCAATTTTTGATAAAAAAAAGAAAAGCGGAACTTTCTTCTTTTGTTCAAGATAATGTGTTGCACCCTGGTTTATTGTCTGATTATTTTGAAACAATATTCAAGTTGATTAGGCTATTTGGTAAAAATGATTTTTTAGAATTTGCCGCTGAAAGCTTAAAAGATCGATCATTTTCTCGGCACTTTAAGGAATTTGTTGAAACAATTTTTGAAAAGGAGAAAAAAGAGTACAAAACACGATATTCACAAAAAATAAAACATGAGATTGATAAGAGCTTTATGATGATGGCTGAAACTGCATTATTGTTGGAACAGGCAGGATTGCTGCAATCAGGATGGACAAGACAAATGTGTGATTCTGTTGAGGAGGAAATCAAAAAAACAGGGAAAGATGGAATTACGCAATATGGTAAGAGATTAGCAAGATTTCAACAGGTAAAGGGTTTGGTTTTTAATTCTGACGTTAATGCTAATATTTTCGGCGAAGCGCCGCACTGGCAAAAACCTAAATCCGAAGAATTACGCCAAGCAAAAAACAGAATTCAAATTGCCAGACATTTGAAATGTATATCTTCAGACATAAGATATATTTCGGAACCATCAAATGCTGATCAGGTTGATGAAAAAGCCTTATCCACACTTTTTGAAAATTTATTTCGGGAAGATCTTTGGACGAAATATCTTAGATTACTCCATGAAAAAGGTTATCTGTTTCGCGATGTCTGGATAACAAGAATTGAGGAGGCGACTACACTGTTTTGTACCAGTTTAGTAGAACAAATAAATTTTATGGGCCTTAAAAAACAAAAGATGACAATTGATTTAAAATCTAAAATTTTATCAATGTGGCATACTCTTTTATTTCTTCGGGTTGACCAACAATTGGCAGGCATAATGGCTGGCGGCAGTAAGTACAGTTTTAATAAAATTAGTGATGTTCTCGCTCGAAAACCCATAATTCAGGAATTTTTTAGATTAGCATCGCAATTTTCATCTAAAAATACCGAATAATTTTGGACAAGGGGTCTTTTGTTTTATGTTTACTTTGAACAACCCCCAAATTCCTTATTCCTAATTATTAATTAAAAATTAAATTGCCCCCACTTTTCTTCCTCCACTTTTTCGAGGGTGTTTGCATAGCGCGCCATCATGAATAAAAGATCTGACAGCCGGTTCGAAAACCTCATCACCTCCGTGCCGATGTCCTCTTTTTTGGCAAGCGCCACAATCGCCCGCTCTGCACGCCTGGCGACTCCGCGCGCGATCTGCAGATGACAGGCCAGCAAAGATCCTCTCGGCAAAATAAAATTTTTCAGGGGCGCTACATGTCTGTCAATTTCATCGATCCACTTTTCCAGCTGCACCACCTCCCGCGCACTCACTCGCGGAATCTTCAACTGCCGCCCACGCGGAACATCTTGATGCAGAACTTTCTGCTCTGGATCTTGCCGCGGAGTGGCCAAGTCCGCTCCAAGATTAAAAAGTCGCCGCTGCAAAGAATGCAGCATCTCCTCAAACTCCTGAAATTTTTTTCGCTGCTTCCCCCGCCGCGAAAATTTTTTTAAAACCGAACGGCAAAGCCCCAAAACCGCATTCAGCTCATCAATTTCACCATAGGCCGCAATCCTGGCGGAATCTTTGCCGACTCTGGCACCGCCAAACAAACCTGTTTCACCATTATCTCCAGTTTTCGTATAAATCTTCATGGCACCATTGTAAAACTTTTTATCCCAGCATCTCTCCAACAATTCTGTTCACAAGCCCGCCGTCAGCTTTTCCTTTTACTTTTGGCATAATCGCGCCCATCACTTTGCCCATGTCTGCTTTTGAGGTCGCGCCAACATTCGCAATCGCCTCCTTCACAATCACCCGCAGTTCAGCTTCACCCATCTGTGCCGGCATGTACGCCTGCAAAACCACCATCTCTTTTTCCTCATTTTCAGCCATGTCCATGCGCCCGCCTTTTTTAAAACTCTCAATCGAATCTTTGCGCTGCTTGATTTCTTTGGCGATAATCACCATGACATCTTCATCTGCTGCTTCTTTGCGATCACCCGCAGTTTCAAATTTCAAAATCGCCGCTTTCAGCAAGCGCAGAGCCGAAACCTTCACTCCTTCGCGCCCCTTCATTGCCGCAATCATGTCCTGCTGGATTTGCTGCTTGAGCCCCATAAAATTTTTTAAAATATGCAACCCAAAAAATAGCACAGATTTTGCCATTTCCACAAATAAAGAGTAATGTCCACATGGCAGTGGCCAAAAAAACCATCAAAAACCCCCCCCTTTAAAATCTTAAATTTTTACCATGAAAAAAAACCTTTTCCCCGTTTTAACATTTATTGGCATTGTTTTAGTTCTTGGCGCCATCGCCTTTTTTTCCAATCCCGACTGGTCAAAGCCGTTGCCTTCTCCGGCACCATCTCCTTCACCTTCACCGCAGAACAATACCGACAAAACCGCCACGCTCGAAATGTGGAAATCAACTTCCGGCCATGAGCTCGTCAAAAACTGCACGCCCGAAATGGCTACAGGCATGCATATTCACCAGCATCTCGTCGTGCTTGTCGAAAAAACTCCCCAGACCATTCCGGCTGGCATTGGCATTGATTTGGGAAAACAGTGTTTAAGTCCAGTCCACACCCATACTGATGGCGGATTAATTCATGTTGAAGCTCCGGTAAAAGTTGATTTCGCCCTTGGCGATTTTTTCTATAACTGGAAAACGGCTTTCAGCAAACTCCAGTTTGGTTCTTACAAAGTCGACAAAGATCACGGGCTAAAAATGTACGTAAATGGCAAAGAAAGCCAGGATTTTGAAAATCTTGTTTTGCAGGACCACCAGGAAATCGTGATCGATTACTATCTGCTCAAAGACGGGCCGGGCTCACTGCCGCCGCCGTTTAACGGTTGGGACAAAATTTAAAACCGGACCCGGCCCTGGAAGTCTGCCCGGGCAGGTTTTCGCTTTCAGGCCTCAGGCGGCTCGAAGCGATATGAAAAATTTGACTCATAGCCGATAAACCCGCGAAATCCGCGCGCGATCTTTTGTTCAGCGGGTTCCTTCGGCGCAGACTGCGGCGCAAAATAAAATCCCTGCGTGCCTTTTACGCCCGCATCCGGGACAGCTGGCGAATCATCATAAGGATCAAGGTCGATAACCTTTTCAACCGCTTTTGCCTTTACCGGTGAACTGGCCGGCAAGTCAAACCGCTCCGCGCTCCCTGCTTTTCCTTTTTCGCCAGCGTGAGCCATCTTTGCTGTACCGCCTTTACTGCCTTTGTCACCACCGGTCTCCTGCAGCCCCTCCTGCAGCCCCACAATTTCCGCGAGTTTACGCACAAAAGGCAGCTCATGCCCGACCACGATTGTTTTCAAAATATCTCCAACCCTAACGCTATGAGGATTCTTAAGCGGCGTCCGGATTTCCTGCCCATCTTTTATGCCCATAAGTTCCAACTGATCCAGAAACAGTTTTTTAAATTCAGCAGCCTTTTCCCTACTTAAAGCTGCTCGTCCAATCGTCGCAAGCGGTGGCAGATTTTTTACAACAAAGCGGACCTCCTCAAAATTATAATTTTTGCCAGCCTCATTAAAGCGCTTATGGTTGGGGTTTTTGGCCATTGCCTCAAGTTCCCACTTTGGCAGATCGCCGTATTTCAAAACATAATAGCTGTTCGAATATTCATTATTGAATGCGTGCAAAAAAGTTTCAAACTGCGCCAGTTTTTCCGGCGCGTAAAGATTGATGTATTGGCGGAAAGCTTTCACCAGTCCACCTCCGATCGAACCGTCTTTGCCGATAACCATCTCGCCAGCATAAAGAATCGCTTTCAGCTCTGCCAGTTTTGAATCATTTTGAATCCTGGTCTGTTTTTCAGCCGAAATCATCAGTTTTTCCGGCGCCGCAGAAAGCGCAAAACTGTTTGCCTGCCTGGTTTCCGGAATCGGCCTTTTTACTGCCGGCGCAATTATTTCCGGCTCGCCCACATCCGCAGATTTTATTTCAACAACCGCTTGCGATGCTTGGGTGGCATCTTCGCCTGGCCCGGAATCAAGATTTGCAGTTGGCGGCTCAATCGAATCCAGACTGCCAGATTCAGCATTTTCGCCACTCCTGGATCCCTGCAGGCCAAAAAATGCCAGAGCCGTGCTGGCACCAATCGCGCTAATGGCCACAGCTTTTGCAAAAACTCCAGTTCTATTTTTGGGAGCCCGGGTTGTAGTTGGAGTTGGATCTGGAGTTAGGGTCGATCGCGGAATCTGGCCAGCCGGAAGCGTTACCGGCACCCCTGATGAAACCGGCGAAGGAGTTGCAACCAGCACGCTTGCAGCCGCATCTGCAGGAGGAATAATAACCTTTGTGATTTCCTCACTCTGAGCAGGTTCGACAGGTTCAGCAGCCGGTCCCAAACCCCTTACTGTCACAGCTGGTGCTGAAGCCGGAGGTTCAGGTATGGAAGCTATTGCCGCATCAAATTCTCTTTTGTACAACGCAACAAGTTTTGGAGACGGCGCCGAAGTCCTAAAATATTCATTATAAAGTGGGTACGATGCTAAATCTCGTCGGATACATATAAGGATAGTCGTCATTATCAACTCTGCTTTTAGTATTGGCTTTGCCTGTGACGAAAATTCCTGGTGGGCTGTCTGAAGAGCTGAGCTGAGTTTTTGCTTTGAATGCTCAAAATTTGCGCTTGGAGGCTGCACAAAAATTTCATCGAGATATCGCCCAAAAATTTCTATCAGCAATTTTTCTTGATCTTCATTTAAATAAATAGCCTGATCTAATATCCTCTGGGCAATTGCAACAGCAAATTTTTTTCTATACTCCGGATCGCCATATTCTTTTGCCTGCGTTTCAGGTTCAGGGGGTACAGATGGCGTTAAACGTTCAACCATACATTTTTTAAAAATGGATTTACAGTATAGAAACTTAAATATATCGCTGTCAACTTCTTTTCACCACTTCTTTTTACCACCTTCCCCCTTTGTTATAAACTCTGCTTTTGGCAATCCAAAAATCCTGCAGTCATTACAGCATCCGCGATTTAAACCGCAAAATGCGCCTGCCGCAAAAATTTGCGCTGACTTTTATAATCCGGACAATATCGCTCCACCAGAGCATAAAACTGTTGCGAGTGATTATGATGAACAGTATGCGCCAATTCATGAATGATCACATAATCAGCTGCTGCGCTAGGCGCCAAAATCAGCCGCCAGTTAAAATTCAGATTTTTCGCGCGCGAACAACTGCCCCATCGCGATTTTTGCGCGCGCACCGTCACATTATTATAACCAAGCCCCATCCATGAAGCGATCACTGCAGTTCTTTCCATAAAAAATTTTTTGGCGATCTTACGCAAATACTCCTCCAATATTTTTTTCGCGACCCGTAGGTTGCCGTGATAGAAAATCCGCAACTCACCTTCAGTTTCCTGGACTTGAGTACGGATTTTACCGGCTTCCAAGGCCACGCCGGCTTTCACAGCCATGCCACTTTCCAAAGCCACAAGCCGCACCATCACCGGCTTACCCAAAACCGTGAACATCATGCCATCGCCAAAAGCAGGCCGAACTCTGGCCACCTCAGCCATTTTTTGAAGATGCTTCAAAATCCACGGCTCCTTTTCTTCCAGCAGGTTGGCCAATCGACCCAAGTGAAAGCGCTTTGGCACAGTAACCGTCAGCCCATCCTGCGACGTAATCTTCAGGCGCACGCCCCGCGCAAGTGCGCTTTGCACGAGCTGAAAAATAAATTTTTCCTGCCCATCGCGGTCGATATAAATTTGCTGGCCAATCATCATTGAAAATATTATCATGAAACCATCGACGATACCGCTTCCCCAAAAATCGTTCTCCCCAAAAAAGACGGACCAGTTATTGATGAGTTTGCGCTAATTTTCAGGAACCACACGCTTGAAAGGCTGAAAGAGATCGCTGCATTTTTGGACATTCCCGAAGAAAACATGGGCGGTGGGAAACGGCGTTAACAGGCAGAATCACACAAACTTTGAACCCGGGCAGCCCTGCTACAAAAGCGACATTGAGACTTTCACGAAGACGACCAATGGCGGAACGGACGGGACTCGAACCCGCGACCTCCACAGTGACAGTGTGGCGTTCTAACCAGCTGAACTACCGCTCCTTATTTTTAGAGCTCGCATCGCTCAGAACTGGCAATATGTTTGCTCCGCAAACTTTTGATACCAGACACAAAGCTTTGCTTTGCGTAGCCAGATTCTTCGCTTGCTCGCTCTCGGGCCGTGCCCTCGCTTTTTATACGCTCCGGCAGTGGCAAAGCCACATGCCTTCGCGGTCGCGCCATGCGCTTCTTATTTTGCGCACGTAGCCGAAAATTGCCTGTCAATCATAATAAACCGCCATTTTTTTGGCAAGCAGGAATTTGGCGTATAAATTCTAGAATAAATCCGACCAGCGATCCGATCCGTAGCCATCCATGACAGCGCTCATTCCTGCCTGCCAGATTTTTTATTGCTCATTTCGCCATATTTCAGGCTTTACATTCCGCCATCCCCGAATAAGCAGCGCAGCACCGCGACTTTTTCTTGAATTCGCGGATCATCCATAATGATCGGCTCGCTTACACCGACATCATTCCCGTCCGCAACTTTCTGCTCAGGGTCATACAGATAACCCCCGTAGTGGTTTGTATACAATTGCCTGTATGTTTTGAATTTTTTTTGACATGCTGATTCCATTCTGCGGAAAAGATCAGGGTGGCGTTCTTTCAGTACCCGCAAAATCGTTTCCAGCGAATCAAGCTCTGCAAGCCGACTTTCCACAGTGTGACGCACATCAAGAGGCGCCCTCGAATAATATGATTCAGCGATTTTAGGCCTTGTCAGCGCTTCTGAAAGTTCAATCATTTGATTCTCAATCGGGTCATGAGTGAAAACAGGTCTTATCAGCGACAATGGTGCTCCATCTTCGTCTTTATCAAACTCAACCTGCCCGTCATGAAACTTATCAGCCTCATCCAAAAGCATTATAGGGTCAATTATCGTAAAACCTTTTGCTGGATCATAGAGCAATTTTGCAGGATTGCTGTCTATTCCAAGACCCGCACTGTGCATTTCCATTATTGTCTGGATAAGATCCGCAACATGCGCTCCCGCAAAAATCGTTGATGGATCAAGTTTGTGCATCGGCGTGCTTTCTGCTTTCTTTCTGATCAGCACAAGATCTGCCGCACTGTAACAGATACACCCTGAAATATTTTTGATTGTACTCGCCCGTTGCAGAGCCATAGTATCGATCGTCAAATTCTTCAAATTCTGAAAACATTTAACAGCGTACTTTTTTCCGTCAACGGCCAGAGCAAAAGTCACGCTATATTCTTCTTCATCAAGAAAGCCGGGCAACGACCTGTAGCCATTAGGATAAAATCCAGGCTGCCTGCGAAGATCGTCCCTGCTTTTACGCATCGATTCCTTTAATTGGCGCACCGGTGCGCCAAATTTTGCCCTATAAAGCTGGGCATTTTTATGTATTTTTTCAGCCGCTTCAGGATGATTTATTATTAAAGCGCATTCATCTGCAAGATATGCGCGCAATTCATCAACTTTTGTATACGCTCTAACCTGCTTGATTGCATCTGGTGGCAGTTCACGTGATTCGAAGAAACGGATTAAAATATCTTCTGTGGATCTGCGGGAGTTCATGGTGGTAAAAATTAAATAATATAAAAAAGACCCTGGGTCAGAGGGTATGGATTTATATTATTCAACAAAAATCCTATGCCCTCTGAAGAATATTCAGAGTGCGCCACCACAATCTATTTTGGATTTTTATCGATTTCATGCCATGAACTTAACGTATTCCTGGTTTATTGTAAAGCGGATTTTTCCTAAAATTCCTCCCCGGCTAAAATTCCTCCCCGGGGAGAGTAAACCGCACCCAAAACCGTCCCCGTTCAGAGGCCAAATAGATTTTAGACAAGACCGCTCCTTTACAAATCACAAAAATTCCATAATTCTTAATTCACTATTCATTATTCAAAAACTTGAGAATCGGCATCGATTGCAGAATGTATTCATCCCGCTTTACCGGCATCGGCCGCTACACGCACGAATTGACCGAGCATCTTTTTAAACTGGAAGCAGCGCCCGCATCTATCCCTACATCCGCATTGACACAAACCGCCACGCCCGCACCTGCGCACCCCCGCACTCGCGCCTCACAAAACGAAAACGAATATGTGCTTTTCTTCAACGAGCCCGAATATGAAAGTTTCATCCCGCCGAACAATCCAAAAATTGCGGCCCGCATCCGTAAAGTCCTCGTCAATGCACCGCACTACTCACTTAAGGAACAGACCAGTTTTCTGCACATGCTCAATCTTGCCAGACTTGACCTCATGCATTTCACCCATTTTAATGCGCCGATGCTCTATTCGCGGCCTTTTGTGGTGACCATCCACGATCTTACGCTTTCATTTTTTCCTGGCAAAAAAATGGCTTCGCCGCTGCACCGTGCAGCCTATCACCTCACTCTTAAATCGGCCCTGCGTAAAGCTGAAAAAATCATCACGGTCTCGCAAAACACTAAAAAAGATCTAGAGCAGCTTTGCCAGATTCCACCCGCAAAAATTTCAGTTATTTATCCTGGAGTTAATGACGATTTTCAGCCGATCAAAACTCCCGCCATGCGTGAAGCAGCCGCACGGACACTCGCGCAAAAATACCGCATTCAGGCCGAAGCGAAGCCCTATCTTCTCTACACCGGCGTCTGGCGCAGTCACAAAAATCTGCCAAACCTCATCAAAGCTTTTGGCATTCTCAAAAATCAATACGCTTTCCCGGGCTCGCTGGTGATCACTGGCCGCCACGATCCGCTTTATGCCAATGATCTCATGCGCGAAGTACAGGCGCTCAGGCTTGAAAAAGATCTGATTTTCACCGGACTGGTTGACGACAAAGATCTAGTTTTGCTCTACAATCTGGCCGCGGTCTATGTTTTCCCTTCGCTTTATGAAGGATTTGGCCTGCCGCCGCTCGAAGCCATGAAATGTGGTACGCCCGTTGCAGCCTCGCATACCTCTTCCATTCCGGAAGTCTGTGGAAGCCAAAATGCCGCCTTTTTTGATCCGCAGAATCCAGCCGATATGGCCGCACAAATAAATAAAATTTTAAAAGAACCCACATATCGTCAACAGCTTATTGACAAGGGACTTAAACGCGCTCAGGATTTTTCTTGGGCTCGCATGGCCGAGCAAACCCTGGGCCTCTACAAATTATTAATTATTAATTGAATTGTTCTCCCCTTTCCAAAAACATTTAGTCAAAGCCGCTGGCAAATATAATTTTGCCCGCACCCTCAGGGCGATCCAGGTCTGCCAGGAATACCGCAGCCTTGCGCCAAAATTTCTCCCTCCAGACGCGCTTGAAAATACTTTCCCCAAATCCTACGAAAACCGTACTTTGACTGTCGGCGTCTATAATTCGGCCTGGTCACAACAGGTCCAGATGCAAAAACATCATCTGCTGGAAGCCCTCAATCAAAAATTCGGCACAAACGCAGTTGCCAAAATCCATATCGCCCTATCCGAAAATGCCAGCGAGAAAATTTAAAAAACAGCCACAGGCCATTATTTTTGACATGGATGGCGTACTTATCGATTCGGAAAAATTTCATTTTGAAATTGAAGCGCTTGCTTTAAAGGAATTTGGCGTGGATTTGGACACGGAACTTTCTACAAAGTATACCGGATTGCGATTTGAAGAATATTTTCAGCTGCTTATAAATCATTTTCAACTTTTTGACTTTATGTCGCATTTTTATTGAGAATACTACGGAGCCTTGACTTCACTGATTAACTCGCGTTAAACTTGCACCACCTTATTGTTAATTTCTAATTTTTAACTGTTAATTGTGTTAAAGATCCGCCTCTCCCGCACCGGTAAAACCAGACAGGAAAGCTTCCGCATCGTCGTTGCAGAGCATACAAACGCCGTTAAAGGAAAATACACCGAACTGGTAGGACATTATCAGCCGGCCACCACGGAAAAAGCTCTGGAAATTAAGAGAGATCGCATTGAATATTGGATGAGCAAGGGCGCCAAACCATCAAGCACACTGGCTGCTTTATTGAAGAAAAAGGGTTTTGGCAACATGGAAAAATATATTGAAATCAGAAGTACGAAAACCAAAAAGAAGGGCGCAGAGGAAGCCAAGGCTGATGCTGCCAAAGCTGCCACACCAGCTGCTCCTGCCAAAGCACCGGCCACCTCCACTCCTCCGGTTGAATCCAAGGCCGCTTAGTGCGCTGGACACACTGCATACCAAATCCTAAATTCCATATTCCAAATTCTAACCCATGGACGCAACCAAAGATGTCACCCAGGGCCCTGATCGCGATTTTGTAGAGTATATTGTCAAACAGATTGTCGCGCATCCCGATGAGGTGGAAGTCACCCGCACAGTTGATGAAATGGGCGTTTTGATTACACTCAAAGTCGCGCAGGAAGATATGGGCAAAATCATTGGCAAAAACGGGCAAACCGCCAAGTCGCTGCGCATTTTGCTGCGGGTTATCGGCTCAAAAAACAACGCCCGCGTCAATCTGAAAATCGTTGAACCGGAGGGTTCCGAAGTCCAAATTCAGGAAGAATAATTTAAACCAAAACCATGGCAGACGATGTCACCCCAGGATCATTATTGGATGCCGCCAGGCATTACGATGTACCGGAAATTATCAACCGGGGTCTGGCTTATGCGATTATTATCGCAGGCGCACTTTCAGTTTTATACATTTTTATTGGCGGGATCTCTTTCATTCTTTCCGGCGGGCAGGAAGACAAGATCAAGCAGGCGGTTTCTACAATCCGTTACGCCATTCTTGGCCTGATCATCACCATTCTCTCCGTTGTGATTGTCAATTTTGTTGGCCGCGCCATCGGCATTGACGTTATCAAATACATCAGTTTCGACGAAATCATCAAAAACATCACCTCGCTGACCCACCCATCCGGCTCCGGCAGCGGTTCGCTGGATTAATCAGGATTAGCGCACCGCCAGCATCCCCCGAATAATATGTTCCCAGTCAAAAGGGAAACGATAGGTTTCATTTGCGCGCACAAGCGCTGAAAAAATATCCCAGGCGTTTAAAGACTTGAAAGTAAAGGCATTGCCGCTCTCTTCATTGGGATGATAATTTTCCAGCAGCGGCGATTTTTCATGGGCGATTGGAATGGCGCCCATGAAAAACAGTTTTTTGAGTGTGGCCTGATGTTCACTGAAAACAAGCGCCATATCGCTCGCCAGCAAAAACTGATCGATTTTTGGCTGATTGCGGCCATTTTCAGTGTTCATCCAGAAAAATTTTCCGGAATGATTGGTAAAATCCGGCGGCTGCGAATCACAAACAATAACTACCTGAATCGGCAAAACTTTGAGACCGTTCAGCACATCAAAGACCAGTTCCCGATCAGCATCATTCGCCAGAATCGTCAGGAGCACCGTTGATGTTGCAAGTTTGGGCCAGTGTTTTGAAAAAACATGTGCTTTGGCTTTTTTCTTTTCATCGAGCAGCTTTTTGAGTTCACTTCGGCCCACAGGTTTGCATGAAAATAAATCCTAACATTATAGCAAAAAAGGAACGCGAATGCTATGCTCGCGGCATGCAAAAACTGCTTCTTATTGACGGAAATGCTATTTTCCATCGCGCTTTCCATGCCCTGCCGCTTTTTAAGACCTCTTCCGGCGAGTACACCAACGCGGTTTATGGCTTTCTAAAGATGTATTTCGAACTTGTGAAGCGCGAAAAACCCGATTTCGTGGCTGTCGCATTTGACCGCGCCGCGCCGACTTTTCGTCACACCGAATACAAGGAATACAAGGCCACCCGCGCTGCCCCGCCCGAACAGCTTTATCCGCAGCTTCCCAGGCTCAAGGAAGCTTTGCAGATTTTGAATGTTGCGACTTTTGAACTTGATGGTTACGAAGCCGACGATATTATTGGCACGATTGCTGGGCGCGCTGAAAAACTTCCTGAAACCAGAACGGTTATTGTCACCGGAGATCGCGACGCGCTCCAGCTTGTTAATGAAAAAACCCACGTGATGGTGCCGATCAAAGGTGTCAGTGAAGTGATTGATTTTACGCCGGAAAAAGTTTTTGAAAAAACCGGACTCCATCCCCACCAGATCATCGACTATAAAGCCCTCAAAGGCGATGCTTCCGACAACATCAAAGGCATTAACGGCATTGGCGAAAAACAGGCCGTGGAATTGCTGCAGAAATTCGGCTCGCTCGAAGGAATTTACGGACATCTGGATGAACTCACGCCTGCACAGCGCCAGAAATTTGAGAGCGGCAAATCAGATGCGCTTTTTAGCAAACGGCTTGCCACTATTGTCTGCGAAGTGCCGATCGAAATCGATTTAAACGCCTGCCGTTTCAAAAAAGCGTCTTACTCTCCCTTGAGCAGACTTTTCGCAAAACTCGAATTCAGGGGTTTTCTAAAAAACCTCAAAAACGAGCACGAACTCGTCGAAAACGAGGAAGACATGCAACAAAGTTTGTTTTGAGAATGGGGCCTTCCTGGTCTTTTTAATTTAAAGTGTACACTTAAGATAACATTTATGATCTTTAAACCTTTCTGACCAAATATTTTGTTCAAGGGCTTTTTAAAGCCATTTTCATGCTGTACAAAACCCGCAAAAATGTTTGTCAAAAAAAGTTTTTTAGACTATATTCTCTTTTAGATCGCCGCGGGACTTCGCGAAACCTTTAAGTAGCGCCATTCCCGGGAATCAGCCGCATCCAAATTGCCAATTGCCAATTTCTAATTTTTAATTGCTAATTGTCTCCATGTCCAAAGCCCGTGTTATTGCCAGCCTTGATATCGGCAGCTCCAAAATAAGAACCGTGGTTGGAAACCTTGAAGAAAAATCGCAGGTGCCAAATATTATTGGCGTTGGACTTGCCAATTCAACCGGTCTTCGCAAAGGCGCGGTCATTGATGTGGAAGAAACCATTAACAGCATTTCCGCATCGCTTGAAGACGCCGAAAGAATGGCCGGCGAACCTATCAATCACGTCTTTCTTGGCATTGGCGGCAACCACATTGAATCGATCAATTCCAAAGGAGTTATTGCGGTTTCGCATGCCGGCAACGAAATCACCGAAGATGATGTCGACCGCGTTCTTGAAGCCGCCCAGGCTGTTTCGATCCCTGGCAACCGCCGTATTCTTCGCATCATTCCCAAATCTTTTATCGTTGACGAGCAGAAAGGTATCAAATACCCGGTTGGCATGACGGGCATCCGTCTTGAAGTTGAAGCCCACATTATTACCGGCCTGGTTCCTGCTGTTAAAAACATTGAAAAATGCGTGCTGCAGGCAGGCGTTGATATTGACGATATCATTCCCTCCTGTCTGGCCAGCGCTGAAGCGGTTTTATCCAAGCGTCAAAAAGAGCTCGGCGTTGTTGTGGTCGATATTGGCTGCGGATCAACGGCAGTCAGTGTTTTTGAAGAAGGCACGACTCTCCACACCGCAGTTATTCCGGTTGGCGGCGAAAATGTCACCAACGATATTGCCATTGGTCTGCGCACTTCCATCGACACTGCCGAAAAAATCAAAATTGAATATGGTACCTGCATGCCCGCGGACGTCAGCGAGCGCGAAGTGATTGACCTTTCACTGCTCAGCAAAATCGATACCCAGAAAGTCGCCAAAAAACTCATGGCCGAAATTATTGAAGCCCGCTATCACGAAATTTTTCTGCTCGTCAAAGATGAACTGGCGAAAATTCATCGCGATGGTATGCTGCCGGCAGGCGTAGTCCTCACAGGCGCAAGCGTCAAAATGCCTGGAACCATCGATCTGGCGCGCGAAACCCTTAATCTGCCCGTGCAGATCGGCTTTCCGCAAAATTTTGACGGAGTGGTGGACAAAATTGACGATCCGGCTTACGCTACAGCTATCGGGTTGATTCTTTGGGGAAGCCGTCTGGAAAGCAGGTCATACGGATTTTCGCTCAAAGGTCTGAATTTGAAAAAAAATCTCGACAGCATGCGCGGTTGGGTCAAGAATCTGTTTCCTTAGGCAGAGCTAAAAGCTCTACATTAAAAAGTCGTTGACATTGCATTCAAAATACTTTAACAATAAGAACCCGTCTGTCAAATCACCATAAATTCCCAATTCCCAATTGCCAATTTATACTTTTTAATTGACATTGATATGGCTAACCACCACCAACAAAAAGACAGTCTGCGCAATCTGTTTTCAGGGTCCAGTCAGCTCGGCAAAAAAACCATGGAGGTTGTGCCCGATATGACCCCGATTGCCACGATCAAAGTTTTTGGAGTTGGCGGAGGTGGCTGCAATGCGGTTAATCGCATGATCAAAGCCAATCTGCGCGGCATTGAATTTATTACCATTAACACCGATGCGCAGGCTTTGTACCACTCCGAAGCTGCGATGAAAATCAACATTGGCAAAGCCACCACCCGCGGACTCGGCGCCGGCTCCAATCCGGATGTTGGCCGCCAGGCGGCGGAAGAAAGCGCTGAAGAAATCCGCCAGTCGCTTGAAGGAGCAGACATGGTTTTTATCACCTGTGGTATGGGTGGCGGAACCGGCACGGGAGCAGGTCCGGTTATTGCCGATATTGCCAAGGAAATGGGCATTTTAACCGTAGCCGTGGTTACAAAACCTTTCTCTTTTGAAGGTCATCGCCGCCGCACCCAGGCCGAGGAAGGTCTTGAGAATCTCAAAAACAAGGTCGACACACTTATTATTATTCCAAACGACAAAATCCTTTCCATCATCGACAAAAAAACTCCGATCACTGAAGCTTTCACCGTTGTTGACGATGTGCTGCGCCAGGGCGTTCAGGGTATTGCCGATCTGATCACTGTCCACGGCATGATCAATGTCGATTTTGCCGATATCAAAGCCATCATGGAAAATGCCGGTTCCGCGCTGATGGGCATTGGTTACGGTACCGGTGAAAATCGTGCAGTCGAAGCTGCCAAAGCCGCCATCGAAAGTCCACTTTTGGAACTTTCGATTGATGGCGCCAAGGGTGTTTTGTTCAATATTACAGGCGGCAACGACCTCAGTATGTTCGAAGTTGATGAAGCAGCCCGCATTATCACCGAAGCCGCTGATGCCGAAGCCAACATTATTTTTGGCGCTGTTATCAACGATTCCTACACCGGAGAAATTAAAATTACCGTGGTTGCAACCGGTTTTGACGATACCCCGCGCGAACGTCCAAGCCTGCTGCGCTCACACAGCTCACTCAGCCAAAATAGTCTCGCCGGTGCAGGGACAGGAGTAAACCAGGGCGCCAAATCGAGTGAAAACGAACTCGACATCCCCGCCTTCATCCGTAAAAAGATGAATTGATGGGTTAATCACACCCGCTTTTCCTGATCACGCGCCGCTTTTTGCCTATTAAGCTCGTCGTTCAGCCTTGCCTGCGCAGCATCAATATTCTTCTGCTGGCTGTTTGCAGCTTTTTCACGCAGTGCATTAAATTTTCTAAGCGCCAGATTGTAACCGAGTTCTGCTCCGGCAGCTGTTTGTCGCAGCATTTCAAGATTGGCATTATCTCTGGCAGTTTTTCCCTCTGCTGCCGCAAGCCGGTCATAACGCCCTTTTGCGTATGTAAAACCTTCCTGTGCCCGCTCCAAATCAGCCAAAGCAAGCCTGAACTGTGCATCAATAGCCGTAAACTGCTCCCCGATCCTTTTTCTGGTAGCCTCCAGATTTTTAAGCGCAATCGCCGTATTTTCGGCAAGGACTTTTTCGTCGGGATTTGCCTTCAAAAGAACCTCGAAATCATGCAGTGCTTTCACCGCGTCGTTCAATCGGCCAATTTCATCAGTGGTCGGTAATTCACCAGCAGTTATTTTAGCGTTTAACGCATTAACAATCTCACCGCTTGAAGCGATTCTTTCCGCATAAACATCACGAATTCCCTGTGCCGCTTCACCAAGTTTAACCTGCTGGTCCGCAAGCGCTTTTAAAATAAAATCTTGTCTTTTGGCAAGAGCCTGCGCAACCTCGACTGGAGCAGTTGGCAGTGTGATCGCTTTCATTTCATTAATGTCATCAGCAATGCCAGCTGCAACGCCTTTTAAGACCGCAATATTTTTCAGGTTTGGTTCTGCGGCCTTCAGATCTGCAAGCGCAATATCATTGCTTGTTAATACACCGGTTTCCTTGGCGGCCTTATTTATAAAATTAACTTCACGCTGGAAATTTTTAAAACTCAATTCAACGTCATCCAGATTTCGCTGCATCGCATCCTTGATTTCCATGGCTACCTGCGGATCATTCATCACTTCAGCCGCCGCTTTATTTGCCGCAGTTTTTACAGCTTCCAAAGTCTGCACACGCACGCTTTCAGAATCTTTGCTCTGCATCTCCGCGCGCATTCCCGCAACCTCTCTGGTCATTTCCGCCTTTGCCTCAGCCACTTTTGTCTTATTGTCTTTGTCAGCTTGAGCCGACTGGGGAGCAGCTTCATTCACAAAAATCAGACGTTGTCCCTTGGCGCCGGCAGTTTCACGCATTAAACAATTCAGACTCGAGCGTGCAAAATTTTTCATATTTTTGTTTTAAAGAATGTTAAGCTGGTTGAGTAATTTTTGCTGTTCCTGCATATCGCTTTTTTGCGATTTTGCCTCATCCCGCTGGGTTTTATTTCGTTTAATCTTTTTAAGATCCTCCTGCATTTTTTTGACGATTTCCCCGCTGCGCGCCAGAAAACGGTCTTTTGCTTTGGTCAGCAGCGCATCGCCGTCGTGCAGAATTTTGGCATATTGTTCCTGGGCAGATGTTGCAGCCCTGCTGATTTTCTCCTGCAGACTTTTGCCCATCGCCTTAAAAACAGTCGAAGTCTGCACCAATTTGAGGTATTCTTCGTTGCTCATATCAATAAATTGTACAATAAAAATACTTTTTTAGCAATAAGAAGGCCGCAGCATCAGCCTTAAAATCGTTATAATCGACCTGATGCAAACCGCAATGAACTCTTTGGACGCGCAAAAATTCGATCAGTTTGTACAAAATCACCCTCTTGGATCGATTCACCAGCTTTCCAGGTGGGGCCAGTTTCAAAGCAAAACCCATGGTCGTGAGCGTTTTTTCATGCTCACCACCACGCACGACGAACACGGCAAAATCAGCGCATCTGCACTGGTAATTCGCCAGTCTCTGCCTTTTAAGAAATGCTGGCTTTACTGCCCGCGCGGTCCGCTGGCAGATTATGAAAATCCTCAAAATCTACAGCAGCTTTTTCAGAAAATTGCTGCTCTGGCGCGCCAGGAAAATGCTGTTTTTTTGCGGTTCGATCCGCCGCTTCCGCCTTCAACGCCGCTCCAAAAAAATCTTGCCGCGCTGCTCCATGCCCGCCCTGCGCATGCCGAGTACCAGCCCGCGCATACGCTCATGCTTGATCTCACGCTCTCACCCGCAGAACTTTTAGCCGGTATGAAGCCAAAAGGCCGCTACAACATCAGGGTCGCGCAGAAACACGGTCTTAAAATCCGTGTGAGCACAGCAGAAAATTTTAAAAAAGATCTCAAGATTTTTTACGACCTGCTGCGCCAGACAACTTCCCGCGACCAGTTTTCCAGTCACCCGCTTTCGTTTTATGAAAACATGCTCAACGATTTGGGACCGGAGAAAGCCAAGCTTTACCTTGCGACTCCCGCCACCGCCAGTTCTGCGACTCCCGCCTTCAGCGCTGCCACCAACCCCGCCGAAACCACGGCTATCGCTGCCAGAACCACCGCCACCCTAGCGCCCATCGCCGCCATCATCGTCACCCATTTCAAAGACACTGCAACCTACTATTTCGGCGCCTCCGCAAATGAAAGCCGTCAGCTGATGGCGCCTTATTTACTCCAGTGGCAAGCCATTTTGGACGCCAAAGTCCGCGGCCTCAAGCACTACGATTTCCTTGGCATCTCGCCCCAAAATGAACCCCATCATCCCTGGGCCGGCGTCAGCGATTTCAAACTTAAATTCGGCGGAAAACGCGTTGAATACCTCCCTGCCCGGGAAATTGTTTACCAGCCTTTCTGGTATGCCCTCACCAAAATCGCCAAATTTTTGCGCAGATAAATCACGCGCATAAGCGCATAAAATCCTATGCAGCTTAAGCCTGCGTCTGCTTTAAATATTCCAGATTCTTCAGCAGCTCCGTCACCGAGCCGACCGTTCGCGTGGAAGTGCCATGCGCGCTGTCTTTAAAATTCACCAGATACTGAATCATGCCTTTATCAGTCACCCACATGTTGACCATCGCATTTACTTTACTGTCTTTAAGCGCTTTCCCGCCCCAATCCAGATACATCTGCATGACCTCATTATTTTGGATCGAAAAAGAAACCGGCCTGCCAATCTGCGCTTCGGCAGCATAGAAAGTCATGGGATCCGTAATTTTGCTGAAATATTTTTCCTTTTGTAAAAAAGTCGCATCAGCTTTTTGGCTGTCATAATCCTGCGCTCTTTCACGTACATGATGAATGCGGTGGCCCATCAGATCGTCAAAATTCGCTGCAAAAAACGTCTCCTCATTCGGAGTTTTTTCATCAATGCCAGCATGGTCACGGCGCAGTCTGCATTTGATAATGCCGTGTGGTTGAACCACCAATTCCAGATCAGCATTGCCAGAACCTTTGCCGGCCCAGAGCCAATCCAGCTCAACCTCAAATTTGCCGCCCAGTTTGTCAGTCGGATCAAAATTCAACTGCTTAACCTGGCCAGCAACTTCTTTGTAGGGTTTATAATTTTCCCTGTTTTTCAGCTGAAGTTCAGTCATTTGTTGCAGAAAAATTCCTTCATTCACCGCATGCAAAACTTCCTTCAGCGATTTATAATCAAACTCCTGTTCTTTGGCTTTTCCCCAGGTAATAGCGAAAATCCCGCTGTCAGTTTTGCTTAAGTGAAACTCGGCAGGCTGTTTGTTAAACTGCAAAACAAAATCCGTGCCGCCCAGTTTTTCCCCTTCTTCACTGATTTTTTTCAGAGCTTCCTCGTACTCCGGATGCGCATTTTCAAGATCAAAATCTTCCGAGCTTTCCCTGCCTGCGCCTTTGCCGCCCTTAGCACCATTTTCAACCTCGTTTCCTCCGGCACCTTTGCTTAAAGCGTTCGCATTAGCCCAATATTCCTTGCCGTTATAATTGATTTTGATATAAATTTTTCCGACAGTATCCTGTTCATTTTCAAAAACTTTTTTACCGTTTGCTTCAGGATCTGTTTGCGAAACGATCGTTCCGCCAGGAACAGTAGCGATTTTTTTACCCTCGTCATTGTAAAGATCCAGCGCCGTAATTTTTTCAGCGACCCGTAGCCGGCTTTCTCCCTGAAACGGATTATCAACATCTTCAGCATTCTGGAATCGTTCAGCAAAGTGATCGACTTTCTTGCCTTCATCGGGCGATTTGGCTTGTGTGTTAGAACTTTCCGTTCCGTTCTCCTGCGAGGAAGGCAAAGGCGGTAATTCACTGCCGCTCGCCCCCGCTGCTCCGGCTGCTCCAGCCGCAGTGCCGCCAGCCGCAGCAGCCGCAGCACGGCTCGCTTCCAGTTCACCGTTGGCAACATTGCTTTCAACAGCAGCAATTTTGGCATCCAGCGTTTCAGCTTTTTGCTGTGCAGCTAAAAGTTCCGTGTAACGCTCATTCAAAATATCCAGGGACAAATTGGATTCAATGCCAAATTTTGGGGAATCAGCCTCGATTTGTTCGGCTTCATCCAGTAAAGTTTTTACTTCAGTCTTCACATCTTCCCTTGGCAGTTTATCGGCCCGTTCCTGCAAAGCAGTCACTTTTGCCTTCAAATCCTTCAACTCAGGCCAAAAATTTTTGATCTCGCCATCAAGATAATTATATAACTCGCTCTTCGCTTTGGCCTCAATTTCCTTGATTTTAAACTCATCCTGTAGACCAATTTTGTCTGAATTTTGAGCCGCATAATCTAAAATCTCCGGACTAAAATGAAAACCGTCAGTCCGTTTGCTTATTTCCCCAATCGACTTTTGCAATACATCAAAACTGCTGCGGATTTTTTCGAGCTTCTCCCTGTTTGCGACCCATTCCATCGGCGAATCAACCGCTTCCAGCACGGTAAGCTGGTATTGACCGCGTTCCTTGTTTTTGTCTTTTTCAAACGTGCGTTCCGAAACCTCTTTATTTAAGCTCCGGCTAAGCTCAGTCAATTTGCCAAGCACATACCCGACATAAATTTTGCGTTGACCTTCATCCGCAATCACATCTTTGGCGATTTTCAGATATCCGCAAATAAAACCAGCTGCTTCAGGCGCAAGCTTATACGATTTCAGCATGGGTTCAAATTCAGTAAATCCACTTATCCGCTCAACATCCTCTTTGCTCAAAGCCTGATCGGTAAACCATCCCCTATACCAGCCAGCAGGTTCCGAATCATCATACGCGCGCTGGGCTGCTTCAAATTCGGCGTCCAGTTTATGCGTTTCAAACGATGCCGCCGCAAAATACCCTGCCAGCATTGAGCGTGTATAACCATATTCGTCCTCGCCATCGATCCCTTCCACGTCTTTAATTTCTCCTGCTTTAGCCCAGCCGGCCTTCCTTGCATCCATAACTTTGGAATGCTTGTCTACGCACATGGCTAGCTGTTCCCTTTCAAATTTGGAAACCCCGCCAACCTGCGATATCTGTTTTTTCCAGGCATCTCTCAGTTTTTCCAGAGATTGCAAAAACTCGGCGTGCGCTTTTTCATAGAACGCCTCATCGCCCTTCAGGTCTTTGCGAAAAGCCCCCCGATCTTCATTTTTAGCCTGCTGAAAAGCCTCATCAAGGCCGCGTAAAGCAGCATCTCGGCTTTCTTCATCCCGCGGCATATTTTCTTTAAGCTCGCCAATTTTCTGTTCGAGAGGGTTTGGCATATTAAAAATATTTTGTTTTTTAATCACTGAATTATACCACAATTCGGAGAATCGCACAAAAACAAAAAAACACGAACAGCAAAAACACCGCATATAAAGGGCACAGCTAAAAATCTAACATAACCCTTTAAGGCATCATCAACTCTAAAATTATCAATTTTTAATTGCTGATTGTGAATTGCCCAGATGGTCGATATACAGCTTGCCGTCAATGTGATCGACCTCGTGCTGCACAATCCGCGCATTCAAATCGCGCAGCTTCAAAACATTTTCTTTCCCACGGGCATCCAGGTATTTCACAGCCAGACTCACATGCCGCGCAATCGAGTCAAACTGCTTTGGCAGACTCAGGCAGCCTTCTTCATGCAGCTCCATTTCCTCAGATCGCTGTGAAATTTCAGGATTTATCATCGGCACAATCAGCTCATGTGGCGTGCCATGATTAAACTTGCAGATAACCACGCGGGTATTCACGCCGACCTGCGGCGCAGCCAGTCCAATGCCGTTTTCCTTGTCCATGGTCTCCTTCATGTCATCAATAAATTTCAGCAGTTTCCTGTCGATTTTTTTCACCGTACTGCTTTTCGCCCGCAAAATCGGATTCTCTTTGCCGCGCTGCATCGCTAATTTGGACATAAATCACTTAAAAATACTTTTGCAGTATAGAAAAAACCGAAAAATATTCAAGAGTGCATCTTTTAGAAAAGATCAGCAGTGATCGGTCAGATTCGCCTTTTAAAGCATACATACCATAACTTGCAACAACTCCCCATTCCTAATTCGCAATTCGTGATTGCTTCAGACTCGCCTCAAGAAACCCGTCGATCTCGCCATCCAGAATTGCATTCACATCGTGTTCCTCGTGCCCGGTGCGATGATCTTTCACCATCGTGTACGGATGCAGCACATACGAGCGGATCTGATTCCCCCATGAAGTCTGCACCCGTTCACCTTTGATTTGATTGATTTCCGCAACCTGCTGCGTTTCCATCATGTCAACCAGTTTGGCATGCAGAATTTTCATGGCGCGTTCCTTGTTCTGCAGCTGACTGCGCTCATCCTGGCATGCGACCACAATGCCGGTTGGCAGATGCGTAATCCGCACCGCCGATGAAACCTTATTCACATTTTGCCCGCCCGCCCCGCCGGAACGGTAAGTATCAATGCGCAAATCCTCCTTACGAATATCCGGCAGATGCTCCTCGGGAATTTCCGGCAAAATCTCCACTTTAACAAACGAGGTCTCGCGCGAATGTTTGGCATTGAAAGGCGATTGCCGCACCAGACGATGAACCCCGTTTTCACCCTTCAGATAGCCATAAGCAAGATACCCCTGAATAAAAAGTGTTACACTTTTAATGCCCACCTCTTCGCCTTCAGATTTCTCCGCGATCTGCACGCCATATCCCTGGCGCTCGGAGTAGCGGGTGTACATGCGCAGCAGCATCTCCGCAAAATCCGCCGCATCCCTGCCGCCAGTGCCCGCATGAATGCTCAAAATCACATCGCAATGATCATATTTACCGTTCAAAAAAGTGCTGATTTCAAGCCTTCTCCAATCCTCTTCCAGTTTTTCAACCATGGTTTTAAACTCCTCGCCGCTCGCCGGATCCTCTTCCACATGGATCGTCGGCAGCAGATTTTTCAGCTCCTCGCAGTCATGCTGGATTTTCCCCCAGCGCGCGATTTCCTTATTTAGATCGCTCAATTCCTTGTTGATCTTTTGCGCCCGTGCCTGATCCTGCCAGAAATCCTGTTCCTGCGTCAGCATTGTCAGCTCAATCACGCGGTGCTGTAAATTTTCAAGATCTACCGCCTTTAGCGCATGCGCGATCTCCTCGGCAATTGTTTCCAGTTTTTGTTTAAATTCGTGCATCAGAGCGATTATAACACAAAGACATTTTGCCTCCTGCTTTCATTTCAGCTATCCTGATCAAGGTGCCAAAATCAGCCCGTCAACATCCCAATTCTTAACTTTTAATTCCTAGTTGACTTGTCCATCGCCCGCAAAATTCTCTGGAACACTGTCGCACAGTTAATCGGCAAGGCTTTTATAGCTGCGATCGGCGTGGTGATCATCAAACTCATCACCAACTATCTCGGCAAAAGCGGCTACGGCGAATACACCGCAGCTTTCGATTACCTGGCCCTTTTCAGTATCATTGCCGATCTTGGTCTCTACACCATCGGCATCCGTGAAATGGCCAAAGACAGTGCGCTAATCCCAAAGATCATGGGCAACATTTTAACCCTGCGCACCATTTTTGCGATTCTCGTTATTTGTGTTGCCGGTTTTATCGCCCATTTTATTCCGCAATACCAGAACTCGCATATTCCGCTTGCAGTCTGGCTTGCCGGTGCTGCCGCCTTTTTCAATCTGCTCACGAGCATCATTTCTGCGGTGCTGCAGGTGCATCTGAAAATGGAATACAACTCGCTCGCTTCCGTGATCGGTAAAATCGTCAACCTGCTTTATATGGTTTTCGTGATTTACTTTCTGCATCCCGCCAATCAGGATATCGGCTTTTACCACCTTGTCTTTGCCGGAATTGTTGGCAACGGCGTTATGCTGGCAGTCACCTGGCTTTATGCCAGAAAATTGACTCCCATCCGTTTCCGTTTCGACAGGGATTTCATCAGGGATGTTGTCATTAAAGCTCTTCCCTACGGCGTGGCGCTGATTTTAAATACCATCTATTTCCGTATCGGATCTTTTTCACTTTCAATTCTGCGCACCAAAGCCGAAGTTGGAGTTTACGGCGTACCGATGCGAATGCTTGAAGCTGTCGGCGTGATTCCGCTTTATTTCATGAACGCGGTTCTGCCGGTTTTGACACGCGCGATTAACCGCCGCGATGGCAGTCACGAAAAAATCATCCAGTACGCTTTTGATTTTCTGGTGATGGGCAGCATGCCGATTGTGATGGGGACTTTTGTGCTTTCCTATCCCATTATTTACCTCATTTCCAGCCCCGAATTTTTGAGCAACCGTGCCCAGGGATTTTACGGCTCTGATGCGGTTTTACCGATTCTGATCTTTGCGCTGGCTTTTTCTTTTATCAACAGTTTGTTCGGATTTATTCTGGTTGCCGATAATCGCCAGATGAAAATTCTTACCAGAAATGCCATTGGCGCGCTGCTAACCCTGACGCTCGACCTGACGCTCATTCCCCATTTTGGCGTTCGCGCCGCGGCTTTTGACAATGTCATTACCGAAGGATACGTAGCGGTTGCTTCATATCTCATTGCCAAACGCTATCTCAAATTTACGATCAAACTTAAAAACACTCTCAAAATTGCGGTTTCAGCTTTAGTCATGTCGACTATGCTCTACCTTCTGCGCGATCCGACCTATCATTACCTCCAGAACAAAAATGTTTTTCTGTTGATTCCTCTTGGCGCGCTTATTTATATTGGCATGCTTTTTGCGACCAGGACGATTACTCCAGAAATGCTTGCGCTTATCCGTAAGCCAAAATCTCCCGATTTGGCGATTGAAACATAAAACCATTCAGCATTTTCCATTGAAATTTTTATTACAAGTTGTAAGCTAACAATGGTTGATTTTATAAAATTCATGTCGATTAAAGTGCGGGAATCACCGATGATAGTTGGCACTGAGCAGGAAGCTATAGGCAACCTGGCCAGACTCTTGAGTTTTCTTGCAAGTGGGGGCGCCATGGAAAGTGTCTCCGTAGAAACGGAATCCAATGGCAGAATAAAATCACTACATTTTCATCATCAGTCGGAAAAATGTAAAGATCCTGAGGCAACTGCTGCTGCACTTCAGGCCCGCTGCCAATCGCAAGTAGATAGGGAGATATTCCCCGAAGCCGTACCTCAGGTCCATACTATCTCTGTCGGCTCTGCAAAAGATCCTGGCAAATCCAGGGCCGCCTAGAATTTATTTACAAGCTCTCTAAACCTTTCGCCGCGCTCACGGTAGTTTTTAAACGCATCAAAACTCGCTGCCGCCGGTGATAAAATTACGCAGTCGCCTTTAACCGCATCCTGTTTTGCTTTTTGAACAGCCTCTTCAAAAGATTTGCAGCGTAAAATCTTAAGTTTATAAGACCGCTTCTCGCCAAGCTCTGCCAGATTTTTTTCCGCTTTGATGAGCGATTTTTCCATGCGTTCAGCCATCTGCCCAACCAAAACAATCATTTTCACATTCGGATTTGTCTGCATGTCAAAAGCCCACTCATCATAAAACGCGCCCTTTTCGCTGCCGCCCGCAATCAAAATAATCGGCGACTTAAAAGCATGGCAGGCTGCCATCGAAGTTTCCGGAGTTGTTGAAATCGAGTCATTGTAATATCGCACCCCGCGCACTTCCTTTACGAATTCAAGCCGATGCGGCAGCCCCGCAAACGAGTAAAGCACCTTCTGAATTGCTTCAACTGGAATGCTCAAACTCCTCGCCGCGCACACCGTCGGCAAAACATTTTCCAGATTGTGCGCCCCGGGAAGCGCAATTTTGGCGATGCCCGCAATAAATTCCGGCTTACCGTCCACCCCTGCATTTTTATAATCCGCAAAAAAAATTTTGCCATTCTCGACAAACGCACCATCACCAACTTTTTTTTGTGTAGACACCCACAAATTTTTGGCTGGTGTCAGATCAGAATAATACTTGGATTCCTGGTAATCCTCGTTGAAAATCGCCAGATCGCCAGGTTTTTGAAAGCGTACAATCGCACTTTTGGCAGCCAAATATTCCACTCCATCCGCATGATAATCGAGATGATCGCTCGCCACATGCAACACAATTGCAATCTGCGGGCTCATCTTCAGATCCTGCAGTTGAAAGCTCGACAGTTCAAAAACCACCACGCTTTCCGGTTTGAGTCGATCCAGAAAATCCAGAGGCGATAAGCCGATATTGCCGCCAAGATAAACATCGCAGCCGGCCTCTTTCAGCATCAGCTGGATCAAAGTCGCAGTAGTTCCTTTGCCCTTGGTGCCGGTAACGCCAATAATTTTGCATGGGCAATTTTCCATAAAATATTGGGTAGTCGAAGTGACTTGCACGCCTTTTCTATGTAGATTTTCAAGCTTGCCAATATGTATACCCGGACTACGGAAAACGACATCGCATTCTTCAGCTTTTTTAAGATAATCCACTCCGCCATAAAATTTGAGGCCAGAAGGGAGCATGTCGGCCAGTTTTTCCTTTATATCAAGCAGCAAAACATTTTCAAAACCATGCAACTGTAAATATTTTGCAGCGCTCAGGCCCTCCACGCCTCCGCCCAGAATTCCGATTTTAGCTTTTTTATCCATAAAATTGGCATAAAAACCACCAAAGATGTTATACTGAAAACAATAAATTTGGAAGACAGGAAGAGGCCGCTTTTGCTTAAAGAAGTAAAATAGTGTAAGATTAAAAGATCATTCTTCGTTCGACGCGGCGTCGGCGGACGAAACAAAATTATTTCTTAAACAAAATTCACAGAATGAATGAAGACAAAAAAGGGCCTCAGACAGGCCCTAACGGGAAACCAAGTGAGGATAAACTCGATCGCTGGATCGAGGAAACTCTCCATGAGGGAACTCCCAAAAAAGAGGACAAATTTATCCACGAGGGTCCGCCAAAAGTAGCACCTTCTGCGACGCATACGGCGGCGCACGCAACTCATCCAACAGCGGCCACTCAGCATAAAAGCGGTCAACAGGCGGCTCAGCTTGGCCGTACGGGTTTTTACCGCTACCCCAAAAAGGATCTGCAGCATGCCAAAGAGCAGCAAAAGGTCCCGACCAAATTGTCGCACACTGCTGGTACAGGTGCGACACCCTCACACGCGCGCGCAGCGCATACAACAAACCCGCATATGCCTGCACCCGCGTCCCTAACAGCAGGCCAAAAACCAAACCAAAGCCCTAAAAGAGGACTTTTCAAATTCATGAGCCGCTCGGGCATGGCAAATAAGTCAGCGCAGCAGCCGGCGGCTCAGGCAGTAGAGCAGTCAGCGCCTAAACCCGCCCACCCACCTCAACCGCAGCCTGTCCATTACCGCGGAAAACTAAAAATCATTCCGCTCGGCGGGCTTGATGAAGTCGGCAAAAACTGCATGGCACTTGAATATGCCACAAGCGAACAGGCGCTTAAAGCCGGCCAAACCGACATCATCATCATCGACATGGGTTTTCAGTTTCCAGAAGAAGACATGCTCGGCATCGATTATGTCATTCCAGACACCACTTATCTGGAAGATAAACTGGATCGCATCAAAGGCATTTTGATAACTCACGGCCATCTTGATCACATCGGCGCAATCCCCTATCTGCTGCCAAAACTGAACTTTCCGATGATGTACGGCACGCGTCTGACCATGGGTCTTATTGATAAACGTCTTGAAGAGTTCGGTCAGGAACGTCAGGCTCGCAGAAAAGTAATCACAACCGAAGACGTTTTGCAGCTCGGCGCTTTTAGTATCAGCTTTTTTCCGGTGAATCACAGCATTCCCGACGCTGTTGGCATTGTAGTCAAAACACCGGCCGGTAATATCGTCCATACTGGCGATTTTAAATTCGACTATACACCTTCGGGTGACCAGAAACCTGCAGACTTCGCCAAAATCGCGGGGCTGAGTAGTCAAAATATTGCCGCACTTTTTATCGATTCCACCAACGCACTCAAACCCGGCTACACCGTTTCCGAAAAGAAAATCGGCGACTCGCTTGAATCAATCATTAAAAACATTGAAGGTCGCGTGATTATTGCCTCATTTGCATCACAAATCGGGCGCATGCAGCAGATCATTGATTACGCCCATAAATATCACCGCAAAATTTTCCTGAGCGGACGCAGTTTGATCGATAATGTTTTTATGGCACAGAAACTCGGCTATCTGCGTGTGCCGACCGGACTCGTTCACGACATCCGTAGGGTCCACAAAATTCCTGAGCAGCATGCGCTTATTTTGACCACGGGTAGTCAGGGCGAATCCATGTCCGCACTCACGCGCATGGCGCTTGAAGATCATTCCAGTATCAAAATCAAAAAAGGCGACACAGTCGTGCTTTCTTCTTCGCCGATTCCTGGCAATGAACGGGCGATTACAACCGTTGTCAATAATCTTGCCCGACTTGGCGCGCGCATTATCAACAACCAGATCATGGATGTGCACACTTCCGGACATGCGCAGCAGGAAGATCTTAAACTGATGATGAGTTTGGTCAAACCCAGGGCGATTGTGCCGGTTCACGGCGAATATTTCATGCGCCTTGGCAACAGGGATATTGCCATGTCGATCGGATATGATGAAAAAAACTGCATCATTGTTGAAAACGGCGGCGTCATTGAAATTGAAAATGGTATTGCCCGTGCAACTGGCGAATCAGTCCAGACCAATTACATCATGGTAGACGGTCTCGGCGTCGGCGATGTTGGTGCACAGGTGATGATGGACCGTCAAACTCTGGCCGAAAACGGGGTGCTGATCGTCTTGATTCCTGTTGACGAAAAAACGCACAAACTCAAAGGCGAGATCGACATTATTTCCCGCGGTTTTATTTACATGAAAGAATCCGAAGAGCTCATTCGTGCCATCAAGGAAATAAGCCAAAAAGCTTATCACAACATTTTAGAAAAGCGCGCCGATCTCAAACGCGGCGACATCAAAAAATACATCAAAGAATCCGTAGACAAATTCGTCCACCAGAAAATCGAAAGGCATCCGCTGGTTTTGCCGGTGATTGTGGAGCGGTAGATTACGGACTGCCGCCTTCGGTAAGGGTTTATGTGCTTTGGGTTGCCTTCAGCTGCGCCCCACCAGCGCAAACTGGAAAAAATAATGATCGAGATCTTCCAGCGAAGTATCGTACTGATTTTCCCCAAAAAAAATATCGCACAAAACTTCCCGCACGCGGGCAATTTCTTTGTAGCCGGTTTTCCAGCGGGGATCAGCCAAAGTAAGATCAATTAATTCTAAAGCACGATCAAAGGCGGCATCAAAATGCACTTGGTCATTTTTCTTTTTCCAGGCAATAAGTCGATGAACTTCACTTCCAATATTTGCCATCTGCTGCGGAAGCGAAAATCGTGACCACCGGTCTCTCAATAAATCCGAATGCCACATAAAACTATTCAATAAGTTGATTAACAGTCTTTATAATTTCCTGGCGGGCCTTAGTGTCAAGCACATCACGCGAACGATTAATTCTGATTCGGCCTAATATTAATAACAGAATCAAACTCAACTCTTTCATCAACAGGTTTATCAATATAAGTATTAATACCCCACAGGTCCTGCTGCTTTGAAAAATCGGAAAGTTTGATATTGGTGGGCAGGGAAGGATTCGAACCTTCGTAGACCGAAGTCAGCAGATTTACAGTCTGCCCTCGTTGGCCACTTGAGTACCTGCCCAATTTTCAATGGAGCCACCTGTCGGATTCGAACCGACGACCCACAGTTTACAAAACTGTTGCTCTACCAGCTGAGCTAAGGTGGCCCACTATTTCAAAGCCGCAATTTCTTTGATTCCCTTCAAATTTACAGCAGAAAAATGATATTGTAACACCGCCGCAGTGTCAAACCGCAATTACTTTGGTTTGGCCATCTACCAACTTAGCCACATGCCACCTTTAAGGCCGGCAATTATTAATTTTTAATTACTAATTATTAATTTCCAGAATTTTCCGCGCATAAAGCAGAACATCCTGCTCGCGCCTTTTACCAGCATGCATATTGGCGGGCTAGCCGATTTTTTTTACGAACTCACCGATATTGACGAGCTGCCAGCTCTCATTCAGGCTGCGCAAAATTCCAGCCTGCCGATTTTCATGCTCGGGGGCGGCAGCAATACTGTTTTTGCTGACGAGGGTTTTCGCGGACTTGTCATTCACTTAAAAGCCCACAAAATTTTTCTTGAAGAAAAAAGTCTGCGCGTGCAGCATACACGAGCGGAAGCTACCCCACTCCTGGTCGCCGAAGCAGGCGCTCTTCTTTCACAGGTCATCCAGTTTGCGCTTAAAAATAACCTTAGCGGCATGGAAAAATTGATGGGACTGCCTGGCACGATTGGCGGAGCAGTCCGCGGCAATGCTGGCGCTTTTGGCACGGAAATCAAAGACGTGTTTGCCAAGGCTCTGCTCTGCCATCCCCAAAAAGGTCTGTACGAAGCCACAAAAGAGGACCTTAATTTTGGCTACCGTTTTTCAGCGATCAAAAAATCGCAGGTGCCAATTTTAAAAGTCTGGCTGCGGCTAGAAAAAGCCAGCAACGCACAAGTCCTTAAAGAAGCCCTGGACACCGCCACCGACATCGTCAAAAATCGCATCAGCAAACAGCCCAAAGGTCACTGCTCCGGTTCGTTTTTCAAAAATCCAGATCCTGCTGCTTCAACCGCTTCTGCCCCACTCACTTCAACCCCACATAATTCAACAGGCTATCTTCTTGAAAAAGCCGGCTGCAAAAATCTTCAGATTGGACAGATCAAAGTTTCAGCCGAGCACGCAAACTGGCTTATAAATCTGCACAGCCAAAGCACCCGGGCCGGCACTCAAACTGGCGCAAAAACCGGCAGCCAAGTCGGCAGCGAAACCGGCACCCAGAAAGATCTTATCGCTCTCTGCCAACTCCTGCAAAAAAAAGTCAAAGATCAGTTCGGCATCAGCCTCGAACCCGAAGTCCAACTGGTCGGTCCAACCGGTTTCCTTGAGCTCAAAATCTGAATAATGCCAAACAGCAGCCCCGCCCGCCATATTGCCAAAATCTCAATTTCTTTCCTGGTTAGGACTTGCGCTTTTGTCAAACTACTGGTAAAATTAAAAGAAGATAAAACAAAATAAACAATCTAACCACAACACCTATGTCAAAAATCATCACGCAAAAAGGCGTCAAGGCAGCTGCAGTAACCGCACTTGCAGGATTTATGCTCATGATGTCAACCGCTGCAGTCAGCGCCCAGGGGTTTATCAGCCCAACGGATAACCCGCAGGCCGTATCTTCAGCAACCGGCGGCCAGGGAAGTTTCCGCCAATTGGCGCTCACAATCGTCAACTTCTTCCTGACCTTTCTGGGTCTCATCGCAGTGGTGATGATCATTTACGGCGGTTTTCTCTATGTCAGCGCAGCCGGTAAAGAAGACAAGATCGAGGCTGCAAAGAAAATTATCATGTACTCAATTATTGGCATCATCATTATTTTGCTCTCATTTGCAATCGTAAACACTATTCTCAATGCAGGAACCGGTGGTGCGGCCGCGTAAAGCAAACTAACAGGCATACAAAAAGCCCCTCTTCAAAAGGGGCTTTTTTAGTGTTATCAACTTTTGGTCGGGGAGCAGGGACTCGAACCCTGGACCTCCTGGTCCCAAACCAGGCGCGCTAGCCAACTGCGCTACACCCCGCCTATTTTATTACACCATTTTATTATACTCAAAAATTTCCATAAAACAATCTTGAGCCAAAGCCCGACCAATCTTGAGTCAGAGCCTGACTGCAAGCTTTTTAAAACCTTAAAAAATCCCCAGAAATTTTTTACGTTTTGGTTTATCGGCAACAGCAATCGTTTCCAGGGTCTTTAAAAGTTCCTCAGCGGCTTTGGTCGAAACTTCCCTGTCTTTCGCGTCATTATCGCGTAATTCCTCGCGCTCAAGTTGACGTATTTCATTTTTCATCACCAGTGCGGTTTGTGCCAATTTTTCAATTTTTGCCTGCTCCTGTTCGAGCGCCTGGGCATCTTTTTGCAGAAACTCAATAGCCTCATTAAGCTGGGCATCCGAGGCGCCTGCATAAATAGTTTTTAATTCAGCCTGCTGCTTCGGACTCAAAAACCCGAATTTTGGTGAGTTTGTTAGGAGCGCAAGAAACTGCTCCAGAAGGGCGCTTGAAGGCATATAGAAAGTTTAAATTCCAGTTTACACTTTATCTTTCTTGTCGTCAGGACTGCCGCTTACTTTTTTGGTATTTTGATCAACAACCTGCGGATCTTTTTTCAATACTTCACTGGCAGTATTGGTATTTGCACGTAATTTACTGTCTGTCTCTTGCCCCAGAGCATCCAGTCTGGCGCCGATGTTATCGGCGTTGGCACTTACTTCAAACGTTTTAACAGGAGTTTTGTCAGCTGCAAAAGCATCAAGCTGGGCTGAAACCTGCGCAGCTCTGGTGTCAGACATTATAGGACCAGTTTTTGGCTTATCTAAACGGATTAATGCGGCATAGAACCGGTTTGCATCTTCAGTTGGATTTTTCCCTTCAGTTCCCTGGGCTTTATCAAATTTTCTGGCATCATCAAGATCTGCGAGCATGCGCGTTCCCCGATCCCGACTCTTTTGATCCGGCTGGGCCATAAGTTTTTCAGCTCTTTCCTGATAGGCATCATAAATTTTAAGCCTTCCTGCATAAGTATTGATATCCGGTTTAGTTCCCTCCTTGGCTATTTCAGCTTTTGTTTCAACTTTTGGTTCAACATTTTCCTGGCCTCTTGGTCCTTCAACCGCCGGAGCCATAAATATTAATCGCGCCTGCAATAAATTAAAATTGACCGAACGGCATTGCAAATTCTTCATATTGGTTTTTGTTTAAGGGATTAATACATTGTAGCCTACAATACATTTTTTTTCAATCTTTTTTAGCGTGGAGCACAGCGTTTTGCAGCTTGTAGTTTGAGCGAAAACCCTTATACTACCGCCATGGAACGATATTATTCCCAGACCATTGGCGCAGAAATTTTCAGTGAAACCGGCATTAAAATCGGCCGTGTTTTTGAGGTTGTGATCGATAGTGATACCGGCAAAATCGCCGGTTTTCTTTTAATGCCTCTGGGCCAAAAAGTGATTTCGCCACGCGATGTTATTTTCTGGAACCGCCAGCTGGTTATTACAGATTCAGATGATGTTTTGGAAACCGACGAAATCATTAAAGTCCGCGAGGTGCTTAAAAAAAACATTCGCATCTTCAAGAATAAAGTTTTGACCAAAAAAGGCGACTACCTTGGACGGGTTGTTGATTTCAACATGGATACAGGGCATTTTATGCTCACTAAAATTCTGGTGGCCAAAAGTTTTGCGGGCCTTTTTCATTACGATGAAAAAATCATTGCACATCACAATATTCTCGAAATTCGCAGTGACGCGGTTATCGTAAAAAATCCTGAAAGTACAGTTCCTGTAAATGATAAAAAAGACCAGCAGCGCAAATTAGGCATTGATATTGCGCCAACTGCCAGCTAAAAAAGCATTTATGCGTAAAAACCCCCGTAAAAAAACCATTGAAGTTCAGATAGGCAATCTTAAAATCGGCGGCAAAAATCCTGTTGCGATTCAGTCCATGACCAACACGCCGACCGCTGATATTGCTGCAACTTATGGGCAAATCGTTGAGCTTATTAACGCCGGATCAGAGCTCGTGCGCATCACCGTAAACGATTTTGAAGCCGCCAAGGCCGTGCCTGCCATCAAAAACCGTTTATTGAAAAACGGTTTTTATACGCCAATTGTCGGCGATTTTCATTATAACGGCCATGTGCTTTTAACGCAGTTTCCGGATTGCGCCAAAGCTTTGGACAAATACCGCATTAACCCGGGCAATGTCGGCACCAAAGAAGCGCGTAATTACAATTTTCGCACCATGATTGAAGTTGCGATCAAAAACAATAAACCAGTGCGCATCGGAGTGAATTGGGGTTCGCTGGATCACGAACTTTTTAGCAGCACGCAGGCAGTGCCTACTTCTACCGCGAGCGCAGCGAGCTCCTTATTGATTGATAAAAATGAACGATTGCAAAAATCGCAAAATTACAAAACAGTGCTCTACGAAGCCATGGTTCAAAGTGCGCTCAATTCCGCCAAAGATGCTCTAAAACTTGGTCTGCCCAAAAATAAAATGGTCCTCAGTGTTAAAATGTCGATTGTCCAGGACATGGTCAAAGTGTACGAAATGCTTTCAGGACGCTGCAGCTATACACTGCATTTAGGGCTTACTGAAGCCGGAAGTGACGATAGAGGCATCGTGGCTTCCACTGCAGCACTTGCAATATTATTGCAGCAGGGCATCGGCGACACTATCCGGGTTTCGCTCACACCCACGCCCGCCGCCCCACGCGCGCGCGAAGTTGAAATTTGTCAGCTTATTTTGCAAACACTTGGTATCCGCCAATTTAAGCCAATGGTTTCGAGCTGCCCTGGTTGCGGCCGGACTTCCAGCGTTTTTTTTCAGCGACTTGCAGACCATGTTTCAGCCCATATCACCAAAAAAATGCCGGAATGGAAAAAAAAATATCCCGGCGTGGAGGCTCTTAAAATTGCGGTCATGGGATGCGTTGTTAATGGTCCTGGAGAATCTAAACACGCTGATATTGGCATCAGTTTGCCAGGAAAAACCGACCAGCCCATTGCGCCGGTTTACATTGGCGGCCGCCAGCGCGCCGTTTTAAAAGGTGAAAAAATTCCGGAAGAATTTATAAAAATTCTCGAAACTTACATTGCGGCAAATTTCTGATTCATACGCCCGGGTCTGCCCCACAATTTAAATAAAATTCTTCAAGGAAGTCCCATCCGGGTTTCCTAAAATTTCATCCTGCAACGCAAACATTTTTTTCCGCTCAGCTGGTTTTTTGTGGTCATGGCCAAACAGATGAAGTAGGCCGTGAACAAACAAAAATCTGGCTTCCTCTTTGAAAGTTTTTTTTCGCGCACACGCCTGCCGCATTGCGGTTTCAACAGAAATCACAAGCTCACCAATAAGATTATCGAGCGGAAAACTCTTCTCCTGCAGGTAACTGAAAGACAAAACATCTGTTGACGAATTCTTGCCTCTGTACGCCAAATTCAGAGCTTTGATTTCTTCATCATTTACAATTGCCAGATGAACTTCGCTGCCATCCTGCACATTTTTTAACTGTCCCTTCTGCTGCAAAATTTTTAATCCATATCTGAAGAGAGGCATAAAATCGGCTTTTTGCAGCTTGGTTCCACCAACCCGTTTTTCAAAACTCAAAGAAAACATTGTCAATTTTGCACTTCAATAGTTAATTGTTTTAGCCCTGTTTTGCGCACGGTCAAACATTTCCCTGAGTTCAGCCGCGGTAATAAATTCATCCGGACGGAAAACCCTTCCATGATCAACAATCCCCTCATCTAGGGCAAAATTAACATAACGCGGATACCACCAGGTTACAGCATTTTCTGCGCTAACATCGTTAAAAGGCGTTTTTTGCTGTTTTAAGAGGTCTTCGTTGCCAAGGGCGGCAATCAGTTCAAAGCGCTCCTTCCAGTCCATTAAATGGGCTGCGCCGAGTACTACCTTTAAAGCTTCAATCCGCGACATCAGTGCCCTGGGATGGAAAGGGCTTTCTTTTTCATCGATATAGCCGTGCACAAGGCCAAGCATGGTCGCCAGATTAATATCCTCATAATAGCGGTATGCTACCGAAACATCGGGATATAATACAAGCGGCATAAATTGCATGTTCTGAAAACGTGACAGCCCGCTAAAAACAAAAAAACATTCCTGGATATGGCTTAAGCAGTCCTCAAAATATTTTTTTTCCCGATTTTTAAGATCAAAGGCCTGGACAATACCGGACACGACTTCTCCACGGGTCAGGTAGTTTTTTTCAATTGCAGACAGATCGGCTAAAGTATCCTGGGCAAAAGCTTTCAAAGGCGAAAACACCACTAGGAATAGCAGTAGAATGCCATATAATTTATTAATTTTTTTCATAACACCCTCTTTAAATTACAGCTCATTACAGATATAGCAGAAAAAAAAAATTCCGTAAATATTGAGAAGCTCTGGACACACAGTAGACAATTTTCTAAAATGTCTATAGACAGTACCCACTTTGTCTACATTGTGTCTACTAATTTGTCTATAGACAAATTAGTAGACAGTTAAAATTTTAACTTTATGTTCGATATTGATAGAAAAACCGCTAGTAAACTGCTTAAAATGTCAATCAGGACAGTAGACAGGTATATTACGAAAAACAAGCTGTCCATAAAAGAACGCGATGGAAGAATATGGCTTAACAAAAAAGAAATTTTAAAATTTCGTGCTCAAAAACGAGTAGACAGCACAGTAGACATATCGACACCCAGGATGTCTATAGACAAAATAGATGTCATACCAGTAGACATGTCTATAGACACAGACGACACTGTCTATAGACACTCTTCTAGGAAACACGCTACAGTAAGCCAAAATACTGAAGAAACTGTCTACAGAAAACTTTTTGAAGAACTGCAGGATGATCTCCGTCAAAAACAGGAACGTCTGGAAGGCGCCAACTATCGTGTGGGACAGCTTGAAGCGTGTTTAAAGGACTCTATACCGCTTTTAGACTATAACCGCGACCTGAACAGGGAAAAAACTGAAAAAGAGCGACTGGTCAAAACTCTGGATGCCAGGCAGTTCGAAGCTGAGCAGCTCTTAAACAGCTTGAAAGAGGAACGTTTTAATAAAAAAATATTCCTTATTATTCTTTTTATCCTGTTATTATTACAGCCGCTCTGGCTTATTTTTCCACTAAAATAACCGTCGCAATATCCGCATAGGAACTGGTTCTTACAACACTTTGCCCATTTTGAGATTTTGTTTCTGCGCAAGATTTATTTCAACTCCCGGCAGGCTTTCTTTGAGTCTGTCCAAAATCCCCTGTTTCTGATTTAACGCTTCCTCCAGTACTTTTGGATCGCCAATCGCCTTAAAATCATATGGCATCGCCAGCAGAACGCCATTTAAGGCAACCTGGCCATTTGGCAGCAGATCAAAACCAACCGTGGAATTGGTAAGACGGATATTGTTAACGCTGACAGCCTCGGCGCCTGCACTCCAGAGTTCATTTACCAGATCGGTAAGCCATATTGCAGCTACGTCTTTTTTAATGATAACTTCAATTCCTGATCCCGAAATATCCACATGCCCTGCCAGAATCCGGTCTTTTTTGATTTCATCACGAATGGTATTCAAGGCCTGCTCGCGGTCTGAAGCTTTAACCAGCTGTATTTCAAGATCATGAATTTCATCTCCAAGATTTTCGTTGGTTTTTTTGAGAATCTGGATTTCCCGAAACACATTCGCGCGCGTATCACGCGTGAAAATATTCTGCACATCGCGAAATGACCGTGACTGCAGTATGACCAGAAATCCAAGTAAGATGCCGGTAGAAGTGAGCGCAAAAGTGCGGTGATTCATGGGATTTATCAATGATGCTTAAGAGGCTTCCTGGATGTATTTCAGACGGAAATCACTGTTGTAAACCGGAACGGCAAGCGTTTTTTTTACACCCAGCGCAAACTGGATTTTTTGAGCCCTGATGCGTTTTTGTAAATCAGGAAGGACTTTTGGATCATTGAATCGCTGCAAAATAAGATCAGGATCGCCAACAACGATGATATTGAAAGGCGGCAGCAGATGGAAATTGTTCACGAGGATTGTACTGCCAACAGATGTAATCGGAGTCGAATTGATTACACGCTGATTATTGATGGCAACGGCATCAGCCTGGGCGCTAAAAAGGATATTTACAATATCGCGCAGATCAGCGGCATGAACCAGAAACTGGTCCAGACCCTGCTGATCCGTACGTTTTACAAATAACCCGTCACTCAGCGTAATTTCAACTCCTTTACCTTTAACTGCTTCAAGGCCAATTTCTTTTTTTAACTGGTTCAAAGTTTCAAGATTATTTTTTTCGATGAGTTGGCTGGCCTGGTTTTGCTTTGCCTCAATCTGTTTACGCAGATTCAAAATTCTGCTCTGCAATACCGACTGGTCATCGCTATAGCTTTTTATTAGTTCCTGCTGCACCTGGATTTCATCGTAGGGGTAAGAGCTGCTGGGCACAGCGTTTCTAAACTGGGTACTGACCAGCAGGCCAACAAAAATGCCGGTAATAATAAAAACCAGTTGTACGCGGAAAGTTAATTTGGATTTTAGTCTGAATTTTCCAAGCACCTTTTGCAGAGTAATTAAGCCACCCCATCTTTACAAAAAATCGCTTAAAATGCAAAAGTATGTTTTAATGACACCAGCTTTTTTCTTAAGCATGATCGGTGTTTTTGATTCGGGTTTTGGCGGACTTACGGTTTTGAAAGAGTTTTTAAAAGAATTGCCGGAATACGATTATCTGTATCTTGGCGATAACGCGCGCACACCTTACGGAAATCGCAGTACCGAGACATTAATGGAGTTTGGCGAGCAGGCGATGGATTATCTTTTTGGTCAGGGGTGCACTTTGATTATTATTGCCTGTAATACAATGTCTTCGAATGTTCTTCGCCACCTCCAGGAAAAATATTTGCGCGCACCAAAAAGGGCGGACCGCAAAATTCTGGGAGTTATAAAACCCCTGGCGGAAGAAGCGGCCAGGGTCAGCAAAAACGGACGTATTGGCGTTGTGGGAACGCGCTCAACTATTCACGCAAAAAGTTACGAAGCTGAACTACAGCACATCAATCCTGCGCTGAAGATTTTTGGTGAGGCGTGTCCACTTTTGGTGCCGCTGATTGAGGAAAACTGGTATCATAAACCGGAAACACGCATGATTCTAAAAAAGTATTTACTACCTTTAAAAAGCCACAATATTGATACTTTAATTCTTGGCTGCACCCATTATCACGTTTTGGAAAAAGAGATCCGCCACATCATGGGCAGGAATGTCCGTGTGCTTGAGTCCGGAAAAATTATTGCTGCAAGCCTCAAAGATTATCTCATGCGCCATCCGGAGATTGAAAAACCCCTCTCCGCGCGCGAAGTGGCTGCTTCAAAGAAAAAACGCTGGTACCGCACCACCGATGATGCCCAAAAATTTGCGCAGACCGGAACCAGCTTTCTGCAGGAAAAAATCAACGATATTCAAAAAATCCATTTTTAATTTTGCATGGAAATGATCAGGAAATTTGAAAAACAGTTGATTGCTTTGGCGATTTTGTTTTTATTTTTTGCGCTTTTTGCCGATGACGCGATTCTAAAATGGACGGGCGGCATCCGTTTTTTTCGGCCAGGCAGCCATGCCGATGGTTTTATGCTCTTCATGACCGACTTTGGGCTGCTTTATTTTATGATACTTTTGATTACCCACCTTTTTCTTAAAAGAAAATGGAAGGATCTGGCTTTGATGCTCCTGACCGGTGCCACCAGTCTGGAAGCAAGCTATCTTCTCAAGGTTTTATTCCAGACTCCGCGGCCGTTTGCAGCTGCTATCGTGGCTACAATTCCTTTAACGCAGGCTTCAGGTTTTTCCATGCCAAGCCTACATACAGCTTTTTGTTTTTCGGTCTGGCCCTATCTCGGGCGGATTTTTACAAAAAAAAAGCAGCTTTATTTTGGGTACTCAATCATCATTTTAATCGCTTTTAGCCGGCTTTATCTGGGTGTTCATTATTTGAGCGATCTTGTTGCCGGAGGCTTGATTGGTTATATAATTGCCAGGGGCTGGATTTATCTGGAAGAAAAATACAAAGTGCTGGAATGGTTTATTTTTCACGTGAAGGACAAGCTGGAATTGCGCCGTCAAATAGCCCATCTTTTTATTGGCTGCACCATTGTTTTTTTATTGCGTCTGCAGCTTTTGAACGAGCAGCTCCTTTTCGCGATTTTGCTGATAGGCGGAATTCTATCACTTGTTTCCCGCAAAATTCGCATTCCGATTCTTGGCAGGATTCTGCATTATTTTGAACGTCCGCAGGATTTGAAATACTTTCCGGGCAAAGGGTCGTTTTTTCTGGTGCTCGGATCGCTTCTGGCCCTGAAATTTTTTCAGCGCGATGTGGCTTATGCAGCGATCAGCATTATGGCCGTCGGGGATGCCATCACAACCATCATTGGTACTTATTTTGGCAAAATCAAAAATCCGCTTAACCCTAAAAAACACCTTGAAGGAACTGCGCTGGCAATTGTTGCTTCAACATTGGCTGCTTTTTTCTTTGTCGATTTTACGCGGGCGTTTTACGGAAGTCTTGCGGGCATGATTTTTGAATCGCTCCAGATCCCTTACTTAAGCCAAATTCTGGATGACAACGTGGTTATTCCGTTGGTGGCTGGAGCAGTTATTGCGATGATGGGCTAAAGCAAGCTATTCCCATTCAATCGTGGCGGGCGGTTTATTGGTGACATCATAAAAAATGGCGCTGATGCCTTCAACTTTTTGTAGCCCGGCAACGAGTTTTTGCAGCAGCGCCGGATCCATTTTATAAAAATTGGCGGTCATGGCTTCTTCCGAACGGACCGGTCGAAGCACCAGCACTTCGCTAGGGTTTTGATTGATGTGTACTGGCAAAAGCACCGTGGGAAACTGCCAGATTTCGCGCTCCAAATCATGCTCTCCCATAAAGCGGCTGACCACGGCATCGGCTTTTTGCAAAAGTTGAATGCGCTGCGGCGTCAGATAGGATTTTTTAACCGCAATACTTTGAACTGCAGCACTTTGCATGTGCGCAGGACTGAGCATCAGGACCACGCGGTTGATTTCCTGAAACTGATTAGTCAACTGCGTAGAAAGCTTTTCCAGAAGGCCAAAATCTGCCTTACCAAAAACAGCCAGCGGATGACGGTATGTCCGAAAATCTCCCTGCACACCCACACTTTGAATCGGCAAAAGTTTGGCAGAAAGTTTATGTTGGGACAAAATTTTATTAATTTCAGTGTCAAGTTTTTCATGATTCTTTGGCCACGATTCTTCCTTCACACAAAGACAGCGCACCGCCAGCCCCGGACCTGGAAAAGGATGTCGCCAGATTATTTTTTCCGGCAGGCCAAGTTTTTTGCCAAGCAGCCGCACTTCATCTTTGTAAAGCTGCGCAAGTGGTTCAATCACAAGTCCTTTTGCCATCAGCTCCTCAACTTGCGGAACGCGGTTATGGTGCGTCTTAATTTTGGCAGCGTGTCTGGTGCCTCCGGTTTCAATCGTGTCCGGATAAATCGTTCCCTGGCCAAGCAGCCATTCTGCAGGATTTAAGCCTAGTTCCTCCACAACTTCCGCCTGGATTTTCAAAAACAGCTCGCCAATGATTTTGCGTTTCTGCTCGGGGTCATACACCTCTTTTAACGCCGCAAAATATTTCCCGCGACAATCGCGCACATGTAAATTGTTAAAACCAAGCAGACGCAGGGTATCACTCACCTCCTCTTTTTCATTTAGCCGCAGAAAACCAGTATCCACAAAAAGTCCGTAAACGCGCTCCGGACCAAGCGCTTTTTCCAGCAGCGCGAAAGCAACGGTTGAATCCACGCCACCACTCACCATCATGAAAACTTTTTTGTCGCCGACTTTTTTTTGAATCGCCTGCAGTTCTTTTTGCAGATAATTTTCGATTTTCCACTCGCGCGCACACCCGCAAATCTCTACAAAACTTTCGAGCATTTTCTGGCCCGATAACGTATGAGTCACTTCCAGATGAAACTGGATACCATAAAAATTCCGCTTCAAGTCTGCAATGGCGGCAAATTCACAGTCAGCAGTTGAGCCGATTTTTTCATAACTACGGTGGGCTCCTTCCGGCAGCTCCGCCACCGTATCTCCATGGCTCATCCAGACCGTTTCGCGATCTAAAAGGCCACGAAAAATTCCGGCTTTTTTATGCACCGCAAGTTCAGCCTGGCCGTATTCTTTTATTTTTCCCTGTTCGACTCTGGCGCCCTGAATATGCGCCAAAAGCTGATGCCCGTAACAAATTCCAAGTAGTGGCACACCAAGTTTTAAAATATCAGGATCACACTTGATCGCATCTTTTTCATAGACGCTCTGGGGTCCGCCAGAAAGAATGATGCCTTTAAAACTGCTCAACGCCTTCGCCGAAGTAGCTCCATCCAGAATTTCGCTGTAAACGCCAAGCCTTCGCACGCGATTGGCAATCAAATGCGCGTACTGTCCGCCAAAATCCAAAACCGCAATTTTATCCATGAACGCTGATAAATTAAAAAGTGGCCTTATTGTACTATACTAGCGAAGGCGCTGGACAGCAGTAATGGTTTTTGGATTCGGGTCGATAATGTTGCCATGCAGATCGGCAATATTTTGCAGCACGATGCTGTAATGTTCTTCCGGCTGGACAGACATGCCCTTCACAAAAAGCGTCACACCTTTGCCGCTATGTTCAATATGGTCAAGCTGAAGATGATCGCTCAAATTTTTATTGCTAAAATCCCTGTCAGTAATCTCATAATTCAGAGGGTCTTTTGCCGATGCGTCAGAAATGTCCTCGTTGAAAACAATTGTAATTTCGCCCAGATGATCTATCGCCTGCGAGGTAATGCGCGGCGGGGCTTTGTCCGGCAAAACATTCAAGTGAAGATTCAAATCCGCGTTAAGTTCGTTTTGATAAACACCAAAATTTTCACGGGAAGTAAAAGATTCTCCTTCAACGCGCAGACCCTGGGGGAATTCGGTAATAATGGTGTAATAATCGTCACTGATACCGGACTGCTTTGGTATGAAAAGTCTGTAATAATTATTTCTTACAAGCAGATTTGGCGGCAGACTATAGCGGTAATGGAGTTGGATACGATTTCCAGGATTTAGCCGTACAATATTACCAAAGATATGCAAGTCGCCATCATCAGCCTGCCAGAGATCAGCTTTGTAGGCAGGTGTAATATCGAGCAATATTGCGCCTTTTGGAACATAGGTGCGGATAAAACCAGTGTAAGAACCGCTTAACGGAATATTTTCAATGCCAAAGTGGTAAAGATCAATTAGCACGTCGCCGACAAGATTTTGCTGTCCAGTAGCGGGATCCTGTTCAACTTTTAAGTGGTAGGTAACTTTTCTTTGCAGATAGCGGTCCGATTTCATGCCGCCAAGATTTGCTTCATTTACAGCCAGAAAATCGGAGTCCGTAATCTTTGGCCACTCACCTGCCCAACCCTGGCTCATCATCAGTTTTTCAAGCGACGGGTCGGAAAAATAAAACTGGATCTCTTTTGCAGTGAGGCTGTGGACAATCGTGTCGCTCGCTTTTCGTAATTTGAAAGGGTTCAGGAGGATTTTTTTAATAATTGCCGATGCCAAAGATTTTAATATGCCTTTGCGGTTTTTAAGCTCCTCGGGGTTATGCTGGTCAATATTGTTAACCTCATATTCCAGCGCTTCAAAAAGATTGTCCCTGCTGAAAATTTTGCCGTTCACTTCAATCTGCCCCAGACTTCCCAGCAGATTTTCAAGAAAACTATAATTCACGGCAATGACGCCACTGACCTGCAGATTTGGCTTGGTGATCTGCAGCATGCGCGTAAGTTCCTGCGCGGTTTTTGGAAAATCAGGATTAAAATTGGCATCGCGAAAGGTATAACCCTTATACCAGCGATTCGCCAAAAGTTTTCTCATCGGATACGGCGGTTCCATAAAAGCATGCTCGTCGATATCGCCATAAACATCAGCCATATCAAGACCGGTAAAAAATCCGTAGCGGAATTTAGCTATGCCGTAAGCCGAAATAAATCCGCCCGCCGGACGAAGTTCATGATTATTCTGAAAAACAATCAGGTAATTGCGGCTGCCAAAAGGCAGACCGCTGATCTCGGGATAGTACGGCAAAAAAATACGCAGGCTGCCGAGCGAAGAAAAAATAAACAGAATAATAAAAAGCATAATGGCAAAAAACCATGGCCAGAAGCGGCTGCGTTTGCCTTTTGCGCGCGGCGGAAACAGTGGCCTACGTTTCATTGATATTTTCATGAATATATTGAAATACCGGGAAAATAGGAATGAATTCTAAGGAACCTCTGAAAAACGATGGAATACAAGGAAACGAGGAGCTTACGACAGAGCTGTACCAGACTGTACAGCGAGGGAGGAAGCGACGAAGTTGACGCAGTATTACGCGTTTTTCAAAGGTTCCCTAACAAATTCAAAACAGATTATACTTGAATCTCTGAATAATTGAGAGCAAAATACAAAACATGAAACAGAAGCCAATAACACCTGATGATGCCATATCGGCCAATAATACCGGGCAACCCGAAGGGTTGCTGGATAATAATGTGAGCGAGCGCAAGCGAGCGAACTCCTATTCCGGCCGGCTGCTCGCGCAGCTTTTAAGTTCATCCGAGGAGCACTGGGCTGACACCGTGGCCAATAAAGTCCTCGAAATTTTTCCGGATGCAAAAATGCACACCTGTGCCGCGGGGATCAGTCCTTCCGGCATTGTGCATTTCGGTAATTTTCGCGACATCATGACTTCATACGCTGTTATGAAAATGCTCCAGAAGAAAGGCAAAAAAGCGCGTCTGCTTTTTTCGTGGGACGACTACGACCGCTTCCGCAAAGTGCCGGTCGGCATTGATGAGTCATACAAAAAGTACATCGGCATGCCGCTTTCCGCGGTTCCGGATCCAACCGGAGAGTTTCCTTCCTATGCCAGAGGTTTTCAGACAGAATTCGAAAAATCGCTTGCAGAAATGAAAATCGAACTGGACTATCGCTACCAGACCCACGAGTACAAATCAGGCCGTTACGACAAGCAGATTTTTTATTGTCTTTCGAAACGTCAAGAGATCGCCAAAATTCTGCTGTCATTTATGTCGGAAAAAGGCAAAGAAGAAAAAAAGATTGCTGAAAAAGAGTACATTGCAGGTTACTATCCGATTGCGGTGTATTCCCGTTTTACCGGCAAGGACACCACCGAAATTTTGGCTTACAATGGAGGCACGCGCGTAAAATACAAATGTCTCGAAACCGGCAAGGAAGATGAGGTGGATCTGGTCAAAGAGCGCATTGCCAAGCTGGCCTGGAAAATTGACTGGCCCATGCGCTGGGTTGAAGAAGGCGTTACTTTTGAGCCGGGCGGTCACGATCATGCTTCACCTGGTGGCAGTTACGATACTGCCAGTGTGATTTCGCAGAAAATTTTTGATCGTCCCGGGCCGGTTTTTGTGGGCTACGAATTTATTGGACTTCAGGGTTTGAAAGGGAAGATGTCCGGATCCAAAGGTAATGCGGTTTCGCCCGCTACGCTGCTTGAAATTTATGAACCCCGGCTTTTGAAATGGGTTTATCTGCGCAGGGAACCAAACCAACATTTTCAGTTGGCTTTTGACAGCGAGATTAACCGCCAGTATGAAGAGTTTGATCGCGATGCTGCGGACGCGGCCAAATCCTCGGCTGAAAGCAAAGCAACAGGCATGACAAAAGAATTATCGCCAGCCAAAAAAACCGCTATTGAATTAAGTTTTGCCGATCTTGATGCAGAATATGCCGCAACACCGCTCCCTTTCCGTCATGCCGTGGCGCTTGGCCAGATCGTGCAGTGGGAGCCAAAAAAAGTGCGCGAACTTTTGAAAGGCATGGATGTTAAGTACGACGAAGATTCGATTGAGGTGCGACTGAACAAAGCGCGCGCCTGGCTTGAAACCTACAATCCTGAAGAAACCATCCGGCTGCGTGATGAAATCAATCACGAATATCTGGAAACCATGACCGAAAATGCCAAAACGCACATGCGAAAATTGCACGAAGATCTGCAAAAAGGCCATAAAACCATTCCCAAACTGGAACTTCTGGTCTACAGCATTCCCAAAAATCCAAAACTTTCCGACAAGGAAAACAGCCCGCTCCAGCGCGCCTTTTTTAAAGACATCTATCAGCTGCTGATCGGTAAAGACACCGGCCCCCGCCTCGCCACTTTTTTATGGGCCGTGGAGCGCGAAAAAGTGCTCAAGCTGCTCGATATTTAAAAATTCAATATACCGCTTCCAGATAACATTTTTCGCAGTAAACTTTTTCAGGCCGCTCCGGAGAATAAGTCGTTTGAATCGCAGTTCCGCATTTGCCGCACGCACATGTCCAAAGTTTGCGCGGATTGCGAAGGGCCAGGCGATCTTTATGTCTGCAGTCAGAGCATTTTCTCGGGATCGGCAGATTTTTTCTACGATAAAATTTTAACTCCTGTACTGTAATTTTAAAGTTTTTTTGGCAGACTTCACAGGCCAATACTTCTTTGGTGATTTGATCCGGTACATCTTTTATGCCCGCAGGAATTAGATATATTTGCCGCTGGTATTCTTTGGGATCCGGATTTCTCCAGTTAAAACCCTGGGCAAGCGCCTGTTCGCGCGTGAGCGGATAATACTCATCCGCAACCGTTTCGTTATAGCCAAAAGGTGAAAGCGATGCAGGAAAAGCTTCAGCCCATTCCTGATTTGCAAACTCGGCACCGGCTAAGTCCAATGCCTGCGCGCTCGCGCCGTGCGCTCGCGTTTTCTGCATGTGCTCAATGATCCGCAGTACCAATTTTTTATATTCCTCCTCGCTGTACTGTTTATTGAGAATGCAGTTTTTTTTGTGCTGCAGGCCGACACAACCGAACAGGTTCTCCACGCCATTCAAACAAAAAATCGAATGAAAAATATTTTGAGCGCCAAAAGCAACGTAATAAGAAGCAATAATATTTTGTCCGCCTTCACCGATACCCGCGCAATTATAGGCAAGACTCAAGTTATTCCCCCAAATATTGATGTCATAGCAGTCCGTGGCTCCCATCAGCATGTTGGTGCAGTATTTGCAGTCGCGCAAATTGGCGCAATCATACGACTCAAAAGTATCCTTGCAGCCATTTAGATTATCGCCGCTGACATTCTCGTTCATCAGCCCGTGAAGATATTTTTGCGGAAATTTCTGGAAAAAAATTTCAGCTTCTTTTTTCAGTTTTTGCAAAGTGTCATAATCGCCAAGATTGAAGCTGACAAGCGTTTTTTGATACTCTTCCTTTGAATAGGGCTTATTAAAAATGTGATACTCTTTCTGCTGCAGATTCACGCAGCCAAAACAGTTGCGGCAGCTTTGGCAGTTGAGCAAAAAGCTCGAGTCGCTGCAATTATAGGCATATCTGGAAAAATTTACATTGTAACAATCATTGCAGTTCACGCACTCGTAACAAAGCTCAGAACGTTGCAAAAAAAGAAAATCACAACAGTCCTGGATCGTCACAAAAGATTCACCATAATAGCAGTCTTTGCCCTGTTCGCCATCAAAAACCAGATAGCAGTTTGCCAGACGGATGGCATCGTGCGCGTAATCGCTGTTGACCATGTCACCAAGTGACAGCAGCCCCAGTTTCGGCACAACGTCCCATAAATCTTTAAACTGCTCAAAAAATGGCCGACTGAAATCAAAATCCCGTCCGTAATCAAACGGATTCCAGCTATCACCCCACCAGCAGGTTGTGCAATAAACCGGATAAGTTTTTTCCGGAGAATAAATGCTGATCATGGGCTTTTGGCAATGCTTGCAGGTATTGTGATAAAGTTTGCGTTCATTGCGAAAAGCCAGTTTTTGCTGTTGCCTGCAGTCAAAGCAGATTTTCGGTGCAGGCACCTTCATTTTCTGATAGAAGAGCAGATCCTTATCCGTAATTTCAAACTTTTGTTGGCAGAAATGGCTGGTACAAATTTTATTTATATTCATGAGTTTGATTTGGAAATCGAGTTTGATCCTAGAAGGTGTCAAAAATTACGTCAACAGCACATGTCGCATCCGCTCCAAAGGCCTGGTTCCTTTTAGTGCAAAGGGGTTATACCCCGTTGCATCTGTTCTAATTTCTATTGCTGGTTCACTGGGTTCGGATAGGACAGCTGATCTTAAAATATTATTTGGGTTAAAATTTAAAATCCGTGGAATTTGATGCCGAAATAATTTTCGCGATGCAATTCCTAATTCTCCGCCACCGCAAAATCCTGTTTGCGATTTTTGTCGATGGTAATAAAGCGCATCTGCTCCTTCTTAAATGCCAGTTCAATCCTGCCGGTCGGTCCGTTACGGTGTTTGCGAATAAAAATATCAGCCACGCCTTTGCGCTCGGTGTCCTCCTCGTAATAATCCTCACGGTACATCATCATCACCACGTCCGCATCCTGCTCGATCGAGCCACTTTCACGTAAATCCGACAGCTGCGGAATCTTGCTTGGGCGCATTTCAACCGCGCGCGACAATTGCGACAAAGCCAGAATCGGAATCCGCAGTTCACGCGCCAGACCCTTAAGCGACCTCGAAATTTCCGAAATTTCCTGCACGCGATTGGTCTGATTAAAGCCACCTTTGCCCGTACTCATCAGCTGCAGATAATCCAGAATCAGAAAATCCAGGTGATGCTCCATCTGCAATCTGCGCGTTTTTGCACGCAGCTCTGCGATCGAATTGCCAACCGAATCGTCAATATAAATTTTCATGGCATAAAGTTCATCCATCACTCCGCCGATGCGCAGAAAATCCGCTTCCGTCAGTTTGCCCGTGCGCAGTTTCCACGAATCAACCGCCAAAAGCGAACAGAACATACGCTCAACCAGCTGCTCCTTGGACATTTCAAGCGAAATAATTCCGCAGGTATAGCCTTTCTTGGCGACATTCTGGGCGATATTCAGCGCCAAAGCCGTCTTGCCCATGGAAGGACGTGAAGCCAGGATAATCAAATCCGCAGGCTGGAAGCCGGAAAGCAGGTTGTCCATGTCATGATAGCCGGTTGCAATGCCACGATATTTTTCTTTAGTCTGCGGATCATGCAGTTCCGTAATCTTATCGTAGGTGCGATTGAGAATATCTTTAATGTGCACAAAACGATCTTTCAAAAAAGTCTGCGAAACGCCAAACAGCGATTTTTCCGCTTCCTCCAGCAGATTTTCCAAAAGCTCCGTCTGGTTATAACCAAGCGAAGTAATAAAATCACCGGATTTAATAAGGCGCCGCAAAGTGGCTTTCTGCTTTACAATCAGCGCATACTGAAACACGTGAGTCGCAGTTGGAACCTCATTGGTAAGCGCTGCCAAATATGAAGCGCCGCCGATCTGCTCCAGCTTTTTGCGGTCATCCAGCAGATTGGTCACTGTCAAAAGATCGATCGGCGTTCTGCGGTCAAAAAGATCAAAAATCGCCTGATAAATAAGTCCGTGGCTTTCATGATAAAAGTCTTCGCTGTGGAGAAAATCCGCAATTTTAGAAATGGATTCCTTGTCGAGCAAAAGACTGCCAAGAGTTGATTTTTCGGCATCCAGACTGTGCGGAGGCACTTTAAGCAGTGGTTCAGCCATAGTTTTTAATGATTTTTTAGTGACACGTGGGGATTCGGGGACTCCAAGTTTCCCACATTTTAGTTTTTTTTTAAAGTTTTTTAATCTCCATGTGCTAATATCAAGTTTTGGCCTGCAGATAAGCGAATTCAAACATGAATAAATCAAAAAATCATCTTTCGCAAAAAACTCAAGCCGAAAACGGCGGGGCAGCTTTCCAGCAAAGTCACGCCAAAGAAAGTTTGGCCCAAAAAAGTTTGGCTCAAAAAAGTCAGGTAGCCACCGTCTCTAAAACCCGCACAACCGGTCTGCTCGGCGAAACTCTTGCAGCGCGTTATTTTCTGCAAAAAGGTTTTAAGCTTCTTGAAAAAAATTTTCATGTCCAGGGCGGAGAGATTGACCTGATCGTCCAAAAAGACAGCACGCTTTTTTTTGTTGAAGTAAAAACGCGCACCTCAAATAGTTTTGGCGCAGGAGAGCAGGCTTTCAATTTTCATAAACGTCAAAAACTTTTGCGCGCGATTTTCCAGTATCTACACCAAAAATCTCCGCTACACGCACGCTGGCAGCTCGACTTTGTTTCAATCCAACTCGACCAAAAAAGCAAAAAAGCAAAGCTCAAACATTTTTCTGATATACTTGGCGCATGATCGCAAATGAAACAAAAAAAAGATTGGCGATTGGAGCGCTGATTCTGATACTGCTCACAGGTGCAATTTTTGGCTTCTGGAAATGGTATCTCAATCACGCGGTCATCAGCATTCAGGCCAAATCGCCGTATGCCGTAACCGTGGGCAGCAAAAATTTTCAGTGCAAGACTGACCAGTGCCACATTGATACGATTCCCGGCAAACACCACCTCACGCTAAAAAAAGAAGGTTATAGCGATGAAAACCGTGACATCCAGCTTTCATTGAACGGTCATTATGATGAAAATATTAATTTCCGCTTTATGCCGGTTTTCAAAAAAATCGCTAATCCTGATTTTTTTCAATTTGCAGCGGATCTGCCGGAAAAGCAAAACCAGAAATTGGCGCAGGAGCTAAAGAATATCGCCGCGCCTGTTTTTTACGATCCTTCAGGCAACTATATTTATTACATTGCACGCAATAAAAACAATTTTCGCCAAAGTCTTTTTTCTCAGCAGATAGGCACAGATGACCATTTGAAAGATCCGGCGATCATTACAACTTTTATCCGCGACATTGATAAATATTTCCTGCGCATCTCCCCTGCACGCGATAAAATTCTGCTCATCGACCAGACCGATGGTATTTCCACGCTTTATCTCATTGATGCTGTGCTGAAAAATCGCCTTAACCTGATGAGTTTTCCGCTTATCCGCGCTGCCGCATGGTTTGCTGACGGCAAAGATTTTTTGCTGGAGGTAAGGGAAGCGAATTCACCGCTTTTTTCTTTGTACGATATTCAGGGCGATACGGCGACTCCTGAAAAACTCGATCTAAATGCGGCACTTCAGAACGTGGCCATTGCAAATAACAACACGCTCATTGCGGCGGTGCAAAACGAAGATGCTGCACAGTCAGCGGCGACAGGGGCGCAGATTTCTTTTGTTGAATACACGATTCCGCTGAAGCAGACGCGTGTTATTAAAACTCTGGAGGGAACGCTGTCTGATAAAGTTGAGCTAGATAAAGAGCAGAAATTTCTTTATTTCCTGCGACAAAACGAACTTTTGGCTTTGCAGTTGAAGGAATAATTTTGATTGCCTTTCTTGATCGCCTTTCACCAGTTTGATCGACCATGGACTTGAACCGCATTGAAAAAACGCGCCAACTGCTGCAAAAAAATGGCCAAAAAATTACCAGTCTTTCCGCGGGGATTTTGCAGGACGACACGGCTTACCCCCCCAAAGAAATTTTGCAAAAAAGTTTTTTAAGATACCTAAAATCGCCAGTCTATAAGCCGCAAAGCAATGGCAGCATCGCGGCCAGAAAAGCCATCAGTGCTTATTATCAAAAAAGAAATTTCAGGGTCGATCCAGAAAATATTCTTCTAACTTCCGGTACAAGTGAAAGCTATTTTGAAATTTTCAAAATGCTTGCGCGTCCGGGCGATGAAATACTTTTCCCTTCGCCGTCCTATCCTTTGTTCAATGAAATTGCGCAGCTGGCTGAAATCAAAATACAATTTTACGGATTGGATAAAAAAGCGGGCTGGGAGATCGATTTAAAAGATCTGGAAGAAAAAATAACGGCTCGCACGCGGGGGATTGTGCTTGTTTCGCCGCATAATCCTACTGGCGCGGTGCTGTCTGAAAAAACTTTAAAAAAAATCAGCGAACTGGCGGAGCGCTTTCATCTGCCAATTATCAGCGATGAAGTTTTTTGCGAGCAGATTTTTGACCACAAAATTTTTCCGCGCATTGGTGCGATCGCAAAAAACGTGATGGTTTTTACCCTAAACGGTGTCTCAAAAACCTGGGGTTTGCCTGGTTTGAAATTGAGTTGGATCGCTGTTAGCGGCTCAAATGCTCATCAAATCGTGCAAAAACTGGAACGGCTCACCGACATTTTTCTGGCCTGCAGCCAGCTCAGCCAGATTTTTCTGCCGGACATTATTAAAAAAGGCGCAAAAACAATTCGCAAAATTCGCGAGCAGTTAGAGGCAAATCGTAACCTGACTATTCAAATGATTAGTCGCTTAAAAAATATAAGTTTTCATCATCCCGAAGCGGGTCCTTATCTTTTTCTAAGCCTGCACGGACTAAGCATGAGTGACGAAGATCTCGTCATTCAACTCATGAAAAAAACGGGTATTTTTGTACACCCGGGCTACTTTTATGATTACGAAGAAGAAGCAGCACTGGTTATTTCTTTTGCCGGCAACCGGCAAAAACTCAAAAAAAATCTGCAAAAATTGCTAAATTTTCTGGGCCGGGTCATGGAACAACAATAGAAAAAACATTTTAGGAAAAATTTAGATTCTGTTCATCTTCATTTGATAAAGTGCATGGCAAAGCCCTTTTCTTTTTCCTATGGCTGTTAAATTTTTTTCCTGTCTCGTGCAGGGACTCGAAGCAAAACTGGTGGAAGTTGAAACTGATATTTTGCGCGGCATGCCGGCATTTTCAATTGTTGGCCTTGGCGATATTGCCGTGCAGGAAGCCAAGGAACGCATTCATTCCGCGATTAAAAATAGCGGCGCCGAATACCCGCAGCAGAAAAAAATCATCAATCTGGCGCCGGCCCATTTGAAAAAATTTGGCGCCCACTTTGATCTGCCAATGGCGATTGGGCTTTTGGCTGCTTCAAAACAAGTTCTGGAAGTTCCTGATGCATTATTTATGGGAGAGCTGGCACTTGACGGCGAAGTTCGGCCGATCAAAGGAACGCTTTCCATGGCCATTTTTGCCAAAAAACACCGGTGGCCGAAAATTTTTATTCCTGCCAAAAACGCTTTTGAAGCCAGCCTTCTGGCCGGGCCAGAAATATTTCCGGTGAAAAATCTGCAGGAATTAATACTCCATCTTCAGGGCAAAAAAATAATAGAAATTTATGAAAACAAGTCACCAAAACCACAAACTTCATTGGATTTAGCGACGATCGATTTTGCTGATATCCACGGGCACAGTCAGGCCAAAAGAGTGCTTCAAATAGCCTCTGCAGCAGGTCACCACCTTTTACTTTACGGCAGTCCCGGCGTGGGCAAGACATTGCTGGCCAAAGCGCTTCCGGCTATCTTGCCACCCCTAAATGAACAGGAAAAACTTGAGGTGATGCAGATCTATTCCTGCGCTGGACTGCTCGATCAAAAGCGCATTCTTTCCAACGTGCGCCCCTATCGCCACATTCACTCAACCGCATCGGCGATTGCGCTCACCGGCGGAGGTTCCAATCTTCACCCCGGCGAAATCTCGCTCGCAAATCACGGCGTTCTGTTTATCGATGAAATTGCCGAACTGCCCAGATCGCATCTGGAAGCCTTGCGCACACCGCTTGAAGAAAAACAGATTTATCTTGCACGCGGCAGCGGAACGGTGAAATATCCCGCCAATTTTACTCTTGTCGCTGCGATGAATCCATGTCCCTGCGGCTATCTCGGCGATCAGCGCAAAACCTGCAAATGTACAGCCAGCCAGATCCTTCATTATCAAAAGAAAATTTCCGGGCCGATTCTGGATCGTCTGGATCTATGCATCGAAATCCCGCGCCAGCATCTTTCAAATTATAAAGAAGACCACACCAGCAGCCAAAATTCCGCATTAGTCCGCCAGAAAATTATCATTGCCCGCCATCTCCAGGTAGAACGGTTCAAAAAAGAAACCATCAGCTTAAACAGTCATATGGGGCCGCAGCACCTCAAAAAATATTGCAGGCTTGAGGATGAAATTCAAAATTTTGCGCTTGAGGCCTGCGAAAAACTGCTACTTTCCACGCGCGCCTATCACCAGATGATCAAAGTAAGCAGGACGATCGCAGATCTGAATGGGCATGAAAAAATAAAGCTGGAAGACATCAGTGAAGCGCTCCAGTATCGACAAAAATACTGAACAAAATCCGCAAAGCGGGCTCCCTTAGAGCTGCTCACCAATGACACTTATTGGCTGCGACCAGACTGGAAACGATCCGGCAACAATATCCAAAGCTTCATCGCTTTGGAACTTGACAGCATCCATGCTCTTAAACCCGATGCGGATGCGATCACCGGACATTGCCTGCTGCGAAATTTTCCCCCTCACTTCAAAACTACTGAGATCATTTTTAGCAAGCTGCAGATGCAGGTTTTGAAAAAGCGCTTTGCCTTCCAGAAAAGGAACCGTGCCCAGCAGTTTTTGTTCATGATAAAGCTGCAGCTGGCTCACATCATATGGCCTGGCAAAATCATCCAGCGTGAAAACGAGACGTTCCAGATAACCATCGCGCGGTGCCGTGATCCCAAACTGCATGAACATTACATTTTGTTCTCCAGGAGCCACAAAACGGGTACCTGTTTTTTCAGGAGTAATCTGGAGCACCTCCGCCGGCCTGCTCTTAATGTCCGGCAAAACTTTCTCCCGTGCGCTTGCATGAATACCGCTTGCCGCAGTGGTATAATTCCCCGTCCTGCTAAAAACAGCAGTCTGGTAGGCCATCTTTGAATAAATGAAAAAACCAACCATGATAATTCCCGCTCCAGCAACGCTGAAACTTATTAGCACCAGGTCATGAAACAGGTGTCCCCGCGACCTTACTGCAAAAGAATTTTTTACAGCCATATTAGTTCAATAAATCATGCTGATCGATCATGCTATTATAGCACTTTCATGGCTTGGTAGAAAGGGTTATAATCACAACTGCTATAATCGCAATATGCAACAACAATTCCAAAAATTCGTGGTTAAAGGCCAAAAACCGCTCCACGGAAAAATTAAAATCAGCGGTTCCAAAAATGCGGCCCTGCCGATTCTGTGCGCAGCGCTTTTAGGTGACGAGTCTTCCATCATCGAAAATGTGCCGGATATTGCGGATATTCACACGCTGCTCAAAATTTTTGATGAACTGAATGTTAAAACAACTTTCAAAAAAGGCGTTGTTACCGTGGATCCATCGCGGATCAGGCAGGCAAAACTCAGTGATGAGCATATTTGCAGCATGCGCGGTTCAGTGGTTTTACTAGGTCCGCTTTTGACCAGATTTAAAGAGATCGAGATGCCGCTTCCCGGTGGTTGTGTGCTTGGTAAACGTTCTTTTGCACCGCATACTCATGCTTTCAGGGCGCTCGGCGCAGAAATTGTCGAAGAACTTGAAAAGCTCCATCTGCGCGTAAAAAAGTTTCATCCGGCGCAAATCACCATGCCGGAATCAAGTGTTACTGCAACGGAAAATCTGCTCATGGCCGCAGCTTTGATTCCAAGCAAAACCGAAATCCGCCTGGCAGCCATGGAGCCGCATGTCCAGGACCTCTGTCATTTTTTAACTTCCATGGGTGCAAAAATTTCAGGTATCGGTACCCATTATCTAAGCATTGAAGGAGTGCAAAAGCTCAAAGGCACGCGTTACCGTATTACCGGTGATTATCTGCAGGCTGGAACTTTTGCGATTGCGAGTCTGATCACGCAGGGACAGGTGACGATTGAAGGCATCAACACCAGTGAACTCGACAGTTTCTGGCAAAAACTTACTGAGGCAAATGCCCGTTTTGAACTCAGAAAAAATGCGGTAACGCTTTTCCCGAGTAAAAAACTTCAGGCGATTGCAATGCTGCGCACAGCGGTTTATCCAAGTTTTGCCACCGATCTGCAGGCGCCTTTTGCCGTGCTTTTAACCCAGGCGCACGGCGAGAGCAAAATTTTCGAAACCCTTTTTGAAGGCCGTCTCAATTATATTTTTGAACTGGAAAAAATGGGGGCTAAAGTTGAAATCTTGAATCCGCATCAGGCAGTCATCAAAGGCCCCACGGTTTTAAAAGGAGTGCCGATTACCAGTTGCGACATCCGTGCGGGCGCAGCGATGGTTTTGGCTGCTCTTTGCGCAAAAGGCACCACCGAAATTTCCAATATCAGTTACATTGACCGCGGCTATGAAGCTCTGGATCAACGCCTGCAGGGTCTTGGCGCGGAGATTAAAAGAATAAGTGATTAAAAATCATCAGCGCTTAAGCAGCATCAGCATTTAAGAATCGCTTTTGCCAAATAATTTCACGCGCAGGCTGTTGCCATCACTGACCGCTTCAACCGTTCCATCCAGATCGGTACGGTAGGTTTTAATCCCATGCTGCGCAAGATGCGCCAGCGTACTTGGATGTGGATGATGAAATTTATTGGCTACACCGCACGAAATCGCTGCAAATTTTGGGTGCACCCTGTCTAAAAAAGGCTCAGTGGAACTGGTTTTGCTGCCATGGTGGCCGGCTTTTAGAAAATCGGCATGCAGATCAAGATTTTTCGCCACCAGTTCGCGCTCTTTTTCCTTTTCCAGATCGCCGCTGAAATAAAAAATGCGCTTGCCATAAATCGCCCTGAATACAATCGAGGAATTATTCCAGTTTTTCAAAACCTGCCCCTGCAGACTTTGAAAAGGATAGAGCATATCAAGGACAACATTGCCGATTTGATAATCATGGCTGCCGTCCGCCAGCAAAACCACAATTTTTTTCTGCCTGATAAGGTCAAGAAAAGTGCCGTATGCAGCCAGCTTCGAATCAACACCCGTGATCATCACCTGCTTTACCTGGTAACGTTTTAAAACCTCCACCAGTCCATTAACGTGATCAGCATGCGGATGCGTCAGCACGACCGCGTCAATGGTGCGTTCATAAAACGGCAGCACCCTCGACATTGCCGACAGCACTTTATCATCCGGACCTCCGTCGATCAGGATGTGCTCCATCAGTGGAGTCTGGATCAAAATGCTGTCACCCTGGCCGATATCCAGCACAAAAACATGGAATCTGCCATCACCAAAAGAAAGCAGGCAGAAAGCCAGAATTCCGCCAAGCAGTCCAAGTCCGCCAAAAATAAATTTCAATATTTTCATGCGCGCATTATTGCACACGCACATTAAAACAAACTAAAAAATTCCTAAAATCCGGCGACGCGCGAAGTACCTACTTCTACCGCAAACAAAGCTTGTTAGCGCGATACCTTTTTTCTACGTTTTAAAAATTTCCCAAGACCCAGTGATCCAAGTAGCAGCAAGCCAAGTTCCGGCCCGGTTGACGGCAATTTAAAAGTTGTTGTCACGCCCTGGCTTTCATTGCCAGCCTTGTCGCGCGCTGTCAATTTGAAAAAATATTTAACCTTTGGCGCAATATCGGTCACATCAAAATTCAGCGCAGCAGGATCTATCGCAATGCCATCGCCATAACTCTTGCCATCAGTGCCCATGTAAAGAACATAATTTGCCAGATCGCCCACAGTATTGGCGCTTCCTTTCCACGCAAGCGTTACAATCAGTTTTTTGATCATCTTCGCCATAAAATCCCTGGCATCTTCCGGCAGAGTTTTGTCTTCACCAGTCCCTGGCGGAGGGGGCGTTGTTGTATTTTCCGCAACCAGCACACTTCCCGTAAACATCGCCACGTTGTTGGCAAGATCGATTTTTGTGCCAGCATCATTGGCAACATCAACGGCAAACAGGTTGTATTTCACTGCTTTCTGCTGAACAGTTGTTAAAGTTGCTTTTGTTTTTGCCGCATCAAGCGTCACAGCTGAAATGTCCAAAGTATTGGAAACATTCTGTTCCTCACTGATGATAAAATTTTCACGGCCATCGTTTTTCAGCACTACGGGCTCGAAAAAAGTCACTTCTACATGCATAGCATCAGGAGCATTAACAGCTTTGATCTGCGGACCCTGTGCCTGATTTTGCATCGCAGGTTGCTGCGACTGGCCGCTTTGCATCGCAGATTTCGCAGCTGCGGCTGTATCCAAATCCGTCCCCGTAAAAGGCGCCGTATCAGAAGTTCCGCTGATGATCGGATTTCCAGACCCGTCTTTAATGCCGATGCCAGCCGTCAAAATGTACGGCGCTCCTGCCTGCTGGGTTGCAGTTGTCAGTAAAACCGTTTGATTGGTTTGATCCTGGGGATCCAGAGCTGCTCGGCTCACGGCCAGATTTTTTGCATCAGAATCATTTTTGATCGAAAAAGCGCTTTCCGGCGTGGTGGCAGGAAGTTTAACCGCTTCAGAAAAAGTCACCCGCACCTGGGTTTTGCTGACAGCTTCGGCTTTTAAAACTTTGGGAGCCTGATTGTCCGCTGCGGCATGGTAAGTTGCGGCTGGGGTTGCACTGGCTTCCAGACTGTAATTTACGCTCTCATTACCCGCGGCATCATAGGCGGTGACGGCAAAATAATATTTTTGGTTATTTTGCAGACCGGAAAGTTTGTAGGAGATTTTATTGCCGGCATCAAGGGGTCCGAGCGCATAAGAACCGCCTCCGCCAGTCGCGGAACCTGTGCCATAATAAATTTTGTAACCCTTTACACCGACATTATCCGTGGCCACATTCCAGGAAAGCGTGACAGCGCCATCGTCCGGTGCGGCTTTCAGATTTTCAACATCTGAAGGCGGAGTCGCATCAGCACCGGCAACAGTTGAAGCAGCAGCTCCGTTAGCCGCTCTTGCCAGATAAGGTGCAAAAGCAAGCAGCAGCAGGATAAAAAGTGGAGCTGCCGTGGAAACAAAAAGTTTCTTTAGGTTTTTGGTTTTCATGTGTTTTGGTATTAAATTTTATTTTTTTAATCTCAACATTGTAGCAGAAAAAGGCCCAAAACTGAATACCGCTCCCCCAAAATCTGCAGAGTTTTAATTGACAAATCAGTCAAAAGGTTGAAAAACGAAAATGCCCGCCCGCCAAAAATTTATTGTCGGTCTCGTTTCCATACCGTATACTGACGATCGTTAAGCCTTTTTGAAGACCCATGAAAATCCGGCTTTCTACCGAACTCATCAGCCAAATTCCTGGCATTCATCTTGCGGTCATTCGTATACAAAATATCAAAAACGATCGCAAAAATTCTGTGGTCGCGCAGCTTTTGCGCGGTGTCATTGCTGAAAAAAAACGCCAGTTCAAAAACGCAAAAGAGCAGGAAGCCCTGCAGAAGCTGCTTGAACCGACTTTGGCCGATGGAAATATTTTGCAGGAAACCCATCTTCTCAACAGTTTTCTCAAAAAAATTTTCCGCGGCACGGAAATAAAGACTGAAAATAATGCGCTTGATCTGGCGCATTACCTCAGTCTCAAATATCTTGTTCCATTTTTTGGTAGAGATCTTGATGAGATCGAAAAAGATCTGACAATAGATTTTTTTATTCCCAAAAAAGGTAAAAAAACGCCGGACGCTGATCTTAAAACACAAACCCGTCACCTGGTTGCATGGCTTGTGGATATCAGAAATTACAATCGTAACGATTTTGCCAAAATTGCTGAAGAGTTCGTTAAGACGATCCAGAAATACTGCGGCGGCGAAGCGGAAATTTTCACACTGGATAGTGAAAATCCTGCAGTCGATCTGGAATACGTTTCGGCAAAGGAAAAGAATGATCGTGAAAATCCGGCACCCGCACACACCCGCGCACCCACGCCCACCCGCGCACCCGCGCACACTCGTGCACCCGCGCACACTCGTGCCAATGCCACGGAACAAAAAACCACCGATTACACTTTTGAGCAGTCGCTCCATGATGAACTGAAAAAGGAACTCGCCAAAGTAGTCTCCATGCTGCCAAAAATGCTTGCAACTGAAAACGCGGTTTTTAATGAACCGGTTCAGCTTGAAACGCCCAAGGAAAAATCGCATGGAGATTATGCCAGCAATATCGCGCTCAAAATCGGCAGGGCTCTTGGCAAAAATCCCCAGGAAATCGCACAGCTGATCCTGCAAAATTTACCTGAGCTCCCTTGGCTTGATCGCACCGAAATCGCCGGTGCCGGCTTTATCAATTTTAAGCTTGCAACCGGCCATCTCCAAAAAGAACTCGCCAAAATTTTAAAATTCCAGCAGAACTATGGCCGCTTAAACATGGGTGCAGGCCAAAAAATCCTTCTTGAATATTCGCAGCCCAACATTGCCAAACCGCTCGGTGCGCATCACCTGCTTTCCACTATTCTTGGCCAGATTCTGGTGAATCTTTACCGCTTTGGCGGATTTGAAGTGGTGGCACTCAATTATCTTGGCGATTGGGGAACGCAGTTCGGCAAACTCATTTATGCCTATCGCAACTGGGGCGATCTGGAAGTTATCAAAAAAGACCCGCTCAATGAACTACTCAAACTTTATGTCCGCTTTCACGACGAGGCTGAAAAAGATCCCCAGCTTGAAGATAAAGGGCGCGAAGAGTTTAAAAAACTGGAAGAGGGCGACAGCGAAAACCGCAAATTATGGCAATGGATTCGTGACATCAGCATCGAGGATTTAAAGCGCCTTTATCAAAAACTCAACATCGATTTTGACGAATGGCTTGGCGAAAGCCTTTATGAGAATAGTATGAAAGAGATTCTGGAAGAGGGGAGGCAAAAGGGCGTTTTTGTGGAAGGCGAGAAAGGCGCGCTTATTGTAAAATTTGAAAACGACCAGTATCCGCCGTACCTTATTCAAAAGGGTGACGGCACGACTTTATATTCCACGCGCGACCTGGCTTCGATTAAAGACCGGCTGAAGCGCTACCATCCGCAGAAAATTGTCTACGTGGTTGATGTGGCGCAGTCACTCCATTTTAAACAGCTTTTTGAAAGCGCCAGGAAACTTGGGCTTACTGCAAGTGAACTGATTCACGTTTCTTTTGGCCGCATGCAGTTCCCTGAAGGCAGAATGAGCACGCGTAAAGGCACTGTGATTCTGCTTGATGAACTTTTGGCCGAGGCCCAGGCGCGCGCGCAGGTGATCATCAAAGCAAAAAGTCCGCATTTGTCTTTACAGGAACAGGAGGACATCGCCCGCGGAGTCGGCATTGGAGCGATCAAATACCATATTATCTGCCAGAATCGTGAGACAAATTTACTGTTTGACTGGGACCGCATGCTTTCCCTGGAGGGCAACAGTGCGCCGTATTTGCAGTACACCTATGCACGGGCGCGCAGCATTGGACGAAAAGCTGCCGAGCGCCAAAAAGCTGACATGCCAAAAGCCGGGCAATACAATGCCATGCACGAAAAAAATCAGCATCAGACGGATATTTTCAGCTTTGAAGAGACCAAACGCGCAGCCTGCGATGAGGGTAAAAAACCTTTTGAACATGTGCTTGAGCAGGCTTTGCTTCACATGTTTCCAAAATTTTCAGAGCACCTTGAGCTTGCGATTCAGCATTACAAACCCAACCTTTTCACCAATTATCTGTACGAGCTCGCGCAGCTTTTCAACAGTTTCTATCAGGAAGTTCCGGTTTTAGCCGCAGGTTCGCCGGAATTACTGCAAACCCGTTTAGAGCTTGTAGAAGCCGTTTCTATACTACTCAAAACAGGACTCGGTCTGCTTGGCATCGAAGTATTTGAGAAAATGTAAATAAATCGCTGACAGCTGGCTTTAAAAATTTTTAATTTTGGGAAATGTCGACATGGCAGCTGTCGCTTGATCATTTGTTAAGCCTACCCAGCGCAACAGCTTATCTTTTAGATCTCTTTTGCCATAGACAAAAACCACCGATCTTGCCCTCTGATCTGCGTCAAATTTATAGTCAAGTTGAACTTCACCGGTGTCACCATTCAGAATTTCTAAAACCGCCCTGGTCAGATTTCACTGCTGTAAACATATTTGCTGGATATTCAATAACTCATCTCTTTCCAGTCTTTTACGATATGGCGGTAAAACACGCCAGGAAAGGTCGCCGTCTTCAATTGTACTTCTAGCTTTAGACATAGGGAAAAAATAAAAATTATTAGGTTTATATTTTTAATCGTCCATGCAAAAAGGACGGTAATTTGTCTGAAACTCGGATTTTGGAGGCGGCACCCGGATTCGAACCGGGGAATAACGGTTTTGCAAACCGCTGCCTTAACCACTTGGCCATGCCGCCATGGCGGAGAGGGAGAGATTCGAACTCTCGCGGGGGCAAATCGCCCCCCTACAGGTTTAGCAAACCCGCCCCTTCAGCCTCTTGGGTACCTCTCCTCATTATTTTTAGAGCTCGGCTACACTCGGCCTGGCAAAGCCAGATTCTCGTTTCGCCTGCACACCCGGCCTTTGGCCTCGCCGTGACCTCGCATTATCCAGCCAAACCGCGCTTAAAACTCCGATATTCAAAGAACAAAAGCCTTGAGATCATAATTCGTTTACTTCCAAAAATCAATCAAAGGCCGGTGGCCCATAGCCGGTAGCCAATTTGCTATTGACTTTTACATTTGAAGATTATAGAATCGCAACCTTTGTGCACCTTTGATCAGCCATGCTGTAACAAAGTAAGCCATAAAACGTAATATCGGTCAAAGAATCATATTGTAAAGTTTCGGTGAAGTTACTAAACTAAAGCCGTTTATGTCCCAAATACATTTTATTTTTAATTCTTTAATTTTTTTACTATGAAAAAAAATCTTCAGGCAAAACAGAAAAATCTGACAAATTTTGCCAAACGAACACTTTCCAGCGCAGTGATTTTTTCATTGCTGCTCACCACGACCGGTTTTTCAAATCTTAAAATCGCCAAAGCTGCCGGCACCATGATCACGGTCGACACTCTGGATGGGACAGGCGCCGCTGATGGACTTTGTTCCCTTCCGGAAGCCGTTCAGGCAGCCAACACGGATACAGCTGTTGATAGCTGTATGGCAGGATCAGGGGATGACGATATTTCATTTGACACTACAGTCCTTCCTCCCACTGGTACGATTGATCTGTCGGCTCCTCTTTTAATTACCCAAAATCTTGTTATCACCGGTTTTGGCCCAAACAGTTATACAGTCAATGCCAACGGCCAAAAACATGCCTTTGAAATCGACAGTGTGTCAAACGATCAGACAGTTACAATCGATGGACTGACAGTCACGGGTGCAAACAGCGGTGGAAGTTTACCCGGCTTTGGAGGAGGTTTTTATGTTAACTTTGGCGATACCTTGAATTTGAACAATATGAAAGTTACCGGCAACATCGCCGTTTTTGGCGGCGGCATCTTTAACTCCGGCAATTTGAATGTTGCTAACAGCGATATCAGTAATAATTCCACAACCAACGGTGGTCCAGGTGGTGGAATTTTTACCCAGAATATGACAACGATTACCAATTCAACGATTTCAGCTAATACTGCAACCGGTGCTGGTGGCGGTGTTTATGCTGTTGTAGCTTTAGGCAGTCCGGCTTTTTCTTTAACTGTCAGAAACTCAGCTCTTAGCCAAAATTCTGCCACACTCGGCGGCGGAATGCTTTTGAGCAACAATCTTTCCGCATTAATTGACAGTTCCACTTTTGATCATAATCACGCAACAGCAGATGGCGGCGCATTATATGCTCAACTCGGAGCAAATATTTCCACTTTTGTGAATAATACGGTTGCCTATAACACAGCAGATATGAGCGCCGCCGGTATTTATCTTACCGATTCAGGTACAACGGCAAACATCGTCAATTCAACTATTGCGCATAACAATGCCGATGCCAATGCGGATGATGTTGGAGACATTGGCGGTTTATTTGTAACAGGCGGAGCAAATGCAGATCTTATGAACACTTTGCTTGCCGGCAATTTTGGCGCGACCATGCCGGACTGTAACACTTTCAATTCCAATGATTTCAACCTGGTCGAACACAGCCAGAACTGTACGATTACCGGCACAACCACGCGCAATATTCTTGATCAGGATCCAAATCTTGATGCAAATTTAACCAATAACGGTGGAACAACTTCAACCGAAATTTTGCTAGCTGGAAGCCCGGCAATCAATGCTGGAACTTCTGCCGGAGCACCTGCGGTTGATCAGCGTGGGACTACCCGCCCTCAAAGCGCAGGCGTTGATATCGGCGCAGTTGAAATGGTACTTGCTTCAAGTACAACTGTTCTGAGCTCTTCTCAAAACCCGGGTACGGCAAACCAGGCATTTACTTTAACAGCAACAGTTAGCGGTGCTTCAGGCGCGCCAACCGGAACAGTGAGCTTTTTCGAAGGCGCAACGCCGGTTGGAGCCGGTCCGGTAACGGTTGATGCAGGCGGTCTTGCCAGTGTCGATCCGACTGATTTAAGTCTTGGCACTCACACCTATACGGCAGTTTACAGTGGAGACAACGTTTATAACGGCAGTACTTCAGCAGCTTTTGACCAGCTCATGAATCCATCAGGAAAACCGGTCCTCCATGAAAAAACTCCGGTTCCAGCGCACACTTCAAATGGAACCGAACCTTATACATTTACTTCTGACCTGGCTGGAACAATTACCTACGGAGGAAGCTGCGTAAGCACCAACAGCGTAGCAGTAGCAGGGGACAATACAATTACTTTTGACGGACTCGCGGTCGGCACACATTCCGATTGTACCGTCACCGTAACCACAGCAGCAGGTATGGCAAGCGATCCACTCCTAGTTACAGCCTTTGATATTTCTCCAGGTGGAAGCGGTGGAGCAGGCGGTGGTGGGGGCGGCGGAGTCGCCGTAAATCCAGGTGCACCAGCAGGCGCTCCAGCAACCGGCGGTCCTGGATTCGTTAATGCACAGGGAAATCCGGTCAGTGGTGGTAGCACTCCAGTTGAAACTGCCAACCCGGGTGCACCAGCAGGCACTCCAGCAACCGGTGGCCCTGGTGACGTTGATGCCTATGGCAATCCGATCAATATCTTTTCTGACATTCAAAAACACTGGGCCGAGGACAACATCCGCAAACTCGCAGCAGACTGTAAAGTTACCGGTTATAAAGATGCTTCCGGCAAACTCCTCAATCTCTTCAAGCCTGACAACAATATTTCCCGTGCTGAACTTTTGACGATTCTTATCAAATGCAAATTTGGCGACAGTGTGGCAGCTGCGGATAAAGCTCCATTCAAAGATGTTCCAACTTCAAACTGGGCCGCTGTTTACATTCAAAAAGGTGTTGCCGAGGGTATTGTGAAAGGTTATGTCGATGGCACTTTCAAGCCTGATCAAACCGCAACTCGCGCTGAAGCTTTGAAGATGATTGTAAGAGTATGGATGACTGACAGCGATTTGAACGCAGCCAAAGTTTCGACTTCCTGTACCGATGTAAACCAGGAGATGTGGTACGCTCGGTACTTCAATCTTGCGCTTGATAAAGGAATCATCACCGGTTACCTTGATACTTACGGTAAACCCACAGGCAAATGCGGACCGGAAGGCATGGTGACCCGCGCCGAATCAGCCAAGATGATTGTAAAGACCAAAGGTTAAACTATAGTTTTCGCGCAGGTGCGTTATGCAGGCCACGCGTGCAAAACTATCTGGCAGCCAAGCCGAACAACCCCCACAAAACGCAAACTCAAAGCAGCCCTTTTCCACTTCGGAGAGGGGCTGCTTTTTTAGTGACATCCATGGCGGTGCCTTTTGGTTAAAATCCGAACTTTTTTTGACGAAAATCCGGACTGCGAATTCTGAAATCCAATCGCTCGGG
>OBEQ011174650.1_pt1 | contig 168982 bp, 172 predicted proteins | sample 1670901 | NCBI WGS metagenome assembly OBEQ01 (sample SAMEA104232315, study PRJEB22302) | groundwater metagenome | biome: forest; feature: aquifer; material: groundwater | place: USA | collected 2011-08-07 | depth 5.4 m
CGGTCAGAAGCTTCGTGCGGCTGGCCATTGGACGTGTCCCTCCTCCTATCTCATCGCAGAGTTGGGTCCGGGATACGTCCTCTCTCTTTCTCCTCTTGAAAGTACACAACCTAGCGTACGCTACCCGTCGCCGAGTGTGGTTGCCATGGGCGAGGGTGCATGCTATACTGACGATGTCGCGTGCAACGCGCGGCACTGAATTTGAAGTGAAAGTCCTCGCAAGATGGAGTGGGTGGCATGGTGCCCCACTCTTTTTTATGGGGAGGGTGAGCGGGTGAACTACAATGAGACGTCAAGAGGTCATTCAACAAGTGCACGAGTTGCTCCAACCGATCGCGACGCGGCTCGGGCTGGAAGTCGTCGATGTTCAGCTTGCCGGTGACGGGCGCCACACGGTCCTTCGCATGCTGATGGACCGGCCGGAGGGGGGGATTACCCTCGACGAGTGCGCCGAAGTGAACGAGGCGTTGAGCCGCCAGCTAGACTTGTACGATCTGTTCGTGCAGCGCTACACGCTCGAGGTGTCCTCACCGGGACTGGACCGGCCGCTGCGGACCGACCAAGATTACCGTCGGTTTGCAGGACGGCGGGCCGAGCTCACGACATTCGCCCCGGTCGATGGGCAACGGAAGTTTCGAGGGATCCTCTTGGGCGTGTTGGGCGACGCCGTCGCGGTGCAGATAGACGGGCGACAGGTGCAGGTGCCGAAAGCACAGATCGCGCAGGCGCGGCTCGTGGTCGAGCTGGAGGACTTGCGTCCCGATCTGCGCGCGTAAGGGCGAGTTTCGTGAGGTGTCACGATGAACTCAGAGCTCATGAAGGCGCTTGAAGCGCTCGAAGAAGAGAAGGGGATCGGCAAAGAGGTCATCATCGAGGCGATCGAGGCCGCGGTGCTGTCCGCCTATAAGAAGAAGTACGGCGCCTCCGCGCAGAGCGTCCGGATCGAGGTTGACCGTGAGACGGGCGAGATGCGGGCCTTCCAGATCCGGACAATCGTCGACAACGTCGTCGACGAGCACACGCAGATCGCGCTGGCCGAAGCGCAGATGTGGGATCCGACCGCTAAGGTGGACGACATGGTCGAAGTGGAGGTCAAGGTCATCCCCCATGAGTTTGGCCGGATCGCGGCGCAAACAGCGAAGCAGGTAGTCGTCCAGCGGTTGCGTGAGGGGGAGCGCGATCTCGTCTACAAGGAGTTCCGCGACCGCGAAGGCGACATTGTGACCGGGATGGTTCAGCGCATCGAGCGAAAGAACGTCTACCTCGACCTGGGCCGGATCGAGGCCGTGCTCCCACCCCCTGAACAGATTCCTCGCGAGAGCTATCGTCAGGGCGAGCGGATCAAGGCGTACGTCGTCGAGGTGCGGCAAGGGACACGCGGCCCGCAGATCGTTGTCTCCCGGACGCACCCCGGGCTCTTGAAGCGCTTGTTTGAGCTCGAGGTCCCCGAGATCTACGAGGGGATCGTGGAGATCAAGGCGATTGCCCGAGAAGCAGGCGGTCGCAGCAAAATCGCCGTCTCCTCACGAGACAAGAATGTGGATGCTGTCGGTGCCTGCGTGGGGCCCAAAGGGTCGCGGGTACAATCGATCGTCGATGAACTCAAGGGGGAGAAGATTGACATCGTCCCGTGGGCGATGGACCCCGCCCAGTTTGTCGCGGGCGCGTTGAGTCCGGCGAAAGTCATTCGCGTGCAGATCGACGACGAGACGAAGACGGCGCTCGTGATCGTCCCCGACAACCAGCTCTCGTTGGCGATCGGGCGGGAAGGGCAAAACGCGCGGCTCGCCGCCAAACTCACGGGGTGGCGGATCGACATCAAGAGCGAGATGCAGATCAAGGAAATTGAAGCAAAGAAACTCTTCGTCGATCTTCCTGAAGAGACTGCGCAGCCCGCAACAGAGGCGGCCGGTCTCGAGGGAGTGGTGCCGGAGCCGGTCGCGGTCGAGGCGGAAACCGGTGCCGCTGAAGTCGAAGCCGCATTGTCCCAGCCCGCGCCGGTGGAGACGGAGGCGAATCCCGATCCCCAGTCTACCCACGACGCGCTGACGGGTGAAGCACCCGCCGCTGTTTCCGCGCCTGTCGCCGACGCGAACGGGGAGACCCCACCGGAGGAGCGTGAATCGATGGCGGGCGTCGCTGAGGGTCCGACCGCTGAGGGAGTGGAGGGGAAGGTCCCAACACCCAAGAAACGTGCGGCACGGGCGAAGAAAGATGCCTAGAGTGAGGAAGATCCCGACACGCATGTGTGTAGCATGCCATCAGATGCGGTCCAAGCGCGACCTGGTGCGGTTGGTGCGCACTCCGACTGGTGATGTGAAGGTGGATCCAACAGGGAAACTCTCCGGCCGCGGGGCGTATGTGTGTCCGGATGCCCAGTGCGCCGAAGTGGGGCTCCGCGAACACCGGCTGCAACACGCGCTGGACGTCCCGATCTCAGGACCGCTGGCCGATGAGCTCCGACGAATCGTCAAGTTGGTGCACAAATAGGGGGCGGGGCGCAAATGCGAGTCCATGAACTGGCCAAGGAGCTTGGGCTCTCGAGCAAGGCCCTCATGGACCTCTTGGCTGCGATGAAAATCCCGGCGAAGAGTCATAGTAGCACGCTCGACGAGGCAGCGATCGATCGGGTACGGCGCCACGTCAAGACAAAAGGCAAGACCGCCCCCGTGGACGCGCCCACGGCACCTGTCCCTGGCCGAGACGCGAAGACCCCGACGGGGGAACGGATTCTTGGGATGCGCAAGATTACCCCGCCGCCTCCGCCGCCGGTCGTAGAAGCGGTGCCGATCCAGGCCGCCACGGCCGTTGAGGCCGTCGAACCGCCGGCGAAGCCGACCAGTCCGGATCTCGTTCCACCGAAACCCGCAGCGCCGAAAGTGCCAGCGACGGGTGCCGAACAAGCGCCCAAGTTCAAGCCAGGGGTCCCCAAGGAACCGTTGCCTCCAAGTCCTCCGAAGTTCGTCCCGAGGGGAGCCCGACCAGTGCCACCCCGGAGGGCGATGCCGACGCCCCCACCGCAGCGCGTCGTTCCCGCAGATCTAATCCGCAAGGAGGCTCCCGTCACCCCGGGGCTCCCGGCGGCTCCGTCCGCTGGAACGATGCCGATGCCATCGCCTATAGCTCCGCCGGCCGCGCCGATTACGCCACGCGAGCGCAAGACCAGGGAACGCATTCCTCCACCGCCGCCAGACTTGCCGGCGCCGCCACCGATCGTGCCTGCTGAGATCGAACTCTCGGGCGCGTTGGCGGTGGGAGACTTGGCGACCAAGCTCGGTCTCTCGGGTGGGGATCTGGTGAAGCGATTACTCGAACAAGGGGTCCTGGCTGGGATCAACCAGCAGATACCCGTCGAGATTGCGACGAAAGCCGCTGAATCGTTCGGGGCGACAGTCCAAAAACCCGGGCTCGTGGACCAGGCTGCCGCCGCCCCGACGCGCATGGAATTTGCCAAAGATGGCGCGGCCGTGCCTCGGCCACCTGTTGTAACCATCATGGGGCACGTCGATCACGGGAAGACGTCACTGTTAGATGCCATCCGGCAGACGAACGTCGCGGAGCAAGAGGTTGGTGGGATCACCCAACACATCGGCGCGTCCGTGGTTGAACTCAATGGGCGCCGGATCGTCTTCATTGACACCCCGGGACACGAGGCTTTCACTACCCTTCGGGCGCGGGGTGCGCAGGTCACCGACATCGTGGTCCTCGTGGTGGCGGCTGAGGACGGCGTGATGCCGCAGACGACGGAAGCATACAACCACGCGAAGGCTGCGGGGGTCCCGATCATCGTGGCGATCAACAAGGTAGATCTGCCGCAGGCGAATCCGGACAGGGTGAAGCAGCAACTCGCGGAGCTGGGGCTGACCCCTGAAGAGTGGGGTGGAGACACGGTTACCGTCGCGGTGTCGGCGCGCTCGAAGCAAGGGGTCAAGGAACTCCTCGAGATGATCCTCCTGGTTGCGGACCTCCATGAGCTGCATGCTAGCCCTGACCGACCCGGTCGCGGCACGATCCTCGAAGCGCGGCTGGACAAGGGCCGCGGTCCTGTGGCGACGATCCTCGTCCAGGAAGGGACAATCCGAATCGGTGATGCGATCGTTGCCGGAGAGACCTACGGTCGGGTCCGCGCTATGACGGATGCCCGGGGGCAGCGCGTTGCAGAAGCCCCTCCCTCGACCCCGGTCGAAGTGGTTGGTCTGGACGACGTCCCTCAGGCGGGGACCTTCCTTGAGGTCGTGCGTGACGACCGATTGGCCAAGGCGGTCGGGGAAGGGCGCTACGAACGGCGCCGCGCGGTCGACTTGGCGACGGTTCGCCCTGGTGCCGCGGAAGAGGTCGCAACGGCGTCCGGTGGGCTGAAGGAGTTACGCCTGATCATCAAGGCCGACGCGCACGGCTCGGTGGAAGCGGTCGCAGCCGCGGTTAGTCGACTTGGGAGTGCCGAGGTCGGGGTCTCGGTGCTGCAAGCAGCGGTCGGGAATGTCACCGAATCGGACGTGATGCTCGCGGCGGCGAGTCAGGCTGTGATCCTTGGATTCAATGTCCGGCCCGACCCACAGGTCCGCAAGCTCGCGGAGCAGGAGCACGTTGAGATTCTTAGCTATCGCCTAATCTACGAGGCCATCGACCACTTCCGCACGCGGTTACGAGGGTTGCTCGCGCCGATACGGCGTGAGGTCTCCCTCGGACAAGCCGAGGTCCGGCAGATCTTCAATATCTCGAAGGTCGGGACGGTGGCGGGGTGCTACGTCACGGCCGGGGCTATCCCTCGGAGCGCGACGCTACGGGTCATTCGAGATGGGGTCGTCATCCACGAAGGGAAGCTTGCTTCCCTTCGCCGGTTTAAAGAAGACGTTCGCGAAGTAGCCGAAGGGTTCGAATGCGGGATCGGCCTCGAACGGTTCAATGACGTCAAAGTCGGCGACCTCCTCGAAGCGTTCGAGGTGCGCGAAGAGCCGGCGTAGGTCGCGGGGGGCCCTCGGCATGATCCCTCGATGGTGATCGGCGTCCTGCGCGTGGCCCTTAGTCTCCCCGGGAGCCACAGCCTGAAGGAGAAGCGGCAGGTGCTCAAGAGCCTGCTCGATCGCCTCCACAATCAGTTCAACGTCGCTGCTGCGGAGGTCGCCTTCCAAGACAACTGGCAGCGGGCCGAACTCGCGGTTGCGTGTGTGAGCACGGCGGGTCGGCATGCGGATCAGGTCCTTGCGCGGGTGATCACGACCGTCCAGCGCGAACCCGAGCTGGTTGTCATCGACTACGAGACTGAAGTGCGCTGACCGCGCATCCGGATTGCCCGATGCCTGTCAGCCCCAGCCGCCACGCCCTGACCCCCGCGATGGTGAGTGGGAGTTGGGGAGGGTGAACACACCTAGATGACGCTCCGTGCAGAGAAGCTACGAGAGTTTCTCAAAGAGGAGGTCAGCCAGATCATTCAGCGGGAGCTGAAAGATCCGCGCATCGGGTTTGTCTCTATCACCGATGTGGAGGTCAGTATGGACTTGCGGCACGCGCGGGTGTTCGTCAGTGTCCTTGGGGATGACGCGGCGAAGGAGCGAACGATGGCGGGGTTGCACAGCGCCCAGCGCTTCATTCGTGGGGAGTTAGGGAAGCGGATGCAGACCCGCTACACGCCCCAGGTGAATTTCCGCTTGGATGAGTCGATCGAACGCGGCACGCGCGTGGTAAGCCTATTGCGGGAGGTCACGGAAGGAGACCGTGGTGGCGACCCTGCCCCAGCAGATCGCGACGACGCTGAAAAAAAGCCGTAGCGTCCTCATCGTCGCGCACATTGCGCCTGATGGCGACTGCCTGGGCTCCGCGCTTGCCCTTCAGGGGGCCCTCCAGCGCCTCAACATCCCCGCCGTAGTCGGCAGTCAGGACGGCGTCCCTGAGTCCTTTGCATTTCTGCCCGGCGCGGCCACGATCGTCACCACCCCTCCGTCTGCCGTCAGTGAGGTTGGGGTCGCCATGGAGTGCAGTACGCTTGAGCGGGCGGGGGTCTTCGGGGCTGCGTTGATGGCGTCGGGGACCGTGATCAACATCGATCATCACCTCAGCAATACCGAGTATGGCCATCTGAACTACTGGGACACGACCGCCGCGGCGGTCGGCGAACTCATCTATGAGGTGATCGCTGCGCTGCGGGTGCCGGTGGATGCCACCCTCGCGCAGGCGCTCATGACCGCGGTGGTGACCGACACGGGCTGCTTCCGCTTCCCCACCGTGACCGCGCGCACGTTGCAGCTTGCCACCACGTTGGTGGAAGCTGGGGCGACGATCACACCGATCATCGAGCGGATCTATGAAGCCCGGACCCTGGCAGGGGTGCGCCTGTTGGGTATGGCGTTGGCCGCGACGCAGGTCAGCCCTGATGGGCAAGTGGCTTGGACGGTGGTGACCCCTGAGATGCTGACGACCACCGGCGCGACGACACAAGATGTCACAGGGATCGTGGGGATGCTGAGGCAAGTGCGCGGGGTCCGGGTTGCGGTAGTATTTGAGGGTGTCGCAGAAGGGGTGCGCGTGAGCATTCGCGCACGCGATGGGGTCCGCGCCAACATCATTGCGGAGACGTTCGGCGGGGGTGGGCATCTCGGGGCTGCGGGGTTCACGACCGCGGGCCTGCTCCCCGAGGTCGTCGCCAAGACCCTCGCAGCGGTGCAGACGGAAGTCCAGCTCACCCAGCGTCCCCAGACCGCCCAGCCCGCCCCTGCCGTCTAAGTGCCTGACGCGAGGCAAACGCAGCCGTCATGGTAGCGATCCCACAACCTGGTAGTGAAGCGCTGTCTCCTCTCGAGGGCGTCCTCAACTTGCTCAAACCTGTGGGGATGACTTCGCACGATGTCGTCGATGTCGTGCGTCGGTTGGCTGGCACCCGCCGGGTCGGGCACACGGGGACCCTTGACCCGGGCGCCGCCGGGGTCCTGATTGTGTGTATTGGTCGGGCGACACGCATTGCAGAGTTCCTCGCGGATGCGGACAAGGAGTACTGGGTCGAGGCGACCTTCGGTCGGTCCACCGACTCCGGCGACGCTTACGGGGCGACCGTACGTGAGACTGCCGTCGGTTCGCTCTCGCGCGAGTCCCTGGAAGCGGTCCTGCCACAGTTCCGCGGGGAGATTGAACAGGTGCCCCCCATGGCGTCGGCCGTGCATCTCCACGGCGAGCGCCTCTACGATCTGGCTCGGCGCGGCGTGAGTGTCGAAGTGCCTCCGCGGCGGGTCACGATCTCCGCCCTCGAAGTGCTGGAAGTCCTTCCGGCTCCCCCGCGTGCGCGGCTGCGCGTCAGCTGCTCCAAGGGGACCTACATCCGACGGCTCTGTCACGATCTTGGGGAGGCGCTCGGGTGGGGATCGTATGCGTCCTTCATGGTCCGCACGCGGGTTGGGCGCTACGAACTCGCCGGGGCGTTGACGTTGGAAGAGATGAAAGTGCGGGCGCAGGATCGGCAGCTGGGGGCGGTCCTGGAGTCGGTGGATGCGGCGTTAGCGGAGCTGCCCGCAGTCGAACTCACCGGCGCCCAACACCAGGCGGTCATGCACGGACAAGCCCTTCCCCTCTTCAAAGTGGCCCACTGGCAGCAACTCCTCGGGGCTCGGGCAGTGCGCCTCCGCGACGCCAAAGGCCTCGTCGCGCTTGCGCGCGTGGAGGAGGGAGTCCTCAAACCGTTCAAGGTGTTGCGGAACGGCGCCTAGCCGGGGTGTCATGGACATCGTCTATGGGCTGGAGGCGTTTCCCCGGCGGCGCGAGCCGACGGTGCTCGCCTTGGGGACGTTTGATGGAGTGCATCGCGGCCATCAGCGGCTGGTCGGCACCGCGATCGCCCGGGCCCGGGAGGTTGGCGGTCGCGCGGTCGTGCTCACGTTCGATCCCCATCCAGTCCAGGTCATTGCCCCGCCGCCGGAACCGTTTCTACTGACCACGCTCGATGAACGTTTGGCGTTGTTCGAGGCGCTGGGGGTCGATGTCGCGCTCGTGATCCGGTTCGACGCGACTGTGCGGGAGACGTCCGCTGAAACCTGGGTCGACATGCTGGTGCAGCGCATCGGGCCGAGCGACGTGTTCTTCAGCGTTGACCACACCTTCGGCAAGGATCGCGGCGGAACGGTCGAACTCCTCCGACAGCGAGGACGTGTGGACGGGTTCGCCGCCCATACGGTTCCGCTCGTTCGCGTGGGAGGGACATTGGTAAGTAGCAGCATGATTCGCCGCCTACTCCGGTCCGGCGCGGTCTCCGATGCCGCGCGGTACCTGGGGCGATGGTATGCCGTGAGCGGGGTAGTCGTCACGGGTCACCACCGCGGGACCACACTGGGATTCCCGACTGCGAACCTCCAGGTGCCTGAGGCAAAGGTCCTGCCAGGGCGCGGGGCGTATGCTGCGTTTGTCGACCGCGAGGCAGGCCGCCACGGGTCGGCGGTGAGTGTCGGAACCCAGCCGACCTTTGGTCCTGGGCCGATGGTCGTCGAAGCCCACCTACTGGATTTTGCCGGTCCCCTCTACGGCGAGCGGTTGACGATCGAGTTCGTGGATCGGCTCCACGACGACATTGCGTTCTCGGGCGCTGAGGCGTTGGTCCGTCAGCTCCACGACGATGTGGAAGCCACGCGCCGCCGATTGGGCGCCGTCGCGGTGGAACGACCCTGGGAGATATGCTAATATAGAGCGGATTGTGGCGAGGAGGACCGTGCCTCCGGCGGCCCCCTGGCCCTTTGTAGTTCTCATGGAGGTGGCGTGTGATGTTATCCAAAGGGGCGAAGACGCAGATTGTCGAGCGGCACAAGCGCCATACCGCAGACACTGGGTCCCCCGAAGTACAGATTGCACTCTTGACGGAACGGATCACCCAACTGACGGTGCATCTTGAAGCGCACAAGAAGGACGTCCACTCCCGCCGAGGGCTGCTGATGATGGTGAGCCAGCGCCGGCACCTGCTGGCCTACCTCATGCACAGTGATGTCACCCGATACCGGCAACTGGTTGACAGTCTCGGGTTGCGGCGGTGAGCCGTCGAGGGACGCGCGAAGACGCAGATGCGACGGTTCAGCTCAAGACGGCAAGGCCGAAGGGAGCGGGTACTCCGCTCCCTTCCACTATGCGCGGCGAATCGATGAGGAGGCATGGGTTCGGATGAATCAACCGAAGGTACAGCAGATTGAACTAGAAATTGGGAGTCGGCGCCTGACGATGGAGACCGGGTGGTTCGCCCGGCAAGCCAACGGGGCCGTGGTGGCCCGCTACGGGGACACCATGGTGTTGGTCACCGCGACCGCATCCGAGACGCCTCGTGAGGGCGTGGACTTCTTCCCGCTGACCTGTGACTTTGAAGAGAAGATGTATGCGGCGGGGAAGATCCCGGGGGGGTTCTTCAAGCGAGAAGGGCGACCTGGGGAGCGGGCGATCCTGTCGGCCCGCCTGATGGATCGGCCCATTCGTCCCCTGTTTCCCGATGGGTTCCGCAACGATGTGCAGGTCATTGCGACGGTGCTCTCGACCGATCAAGAGAATGACCCCTCGGTCCTCGCGATCAACGGGGCCTCCGCCGCGTTGGTGATCTCCAACATCCCCTTTGCCGGCCCCATTGGGGCGGTCCGGATCGGCCTCATCGAGGGGGCCTTGGTCGTCAATCCGACGCTGCGGCAGGTGGAAGAGCAGAGCGACCTCGACCTCGTGGTCGCCGGCACCGACGACGCGGTCATCATGGTCGAAGCGGGCGCGAACGAAGTCCCTGAAGAGCGGCTGCTTGACGCGCTAGAGTTGGCGCACCAGGAAATCCGGCGCTTGATTGCGGCGCAACGCGATCTCCTCGCGCGTGCCGGACGGCCGAAGCTCGTCGTTGCGCCACCTTCGCTCGATCCCGCGCTGGCCACTGCTGTCCGCCAGCAGGCTCTCCCGCTGATCAAAGAAGCGCTGGCCCATCCGGAGAAGCTGATGCGCGAGGATGCGCTGCGGGCGGTCACCCAGAAAGTGGCACCGAGCCTCGTGGACCAATTCACCGATCGTGAGGGAGAAATTGGGCAGGTGATCGAGACGGTGATTAAGGACGAGGTCCGCCGGATGATCCTCGACGAGGGTCGGCGAGCCGATGGACGTGGCGCCCGCGACATTCGTCCGCTGTTTGCGACGGCGGGGGTCCTCCCTCGGACACATGGCTCCGGGCTCTTCCAACGGGGACAGACGCAAGTCCTCACCGTCGCGACGCTCGGCACCGGCCAAGACGCGCAGACGATCGACGACCTCGGGATCGTGGAGAAGAAGCGGTACATCCACCATTACTCCTTCCCCCCGTTCAGCGTTGGCGAAGCGCGGCCTCTGCGCGGTCCCGGTCGGCGGGACATTGGGCACGGCTTGCTCGCGGAGCGGGCCCTCGCCCGCATGATTCCTCCCGAGACCGCGTTCCCATACACGATCCGGTTGGTCTCTGAGGTGCTCGAGTCGAATGGCTCGACGTCCATGGGGGCGGTCTGTGGTTCCACGCTAGCGCTCATGGATGCTGGGGTGCCGATCAAGGCGCCGGTCGGCGGGATCGCGATGGGGCTGGTGACCGGATCTGGAGGACGCGCGACAATCCTCACCGACATTCAGGGGATTGAGGATGCGATGGGAGACATGGACTTCAAGGTCGCAGGGACGCGGCTGGGAGTCACGGCGTTGCAGATGGACGTCAAGAGTCACGGGCTCTCGCGAGAGCTGCTGCGGCAAACTTTGGCGCAGGCTCGCGATGCGCGGATGACCATCCTCGATGCGATCGCGGCGGTGATGCCCGAGCCGCGCGCGACGTTGTCGCGCTATGCGCCGCGCATCATCACCATTGAGATCAACCCCGAGAAGATTCGCGAAGTCATCGGTCCCGGGGGAAAGGTGATCAACAAGATCACTGCCGAGACCGGGGTGAAGATCGACATCGAACAGGACGGGCGGGTGCTCGTGGCCTCCGCTGATGAAGACGCGGCGAAACGTGCCGTGCAGATGATTGAAGCGATCGTCCGCGAGGCGAAAGTGGGCGAGCTCTACCTGGGTCGGGTCACGCGTCTGATGAACTTCGGGGCATTTGTTGAGGTGCTCCCCGGCAAGGAAGGTCTGGTGCACATTTCCGAACTCTCCGACGACCGGGTGAATAAGGTCGAAGATGTTGTGAAAATCGGCGATGAGCTGCTAGTGCGGGTGAAGGAGATCGACAGCCAGGGTCGCATCAACCTCACCCGCCGGGGCGTCACACCCGGTTCCGAAAGTGCGGCCGCGCCCCCTGCGGGAGTACAGACCGCCCCTCGACCCCATTCCGACGACCACCGGCACCAACGACGGCGGCGTCCGCACGACGACAAGCCGAAGCAATAGATCAACGGTTCCGGCCGGATTTTCCCGGAAGGCGTCTACCGCGCTCGACCTGTCTGACTCGTCCGCCGGTCGGTGCGGTCTGTCTGCTGTTCCCCTCACCCACGAGGCGCGCTACAATATGCCCCATTGGCGCGCAGGACGCGGACTTCGTGCATTCAGCGCCGAGCCGCGAACGATTTGGGGGAAAGGCAGACCTCCCGTCTGAGCGGGGGGGGGAGATCGCGCAGCTGGGCTCCCCGCAGGGTTTCGATCGGGTTCGTCATAATGCACCTACGATAACCGGCCCAGGACATAGGGTCATCCGGAGACTGGAATGAGTGAAGAGATCACCCTGAGTCGCCTTCCGAACGGGATCCGCGTCCTGACCGAGCGGATGCCGGCGGTCCGCACCGCCGCCATGGGGATTTGGGTGCAAGTGGGGTCGCGCTACGAACCCGTCGCCCTCCATGGCGTGTCCCACTTCATGGAACACCTGTTCTTCAAAGGGACCCATCGGCGCAGCGCCCTAGAGATCGCCCAAGCCGTTGACGATATCGGCGGCCAGATGAACGCGTTTACGGATCGCGAGCACACGGTCTTCTACGTCAAGGTCCTCGCAAAGCACTTGCCCGAAGCCGTCGAGATCTATGCCGATATGCTTCTGAACTCGGCGCTGGCCCCTGAGTCGATTGACCGAGAACGGCAGGTGATCAACGAAGAAATCAAGATGTACGAGGATTCGCCCGACGAGCTGGTCCAGGATCTCTTTGCGCAAACGATTTGGAATGGACACCCGCTCGGTCGTCCGGTGATCGGAACGGTCGCCACGGTCAACCACCTCCGCCGAGAGGATTTCCTCCAGTACATCGCGCACCGCTATCGCCCGGACAACGTCGTCATCGCCATTGCGGGCGATGTTGAGCACGAGTACGTCCTACGCCTCATCGCCGACCGCTTCGGTGGGTGGAACGGACAGGCGACGTCCGTGCCGACCGCACCCCCCACATTCCAGGCCGGGGTCTCCACCCGCTTCAAGGAGACCGAACAAGTCCACCTCTGTATTGGCACACGCGGGTTGCCGCAAGCGGACGAATCCCGGTATGTCCTCTCCGTGTTGGATCACATCCTGGGGGGCGGGATGAGCTCGCGGTTGTTCCAGGAGATCCGGGAGCGGCGCGGGTTGGTCTACACGATCACCTCCTACGCGGCGGCCTACCATGATAGCGGGCTGTTCGTCGTCTACGCCGGGATGAGCCCGGACGTGGGCCCCGAGGTCATCACCCTGACGCTGGCTGAGCTGGAAAAAATCAAGTCGACCCGGGTAGAGGCCGTGGAGCTGCAGCGTGCGAAGGAATCCATCAAAGGGAGCCTCATGCTCTCCTTGGAGAGCACCGATAGCCGAATGTTCAAACTCGGTCGGTCAGAACTCTACCATGGCCGACAGATCACGCTCGACGAACTCATCGCGCGGATCGATGCGGTGGCGGCAGCCGACGTGCAGGCGATGGCGAATGCACTCTTCGAACCGCGGCAACTGACGTTGGCCGGGATTGGACCGTTTCGGTCGGATGGCGTGCTCGCGGCATCGATGCGGACTGCATTCGACCAGTCAACCGGGACCCGCGCCTAACGGGGAGGTGGCCCACCATCGCGACTCAGATCCGCGTCGCCGTCGCCGGGGCCGGGGGACGGATGGGGCGGGCGTCAATACGGAGCATTGTGAGCCAGCCCGATATGGCCCTCGTCGGCGCGCTGGGCCGGACTAGCGGCGTCGGCGAGGATGTCGGCACGATCGCGGGCATTGGTCCGCGCGACGTGCGGCTGACCACCCGCGTCGACGACATCGTCCGTCTCCACCCGGACGTCCTGGTCGACTTCACCCCTGGTGCGGCGGCAATTGCCACCGCTCGTCTCGTAGTGGCTGCAGGTATCTCACCCGTGATCGGCGGCACTGGGATGTCGGCTGGGGACATTGAGGAATTGCGCACACTCTGCGCAGCCCGCAGCGTGGGCGCCATCCTCGCCCCCAACTTTGCGCTTGGCGCTGTCCTCATGATCGAGTTCGCGCGTCAGGCGGCACGGTATTTTCCGCACGTCGAAATCATCGAGCGCCACCATGACAAGAAACGCGATGCCCCCTCGGGAACCGCAGTGAAGACGGCTCAGGTAATCGCGGCGGTCCGCGGGGCAGCGCCTGTTCCGCCCGTCAAGGAAGAGGAGAGCATTGCGGGGGCACGCGGCGGCCGCGCGGACGGCATCGCCGTCCACAGTCTCCGCCTGCCCGGGTCCGTCGCGCATCAGGAAGTGCTCTTTGGTGGACCCGGGCAGACGCTGACGCTCAAGCATGATTCAGTCTCCGAAGAGTCCTTCATGCCTGGTCTGCTCCTCGCAGTCCGGCGGGTACGGACATTGCCCGGGCTCGTGTACGGGCTCGAGAAGCTTCTGGACCTATGAGCGACTGTCGGACCGGCAACTCGGGGCGACCGGGGCGATTGGCGGGGGATCGGCGCATTCTTGAAGCCCGCCGGTGTCCCTCGCTAGGGTGGGGCAGACTGTGTCCGTCGGTCGGCACTGGCCCCTGTGACCAGGGTGATCCATACCAATGAACTTCGATCAATTCATCTTTCTAATCATCGCTGCGGTCCTCGTGCTTGTTATTGTCGGGGTCAGCGTTTTCGAAGCAGTGCCGGTCAGTCTCATCTACTTGTCAGATCTCCGGCGTCGCAAACCGTTCCGCCAACTGGCAGCTCAATTAGGCTACACGTTCGAGCCGAAGTGGAAGTTCATTTCGAGTTCCAAAGTGGTGAACTGGATCGCAAAGGTGGTACCTTTAGGATCTCGCTCGACACCGGAGGCACCCGATGGGTTGGTCCAGGTACCCCTCTTCGAGACCACGCGACCGAGAACGAGAACCGAGATTACGATCACCAACGTGATAAGAGGCGCAGAGTCAGGTGGCGAACTCTTGCTCTTTGATTATCACGCGACATTTATGGGTGAGTTCTTCCTTTGGCTTGGTGTCATAGGGGTACTCGTTGGAAAGGTGCTACGGCGAGGCGGGCTTGAGAGACGGGAGCACACGGTGGCCGCGTTTCGTCTTCCCGAGGGGGGGCTGCCCGCGTTTGAACTCAGTCCGCGGCCGTGGGCGGACACCTGTAGACGCCTGCCAGGACTTCGCGAAGTCAAGTTCGACCATCAGGAATTCGCGGTGCGCTGCGTGCTTTGTGGCCGTGAGGAACTTGCGATCCGGGGCGTGTTCACTCCGGCGCTCCGCCAACGCCTTCTGAGCGGGTCAGCATGTTCTGTCGAAGGGGCTGGACCCTGGTTGGTCGTCTACCGTCCTCGCGGCATCGTGGACCGCGCCGAATTGCGACCGTTTCTCGATGAGGCGCGGGACATTGCTCGGTTCTTTAGAGGCGCCCACGATGGCCACAGCGGCATGAGGGCACCATGAGCGGATATCAGGTTGGCGTTGTCGGGGCAACCGGCGCGGTAGGCCGTGAGGTCGTCCGTATCCTTGAAGAACGCCGATTTCCCATTGCGCGCCTCCGGCTCATTGCGTCCGCCCGATCCGTGGGCAAGCGGATGGGTGCGCATCGAGTCGAACTCCTCGCACCTGAGGTTTTTGATGGGTTGGATCTCGCGATCTTCGACACCCCCGATGAGCTTGCGGCGGAGTGGGTGCCCACGGTGGCGGGGCAGGGGATCCTTGTGATCGACAATTCCGCGGCCTTTCGCATGGCGCCCGATGTCCCACTGGTTATCCCCGAGATCAACGCGCATGCCTTGCGCCATGTCCCACGGCGGATCATTGCGAATCCAAACTGTACGGCCGCGACGGTCGCCGTCCCGCTGGCGCCGCTCCATCGTGAAGCGCGGCTGCGACGCGTCATCGTGTGTTCGTACCAGTCCGCCTCGGGGGCGGGGCAACGTGGGCTTGGACAGTTGTGGGCGGAGACGAAGGCGGTCGCCGCGTCCGGTGAACCGGTGGACACGCCGCACGGTGACGCATTCGGCCACCCGATCGTCTTCAACGTGATCCCGGCCATCGGCTCGGTCAAAGGGGACCACTTCAATGAGGAGATCAAAGTTGCGGCGGAATTGCGCAAGCTCTTCGAGGTGCCTGATCTTCCCGTGGGGATCACCTGTGTCCGCGTGCCAACGCTGATGGCCCACGGCGTCGCCGTGCACGCGGAGTTTGTCCATCCGCTGACACCCGCTCGGGCTCGCGAATTGTTGGCGGCGGCTCCGGGCGTGAGCGTGGTCGATGACCCGCGAGGGGGACGCTTCCCGACTCCGCTTGGAGCGATGGGCCGCGATCCCTGCTACGTGGGCCGAATTCGGACGGATGGGGCGGGCAGTCTCGCGTTCTTTGCAGTGGCCGATAACCTCCGCAAGGGCGCCGCACTCAACGCGGTCCAGATTGCCGAACACCTTGTGACTATGGCACTCGTCTGAAGACCCGCCGTCAGATCCATGAGCGGTACCCAGGACTTGTGGCAGCCGGAGGGGGATAGTTCATCAGATGGATAAACGACGCATCCTCGTGCTGATCGTTGTCGCCACACTCGCCCTCATATATGTCGGGGCCCCAGTCCTCTCGGATGAGGACTATGATGTATTCTTTTGGGGCGTCCTTGTGTCGGCGGTGATTGCAGGGGCCAGTTTCTTGTACTTTTCTGGCCGGCGTCGGCGCGACGCATTGCGTCAGCTGGCGGTGTCATCAGGGTATACGTTTGAGCCGAAGTGGCAACCCCTCTCGACCTCCAGACTCGCGAGCTGGCTCTCAGGGGCGTTTCGCCGAGGCGCTCGCTCAATCCCCGAGGTCCCTGACGGGCTCGACCGCGTGCCCATCCTAGATCTCACGCGACCTGGAACGAAGAGTGCGCTCGTGATCACCAACGTCATCCGTGGATCTGCCTCAGGCACGGAGACCCTGCTCTTCGATTACCACGCGACGCTCATTGCTGAGTCCGCCCATTGGCTTGGGATCATCGGGATGCTGGTCGGGATGGTGGTTCCGGAACGCGGGATTGAGACCCGCAAGCACACGGTGGCTGCGTTTCGTTTGCCGCAAGGCGCGCTCCCAGCATTTGAACTACACCCACGGCACTGGGCGACCATGTGGGCGCGTCGGACAGATTTTCATGAGGTGCACTTCGACAATCCCAAGTTCACGAAGCGCTACGTGGTGTGTGGGGGTGACGAACCTGCGGTCCGGAGCGTGTTCACCCCCGAGGTCCTTGAACATCTGCTCCAGAATCGATCCCCCTGTTCAGCCGAAGGAGCCGCACACTGGGTCGTTGTGTACCGTCCTCATGGATACGTGGACGTGCATGAAGTGCGATGGTTTCTTGAGGAGGCGCACCACGTCGCAGGGATCTTCGGAGCGACAATGACGGCCCTGGAATTCTGAGAGGAAGCAGACCCTGAGATGCGGATCATTGTCCAGAAATATGGTGGAGCGCTGCTCGCAACGCCCGAGGGGCGTGTGCAGGCGGCCGATCAGATTACGGCCACCAAGCATCAGGGGTTTCACATTGTGGCGGTGGCGTCTGCGCTCGGCCGTGAAGGCGATCCCTATGCGACCGATACGTTGATGACGATGCTCAAAGGTGTTGGGAGCGATGTGGCGCCGAGGACCATGGACTTGCTCCTCTCGACGGGCGAGATTATCTCGACCGCCTTGCTCGCGCACACCCTGGAGCGGGCGGGCTGCCCCGCGGTAGCGCTCACAGGGGCGCAGGCGGGCATCCTCACGAGCGATGAGTTCAATGACGCGCGTATCCTCAGCATTGACCCCGCGCCGAGCCAGCGACAGTTGGAGCGTGGCCGCGTCGTCGTCGTGGCGGGGTTTCAAGGGATCACGAGTGACGGGGAAATCACGACGTTGGGGCGGGGGGGTAGTGACACGACGGCGGTGGCTCTCGGCGCGGCGTTGGGAGCGGAAGTGGTCGAAATATACAAAGACGTCGAGGGAATCATGACCGCCGATCCGAAAGTGGTCCCTGGCGCGCGGCCGATTCGGGTGATCACTTACGATGAGGCGTCGCAGCTGGCGGCCCTCGGGGCCAGAGTTCTTCATCCGCGCGCGGCGGATATCGGCCGGGAGCACAATGTCCGGCTTGTCGTCAAGCAGCTCGGAAGTCCGAATGGAGGGACAGTTATTGTGAAGGGGACCGAACTCGGTGTTCCAATCAGCGATGGGCGTCCAGTCATCGCCCTCGCACACTTGCCGGACATCGCCCAGTTGAAGATTCGTCGGGCGGCTTTCGACGATCAGGCCCGCCCGTTGCTGGCGCTCGAGACGCTCGCCGCGCGCGGGATCAGCATCGATCTGATTAGCCTCTTGCCCGAGATGCTCGCCTTTACGGTCCAGATGGACGTTGCCGATAAGGCCGCGGCCATCTTGTCCGAGCTGCGCTTCTCGATCGAGACGACCGCGCCGTGTGCAAAAGTGTCGATCATTGGGGCTGGAATGCGCGGACGCCCGGGGGTGATGGCGCGCGTGGTCCACGCGCTCCACGGAGCGGGTGTCGAGATTCTTCAGACCGCGGATTCGCACACGACGATTTCTTGTCTCGTGCCTCGCAAAGATATGGAACGGGCGCTTAAGGCGCTGTATGATGAGTTTGAGCTGGGGAAGGACGTGGCGTCAGAACGCGAGAGTGAAGGGTAACGGCCCGGGCCTGGACGCAGGCGGGAGGGAGCATCATGGCAGGGTTTGGCAGAGTGCTCACGGCAATGGTCACACCATTCGACGAGGCCGGCGCGGTCGATTACGCGCGGGCGGAAGCCCTCGCCAAGCGGCTCGCCGACGGCGGGTCAGACGGCATTGTGGTGGCTGGGACGACGGGGGAATCGCCGACGCTTTCCGACGACGAGAAAGTCCGCCTCGTCCGCACAGTCAAGGGCGCCGTCGCCGGTCGGGCGGGAGTCGTGGCTGGTACGGGTACGTATGACACCAAGCACTCGATCCACCTCACCGGGGAAGCGAAGCGCGCCGGGGCTGACGGCATCTTGCTGGTGAACCCCTACTACAACCGCCCGTCACAGGATGGCCTCTACGCCCACTTTCGCGCCATCGCGGAATCGACGCCGCTGCCCTGCATCCTCTACAATATCCCCGGACGCACGGGTGTGAACGCGGCCCCGGAAACGATCGCGCGGCTGGCCGAGATTCCCAACATCGTGGCTGTCAAGGAAGCGAGCGGCAACCTGGATCAAGCGTCGGAAATTCGTCGCCGCACGCCCGAGAGTTTCCAGATCTACAGCGGGGACGATAGCCTGACCCTCCCCATCCTTGCCGTAGGCGGAACGGGGATCATCAGTGTCGCCTCGCACCTCGTTGGTCGCGAAATCCAGGAGATGGTTAAGGCGTTCGAGCAGGGAGATGTGCGGAAGGCGCTGCGAATTCACCTGAAGCTCTTCCCTCTGTTCAAAGTGCTCTTCATCACCAGTAACCCGGTTCCACTGAAAGCCGCCCTGGCCTTCAGCGGCTTCCCCGTCGGCAAGCCGCGGCTTCCGCTGGTGGAGGCGACCCCCAAGGAGAAGGAGCAGATCGCGGCCGTCTTGAAGGAGCTCGCCCTCGTCGCGGTGTGAAGACGGAGCGACTGCTCCGCAGGAAATCGGAGAGCGTGATCATTGAGCCGGCGCGAGGGAGAGGTCCCCGCTCCGGCTCAACGTCAGCCAGGACGGTTCGGTTAACGGCTCTCCGCGACGAGATCCGGCGATGTCGGCGCTGTCCGTTGTGGAGGACGCGCACCTGCGCCGTCCCGGGTGTGGGGCCAGCAACGGCCCGGATCATGTTTGTAGGCGAAGCTCCGGGTCGGCAGGAAGACCGACAGGGCGAGCCGTTTGTGGGGGCCGCGGGTCGTGTGCTCGACGACCTGCTCGCCTCCATCGGCCTGGTTCGCGGTGAGGTGTTTGTGACCAATGTCGTCAAATCTCGGCCTGTGGTCGGGGCACCCCCTGGGCGCAATCGCGCGCCTACTGCCGAAGAGATTGACGCGTGTGCCCCGTGGCTTGACGCTCAGCGCGAAGTGCTCAAACCTACGGTGATCGTTACCCTGGGAAGGATCGCCCTCGAGCGTTTTCTGCCGGGGAAACGAATCTCCGAGGTGCACGGTCGATTGTACCATCAGGGCGCGCTGACGCTGCTTCCGCTCTACCATCCAGCGGTGGCGTTGTACCGGCGGGACTGGGTCGCGATACTCCGCCAGGACTTCCGCCAACTCACACGGTTCCTGCCGTCCAGGAAGGAAGGACCTGCGCGAACGCAGAAACGCTCCAGGCACAGGTAACATCGACGCATTCATCGGACCTTTCGTCGCGGAGCACGACTATGCATTGGACGCACTCGACTGTCAGGCGTACACCCCGTCGGCCGCCATTTTGGACTCACCGAGTTCCACCCGTGTTTCCCGACCTAGCCGTGACGGTGCAGCCGTGACCGTGTATACGTCCGGGGTTCCCGTGCGAATTGGTCCGTCTGAACTGGAAGGAAGGTAGACTCCATGGGACGGCGATCGGGGACGCGACGGCAGGCGGTTGGGATCATCCTCCTGGTCTTTGCAGGGCTGCTCGCGCTCTCGTTCCTCCCGAAAGCCACCGGGATTCCCCTCGTGCTAGGGCGAGTGCAGCGGGGGTTGCTCGGGGATGCAGCGGTGCTCCTCCCGCTCTACGCGTTCTTCGCCGGCGGTATCTTGGCACTCGCTGGAACTCGCGCCCGCTTTAGCCGACGGATCTTTGCGCTGTGTCTCGCGAGCCTGACCGGGTTGGCAGTCTATCACACGGTACGGGTGCCTGCCGACGGCGAGGTGTTCCCCCGCGGCGCAGAGCTTGGAGCTGGCGTCGTCGGGGGCGCGATCGTGTGGGTGCTGCGACGGCTCTTTGGTGAGGTCGGGCTGTGGTTCGTCCTCGTACTCGCCGGAATCAGTAGCGGCGTCCTCTGGAGCGGCCGATCGTTTGTCTCCCTGGTGGAATTCGTTTGGATCAGCGTGGTCGGGTTGGCGCGGGCCGGGGGTGCCGGCGCCGCGGTGCTGGGCCGCTGGCTCGTCGACGGGGCGCGCGTGATCACGCAGCACGGCGTCGCGCGCCTACTTCACGTCCTTGCCGCGACGGGGCAGATGATCCGGGGCGCGCTCATGTCGTCGCGGCCCGGATGGAGACTCGAACCCGTCTCGGAAGCGGTTGAGCCTGCTCCCCGCCTGCCGCTTCACGACCCACTCCGGAGGGTTGTGGAAGTCCCGCTCTCTGCGGAGGCATCAACTTTCACGTCGGTTGTGGCTCCGCCGCTAGAACCGAGTCCGCGGCGAGGTGCGGAAATGACGTCCTCGCCTATGGGGCCACCGTTCCAGCAAGAGTCCCTGCTGCTCGAAGTCCCCTCCGGCGGCTACCAACTCCCTCCGTTGTCGCTCCTCGCCGACTTGCCGGCTACGCGGACGAAGGGACGGGCGGATCCCACCGATGTGGCCAAAGCGTTGGAGGAAACGCTCAAGAGCTTTGGGGTCGAGGCGAAGGTGGTGCGGTGGGAGCAGGGACCGGTTGTCACGCGGTTTGAAGTGCAGCCCGCCCCGGGGGTCCGCGTCCAGAAGATCAGCAGCCTCACCAATGATATCGCTCTCGGGCTTGCCGCCTCCAGCGTCCGGATCGAAGCTCCGATTCCTGGAAAGTCCGCAGTTGGGATCGAGCTGCCCAATCAGAAGACCAGTTTGGTGCACATCAAAGACATTTTGATCTCCGAGGAGAACCAGCGAATGACGGGTCAGCTCACCGTCGCGCTGGGGCAAGACATTGCCGGCCACCCGATCCTCGCGGACCTCGCCGAGATGCCGCACCTGCTCATCGCTGGCGCCACGGGTTCGGGCAAGTCGGTGATGCTGAACGCGATCATCGCGAGCCTCTTGTTCAGGTGCACGCCACGCGACGTTCGGTTGGTGATGATTGATCCGAAGCGGGTTGAGTTTGCGAATTACAACGCCATTCCACACCTGTTGGCGCCGGTTGTCACGAACCCGCGCGCGGCGGCGGGCGCGCTCAAGGAAATGCTGCGGGAGATGGAGGAACGCTTTGGGCTGTTTGCCAGCACCGGGACTCGCAACATCCAAGGGTACAATCTCCTGCCCGACGTGGAGCCGCTCCCGTATATCGTGATCGTCGTTGATGAACTCGCCGATCTCATGATGGTCGCCCCGGCGGATTTTGAAGATGTCATCTGTCGACTCGCGCAGATGACTCGCGCGACTGGAATCCACCTCGTCGTGGCGACGCAGCGGCCCTCAGTGGATGTGGTGACCGGTCTCATCAAGGCGAACATCCCTTCGCGCTTGGCGTTCGCGGTCACCAGCCAGGTGGACAGCCGGACCATCCTCGACATGCCTGGGGCCGAAAAGCTGCTGGGGAAAGGCGACATGCTGTTTCTGCCGATCGGGGCGGCCCGGCCGATTCGGGCGCAGGGGTCATTTGTGGCCGACAGTGAGATTCATGCCCTCGTGGAGTGGTGGAAAGCGCAAGGCAAGCCGGTGTTTGACCAGGATCTCGTCCACGCCGAAAAGGAGCAGGTTGAGGGAGAGGGGGCGGAAGATGCGCTCCTCGCCGATGCGGCCCAGGTGATCGTCCGGGCTGGATACGGCTCGGTCTCGCTCCTCCAGCGGAAAATGAAAATCGGCTATGTGCGCGCCGCCCGGATTGTGGATCAGCTGGAAACGCGAGGGATCGTGGGTCCGCCTCAGGGTAGTAACCCTCGGGAAGTTCTTGTGGGGTTCGAGGGGTTGGAGAGCTTGGTCAAGCACTAGGGTCGTCCTAACACCTCCACGTACGCCGTGAGCCTTATCTTGGGTGCCACAACTGCCATCAGCGACCGCGGGCCATGAGACTTCGCGCGGTGTTCCTCGACTTGGATGGGACGATGGTCGAGCAAGCGACCACGACGCGGTTTCTCCTCCACGTGTGCGCCAAGCTAGGGGTCTCCGCCACCGCCGCGCAGGTTGCGCAAGTCCAGAGAAGGGTCGGGAGTTCGTGGATCGAGGATACGGCCGACGTCCGCCTGCAGACCCGTGACGGATTCGTGGAGCTGAACGCGGCGTTCCTCGCCGCGCTCGGGGTTGAGACCGATGTGGATCGGCTCGCGCGCCGCATGTTGGACATTTGGGATCGATACCCGGACGAACTGGACGAGCGCATCTACCCGGACGTCAAGAGGGGACTAGAGGCACTTCGCGGGAAGGGGTTGGCCCTGGGGGTCGTCTCGCACCGTCACCGTGAGCTGAGTCTCGCGAGTCTCAGACGCCACCAGCTGTCCGACGACTTCGCCGGTGTGGTCAGCCCCCAAATCGCCGGCACGCCACGCGGGAAGCTCGATCCGCACCTGTGGGAGTATGCGCTGGCGATGCTCGGCGTGGATCGGGATGAAGTCGTGCACGTCGACAACGAATACGAGGTCGGGGTGCGTGGGGCCCAGCAGGCCGGGATCCGGGCGGTGCTGATCGATCGCACCGGAACGGCTTCCCCGATACGCGGGTGCGAAGTCGTGAGCGATTTTGACGATCTCGTGCAGCTGATCGGGTCTTGACGCGCTTCGTTGCGGTGCCGCCCGTGAGAGCGGTGAGGCTGGCAAGGAGTTCGCTCCGTCTGACCCGAAGTCTCTCCGTCAGAGTGGGGATAGGGAGGTGGGACGATTGAGGCAGACGCAGATCCGGGCAGTCGCAGCGGTCATAGTGGTACTCGCGCTTGTCCTGTGGACGATTCCCAGCACCGGCGTGCAGGCCCAGCCCAAGAAGTTCAGAGTCGGTCTCGTCTATGACGTCGGCGGCAAGGGGGACCTGTCCTTCAATGACATGGCCTATGCCGGGTTGAAGCAGGCCCAGAAAGAGTTCGGCGCCAAGGTCGAGGTTCGAGATCTAGAACCGACCGCCGGAGGCGAGAATCGTGAGGAACTCTTGCGTCTGGTGGCCGGGGAGAAATTCGACCTGATCTTCGGCGTTGGGTTCCTCTTCACCGACAGCGTGACCCGGGTGGCGAAGGAGTTTCGGGGCGTGAAGTTCGCGATCATCGATGGGTTCATCCCCGATCAACCAAACGTTGTGAGCCTGACCTTCAAGGAACACGAAGGGTCCTTCCTCGTCGGCGCGGCGGCCGCGCTGAAGTCCAAGTCCGGGACCGTGGGATTTGTAGGCGGGATGAAGATCCCGCTCATCGAGAAGTTCGAAGTCGGGTTCACAGCCGGGGCGAAGTATGTTAAGCCATCGATCAAAGTCGTAAGCGACTACGCGGGCACGACGGGGGAAGCCTTCCGCGATCCAGTCAAAGGCAAGGAGCTGGCCCTAGCCCAGTATGATCGCGGCGCGGACATCATCTACCATGCCTCCGGCGGGACGGGCATCGGTGTCTTCGAGGCCGCCGTGGTGAAGAAGCGGCTCGCGATTGGCGTCGACGCGGACCAGTCCCTGACCGTCAAACCCGATCAGGCGCCCCAGATCCTCACCAGCATGTTGAAGCGGGTGGATGTTGCGGTCTTCGAGACCATCAAGACAGCGCTCAACGGGAAGTACAAAGCGGGCGTCCAGGAGTTCGGGTTGAAGGAGAATGGCGTCGGCTACGCGGTTAACAAGTTCAATAAGGCGCAGATCGCGAGCGTGCAACCCCGACTCGAGGCCCTGCGAAAAGACATCATTGCGGGCAAGATCAAGGTCCCGTCGACGAAAGCCGAACTTGACGCGTTCTTGAAGAAGTTGCCCAAGTAGAGGCGTGCTCGAGAAGCGGGGTGAGGGAGCGACTCCCTCGCCCCGCTTTGTGTTTTCTGCTCCACGGGGTCTCGATATCGGGATGGGCCGCCGAGGGACAGGACCCGCGAGCCCGAAGTGGACCGGCGATGGACTCTGCATCGTTCGTTGAACTACAGGGGATCACCAAGCGGTTCCCCGGCGTTATCGCCAATGACCAGATCGACTTGGTGGTGCGACGCGGCGAGATTCACGCCCTCGTCGGCGAGAACGGCGCGGGGAAATCGACGCTCATGCACATCCTCTATGGGCTTTTCCAGCCTGATGCGGGCCGGATTGTGATTCAGCGCGAGCCTGTCCCCATTGAGAGCCCGCGGGCGGCGTTGGCCCATGGCATCGGGATGGTCCATCAACACTTCATGCTCATTCCCCGCTTTACAGTCACCGAAAATGTGATCCTGGGGAGCGAGCTCACAGGCCCCTTCGGCCAACTTCAAATGGCCGAGGCGCACCGTCGGGTCGAGGCACTCTGTCGGCAGTATGGGTTCGCCTTAGAGCCGACGGCGCGCGTCGAGATGCTGTCGGTGGGGGAGCAGCAGCGCGTCGAGATTATCAAGGTGCTCTACCGGGGGGCCGACCTGTTGATTCTTGATGAGCCGACCGCCGCGCTCGCTCCCCAGGAGGTCGATGAGCTCTTCGTGAACTTGCGCACGCTCCGGGCGCAAGGGAAGACCATCATCTTCATCAGCCACCGGCTGGACGAGGTGCTCGCTATCTCTGACCAGATCACGGTCATGCGCCGAGGGCGGATCGTGTCGACCGTCCCCCGCGCGGGTACGACCAAGGCGGCATTGGCAGAAATGATGGTGGGGCGGCCAGTCCTCCTCGAACTGACGGTCCCACCGCTAGCGCCGGGTGCGGTGCGGTTGGAGGCGCGAGGAGTGTCGACGGCCCACAGCCGGGGGGCGCGAGCCATTCGAGGAATCTCGCTCGCGGTTCGGGCTCACGAGATTTACGGCATCGCCGGGGTCGAGGGGAACGGGCAGACTGAACTTGTCGAGGCGCTTGTGGGATTGCGTCCGATCACCGATGGGAAGGTATTCATCGACGGGCAAGATGCGACCCACCACTCGACGCGCGAGATCCGGCTGCTGGGCGTCGCCCACATTCCTGAGGACCGGCACCGCCGCGGCCTCGTGCTCCCGATGACCGTGTGGGAGAACGTGATCCTGGGGCATCACTACCGGCACGAGTTTGTGGCCCACGGGCTGCTCAATCGGCCCGCGATCGATGCGTTTGTCGAGACCGAGATCGCGGAATTCGACATCCGGCTGGCGAACGCCGAGGTGCCTGCGTACGCACTCTCCGGCGGCAACCAGCAGAAGGTCATCGTCGCCCGGGAATTCAGCTTCGCGCCTAAAGTGTTGATCGCTGCTCAGCCCACGCGTGGCCTCGACATAGGCGCGACGGAGTTTGTCGAGCGGCGTCTGCTAGAGGCCCGCGCCGCCGGGATGGCGGTGCTGCTCGTCTCGGCCAACTTGGAGGAGGTCCTCACCCTAGCTGATCGCGTGGGGGTGATGTACGGAGGCGAGGTGGTGGCCGAGTTCCCGCGGGGCGCGGCGACGCCAGCTGAACTGGGACTCTACATGACTGGCACGAAGCGCGCTAGACAGGGGGCGGGGGGATGAAAGCGCGGCTCATGCTCCTCCAGCTCATCACCCCCGTGCTGGCCATCGGGTTTGGCGCGCTCGTCGCTTCGATCATTATCCTCGCGATCGGGAAGAACCCGCTGAGCGTTTATGCGGTCATGGTCAGCTTTGGACTCACGCGGACTGACAGCCTGATCTCCATCCTCTTCAAGGCCACCCCCCTGATCTTCGCCGCGCTGGCGGTCGCCGTGTCCTTTCGCGCTATGTTGTGGAACATCGGGGTCGAGGGCCAGTACTACTTCGGGGCGTTCTGTGCGGCGTACGTCGGATTCGCGGTCAGAGGTCTCCCGATAGCGCTCCACCTCCCGCTGGCCGTGCTGGCCGCCGTCCTCGGGGGCGTCGCGTGGGCGTTTGTGCCCATCGTCCTCAAGCTCCGGCGCGGGGCGCATGAAGTCATTACCACGATCATGATGAACTACATCGCGTCCGCGCTTATCCTCTACCTCATCGCCGATGTCTTCCGCGATCCAAGTCAAGTTGGGACTCCTCGGGTCCGGACCCCGGAGTTCCTCGCTACCGCACGGATTCCGTCCATTGCCCCGTTCCTCCAGATGATGGGAGTGGACATCCCCGGGATTGGTCGCCTCAACTGGCTGCTGCTCGGTGGTGTCGTGTTGTGTATCGGGCTGGCGTTTGTGTTTGCGCGCACGCGGTTTGGTTATGAGGTCCGCGCGGTCGCCTCGAATCCAGAGGCGGCCGCGGCTGCCGGGATCCGGACGCAACGGGTGCAGTTCCTGATGTTCTTGCTCAGCGGCGGGATCGCGGGGCTGGTTGGATTGAACGACGTCTTGGGGTTCTACGGCTACCTCGACATCGACTTTCCCAAAGGGTTGGGGTTCCTGGGGATCTCAGTCGCCCTCGTCGCCCGAAATAACCCGGTCGGGATTATCCTCGCGGCGTTGTTGTTTGGGTTCCTCGATCGCGGCGCACAGGGCGTGCAGTTTTTCTCCGAGGTACCCAAGGAGGTCATCGTGATCCTCCAAGGGCTCATCATCCTCGCGATCGTCGTGGCATACGAGTTGTTGACCCGCTACGTTCGGACGCAGCGGAAGCACGAGGCAGAACACCTTGCGATGAGTGCGACTCCGGCACCGGCCCCGGGGGGCAGCGGGTTCTGACCGAGGGGAGGGCTACAGCTCCACGCAATGGAGTTCCTCACGGCCTTGCTGAGTCTGGGGTTGATCGCCTCCGCGATCAGGGTCACCATGCCCATCCTGCTGGCGGCGTTGGGAGCCGTCTATTCCGAGCGGGCCGGGGTCATCAACATCGGGCTGGAAGGGACGATGATCATGGGAACCTTCTTTGGCGCCGCTGGTGCGCATGCCGTCGCCGAACGGTTCCCCGCGGCCGTGGGCGCGATCCCGGATCTGGGCCCGCTTGCCGGTGTCTTCGCGGCAATTGTCGCGGGGATGCTCTTTGCGACCATTCACGCCGTCGTGACCATCACGTTCCGCGTTGACCAAATTGTGAGCGGGGTCGCCCTCAACTTGCTTGCCGTGGGGCTCGCCCGATTCTTGAACATCCTCTTCTTTGGTGTGGCGACACAGTCCCCGGGCATTCGGGGGTTCACGCCGATCGATCTCCCCCTGCTCAAGAACGTCCCCGCACTGGCGCCTCTAGTGACCGGGATCTCTCCGTTGATTGTGATCGCCCTGGTGGGAGTGGTCGTGAGCCACTGGGTCTTGCAGCGGACGCGGTTTGGGCTTCGCTTGCGGGCCGTCGGGGAATACCCGCTTGCTGCCGACACGCTGGGGATCAACGTGTACGGGATGCGCTATGCGGCTGTCCTCATTGGGGGCGGGCTGGCCGGGCTCGCCGGCGCGTATCTTTCCATCGAGCAGGCCCACCTTTACTTTGAGGGGATGACCCAGGGGCGTGGGTTCATTGCGCTCGCGGCCATGATTTTCGGGAACTGGTGGCCCGTGGGCGCGCTCGGCGCGTCCGCGCTCTTTGGTTACTTTGATGCGCTTAGCTTGCGCGTGGTGCGGCTCCCCGTGCCCTATCAGTTCATTAGTGTGCTTCCTCATTTCGCCACCATCTTGGTGCTTGCCGGAGTCGTGCGGCGCGCACACCCGCCGGCCGCTGACGGAATTCCCTATGTGAAGGGGGATCAGTGAGGGCGGATCGGGGGCAGACTTCCCGCCTGCCGTTGCCGCCTCCTGGCGTGTCGGTGGCGGTGGTCGGCGGGGCGACGCTCGATGTGATCGCGCGACCAACTGAGATCCTCCATCCCCACCGATCCACCCCAGGCCGGGTGCGGCTCAGTCCGGGTGGCGCAGGGCGCAACGTCGCTGTAAATCTCGCCCGTCTGGGTGTGCCCGTCCGGCTGATCGCAGGGGTTCCCGACGACCCGGGTGGTCGGTGGCTGACGGCGCAGACCGCGCGCAGCGGCGTTGATGTCAGCGGGGTCACGCCGATTGGGGATCGTGGGAACTACTACGTTGCTCTAGTGAATCAGCAGGACGTCCTGTGGGCGGTCTCCGACCTGTCTGCCGCCGAAGCCCTCGCTCCGTCGGCTGTGGACGTTCGGGCGGAATCGATCCGTGGCGCGACCCTCGTCGTAGTCGATGCCAACCTGCTGCCACAGACGATTCAACGGGTGGTCGAGCTGGCTGCTGGCAAACGCATTTGCATGCTCGCGACCTCCCCAGCCAAAGCCAACCGCCTCCGGGAGGTTCGCCAAGCAGCGTCTTTGCTCGTCGTGAGTACCGATGAGGCAGAGACGTTAGTCGGGCGGTCTGTTGCCGGCCGAGACGAGGCACTGCGGGCTGGCCGCCAACTTCGAAATACCTATGGGACGACCGTCATCATCACGATGGGAATAGATGGCCTGGGGTGGGTTGCTGATGAAGAGTTGTGGGTTCCGGCTCAGGCTACGACTGTCATCGACCCGACAGGCGCAGGAGATGCAGTCGCCGCGATCGCCATCTACAGCCTGCTCTGCGCACTAGACGCTCACACGGCGGCAGAGCTCGCGCTGGCTGCGGGCGCAATGACCGTGGGGGTTGAGGGAGCGACGCATCCTGAACTCAGTCTAGCAGCCCTGCAGGCGCATGGTTGACCGACCCAGCGTTGTCGATCTTTCACCGCAGGTCGAGGACGCGCTCGCCCGCGGGACGCCACTGGTGGCGTTCGAGTCTGCGGTCATTTCCCACGGGCTTCCTGCGCCGACTGGGGTCCAGACGGCGGCGGCGCTGGAGAGTGCGGCCCGTGCGGACGGCGCGGTCGCCGCTACGATCGCGGTTATCGATGGACGCATCAAGGTGGGGCTCACCCCACAGATGTTGGAGCGCGTCGCGCGCCCGGGGACCATGAAGGTCGCCGCGCGAGACCTCGCTGTGGCGCTGGCGACCCATGCGACAGGTGGTACGACGGTGTCTGCGACGGTCGTGGTGGCGGATCTGGTGGGAATCGCGGTCATGAGTACAGGAGGGATCGGAGGCGTGCACCTTGGGGCGATCGAGACTTGGGACATCTCTGCAGATCTCCAGACACTCGCGCGTCATCCGGTGGCGGTTGTCTGCGCCGGGGTGAAAGCGATTTGCGATGTCGGCCGGACGCTCGAAGTCCTCGATAGCGCCGGCGTGACAGTGGTCGCGTACCGGACCGATCGGTTTCCGGGGTTCTACGTGCGCGATAGCGGCTATCCTGCACCGCATCGGATCGAGACTGTGGGGGATGCCGCGAGCATCCTTGCCGCGAAGCGTGCCCTGGGGCAACGGTCAGGGCTGCTGGTGGCCAATCCGATTCCCGAAGACCAGGCCCTGCCGGATGCGCAGGTCCGCGACGCGGTGACGCGCGCCGTCGCGCAGGCCAGGGCCGCAGGTGTCAGGGGTGGTGAGCTCACGCCATATCTGCTCGCGGCCCTCGCGGAGCTTACAGGCGGTGCCGCAATCCGCGCCAACTGTGCTTTGCTCGGCGCGAATGCCACGCTCGCCGCGCAGATCGCCCGCGCGGTGGCGTCGGTAGGGCAGGAGTGAGTTTCGAAGTGATGGAACACACAAGGCGTGTGGACACGGAAGACGCTTGCCTCCGCTGAGGAGCCGCTAGGCATCGGCGAACGACTGCGCAATGCGCGCGAGGCCCGCGGCTACTCCCTAGCCGCCATGGAGCGACTCACGAAAGTGCGGTCCACCTACCTGCAGGCCTTGGAGGATGAGCAATTCGACCGTCTCCCGGAACGGATCTACACGCGGGGATTCCTTCGGACCTACGCCACCGCGTTGGGGTTCAATGCGGCGGAACTGCTTGAGGTCTATGATCGGGCATTCGCTGAGCAGGTGGTCCCCATTGTTGGCGATCGAGCGATCGAGATCCCCATCCGACCCGCAACTCCGCGATCCCGCCTTCGACGGATTCTCATTTATGCCACCACGGTGCTGGGCCTGGTCCTGATTTTCCTGGCCTACGTGGGGGTCCAACAGATTCGGGAGTTCAGTCAACCCACTCCTCCGGCGCCTGTGGGTGGCGTGGGGCCCCCAACCAAAGCGCCGGTACCGTCTCCGCAACCGTCCCCCCGTCCCACCGCGCCGGCTCCGGCGCCGTCCGTTCCAGCTCCATCGGCAGTTCTTCCGCAACCCGCAGTGCAACCTGGAGAGGTCCGGCTGGAGGTAAAGGCCACGGGGAGGTCCTGGCTCCGGGTGGTGGGGGATGGGGTTCTGCTCTATGAGGGATTCATCGCCAGCGGAGAGGTCCTGTCCTGGACGGTCCACAAGCAGTTCACCGTGCGTGTTGGGTACCTGCCAAGCGTTGCCTTCCTGCTCAACGGACAGGCGGTCACGCCGAAGAGCGCCGATCCAGTGTGGGAAGGGACATTCGCAGCGGGGCAGTAGGAGCGGCATGCGCGCTGAGATCATCGCCGTGGGGACGGAACTCCTCCTCGGCCAGATCGTAGGGACGAATGAAGTCTACCTCGCCCGGCACTTGGCGGCGTTGGGGATTGATGTTTTCTTCATGCAAACGGTGGGCGACAACCCCGCGCGGGTGCAGGACGCGGTCCGTTTGGCGCTGAGCCGCGCGGACCTTCTCCTGATGACCGGGGGCCTCGGTCCAACTGAGGACGATCTCACGGTCGCCGCGGTCGGGGCGGTCCTCGGCGAGGAACTCGTGCGTAATGAGGCGGTTGCTGAAGAGGTCCGACGGTTCTTCGAGCGGCGCGGTCGCGTCCCGCCGGCCAGTGTCTACAAACAGGCGTTGCTCCCGCGGTCAGCCCGACCGATCCCCAACGCGCGTGGCACGGCACCGGGCGTCCACGTGGAACGAGACGGTCAGATGATCTTCCTCATGCCCGGGGTGCCACATGAGATGGAGGGGATGATGGAGGGCTACATCATTCCGTATTTGCGCCAGCAGGGATTGCAGGGGACGACGATTCAGTCTCGCGTACTCCGGGTGACGGGCGAGGGAGAGTCGGCGGTTGAAGAGCGGATCATCGATCTCCTCCATGGAGCCGCGCCAACGATCGCGCCCTACGCCAAGTTAGGAGAAGTCCACTTGCGGCTCACAGCCAAGGGAAACCCGACCGATGTCGCCCAGGCACTTGATGCGGGTGAGGCCCGGGTCCGTGAACGGCTCGGGGCCCTCGTCTACGGGACCGATGAGCAGACCTTGGAGGAAGTCGTGGGGGCGTTGCTCGTTGCGCGGAAGCTCACCGTTGCTGTCGCCGAATCCTGCACCGGTGGCCTTGTTGCCCAGCGGCTGACCAACGTCCCGGGCAGTTCGGCCTATTTCCTGGGAGGGGTTGTCGCCTACAGCAATGATAGTAAGGCGCACTTGGTGGGCGTAGCTCCTGAGTTGCTCGCGGCCCATGGGGCGGTCAGCGGACCAGTCGCAGAGGCCATGGCCGAGGGAATCCGGACTGTGATGGGGAGTGCCCTTGGGGTGTCAGCGACGGGGATCGCCGGTCCGTCGGGAGGAACGCCGGAGAAGCCGGTCGGGTTGGTATTTCTCGGTCTCGCTGATGGCGATGGGGGTCGGTCAGTGCGGTTGATGCTGGGGCCGGAGGGGGGACGAGCGGGGATCCGCCACCTCGCAGCGCAAGCAGCCCTCAATCTGCTCCGTCGCCACGTGTTGCGCCAATGACCGAGCTCCACCGGATCTTCATTGCCGTCGAAGTCGCGCCCGCGTTGCAGCAGGCGATCGGTGAAACGGAACGACGCCTCGATGTAGCAGGCGCCAAACTGCGGTGGACCAAACCTACCAACCTCCACTTCACCTTGCGGTTCCTGGGAGAGATTCCCCTCGCCCAGGTGGCGAAGGCGAAGGTTGCCACACGAGAGGCTGCGGAGGGTGTGCACGCGTTCTCGATCGGGTTGGCGTCCATGGGAGCGTTTCCAAGCGTCCAGCGGCCGCGCGTGGTTTGGGTCGGCGTGGGCGAAGGTCGAGAGTCGATGCAGGCGCTTGCCGAACGGGTGGACGACCGCCTCACCCACTATCGATTTCCTGTTGAACCGCGGCAGTTCCAAGCCCACCTGACACTGGCTAGAGTCCGTGATGGACGAGAATGGGCGAACCTCGTGCGTGCGCTAGCTCAGTACAAGGACGTCGTCGTGGGCTCGCAGGAGGTCGGCAGTGTGGTCGTCATGGAGAGTCACCTGAGCCCGCGCGGCCCGAGCTACACACGGGTTGAGGAGGTCAGACTCCACCCCTACGAGAAGTAGTAGGTCTCGCTGGCATGTGAGGGAGTTGACAGGCGAACAAACGTTTGGTAGACTGCGTACAAATCAACGGTGCGTGTTACACGAGCAAGAACCTCTTCAGCGATCGCGGTGATGGTCGTTTGGAAGCACCGGAAGGAGTCGACGATGAACGAGCGGGAGCGGGCGCTTGACCTGGCACTGACGCAGATTGAGAAGCAGTTTGGCAAAGGCTCGATCATGAAGCTCGGGGAGGCCACGGCCAAGCTGCAGGTCGATGTCATCTCCACCGGTGCGCTTGGGCTTGACATTGCTTTGGGGGTCGGCGGAGTCCCGCGCGGTCGCGTCATCGAAATCTACGGCCCCGAATCATCCGGCAAGACCACGCTCGGGTACCACATCGTCGCCGAGGCCCAACGCGAAGGAGGCCAGGCGGCGTTTATTGACGCCGAGCATGCGCTGGATCCCAACTATGCGAAGGCCGTTGGGGTGAACGTGGATAACTTGTTGATCTCGCAACCGGACTCTGGCGAACAAGCGCTGGAAATTGCGGAGATGCTGGTGCGCAGCGGCGCCGTCGACGTGATCGTGGTTGACTCGGTTGCCGCTCTGGTGCCGCGCGCGGAGCTCGAAGGGGATATGGGGGATGCGCACATGGGGCTGCAGGCGCGATTAATGTCGCAGGCCCTGCGGAAGTTGGTGGGAGCGATCAGCAAGTCCCGGACTACGGTCGTGTTCATTAACCAGATCCGTGAGAAGATCGGCGTAATGTTCGGCTGCTTTCATTACGACGCACGCGTCATGTTAGCGGATGGGCGCAGAGAAAAGATCGGGAAGATTGTGAATCAGTGCTGGCCAGTGGAAGTACTGAGCTTTGACCCTGCAACTGGAAGAATTCAACCGAAGCGGGTGGTGAACTGGTTTGCCAACGGTCCTGCTCGGTATTTTCTCCAGTTTGAAGTAGAAGGGGGTCCGGCTGGACGCCGCAGGTTCGGAGTTACTGACAACCATCTGATCTTCACTCCCAGAGGGGAGGTTCCCGCTGGTCAGTTGCGGGAAGGCGACGAAGTGCTCACACTCGTGCAGGATTATCAAGTAACCAGTGACCAACTGCAGCTTATCCTAGGCGGTACTTTGGGAGACGGGGCGCTCCGGAAGATTGGTACTCATTCCGCGCACTATCGCGTTGGCCATGGCGAGGGTCAGAAGGAGTACGCCCGCTGGAAACACTGGATGTTGGAGCCTTTCTCGGGACCATTCGGCCCGACAGGAACCGGGTTTGGATTCGATACGATTGCATTCCCGACGCTTGCGGACCTGTGGACGGGGTTCTACGGGGAGGGTGGAAGGCGGATCGCGTCGGCATCTATGTTAGATCAGCTTGATGCTAGGGGGGTCGCCGTATGGTACGCGGACGATGGCTCCTTTGCGGGGAGCTTCAAGCGAGACGGGCACGGCAAGGCAGGCCTGTGCAATAAGTCGCTGGATAGTGACTCTCGAGCGCGTGTGGCGGCACTGTTTGAGCGACTCGGCGTAGGTAGGCCGCGCGACGATGGACGAGGATTCTGGTTCACTTCTGAACAAACAGCGAGATTCCATGGATTGATTGCTCCCTTCCTTCACCCCTCCATCGACTACAAGCTTCATCCCGGCCTACGAGGGCGCTTTAGCTGGCAGCCTGACCTGAGCGATGCGCACTTGAATGGGACGCGGTTGGCCGCTCGGCGCCACCTCCGTTCGGCCCCGGCGAAGATCAACAAGATCTACGTCAAACCCTCCACACGGTCGATGGAGCGGTTTGACCTGGAGGTAGAAGGCCACCACACTTACCTCATCGACGGTGTTGTAGTCCATAACTCTCCCGAAACGACGACGGGCGGTCGAGCGTTGAAATTCTACGCATCGGTGCGCATGGAGATCCGGCGGACCGAGAACATCAAGTCAGGCGATGAAATCAAGGGCATTCGGGCGCGCGTCAAGGTCGTGAAGAACAAGTTGGCGGCGCCGTTCCGGGATAACGAAGTGGATATCATCTACGGACAGGGGATCTCGAAGGCCGCCAACATCCTCGATACCGCGGCCGCGCATGGGATCGTCCAGCGGACGGGGACGTGGTTTTCGTTCGGCGAGATGAAACTCGGGCAGGGCCGAGATAACGCACGCGATTTTCTGGAGAGCAACCCTGAGCTTGCGCGTGACATCGACCGGCGGGTGCGCATCGCGCTGGGTCTCATCAAGCCCGTCCCAGCGGAGGTCCGCGCGTCCGCGGGAACTGCGAAGGACGGCGCGACCAAGGGGAAAGCGTAACCCCCGCCATCCCGGGCTCACCTGGAACGGGGGAGCACAGCAGCTAAGGTCATCGTACATGGCGGACCCAGACAGGCAGGTCGTCGGGGTCGCGGCGCCGCGGGGACGCCGGGTCGCACAGCGGGGTGTTGTCGACGATGCTGAGACCCGCGAGGCTGAGTTGCGCGCACTGGATTCCTCTGCCCAGGCGACCCAGATCGCCTACCGGCTGCTCTCCGTGCGCATGCGCAGCCGGCGAGAACTGACGGACCGCCTGCGACGGCGTGGATTCCCCGAGGGTCTCGTCCGCGGACTGCTCGACAAGTTGGAAGCCGCGAGGCTGGTTGACGATGCGCGCTTCGCCGAGGCGTGGGTGAGCGATCGAAGTGCACGGCGCCCCTCCGGGATCGTCAGGTTGCGTCGAGAACTTGCGCAGAAGGGGATCGAGCACGATGTTGCTGAGCGGGCGCTCGCGGAAGGGTGTGTCGCCCGCGATGAACGTGAGTTGGCCCTCCGGGTAGCCCGCGCGTGCTCTCTCCGGTATCGAGCGTTGCCCCACGCGACAGCCGTGCGTCGGCTCGCGGGGGTTCTGCGGCGCCGTGGATTCGCCATGGAGGTGGTCATGTCCGTCGTCCAACAGACGCTAGGACAATCCAACGGGATCTCGGAGGCCTGATGCCTGATCGGCGCCAGCCCTCGACGCTAAGCGACTACACTGCGGGGCAGCTGACGCTGGACTTGCCTGCCAGCGCCCGGGCGACCCCAGAGGCCGCGGATCCTACCTCGCGGGCGCTCGCCGACCTCAACGCCCAACAGCGCCAAGCCGTCATCCACGACGCGGGACCGCTCCTCATCGTAGCGGGGGCAGGGACCGGCAAGACCTCCGTGATCACGCGCCGCATCGCGTGGCTCATCGCCGCGAAGCGCGCCCGTCCCGCGGAGATCCTGGCCCTGACCTTTACAGACAAAGCCGCGGCTGAGATGGAAGAGCGGGTAGATGTTCTTGTCCCGTACGGGTACACGGATGTCTGGATGAGTACGTTTCACGCCTTTGGGGATCGCGTGTTGCGCGACCACGCGCTGGAGTTGGGGCTGGCCCCGGACTTCCGGATTCTGACGAAACCCGAGCAGATCATCTTCTTCCGCGAGCATCTCTTTGAGTTGCCGCTCGAATACTACCGGCCGCTCGGCGATCCGACCAAGCACCTTGAGGCACTCGTCTCGTTGTTCAGTCGCGCCAAGGACGAGGACGTTACGCCGGCCGAGTACCTCACCTACGCCACCGAGGTGGCACGGCGCGCCGCGGCGGCCCCGGACGACGCGGAACTGCAGGATGCCGCTCGGCAGCAACAGGAGCTCGCCCAGACGTACGCCCGCTACCAGGAGCTCCTCGCTAAGGAAGGGCTCGTCGATTTTGGAGACCTCATTACCTTGACGCTCCGGCTTCTTCGGGAGCGGCCCGCAGTCTTGCGTACCTACCAAGAGCGCTTCAAGTACATCCTCGTTGATGAGTTTCAAGACACGAACTATGCGCAGTTCCAGCTGGTCCAGCTCCTCGCCAGTGCACACCAGAACATCACCGTCGTTGGCGATGATGATCAGTCGATCTACAAGTTTCGAGGTGCCGCGATCAGCAACATCCTCACCTTCTTGGACGTCTACCCCGCCGCGGCCCAAGTGGTGCTCACCCAGAACTACCGCTCTCACCAGCTGATTCTGGATGTTGCCCATCGGCTGATCCGGCACAACGATCCCGATCGCCTGGAAGTGAAGTCAGGCATCGATAAGCGCCTGCAGGCCGTTCGGCCAGCGGGGAAGACCGTCGAGCACGTGCATCTCGACACCCTCAGCAGTGAGGCCGATTGGGTCGCGGCGTCGATCGCTGGCCAAGTGGAGGGAGGCGCGTACCGCTACAAAGACTTCGCGCTCCTGGTTCGCAGCAACAACGACGCTGATCCCTTCTTGCGCGCCCTCAACATGCGCGGGATCCCCTTGCGATTCACCGGGAGCCGGGGATTGTACAATCGCGAGGAAATCCGGCTCGGGATGGCATTTCTGCGCGCGCTGGCCAACCCCGCGGATGCCCTGAGCCTCTACTACCTCGGTGTCTCACCCCTCTACCTCATCGGCGGGACCGATTTGGCGAAAGTGTTGAGCTATGCGGGCCGGAAGAACCGAACGCTTGAGCACGTGTTCCGGCATACGGAGAGTTATCCTGACTTGAGTGAGGAGTTGAGCCCAGAGACGCGGGCGGCGGCGGCGAAGCTGTTGGAGGATCTCGAGGAGATGCGCCGTCTGATGAAAGATCATGCGACCGGGCGGGTCCTCTACGAGTACCTTGTCGCGCGCACCGGCTACATCCGCCGGCTCGCTACCTCGGGCCGTCCCGAGGACGATGTGCGGGTCGCCAACTTGGCCAAGTTCTTCGACATCGTCGCCAAGTATGGGGAGATCGCGGCCTACGATCGGGTCCCCGAGTTCGTCACCCACATGGACGAGTTGATCGAGGCTGGCGATGACCCGGCGGTCGCCGAGGCCGACTTCGATCAGGATGCGGTCAACGTACTCACGGTGCACAAGGCCAAGGGGTTAGAGTTTCCGGTTGTCTTCTTGGTGAGCGCGGTGACCGACCGCTTTCCCACTCGGAACCGAGGGGAACGGATCCCGCTGCCCGATTCGCTCGTGAAAGACATTCTGCCCGGCGGTGACGTGCATCTGCAGGAAGAGCGCCGGTTGTTCTACGTCGGGATGACACGGGCGCAGCGAGAGCTCTACCTCACGAGCGCCCGAGACTACGGGGGCGTACGGCCCAAGAAGGTGAGCCGCTTCGTCCTCGAGGCGCTCGACCTCCCGCAGGGTGCCGCCCCGACGTTCCGGGCATCCCCCGTGGAGGCGATCCACCGGCATGCCCCACCCGTCGATGGGCAGCAGACACTCGAGGGCGTGATTCCACCTGACCAACCCATTAGCATTTCCTACCGGCAGGTGGATGACTACGATACCTGCCCCCTGAAGTACAAGTACACGCATATCTTGCGGGTCCCGCTGCTCCGCGACCACCGGGTCGTGTATGGGACAGCGATCCACGAGGCGATTCATGAGTATCATCGTCGCAAGGCCCGCCGGCAACCCATCAGCTTCGAGGAGCTGGCGGCGTACTTCGAACGGGCATGGCTCAACGAGGGGTTCATTAGCCGAGAACACGAAGACCAACGCCAGGCGGAGGGCCGCGTCGTCCTGCGCCGCTTCTACGATTTCCAAGAGGCCAGCGGCCAGATCCCAACGTTTGTGGAAGCGCCGTTCTCCTTCCAGGTGGGCGCCACTCGGGTGAAGGGGCGGTGGGATCGGGTCGATCTCCGAGGCGATGAGGTCGTCCTGATCGACTTTAAGACCAGCGATGTCCGGCTCAAGAAAGACGCAGACCGTCGAGCCCGCGAGAGCCTGCAACTCATGATCTACGCCCTGGCCTACCGTGAGGTGTATGGGACGCTGCCGACCCGAGTGGAGTTGCAGTTCCTTGGTCCACGCGGCGTGCTCGTCGGGACCGCCATCCCCGATGACGCGCTCTTCACCGAGACCGCGGAGATTATCGAGCGGGTCGCACACGGGATCCGAGGACAGCAGTTCATCGCCACGCCAGATTACTACCGCGCGTGCCGATACTGCGCATTCGCATCCATCTGCCCCTACACGGCGACGGGGGAACCGGACGCGGAAGACGAGCTCGTGAGCCCCTGAGCGCATGATCAAGCTCCTGCACCTCGCAGACGTCCACCTGGGCGCGACGTTTCGCATCCTTGGCGATAAAGGTGCTGCGCAACGCCGGCAGGTCGAGGAGACCTTTGGCCGAGCGATCGACCTCGCCATCGCTGAACGCGTGCAGCTCGTGGTGATCGCGGGCGATCTCTTCGACAGCCCGCAGCCTGCAAGTACGACCGTCGAGACCACGGCGGGCCAACTCCGTCGGTTGGCCGACGCCGGGATTCGGGTCGCGTTGGTCGCCGGCAATCATGATGGGACAGCGGACGGGTTGGTGCCCGCGCTGGAGGGCCTGCGGGCGGCGCATCCCGGGCTGATCGCGTTTGATCGGACGATCGGGGTGAAGGTTCTCTCCGATCTGGACCTCACGGTGGTGGGGCGGTCTGCTGATCCTGGGACGCGGGCGAGTCCGCTGACCGACTGGCCAAAGGGTCGGACGACACGGTTCGCGGTGGGCTTGACCCATGGCTCAAGCTTTCGGGCCGGGCAGGTGGAGGGCCCGGGGGTCATCCACCCGCAGGAGATCCGTGCGCTCGGGTTGGACTACCTCGCGTTAGGAGACTGGCATTCTGCGGCCCAAGTCCTCCCGCCGCCGAGCGCAGCGTGGTACGCAGGCTCACCGGAACTGCTTGCGTTTGACCAAGAGGGTGCCGGCCACGTCTTGCTTGTCGAGCTCTCAACCCCGGGGAATGCCCAAGTGACCCCGCACCGGATCGGCCGACGAAGCTACCAGGCCTTCGAGCTGAACGCGGGCGAGGTCGATGAGGTAGCGGTCCGGCGGAAACTCGATGAGGTCGCCGATCCGGAACTCTTTGCTGATGTGGTCCTCACCGGTCTGGTTCCCGTCGGACGCCTGATCGATACAGACCTGATCGAACGAGAATGCGGCGCAAAGTTCTTTCGGCTCCGCCTCCTGGACCGCGCCGAGCTCCACCTCGACGACGCGGCGCTAGCGGCCCTGCCGGTCGAGACGGTGCTCGGACGGTTCGTCCGGCTCATGCGTGACCGAATGACGACGGCGGCTGATGAGTCCGAGCGAGCGATTCTCGCCGAGGCCCTCCAAGTCGGGGTCGCCTTGCTCCAAAAGAAGGACGTGCTCGTATGATCCTGCGCCGCCTGCGCGTCCGGCGATTTCTGGGGCTGGCGGACGCGGACTTCGAGTTTGCCCGCGGGATCAACGTGATCGTGGGCCCCAATGAAGCGGGGAAGTCGACGGTGCGTGCCGCGATCCGCACGGTGTTGTACGGGAACGCCGCCACCACCTCGGCCGCCAAGCGCGACGAGTTTACCAGTTGGGGGACTGAGGATCCCCCCGAACTCGAGCTGGAATTTGAGCTGAACGAGCGCCTCTACACCGTCACCAAGGACTTCGCCAAGCGGACGGTGGTGCTGGCCGATGGCACAGGCCGGACGTGGGAGCAGCACAAGGTGGTGCAGGAGAGCTTGGCGAAGGCGGTCGGCCTCGCGACCGAAGAGCTGTTTGCGGCGACCGCCCAAGTCGCCCACGCGGAACTCGAACGCATCCACGTCGACAGCATCGCCAGGGAACTCGGCCGTCTCATTGGTGGAGGCGGCGAAGATGTGATCGTCGCCATCCGCAAGCTTGACCAGCGGGTACGGGCTATGGAGAAGGGCAGCAAGAGCCCGGTTGCGGTGCGGGAACCTGGTGTGCTCCGTGCCCTTGATGACCGCGTCGGAGCGCTGCGGGCAGAGTCACAACGACTGACCGCCAGTGTGGGGGAGATCGAACGGAAGCGGGCCGCTTTGGCCGAAACCGCCCCGGCCAGGAAGCGCTTGGCCGAGGAACTCGGAGCCAAGGTCGAGCTGCTTGCGCTGAACCGGAGGATTCTCCAGGACGAAGAACGGTTGCGCGGGCTCCGAAGCCAAGAAAAGATGCTGGAAGCCCGTGTCAACAATATTACTGAAAACCTCCATAAACTTGACCAAATTGATCACACCCTAGAAGAGACCACTGCGCACGGGGTCCCTGAAGCGGACGTCGTACGCGCCCTCCGCAGCCTTCAAAGCCGCCACTCCGGTCTTGAGTCGCAAGCCCAGAGGCTCCACAGGACGCTCCAGGAGCCCCCACCAGAGGTTCCCTCGGGGATGAGGACACAGCGCCTCATGCTGGCCGCCACGGGCGGTCTGGTAGCGTTTGCGGGCCTCCTGCTTGTTCTGCTTGACCGGTCTGGCGTGGGCACGGTCCTGGCCGTCATTGGCGGTGTAACGGCGCTGGGGGGGTGGTCGAGCCTCGCTCGTCTCATCGACGCCCGGCGCCAGTTCGAGATCCGCTTGGCGGACCGGCAGGCACATCTGGCAGCACTCCAAGGCGAGTTGGCCGAGGTCCAGGCTGGGTTGGCAGAGCACTTGAGGCAAAGTGGGGCGAGTTCCGCAAAGGAACTGGAAGAGCGGTTTGACCGCTACCAGGGCTTGGTGCGCGATCGCACGCACATCGGAGCCTTTCTTGAGGAGCTGCGGGGCGGGAAGTCTGATGAGGAGCTCACGGATCAGTGGAAAACCGTTCGGCGGGACGGCTTCGCCCTCGAGGAATATCTGCGGAGTCCCGGCATCGTCGACAAGCACCTGCTCACCCCCCTGGACGTGCAAACCTATGAGAGCCATGTGGACCGGCTCACCCGCGAGGTGAGCCAACTGGAGGAACGCGAACAACGCCTCTTGTGGGAGCTGGAACAGCTCGCGGCGGCCGCTGAAGCCCTCCCGAGAGTTGAGGAGCAACTCCAGGAGGCAGAAGATGCTCGCCGGGCCGTCAGAACCCGTCACGCGGCCTACCGGGCGGCGCTAGACGGGCTGGACGAAGCGAGGCGATTGGCTGAGGTCCCCCTCAGGACGGTCGTGGAAGGGCGCGCCTCGGAGTACCTGCGGACGCTGACAGGAGGGCGCTACGCGCGGCTGCAGGTTGAAGAAGGCAGTCTGCAGATTGAGGTGTATTCCGACGAGGCCCGCGCGTGGGTGGTCGCGGAGGAGCCGTCCCTGAGTCGAGGGACGGTGGATCTCGTTTACATGAGCGTCCGGCTCGCGCTCGTGGATGTGCTGGCCGGGGCTAAGCGCCCTCCACTGCTGTTTGATGATCCCTTTATCACCTTCGACGCCCATCGTCGCGCGGCGGTCGGGGATCTGCTGCGCGGGCTCAGCGAAACCTACCAGGTCTTTCTCTTCACGTGCAGCCCGGACTACGCGACTGTCGCCGATCTCCTCATCGACCTCCCCCAGCAGGCATCTTCCTCACCGCGGGTGGGGGAGCCCGTGCAGGTTCCCGTCCCCTCCGTCGGGCCGTTGTGGGATCGCCTTCGCTGACGGGCGGATCACATCTTAGGCGGGACCAGGTCCGTCCCCCCACAGCTGCCTCCATTGACACTCCTTTCTGGCGAAAGCTACAATAGGCCAAGCGTGAACGTCACGCGGAACCGCTCGAACGAGGTGAGAGCCTAAGCGACAGACAGCCGAAGATGTGCATAAGGAGGTGACCCGCCATCGTACTCAGTGGCGCACTGACCGTAGTTGTGGCGGGGCTGGTTGCGTTCCTCTTAGGGTACCTCCTGCGCAGATACGTCGCCGAGGCGCGGATTCGATCGGCCGAAGAGGCCGCCCGACGGATTGTTGAGCAAGCCACAAAGGATGCCGAAGCCAGCAAGCGTGAGGCAATCGTTGAGGCGAAAGATGAGAGCTTCCGTCTCAAACGTGAGGCGGAACAGGAGAGCCGCGAGCAGCGGGCCGAAGTCCAGCGTCTCGAGCGGCGACTGGTCCAGCGAGAAGAGCAATTCGATCGCAAAACGGAGGCCGTAGAGAATCGCGAACGAGCCCTAGCCCAGAAGGAGCAGGACCTGACGAAGGCGCGCGAGGAGGTCACAGTCCTCGCCACGCAACGGCAGACCGAACTGGAACGCATCTCAGGACTGACCAGCGAGCAAGCGCGCGAGCAGTTGCTCAAGCAAGTCGAGGAAGCCTCGCGTAGCGACGCGCTGCAAATGATCAAGAAAATCGAAGCGGAGGCCCGCGAAGAGGCGGACCGCCGTGCCCGCGATATTATCGCCCTCGCCATCCAGCGGTGTGCGTCTGACCACACGGCCGATGTCACCGTTTCTGTGGTCCCGTTGCCCAACGACGACATGAAGGGCCGCATCATTGGTCGAGAGGGCCGGAACATCCGCACGCTCGAAGGACTGACCGGGGTCGATCTCATCATCGACGATACCCCCGAAGCGGTCACCCTGTCCTCCTTCGACCCGATCCGCCGGGAAATCGCCAAGATCGCCCTCGAGAAGTTGATCGCGGACGGGCGCATCCATCCGGCCCGGATCGAAGAGATGGTCGAGAAATCGCAGCGGGAACTCGACCAGCGCATTCGTGAAGAAGGGGAGCGCGCCGCCTTCGAGGCGGGCGTCCACGGACTCCATCCCGAGGAGGTCAAGATCCTCGGGCGGTTGCGGTATCGCTACTCCTATGGGCAGAACCTCCTCCAACACTCGGTGGAGGTCGCGTTGCTGGCCGGACTCATGGCCAACACCCTAGACGCGAACGTGGCCATGGCCCGACGCGCGGGGCTTCTCCACGACATCGGGAAGGCGTTGACCCACGAGGTCGAGGGGACGCATATCGCGATCGGGCTCGACATCTGTCGGCGCTACCACGAGGCGCCAGAGATCCTCAACGCCATCGCCTATCACCATGGCGATGAGGAGGCCAAGTACATCGAGGCCATCCTCGTGGCGGCCGCGGATGCGATTTCCGCCAGCCGCCCGGGGGCGCGCAAGGAAACGGCGGAGATGTACATCAAGCGGCTGGAAAACCTTGAACGGATTGGCACGTCCTTCCCCGGCGTGGAGAAGGCCTACGCCATCCAAGCTGGGCGCGAGATCCGCGTGCTGGTGAAGCCGACCGAAATCGACGATCTCGCTGCGCAGGCGTTGGCCCGAGACCTCGCCAAGCGGATCGAAGACGAGATGGAGTACCCCGGTCAGATCAAGGTCACCGTGCTCCGGGAAACGCGGGTGATCGAGTACGCTCGGTAGTCGGCGATGCGCATCCTGGTTGTGGGGGACATCCACGGCAAGCCGGGCCGTGACATCCTGCGGACGCTGCTGCCCCGGCTTCGCCGGGAGCATGATGTCGCGTTCGTGATCGCCAACGGAGAAAACGCGGCGGGCGGGGCAGGGATCTCCCCCGATGTTGTGGCGGAGATCTTTGCGGCCGGGGTGGATGTCATCACCGGGGGCAACCACACCTGGCACAACCGCGACGCCTACGAGCTGCTCGATGCCGAGCCCCGCGTGCTCCGGCCCCACAACTATCCTGCTGGCGTGCCGGGGCGGGGGGCGACGGTGGCGCAGACGTCGACCGGCCAGCCCGTCGGGGTCCTCAACCTGCAGGGACGGGTCTTCATGGCGCCGCTCGAGGATCCATTCCGCGCGGGCCGCGCTGAAGCTGACCGGCTTCGGGCGCAGACGCCAATTATCATCGTCGACTTCCATGCTGAAGCCACCAGCGAGAAGATCGCGTTGGGATGGCACCTCGACGGGCGCGTGAGCGCCCTCATCGGGACGCACACGCATGTCCAGACCGCCGATGAGCGGGTCCTGCCCGGCGGGACGGCTTACCTGACCGATGTCGGGATGACCGGTCCCCGCGACGGGGTGATTGGCATGGCGAAAGAAGGGATCCTCGAACGGTTTCTCACGCAACTGCCCGTCCGGTTCCAAGTCGCGAAAGGGCCCGCCCAACTGAGTGCCGCCGTGATTGACGTGGACGAGGCGACCGGTCGAGCCCGGGGAATCGCGCGGATCCAGCACGTCCAGGACGCCTGATGCGCATCGATCTGCACACCCACACCACCGCGTCCGATGGCTTGCTCAGCGCCGACGCGCTCGTCGAACTCGCGAAGCACGCCGGCGTGACAGTCCTCGCGGTCTGCGATCATGACTCGACCGAGAGTGTCGATGCCGCCATCGCGGCCGGCGTGAGTCTCGGGGTGGAAGTCATCCCCGCAGTCGAGATCAACACCGACGTGGAGACATTCGAAGTCCACATGCTGGGGTACTACCTTGATCACCGCCAGGGGTGGTTCCAGCAGTACCTCGAGACGATGCGAGACGGCCGCGTGGATCGCGCCGAACGCATGGTGGGCAAGCTGAACTCCTTGGGGATCGCACTCGACTTCGCGCAGGTCCAGGCCCTCGCACAAGGCGCCATTGGGCGGCCGCATGTGGCGCGGGCCCTCGTTGAGGCTGGAGCCGTGCAGAGCACCGAGGAAGCGTTCGAGCGGTACATTGGGCGGAGTGGTCCTGCCTATGTCGAACGGCTCAAGGTCACCCCCCAGGAAGCGATTCAGGTCATTCGGAAGGCGAACGGGATTCCCGTGCTCGCGCACCCCGGCTGGGGCATCCGCGACGAGATGATCCCGTCCCTCGTGGAGGCTGGACTCGAAGGGCTGGAAGTGTACTATCCCGACCACGCCCCCGACACCGTGGCCCACTGGTTGGGGATTGCCACGCAGTTCGGGCTGCTCACGACTGGCGGGACAGATTTTCACGGTGGGACACTCGCGACGCGTGTAGCCGTTGGCAGCCAGTACGTCCCCCCCGAGGTGGTGGAACGGCTCAAGGCACGCTACGCGGCGAAGCAGGCCGCACGCACGTAGACGAGTCCGGTCACACGAAACGGAGGGGTGATCGATGCGGTGCCCGAAATGTGGGGCGGAGAATACTCAAGGGAAGATTGTCTGTCGGAGGTGTGGGACTCGGTTGCGGGTCCTTCCTCAGGCCGCGACGCTCGTTCGCGAGACAGAGGAGCAGCTGATGACCCGCGTGCGTCAGGACGCGCAGCGCATCATCTGGGTCGTGGCGGTGGTCATCGCCGCAGGACTCGTCATGGGCTACCTCACGAGGTAAACCAAGTGAGTACCGCGGAACTACATCGGTTGCCCTCGGTCGAGCGGCTCGTCCACCGCATTGAACAGGACCCGGGCATGGCCCGGTACCCACGCGCCCTCCTCGTCGAGTGTGCCCGTGTAGTGGTCGACGGAGCGCGGACCCAGCTGCTCGCGCACGAGCCGGTCGACATCAGCCCGGACCGGTTGCACGCCGCCGTCGTGCACCTCGTCGAAGAACGCGCCACGCTCACGCTGACCCGTGCAGTGAATGCGACGGGAGTGATCCTGCACACGAATCTTGGCCGGGCCCCGCTCAGCTGGAAGGCCCAACAGGCAGTGGCTGAGATTATGGCAGGTTACAGCACGCTGGAAGTGGACCGCACCGGCAGGGGGCGGGGATCGCGCCATCAGCACGTTGCGGGGTTGCTGACGCAACTAACGGGGGCTGAGGCGGGATTCGCCGTCAACAACAACGCAGCGGCGGTGCTGCTCGCGTTGACCGCGCTCGCCCGAGGGCGGGAGGTCATCGTGTCCCGGGGCGAGCTCGTCGAAATCGGTGGGTCGTTCCGCCTCACGGACGTGATGGCGCAGAGCGGCGCGACGCTGGTCGAAGTCGGGACCACTAACCGGACCTACCTCCGCGACTACGAGCGCGCGATCACTCCCGCCACCGCGCTCCTACTGAAAGTCCACCGGAGCAACTTCACGATGTCCGGGTTTGTTCACGAGGCGTCTGTAGGCGAAGTGGTCGAGGTCGGTCGGCACCACAACCTCCCCGTTCTCTACGATCTCGGCAGCGGCGCATTGGTGGATCTGCGGGAGCGCGGGCTTCCCTATGAACCGACCGTTCCCGATGCGGTGCGCGCTGGCTGCGAGGTGGTCAGCTGGAGTGGCGACAAGCTCCTCGGCGGCCCCCAGGCAGGCATTCTGGTGGGACGCGCACGGTCCATCGAACGCATCCAGGCGCATCCACTGGCACGAGCGGTACGGATCGACAAGCTTGATGCTGCTGCGTTGGCGGCGACCTTGCAGCACTATCAGGACCCCGAGGAGCCCTGGAGCGCGCTTCCAGTGTTGCGGATGTTGACGGAGAGTGCCGACGTCGTTCGTATCCGGGCCGAGCGACTCCGAACAGCTGCGGCGAAGATCGTCCCAGACCCCTGGCACCTCGAGGTGCGGGCGACTACGGCCGAGGTCGGCGGCGGGGCGCTTCCTGAGGCGCGTCTTCCCTCCTACGCACTGCTGATCCGGTCGCCATCGTCTCCCGATGGGCTGGACGCCGCGTTTCGGGCGCACCACCCCCCCGTGTTTGGCCGTATCACCGACGAGGCGTTCCTCCTCGACGTGCGGACGCTCCTTCCTGACGATGAGCCTATCGTACTGGCCGCTCTCCAGCACGCCGCCGCACAATAATCCTGTGGAGCGCCCGCCACACTGGACTTCCAATTGCGCCTGTCCCGACCGCTCCGCGTACTCATGTGCGTCGCACGAGCCCCAGCTTAGACAGCGACCTAGCGGCGGAGGCGGCTGATGCAGCACTTTGTCGCAGGGACCGCGGGGCACATCGATCACGGCAAGAGTGCGCTCGTCAAAGCCCTGACGGGGGTTGATCCCGATCGGCTCGAGGAGGAGCAGCGTCGCGGGATGACCATCGATCTCGGGTTCGCGCACTTCGACCTTCCTAGCGGACGGCGGGTCGGGCTCATCGATGTCCCGGGGCACGAACGGTTGATCAAGAACATGTTGGCTGGGGCTACCGGGATCGATCTCGTGCTGTTGGTCGTCGCGGCGGACGAGGGCGTCATGCCGCAGACGCGGGAGCACCTGGATATCCTGCGATTTCTTCCCGTTAAGCATGGCGTCGTCGTCCTCAGCAAGATCGATCTCGTCACCGACCGGGACTGGCTCGATTTGGTCAAGGAAGATCTGCGGACCCTGCTGGCAGAGAGCCGGCTAGCAGGTGCGCCAATGCTCGAGGTCTCTGCAAAGACAGGGCAGGGGATCAGTGACCTGGTTGCGGCCATCGATCGCCTTGTGGATCTCGTTCCGACTCGACAGGTCGACGCCCCGGCGCGCCTCCCGATCGATCGAGCCTTTGTGATCGCGGGATTCGGGACGATCGTGACGGGCACGTTGTGGAGTGGTCGCATTCGCCCGGGCGAGGTGTTGGAGTTGCTCCCCAGGGGCCGATCGGTCCGGGTCCGTGGGATCCAGGTCCATGGGCAGGACGCGACCGAAGCGCTCGCCGGATCGCGTGTCGCCCTCAATCTCGTGGGCATCGAGAAGGAAGACGTGGTCCGCGGGGACGTGCTGTGCACGCCAGCAATTTTCCAGCCAACGAGCCTCATTGACGTCCGGGTGCGCCTCCTCCGGACCGCCCCGGCGCTTCCACACCTCGCTCGGGTGCGTCTGTACCTGGGGGCTGACGAAGCAATCGGTCGATTGGTCCTGCTGGACCGGGCCCGGCTCGAACCCGGAGAGGAGATCCTCGGGCAGCTGCGATTAGAGACACCGATTGTCGCGGCGGCAAGGGATCCGATCGTGCTCCGACGCTTCTCCCCGATGCTCACAGTGGGCGGCGGAGAAGTTGTCAGCGCGCATCCCCCTCGCCGGCGCCGCACGACCGACAGCGTGACCGAAATCGCGGACGCATCCGCGGCAAGGTTAGAGGATCTCGTCGAGCAGGTTGTCCGCGAGGCAACCACCGCCGGAATTACGGTTGAAGACCTCATGCGTCGCCTCGGCGCGACCAAGGTGCACATCGACGCAGAACTCAAGCGCCTCACGGAGGCGGGCCGCCTACTTCAGGTCCGCGGCCGCGTCTTCCACGACGGCGTCGAGCACGAGGTCAGTGCGGCAATCGTGGCGGCAATCGCCGAGTATCATCGCAACGTGCCCTGGCGCGTAGGGATGCCGAAAGAAGAGCTGAAAACCAGGGTCTTTGCTGCTGGGGACGATCGGTTCTACGCGCATGCCCTCGACCGAGTGGTACGCGAAGGCGGGGTTGACGACCTCGGAGCATTCCTGCGCTTGGCTGGCTACGTCACGACGAGGGATCCTGCGGAGCGCGCTGTTCGTGAGCAGCTACTCAGGGCACTTCAGGCTGGAGGGTATTCGCCTCCGTCCCCAGAGGAGCTCGCCAAGAGCATGGAAGACCGATCGGCGTTTACGCGCATGTTGCAATCGGCCATTGACGAAGGCGACGTTGTTGAAGTAGCCCCAGGGATCATCTTTCACACTGCGGTACTCGGCGAGATCAAAGTTGCCACGATCGCCCACATTGCCGACACCGGGTCGATCACAGTGGCCGGTCTCCGGGATCGTCTTGGCACGAGTCGGAAGTTTGCGTTGACGGTGCTAGAGTACTTCGATACGATGAAAGTCACCCGCCGGGTGGGCGATGCGCGGGTGCTCCTAGAGCATCCGTCAGGGAGCCGCGTTCACCATCGTTCGTAGCAGCGGGGTAGGGAGGCGCGGAGGGCAGCGGGGGCTGGTGCCCCTTCCGGTCTTCAAAACCGGCGAGAGGCCAGGCGGTCTCTGGTGCGTTCGATTCGCACGGCCCTCCGCCACACTTCCCCACCCCTCCCACCCCTTATGATCCTTGACTTGTTCGTTACGAACACAGCTATCATAGCTGGCGGGGGCCTAAGGTGCCGATGTGTCTGTGCAAAATTCCCGGTGCTTCATCGCAAGTCTCTGCCCACAAGGGTTATGAAGGCGACCGTCCCCTAGCCGACTCAAGCCGAATGGATCTGGCCTATGTAGCGGGACTCTTTGACGGAGAAGGGCATATTGGCTTCTACACATACAAAGCCACGAAGAATGGAAGACGTTATGCCAGACTCGTAGTTGGTATCACTAACAGCTACAGGCCGGTTTTGGAATGGCTATGTGAAGTCATCGGCGCAGGAAGGATTCAACGGAAGCGAATTCATGGAGAGGGCTGGAAGGACTGTTACTCATTCATTATCCAAGGCCTTGCGGCCAGAGAATTCTTGACTGCAATGCTCCCCTATTTGAGGGTCAAACGCGAGCGAGCCGTGTTCGTCTTGTCCCAGAGAACCTATGGACGAGTTCAATAGGTAGCCATGGATTCGTTGGCGCCATCATTGCCATTGGACCCGCAACTGAGCACACCCAGAGCGGATACTGACCGATTCCTCTGCAGTCGACGACAAGAGACATGTTGGCCAGCTAGGACCCGGATCGAAGTGGCACAACTTGTGGGGGTTGATGACCAAGCGCACGGTTCGCACGAGGCCGCCGGCAATCTCGAGGTAGAGGACGCTAATGATCCTCCCCTCGGGGTAGACGAAGATGCGCCTGGCTGACCGTCCCCCCCCACGCAGCTGGGCAGTACAGCACTTCGCCATAACTTACGAGACGTGCGCTAGACAAGAATCTTGCGGCTTGTATCAATCTCTGCAGCTGGACTTCACTCGGTTCAGCGAGCTGACTGAAGGCCGAATCTGCTAACAACCGCTAACGCCTGCGGGAGGGGCAAGGGTGATTCGATCCTAGGATCCTCAAGGACTTATCTCGCCAATCAAGCGAGCGACGCGCCTGCGGAGTTCGTCTCTTATAGCATGCAATTCATGAGTTGTCCTCCCGGTGGCCGGTGGGATGGGCCAATCCTCCGACTTCTCTTTCGCTTCAATGGGGCAGCGGTCAAGACAGCCGAAGGTGATGATGCGGCCTGACCGACGAATCAGCTCCAGCGTAACAACCCTAGGAGTCTTTGTGGCAATCTGAATCCCTATCTCACGCAGAAGATCGACGGCGACAGGATTGATCGACTTAGCGGGCCGGACGCCCGCGCTCTCAGCCTTCCATCCCACGGGAGCGTGGGCGTTGAAGATTGCCTCGCTCAATACGCTGCGAAAGGTGTTCTCGACGCATACGAAGAGAACCACGTTGCTCGCGATGGGTTCGTTGCCCCCTGCCCATCTAGACTTCCGCTCGCCCGTCATAACGGATCCACTCTTTTCCCTTGTGACGCTCTAGGCCGTTCGTGAGACCCGAAATGTCTCTCTTTGTCTCGGCATGGCATCCCGTCAAACATGGCTTTGTCGATCTCGTACCGCCTCTCGTGGCGGCAGACGATGCAGGTCCTAGGTATAGAAAACAGATGCTTGAGGAGTCTCGAATCAGCTAACGTCTGCTAGCGCGCGGCAAGAAACGGCGGGTCACGCAGGGTGATAAGAGCCTGCCAGACCCCGGGAAAACCCGAGAAAATTGCGCACTTCATCACTAAAGGTCACCCCAGGTGAGATAGTGGTTTTGAACTTCAAAGCCGACGGGAGGCCAGGCGGTCTCCGCTAGGTTCGATTCCTATCGATGCGATCCCAGCAGACGGGCCTCACGAGTCCGGGCGGACTGCCCCTATCAACGCCACGAGTCGCACCGTCGAGTCTCACTGACCAGTGCTACGGGGCGACGCTAACTACAAGCTGAGAAGGACGCATCGGCTTCTCGAAGCCTCTGGGACAGAGTCCGCATGATCCGCTTCGCGACGGACGGTACTTCAGTGAGCAGTCCCCCAAATTCACGCTGGCCAATGACAAGCAAGCGCATCGGCGTAGACGCTTCGACCGTGGCGGATCGAGGCGCTCCGTCTAGCAGACTCATCTCGCCGAAGAACTGGCCGGGGCCGAGTTTGACGGTCCGCCCTCTGGGCGTTTTGACTGTCGCGCGGCCCTCGACAATCACAAACAGCTCCCGGCCCGTTTCGCCCGCCGTCGCCAGGCGCTTGCTCGCCGCGACCTCGACCTCGTCCGCAAGACGTGCAACCTTCTGGAGTTCCCGCGAGGACAAACCCTCAAAGAGCGCGACGCCCTTCAGTAGCTTGACCTTCGCGGATTCAGTCGGCCACAGAGGCATCCTCGTCACCTCGTGCACTCAGGACATACGCTCGACGCTGCGGCACTCGCCATCGGTTCTGATTTCCGGCTAACGTCCCACTTCCCTCCTGTCGCGCATGTCGTCGCAGGACATGAACAAGCGGGTTAGCGGGTCAACCCCCGCACGATCGCGCGGTAGCGCTCCAGTTCGTGAAACTCCTGATAGCGATGAGGAAACTGGACCAGGTTCATGCCAGTGTGGGGGGTGACGTACACGACCCGGATTCTGTTCCGCACAAGCTGGATGTGCGGGAATGTCCTCGCGACTGTCCCGATCGCAGCGGGGACGAGGATCCCTGCGAGGTCGAGTTTCCGGAGGGTCTCCGCGAGTCGATGAGATTCCTCGTAGCCGTCGCGGATGAGCGCGGCACTGGTGGTCTGGAAGTACTGGAGCGCGGCGGGTTGTGTCAGATCAATCACCCGAGACGCGAGGGCTGCCAGAGCGGCGGTCCGCCGGAGGCGCGGATGGTCCGGTACACGACCGGGCCCGCGAAGGCTCCGATGGCGAAATCAGGGGCGCCGCCTACGGGAGCACCCCTGACGTATTCAGGTTCATGGGGAGCTAACTGTATCCGCCTTCCGTTTCTGCCAACAGGACGTGGTAGACGTGAAGCAACCCTTTGGGCGACTGGAGGACATCGATTGGTCGGCGGCCGCGGAAGGCAGGGATCCTTCGAGACCGGAACCAGCGTCTGGCAGCGTGTGGATCGTCAGGCCACAAGCGTTGGGCGTACTGCTTCGTTTGGGTCAGCACAGCAAACCATCCGCCTTCAGCACTATCTGGATCCGGTCGCGTCTCGTCCCGTTCCCACCGGACCACAGTGCTCCGGCTCACCCCCAGCGCTTTCCCGAACGCCTCCTGCGGGAGCCCGAGCCAGTCCCGTAGCACTCTCACGTGTTTCGGGAGACGGCGCCGGCTGGGACGCACTCCGGGGCCAATCACTACAGATCCGACCCCATGCATTAGGCGCACTCGCTCTGCCATGACACCTCTATTGTGTCAAATGACGCAACGGACGTCAAGGGCGTGTAGGTGCGTTCGTAGCATTCAAAAGGGGCAATCGTTGGTGGCAGTCGCTCATACTGGTGGCACTAACTCTGCTGACTTCCGTAGGCTTGATTTGGTCTCTATACTTGTGTTGTGGTGCACTTCCCGAGTAGACGTGCGGCTTCCACCGTGACGGATAACCCAGACCAAGACTACTGCCGTTTGGTTACACGCGCCGTGTGTTCCGATGACGAGTTCGTCGGCGTGACTTTTAGCGGCCGACGCCGGGGCTTTGATGTGCCATGGACGAAGGTCACCATTCGTCCCGTGCTCCTGAGGGGCCGGCATCTGCAGTTTACCTATTATCGAGTGGATCGAGCGGTCACGAAGAACTTCCGGCGCGGCGAAGCGTTGCCCCGCCTCCGCGAGCTGCTCGATCTGCCGTTCAGTTCAATTCACCTACGTACCACAGACCGCGATGTGCAGGTCCGTGTGCACCGTAAAGGTGCAGCGTCTGTGCATGTTGTACCCGCACCCGCTTCCCGGACGGTCCCTGAACTCAAACACGATCAATCCGCTGAGACCTTGCTGGGGCCGGAGAGTGCCACATTCCTTAAGGCACTGGGGATCACGACAGGCACGGGAGAACTCCGGGCAGGCTTGCGCGACAAGTTTCAACAGATCAACGAATTCCTAAGAATTCTCACGAATGCAGGCATTCCTGAACCGCCGCGGGGGCACCCGCTGCACGTCGTCGACTTGGGCTGCGGGAGTGCACACCTCACTTTCGCAGCGTATCACTACTTGCATGAGAGACTCGGGATCCCCACAAAGGTCATCGGTGCCGACATTAAGGCAGGGCTCCTCGACAAACACCGCAAACTGGCGGAGTCGTTGGGCTGGGGCGACGTCGAGTTTCAGACGGTCCGCATCGCCGACTTCAATCCGCCGACTCCCCCTGACATCGTGTTCGCACTTCATGCCTGCGATACGGCGACCGATGAGGCCTTGGCGCAGAGCATCCGCTGGCGGAGCAAGCTGATTCTGAGCGTGCCCTGCTGTCATCACCACCTGCAAGAACTACTTTCCAGCAGGTCGGCCTCTGTTCCGCAGTTCGCGCCAGTATGGCGACATGGGATTCTCCGAGAGCGCACGCTCGATATCGTGACGGATACCTTCCGGGCTCTGCTCCTACGGAGAGCAGGTTACCGAACTGATATCATCGAGTTTGTGTCCAATGCACATACCGCACGAAACTTGATGATAAGGGCGGTGCGGGTTCGCGGTCATGTGGACTCCCGGGTTGCGGACGAGTATATGGAGTTTAGAGACTATTGGGGAGTCACGCCGTACCTCGAAGAACTTCTTGCTGACGGGGCTGGTTTCGGCGCTTGAGGAGAGACTTGCTTTGGCGCGATTCGTCCTCGGTGTTCCGAGTTCTTCACGGGTGCTCTTTGTGACCAGGCATTGCGAAAGGCTCCCAAGCGGGTACCCCTCAAAATCCTCAAGTACGTCAAGGACGGCTCCTCCCGCCCGGAAGAGTTCACCCTAACCGCACCCGGACCGCCTCGGGCTTGTCGCGCGTCAGTAGTCTAGGGTCGTCGACAAGAAGTTACGGGGAGTTCTGCATTCCAAGATCTGGAGTGTAGCTGAGACCGGGGAGGATGTTCCGGCATGGATTGCCGACAGCGTAATGGCCGGTGGTGAGGATGTAGGCGGTCGGGGGGGCGCTGATTGGAATGTAGAAGTAGGCTTGGTTGGTGCAGGGTTCAAGGGGGACGACCGTCATGTACTTGGGCACCAGCTCGACGAGTGTGGTCGGATACCGCTGGTGGTCTGCAAAGTAGTTCTGGAGGGTGAGCGCGATTCTCTTGAGGTTTTCCTTGGAGGCTGCAACCTTTCCGCTCGCTACCGCATCGTTCGCAACGGGTGGTCTGGTCGTCCGTGCAACAGGCGGCGGCGTGGGGGGTTTCGTCTCCCGCACAACGGGAGGCGAGAGCGGAGGCTTGGTTTCTTGTGCCGCTGGCGGCGGGGTTGGTTTGGCCTCCTGCGCAACGGGCGGTGGCGTGGCGGGTTTGGTCTCCACCGCTACAGGCGGAGGTTGCGCGGGCGTGCGATCGCGGTCCGCCAACCCCGCCCTATTCGTAGTGTTGGCGCTGGCCCGTTCTCCTAGCCCAGGATGCGTCGCGTAGAACTGCCAACCGTAGAATGCCGCCAGGAGGGTGAACACGCAGATCAGACCTAGGACAGGACGACGCATCGCGAGCTGCTCCTACAAATCAATGGTACACCTCTCTCTATGAGAGTTCCCGTGCTTCTGCTGCCATAGACCAGCTCACCTGTGCTCTTGGCGCAACCATGGTCCAGGAGGAGCAGGTCAGCCATTTACCGAGAATGGTGAGATCGAGTTGAATCTCTAGGCGGCACGGTTAGGGATGGGGGACGCGTTCGAGGTGTGAACTAGCTGTTCGCGTGTGGGCTATTTCGACATGGGAGGCCAGGGATAGTCGCGAGACGTGCTGCGTGGATCATTGTCGTGGCCGCGGTAGCCCGGGCGGTCGGCGCGGTGCCTCTGCCGCTGAGTCCTGATGAGGCCTACTACTGGCTTTGGGCCCAGCGCTTGGACTGGAGCTATCTCGATCAACCTCCCATGATCGCCTACCTGATTTTCCTCACCACGCGAGTAGGGGACAGCGCCTTGTGGGTCCGGATCGCGCCCCTCCTCTTAGGTGCGGCGACATCTTACGCGCTATTCCTCCTTGCACGAGAGTTGTTTGATGAACGGGTTGGGCTTCGTGCCGTCGTGCTCTTTCAGGTCGTCCCAATTCTGTGGTTGTCCGGCGTCCTGGCTACGCCCGATGCGCCACTCTACCTGGCCTGGACGCTAGCCCTCCGCTTTCTCTGGCAGGCCCTCCACGGCCGCCCGCAGCGATGGACAACGACCGGCGTCGCCATCGGCCTCGGGTTGTTGAGCAAGCTCTACATTGCATTTTTGGGTGTCGGCGCCGGCGTGTTCGTTGCCCTCTACCATCGGTCCTGGCTACGGCGGAAGGAGCCCTACTTCGCGGCGGGACTTGCCCTCGTGTTGTTCCTACCCGTCATCTACTGGAACCTGCAGCACGATTGGGCGGCTGTGCGCTTTGTGCTCTATGAACGCGTCACGCGCGCCCCGCACGGGGTCGCTGGCCTCCGTCTGTTCTTGAGTCAATATCTGGAGTTTGTGCTTGTGTTCGTCATCGCATTCCCGTGGGCACTCTGGTTCGCGTGGAAGCAGCGGACCGATGAACGGTATGCTTACCTCTTCTGGACGAGCCTACCGGCCATCGTTTTCCCGCTGGTGACGGCCCCGGGGGGTGCAGCGTTCGGGCACTGGGTCGGGCCCGCCCACCTTGCTCTCGCCATCGTCTTGGCAGCTCGGTGGAACCGTTCCATCGCGGTCCTGACCGGTGTTGCGGGCGCTCTCGTAGCCCTCACCTATGCGTTGATCTTCATCCCTGGCCTCCCGCCGCCCCCTGGGGGCGCACATGCCTACGGATGGGGCGAAGCGTTGGACCGTGCCCGCCGCGAAGCCGGAGCCCTCGGACAGAACGCCGTGCTCGTGACGGATAGCGACCAGATCGCAGCGGAACTCGCCTACTTGGCGAAAGGGACGATTCCAGTCCTCTTGCTCCCCAATCCCGACGCTGCATCGATCTGGCCATCGCCTGCACGCTTCGCCGGGGCCCCAGCAGTAGCGGTGACCTATCTCCACTCGACACTCGATTGGAAGCGCTGCTTCACGGCGGTTGAAGAAACCACCACAATTAAGGTGCGCTTTCGTGGGTGGCCCCTTGCAGAATACCGCGTGTTCCGCCTGCACGGACTCCTTCCGCGATGCGATTGAACCCAGAGGCGGTACTCGCGATCAGTCAACCGCCGGCACGCACAGGGTCCCGCGTCCCAGGAGCGCCGTGCGCACTCGCCGAAGAGGATGACGGCGTTCCCGCGATGTCTCGGAGGACCTCGTGAAAGATCTGACCCCGATGATGCGGCAGTACCAACAACTGAAGGACGGCCATCCTGACACGCTGCTCATGTTTCGGCTGGGGGATTTCTACGAGCTCTTCTTCGATGACGCTACCGTCGCGGCCCGAGAACTGCAGATCACCCTGACATCTCGAGAGATCGGGAGCGGCCGGCGGGTGCCGATGTGCGGGGTGCCCTATCATGCTGTCGAGACCTACCTGGCGCGGCTGGTGGAGCGGGGCTACCGGATTGCCATCTGTGACCAACTCGAGGACCCTCGAAAAGCCAAGGGGTTAGTCAAACGTGATGTCGTCAGGGTGGTCACACCTGGAACGGTCATTGAACCAAGCCTGCTACCGCTCGACGCCAACAGCTACCTCGTGGCGGTGGTGGCGGGGGACGAGCGGTGGGGGCTCGCAATCACGGATCTGTCGACAGGGGAGTTCGAGGTTACCGAGCTCTCTGGCGAGCGACGGGATCTGGACCTCGCCGACGAACTCGCGCGACTCCACCCTCGTGAAGTACTGGTCTCAGACAGTGCGCGCGAAGCACTCGAAGCGCTGAGCCCCAAGGGACTGCGGTTCACCCCGGTAGATGAACTCCGCTTCGAGGCGGCGGCAGGGCGGAGGACCTTGAAAGAACACTTCCGGGTGGCCAGTCTTGACGGCTTTGGGTGCGAGCACCTGCCCGTTGCCGTGGCGGCGGCAGGGGTGCTCCTTCAGTACCTCAAAGAGACGCAGTTCAGTCCGTTGGCCCACATCACCCGCATTGTCACGTACTCCCCGGAGAACTTCCTCGTGCTCGACGAGGCCACGCGGCGTAACCTGGAAATCGTCCACAACGTCCGGGACCGGAGTTCCACGGGAACGTTGCTCGGCATTCTCGACGAGACGCAGACCCGGATGGGATCCCGGACCCTCCGCCAGTGGTTACTTCAACCCCTGCTGGATCGGGAGGCGATTGGGCGCCGCCAAGACGCCGTGGAGACGTTGGTAGATGATCCACGGCTTCGTGAAGGTCTCCGCACAACACTTGGGGGAATCGGAGATCTGGAGCGTCTCATGGGTCGCGTGGGTCACGGGTCAGCGACCCCGCGCGAACTCGTGTCCATTGCGCAAGCGTTGCGACGCTTGCCAGCTATTGTCGAGAGCGTTGCGCACGTTGCTGTCGTGCTTGTATCCGAGCTGGCGAGCCAGATTCTCCCTCACGACGACTTGGCGAGCTTGATCGAGTCCGCGTTCGTTGACCATCCTCCGATTGGCGTGCAGGACGGTGGGATGATCCGGGATGGCTACCATGCTGATCTTGACGCCCTTCGGCGCGTCGCCCGGGAGGGGAAAGGGTGGATCGCGCAGCTCGAGGCGGGAGAACGCGCTCGCACGGGGATCAAGTCGTTGAAGATTGGTTTCAACAAGGTGTTTGGCTATTACATCGAGGTGAGCAAGAGCAACCTCACTCTTGTCCCTTCCGACTATATTCGGAAGCAGACGCTCTCCAACGGCGAGCGGTTTATCACTGAGGCGATGAAGGAGCGCGAGACACAGATCCTGGGCGCCGAGGAGCGGATCGCCGAGTTGGAGTACTCCTTGTTTTGCGGCGTCCGCGATCGTGTCGCCGCCCACGCAGAATCGGTGTTACCGGCTGCTCGTGCGGTAGCCGAGCTCGATGTCTTGAGTGCGCTGGCCGAAGGCGCGGCAACGTTCCGCTACCGTCGCCCGGAGATTGTGGAGGATCCGATCCTCGAGATCCGCGCGGGGCGCCATCCGGTCGTTGAGCGTCTCCTCGAAGGAGAACGCTTTGTCCCCAATGACATCCACGTGTCCTCCGACGGCCGAATGGTCCTCGTCGTGACGGGGCCGAACATGGCGGGGAAATCCACCTACCTGCGGCAGGCCGCCCTCATCGTCTTGATGGCGCAAATCGGGGCGTTCGTGCCCGCAGAAGCCGCACGTGTCGGGGTGGTCGATCGAATCTTCACCCGCATTGGTGCCACAGACGACATTGCGACGGGGCGCAGCACCTTCCTCGTCGAGATGCAGGAAGTCGCGAGTATTCTCCATCACGCGACTCGCCGCAGTCTGGTGATTCTGGATGAAGTAGGGCGGGGGACAAGCACGTACGATGGTATGAGCCTCGCCTGGGCTGTTGTCGAGTACCTGCATGACGAGATCGGGGCGCGTACGCTCTTTGCGACGCACTACCACGAGCTCACCGAGCTGGCCACACTGCTGGACGGGGTCCACAACGTGAACGTTCTGGTCAAAGAAGACGGGGATCGGATCGTCTTCCTGCGGAAAGTGGTAGACGGGGGGGCCGATCGCAGCTACGGCATTCATGTCGCTCAGTTGGCGGGTATTCCCCAGGCGGTCATTGACCATGCCCAGCGCATCCTCGCCAACCTCGAAGCGGCCTCCGCGCCCAAGGGACGCGACGACCCGGCGCTGCCCCCCATGCCCGCACGGGCTGTCCGTGGACAGCAGCTGACCCTGCCGCTGGAGGCGTTCTCGTCAGTCGAGGAAGCCCTGCTCACGATGGGGCTTGAAGACATGACTCCGTTGGAAGCGCTCTCCGCTCTGCACGCGCTCCGAGAACAAGTCCGTCAGCGCCTGGCCGCGCCGAAACCTTCCACGCATTCAGGTCCGGTGACCCGGATCAAACGCCACGGTCCGAAACCCCGATCGACCGGACTGTAATGGCACGGATCCGTATTCTCGATCAGGCTGTCGCGGATCGCATCGCTGCCGGAGAGGTCGTCGAGCGACCCGCCTCTGTGGTCAAAGAGTTGGTGGAGAACGCCCTGGACGCTGCCGCCAATGAGATCGTCATCGCCGTTGGCGGCGCGGGGGTGGACTTGATCCGCGTGAGTGATGACGGGGTCGGGATCGACCCGGACGATCTCCGCCTCGCGGTGCAGCGTTTTGCGACGAGCAAGATCAGTGTGGCCGACGATCTGCTCCACATCCGCTCATTCGGGTTTCGCGGAGAAGCACTACCCAGCATCGCGGCCGTCTCTCGGCTCGAGCTCACTACCGCTGTCCCGGGGGCTGTCAGTGGGCACCGGCTTCAGGTGAGCGGAGGCGTGGTGACCGGAGATGCCCCGGTGGGCGCGCCCCAGGGGACCACCGTTGAGGTCAGAGACCTGTTCTTCAACACTCCCGCCCGCCGCAAGTTCCTGAAGTCCTCGGCGCGAGAGTTCTCGTTGATCGTCGACGCGGTCAATCGCCTCGCGTTGGCCAATCCTGCAGTCGCATTCCGCCTCACGAGGGACGCGGCAGAAATTGTGCGCTACCCGCCGGCAAGTGCCGAGGACCGGCTCGCGATGGTGCTGGGGGTGGAGGCGGCCGCGCGCACCTTGCGGTGCGAGGACCACGGGCAGGACCTCATCGTGAGGGGGTGGCTTGGTCGCCCCGAACTGGCACGCTCGACTCGGACCCATCAGTACCTGTTCGTCAACCACCGTGCCGTTCACAGCCGAGTTATCGCCAGCGCGGTCGAGCAAGCGTACCGGCAACTCCTCCCCGGTGGGCAGTTTCCCCTGTTTGTGATCTTCATTGAGGTCCCGCCCCATCGCGTGGACGTCAACATCCATCCACGGAAACTGGAAGTCCGCTTCGATGATGATCATCACGTGTTTGCGAGCGTCTTGAAGGCGACCAAGGGAGCCTTGCGCGGCGCGCAATTGGTCCGCTCGATCGAACCTGCAGCCCTCCCTCTGAGTGGGGCCCCTGGTGCCCTCGGATTGGACCATCCCGTCAGTGCAGGATCCGTATTCGCCCCGGTGGACGTCAGCGCGACTGCGCGGCTGCCGGCGATGCGATTGCTCGGCCAGCTGCACGCTACCTACCTCCTCGCCCAGGGCGACGCAGGGCTCATCATTATCGACCAACATGCTGCCCACGAGCGGGTTCTCTACGAGCGCCTGCTCCGCATGCGGCAGCGCGGGCTCACCACCAGCCAAGGGCTGGTCGTGCCAATCTCCTGCGAGTTGACCGCCGAGGAAATGCCGATCCTCACCACGCACCAGGAGGTGCTGGAGGAGATCGGGTTCGCGCTGGAGCCCTTTGGCGGGGACCGCACGATCCTCATCCGGGCGGTTCCGCAGGTCGCCCTCCATGTGGCTCCTGCCCAGTTCTTGCGAGACGTGCTTGCGGAGGTTGCGGACAGCGACCGAACCCGTGGGGCGCAGTCCCGCCTGGAACGGGTCACGATCGCCACAGCATGTCGGACGGCAATTAAGGCAGGGGATGTCTTGACTGGAGAGCAGATGGCGGCGCTGTTGCGGGACCTCGCGGACACTGAGGACCCGTTTTCCTGCTTCCATGGCCGGCCCACCCTCGTCACGGTCCCACGGGCGCAGGTAGAACAATGGTTCTACCGGAGATAAGCTCACGCCGCCTGCTGGTGCTGTGTGGTCCCACCGCGGTCGGCAAGACTGTTGCGGCGATCGAGCTCGCCCAGCGCATTGGCGGAGAGATCATCGCCGCCGACTCGCGAACCATCTATCGTCGCATGGACATCGGTACCGCCAAGCCGACGCCTGTACAACGGGCTTTGGTTCCGCACCACCTGCTCGATGTCGCTGAACCTGATGCCGTCTTCACCCTCGCCACCTACAGAGAGCTTGCGCTGACAGCGATCGACCAGATCTCTGCCAGAAACTCCACCCCGATTCTGGTCGGTGGGACAGGGTTGTACATTCGCGCTGTCGTCGACGGCCTCATCATCCCGCCCGTCGCGCCCGATTGGGAGTTCCGGCGACACCTGGAGAACGTCGAACGGCAAGCTCCAGGAACCCTTTACGCGCATTTGCGTGCCATCGACCCTGTCGCAGCGACTCGGATCCATCCCCATAATGTTCGCCGCGTGATTCGGGCTCTTGAAGTCCACGCGCGCACAGGACGGCCGATCACGGCGATGCAACACCGTACGAGTCCACCGTTTTGGATCACGCAAATTGGCTTCATGATGGATCGGGGAGTTCTCTACCGGAGAATCGAGCAGCGGGTCGACGAGCAACTCGCTGGAGGCCTGCTCGAGGAAGTCAGGGGGTTGCTGGACTCAGGCTGCGATCGGGCGCTGCCCGCGATGCAAGGGGTCGGGTACAAGGAGCTGGTCGAGTACCTGGACGGTGCGGTGACGCTCGAGGAGGCAGCGCGACGGCTCAAACGCAACACACGGCGGCTCGCCAAACGCCAACTCACGTGGTTTCGGAAAGACCCGCGGATTCGCTGGATCGACGTCGCGAATCGGTCGCCGGGTGCGGTGGTAGAGCTGCTGCTGCCTATGGTAGAGTGAAGAAAAACGCAACGCGGGAGGGACGCATGCAGGTCGCACGGCGGCTCGAGCAGATCGGCGCGTACATGTTCGCAGACTTGGATCGCAAGCAGGCCGAAGTCGAGGCTACTGGAGTCGACGTGATCAACTTGAGCGTTGGCGACCCTGACCTGCCGACCCCGCCGCACATCGTGGACGCACTGATGGAGGGGGCCACTGATCCGCGAAGCCACCGGTATCCGCCCTATCCGGGCACAGACGAGTTCAGGGCTGCCGCGGCAGCGTGGTATCAACGCCGCTTCGGAGTCGCCCTCAACCCCAAGACGGAAGTGTTGGCCCTTATCGGATCCAAGGAAGGCTTGGCGCACCTCCCCTGGGCTGTGCTGAATCCTGGGGACAGCGCGCTGGTGCCTGATCCCAGCTACCCGGTCTACCGGACGGCGACGATCCTCGCTGAGGGGATCGTGGAGGCCGTTCCGTTGACGCGTGAAAGGGGATTCCTCCCAGATCTCGATGGCATCCCCCAAAGCGTGGCGCGTCATGCGAAGCTGCTGTTCCTGAACTATCCGAACAACCCCACGGGGGCCACTGCGCCGCTGGAGTTCTTTGAGCGAGCGGTGGCTTTTGCGCGGCGGTCGGACCTGCTGCTTGTCCATGACAACTCCTACTCAGAAATCGCTTACGACGGGTATCGTCCTCCCAGCATTCTTGAAGCGAAAGGCGGCAAGGACGTCGCGATCGAGTTCCATTCGCTCTCGAAGACCTACTGCATGACAGGCTGGCGGATTGGGTTTGCCGTGGGCAACCCGGAAGCCATCAGCGCCCTGGCCAAGATCAAGACCAACGTTGACTCTGGCGTCTTCCGGGCCGTGCAGCACGCCGGGATTACCGCCCTGACGGGACCGCAAGAGTTTGTGGCGAAGCGGGTGCAGACCTACCAAGCTCGGCGCGATCGCGCCACTCGGGCACTCCGGTCAATCGGTTGGGATGTTCCGGACGTTAAAGCGACCTTGTACTTGTGGATACCTGTGCCTGACGGCACCTCATCGGTCCCCTTTACGACAAAGGTCGTGGAACGAACCGGGGTCTCCCTGACACCGGGACTCGGGTACGGAAACCATGGGGACGGGTACGTTCGACTCTCGCTGACGATTCCTGATGCCCGACTGGACGAAGCGCTGAAGCGGATCGTAGAGGTGTTTGGGCGGTCCGCCCCGCCCGCGGGACCCGCGCGGCGAGTGACCCGTTCGTGATTGTGGCCGGACGTTTCCAGAGCGCAGGGTAGGGGAGAGGCGTGCAACATACTCCAGCAGTCAGCCAAGAGCGCGCGGTGCTGGTGGGGCTTCAAGACGGGTCCGATGCGACGGACCGCTCGCTTGAAGAGCTCGCGCGACTGGCGGTATCCGCGGATGCGGTCGTGGTGGGCACGGTGTTGCAACGACGCAGACGGCCGCATCCCGCCACGTTCTTGGGGCACGGGAAGGTTGAGGAACTCGCGGAAGTGTGCAAGGAAGCTGACGCGGACCTCGCCATCTTCAACCACGAACTCAGTCCAGCCCAGCAGCGGAATCTCGAAAAGGCGTTGAAGGTGGGCGTTATTGATCGGACGGCGCTTGTGCTGGACATCTTTGCCCAGCGCGCGCGGACGCGAGAGGGGCGCTTGCAGGTCGAGCTTGCCCAGATGATCTACCTCCTGCCCCGCCTGACGGGGCGGGGGGTGGCCCTCTCGCGGCTAGGCGGTGGGATTGGGACGCGGGGACCAGGGGAGACGAAGCTCGAGGTCGATCGGCGGCGGATCCGAAGTCGGATGACCGACCTGCAACGAGAGATCGCCGAGATCAGCCAACGGAGAACGTTGCAACGGGAAGCCCGCCGCAAGGCGCAACTCTCGGTCGTCGCTCTGGTGGGTTACACGAACGCTGGCAAATCCACCCTCCTGAATGCGCTGACCGATGCCGACGTCTTCGTGCAGGACAAGCTCTTCGCGACCTTAGACCCAACGGTGCGGAAGGTCGTGCTCCCGGACCATCGGGCCGTGCTACTGGTCGACACGGTCGGCTTCCTTACGAAACTCCCGACCCAGCTAATCGCGGCCTTTCGGGCCACCCTCGAGGAAGTTACGGCCGCCGACCTCCTCGTCCATGTCGTTGACGCCAGCCACCCCGCCTGGCGCGATCAGATTACGGCGGTCGAGAGCGTGCTCGCCGATTTGGGGGCAGGGGACAAGCCGACGATTTACGCCGTGAACAAGTCCGATCGACTCAACCCTGCAGAGGGACGAGCGATTGCTGCGGAGTGTGAAGGACGGAGTGTCGTGGTGTCAGCCCTCCACAAAGTGGGCCTGATCAACCTGCTGAGAAGTATTTCTCAAGAACTCCCAGAGCCGATGGTCCGAGTGAAATTGAAAGTTCCCTATACCCACGTCCGACTGCTCTACGATGTCTTCGCCTCCGGGCGCGTCCTCCATGAGGAGTATGATGCGCGTGGCGTATCGGTGGAGGCCGAACTCCCTCGTCTTGAAGCCGAACGAGTGCGCCGGTTGCTACGTGTCGATCCGGACGATCGGTCCCACTGAGGGTCTTAGGCGGGTGTGGAAGACATGCAAACTGACGGATCTTGGTGGAGCCCGTGGACTCGAGTCGGGGACGGCGCAGTTAATGGAGGCGGCGGATGAGGGCCACGGCTACGCCCTCGATGGCCACATCTCGAGCGAAAATCGGCTCCATCGTGCGATTCTCTGGCTGGAGACGAATCCGATCGCCTTCGCGGTAGAATCGCTTGACCGTCGCTTCGTCCTCCAACCGGGCGACGACAATATCACCCGATTTGGCAGTGTGCTGGCGCCGCACGACAAGCAGGTCGCCGTCGAAAATCCCCGCATCGATCATGCTCTCGCCGCGGACGTGTAGGATGAAACACTCAGCTGATTTGACAAGGTCAGCGGGGAAGGGGAAATACTCTTCGACATTCTGCTGGGCGAGGATCGGCTGACCCGCTGCGACCTGACCGATGACCGGAAGTGAAACCACCTTCCGCGTCGGGACCTCGTGTTCGTCTCGGAGAATTTCCAACGCCCGCGGTTTGCTCGGCTCCCGTCTGAGGTAGCCCTTCTTTTCCAATGCCGCCAAGTGGCTATGGACGGTTGAGCTGCTGGTCAGCCCAAGGGCTTGGCCAATCTCCCGGACCGACGGGGGGTAGCCATGTGCATCGGTGAAGCGGTGGACGAACGTCAGAATTTCCTGCTGCCGTTTTGTTAATCCCTTGCCCATCTCCGACCCTCACCAACTCGCGTGGCCGAATCATAGCATACAGAAAACGGATTTGCAAACACCTGTTCGCCCAGCCTGAAGTAGCCCTCTCAGCAGTCTGGGGCAGCCACAAAGCGGCCCGCGACGTGTAACACCACAAGTCGCTGGGACCCCGGGGCAGGCCAGGAGTCGCAGGGGCGGCGGAATCCGATTTGGAAGTCCTTTGAGCAGGGCCTAGCCGACACACCCGGTAGAGGTGCCTCTTTGGGAGGTCCATTTCATGCCTGCGAAACGGCGCCGTCGCAATAGCGCAACGACCCCTCGCGACGGGGCCAAGCCCGCCTTGAGCACAGGCAAGGCGCGCTCGATCACTGCGTCGTTAGGGTCGACCCAATCGCCCCCCGACATCGCCGCTCGCGATGAGGCTTTGTGGGGGACATTTCGGCAAGCGTTCACCCCCGAGCCGGGACACGCCTGGTTCAACTGCTTCGCGTTCAATCCCGCTCCCATTTCAGTGCATGAAGCGTTCCTGCGCAACGAGCGGACCGTGAATGCGTGGCCCCTGGCGCATCTGAGAGAAGTGTTCGGTGCCAAGAAGCGGGAGGCGTTGAGGGCGCGCTTGGCGCAGATGGTCAACGCATTGCCCGAGGAGATCGCGCTCCTACGCAACACGACTGAGGCGATCTCCAACGTGATCTTTGGCCTGGACCTCGCGAGGGGCGACGAGGTCGTCATCACCAATCAGGACTACGGCACCTTCTTGGATGCGTGGACGCAACGGGAACGTCGGGAAGGCATTGTCCTCCGTCAGATCACCCTGCCCGTTCCGGCCCCGACGCTGGACGCGCTCGTGGAGGCGTTCCGAAAAGCCATCACCTCGCGCACCAGGGTCATCATGTGCAGCCATATCGCCGATCCGACGGGGCAGATTTTCCCCATTCGAGCGATCGCAGATGCCGCCCACGGGGTCGGCGCCCAGGTCGTTGTGGATGGCGCTCTCGGCTTCGGCTGCATCCCGGTGGATGTGAAGGCGCTGGACTGCGATTACTACGGGACATCGCTACATAAGGGCGTCTTTGCCCCGACCGGTACGGGCTTCTTGTATGTGCGGCGAGATCGCATTCGGTCGTTGTGGCCGATCCTGGGAGCGCCGAAGTCTGCGGAGGATGACATTCGAAAACTCGAATACCGAGGCACCGCGCCCGTGACAGCCCTCGCGGCAGTCGACGACGCCCTTGACTTCTACGACAGACTTGGCCCGGAACGCATGGCTGCGCGGTACCGATATCTCAAGAGGCGATGGGCCGACCGCGTCGCGACCCATCCGCGGTGTCGTTTGAGTGTCCGGCTCGAACCTGAACACTCCTGCGGTATCGAGACAATCGCTATCCAGGGTGTGGACCTGATGAAGCTGTGTCGCTACCTCGACGACAAAGGGATCTCCACGTGGCCAATCGGAATCCCCGCGTTCCCGGCCCTGTGGATCTCTCCGTACCCCTTCACGACATCGGCAGAGGTGGATGCGCTGGCAGAGGCGTTGCTTGAGGTGGCTGAGAGAGGGTTACCCCACTGAGAAGAAGGTGCTCACATGCGTCTTGAACATTTCTGTGATCTCCAGCTGGCATATCGTCAGGAGGCGTTCGGTGAGTTTGCGCTTGTGCGACCCTATGGAGGACAAGAGGGCCGCGGATACGGAGAAGGCGACGGGTCCGTCACCGGGGAGAAGCTATCGGGTCGGGTGCGGTGGGTCAACCACCCTCGGCGGCGCAGCGATGGGGCAATGCTCCCGGACGCCAGTGGCATCATTCAAACGACGGGGCGAATGTCATGTTCTCCTTGATGGGGCGGACGATCTGGATTGGCGCGGAGGGCCATCGGAAGGGGCGCCAGGTGCTCATGATTCTCTTCGAGGCCGAAGCCGAGCGATATCGCTGGCTGAACGACGCTGTGTGCATCCTCGAGGGCGTCATCGACCCGCGGGCGCTGACGATGGCACCGATGCCTGTCTACGTCTGTGTCAACGAGCTGGTCTAGTTCCCCTTAGAGGTCAACGATAGTTGCGGGTTATCTCTGAGGTGTAGTGTGTCCCTAGCGCCGCTGCATGGTCGTCTAACCACGCACTCAGGCGCGTCGGTCCCGTGGGTGATCCTGAGGGGAGCAGGAGACCGAGCATCAACCCTCTCAGTTCGTCGCGGGTCAAGATGACATCGTGGACAAGGTACCCCATGAGTCTGAGGGAGGCTATGGTGAGATCCGATCCGGCATGGATGAGTCTGATCCTCCGCTTTGCCTTTTGGGCGAGCAACTCCACGAGCTCGCGAAAGGTGTAGACGTCTAGGCCAGCGGCATCAATGGTGAGACTGTCGCCGACTGCTGCCGCGCCCACCGCGATGTCAGCGACATCACCAACGAAAACCGGCTGAAGCTGATAGTCCCCTGTTCCAGGGATGACGAAGACGGGGAAGTGCTTCAGGAACCACGCAATATTGTTGAGCAGGATATCGTCGACTCCAAACACCAGAGTTGGTCGGACGATCGCATAGGAGAGCGAGGACTCTCGAAGGAGTCGTTCAACCAGTCCCTTGCCGCGAAAATAGGGCAGGGGGGATTGCTCGTCGGCGTTTGTCACGCTAATGTGCACAATCTTCTGAACTCCCGCTTCCTGTGCCGCCTGAAAGAGCGTTCGAGTGTTTGCAATGGCCTGATCGAATGTCGTCCCTGCGTATCCGAAGCGCACCCAGTAGGTGTTGTAGAGAGTGCTCGCTCCCTGCAGGCTGTCGATCAGAGCGGGCCGGTCATCGAAGCGAAACGGCGCGACGCTGATCTGATCGCCAAACGGATTGCGTCTGCCAGGGTCCCGTGTTAGGGTACGCACGTTCTTACCCATAGCAAGGAGCTTCTGGGTAATGTACCTCCCCGTATAGCTGAATGCCCCCGTCACCACATGATGCTCAGAGGGTGTACCGATGGCCCGATTTCCTCCCGGCGTTTTGGGTGCACGCCAAATCTCTTGAGAATCGACGAGCATTTCCTGGATCTCTGTTTAGCAGGTACGCGCTGAATAGGTGAAGGTCCTGGTCCGCCTACGCGCACCTAGCTTTTCTTGGACCTTCGTGATGTGGGCTGTTGCCCTTGACGCCCTGAAGCGCGAACTTAAGGCGCGCATGGGGCGTATGAACATAGATGAAACAATGGATGGTGATAGTTGCTCGATGTGGCCCGTACGATTGGATTGGAAGAGGACGTCTTTTGCGGAGAGTCGAAGGTCGAGAGTCGTGCGAGGCCGTGAGCGTTGAGTGCCACACCGTACGAGCTGCATTCCCTCTCCGGCCAGAGGAAGCGCCATGAGGAAGAGATTGCTTTTGTGCCTCATTCCCACGCTCTTGTTTGGGTGGACTGGAATCGGAGTCGCTCAGCAGAGTAAGCCCGCTCAGCTGTCCAGCATCCCTGCGGAGGTCTGGCAGAAGGCGAGGGCGCAGGGTGTCGTCCGGATCATTGTGTGGCTCAATGTGATGACAAGGGAGGAAGCTGAGTTGCGGCAAGTGGAAGTGCGCGCGCAGCGACAGGCCATCGCTGCGGCTCAGCATGAGTTAGTGGCCAGTCTGGCCGGGACAAAGCACAAGGTTATTGAGCGCTCGAAGACTGTTCCCTTTGTCGGGTTGGACGTGGGGATGGACGCCTTAGCCGTGCTCGAACACTCACCTCTTGTCATCCGCGTTGAAGAATCCCGGCTAGGCTACCCACAGAGACAGATCCCGATGGAAGCCTGGCATTTCGGTTCTCAGAACAAGAAGATCCCTGTGGAAGTCTGGCAGAAGGCACACACTGAGGGGGTTGCCCGGGTCTTTGTGCAGCTCGATGCGGCGTGGGAGGTAGGGGCGTTGAGCCCAGAGGCCGAGCTCGCGCAGCAACGTGGTATCGCAGCGGCTCAGGATGCGCTGCTCGCCGATCTGGCAGGGACGAGGCACCGGGTCCTTGCACGGTTCCGAGTGATTCCTAGTATAGGTTTGGAGGTGGGGTTGGATGCCCTGGCCGTGCTTGCACGCTCACTTCTTGTCATTCGGGTCGACTTGGAAGGACCTCCGGCCAAGCCTGCCGGTTGAGACGCCAGCGAATATGCTTGAGGGATCACGACCTCGGGCCTAGTAGCCCCGGCCCTGTGCGGCTAGTTCCGATAATGTCCGTTATGTAAACTAGCCAGTGTTCTCATGCACCACAATTCTACCTAGCAAGGCATGGTGTTTTCCACCAATCCAGCTCACGGATGTGCACGCCCCCTGCCCCGACCTAGTGCTTGCGGCAACTCTCACAGATCACGTGGATTGCGTCCAGCACCTCGACAGGCACCTCATCGACGCTTCCTCGCCAAGTGCCTCGTGGGATATATTGGAGAGTATGCAAGTCGTAAAGCCCAAACGCCTCCGAAAAGCCGATACCGTCGCCGTTGTCTCTCCTTCCTGGGGTGGCCCGAGCCTTTTCCCGAGGACCTATGAAGCCGGCATCAGGGTTCTGGAAGAGGTATTCGATCTCAAGATCCGGGAATTCCCCACGGCCCGAATGGATGCAGCTGACCTCTATCGCCATCCGCACTTACGTGCCAAGGATCTGAACGATGCCTTCGCTGATCCGAACATACAGGCGATCTTTCCAACGATCGGTGGGGATGACTCGGTTCGAGTCTTGCCTTTCTTGGATGCAAAGATCGCTTTACAACACCCCAAACTCCTGATGGGCTTTTCAGACTCGGTTACCTTGCTCACGTTCTACAATCAGGCGGGGTTGGTGACCTTTCATGGGCCGAGCATCATGGCGGGGTTTGCCCAAGCGCGGAGCATGACCAAAGCCTTTGAAGCGCATGTCAAGAGCATGCTCTTCGGCAAGGAAGAGTCGCACCACTACGAACCCTACCAGGAATGGTCTGAGGGCTATCCCAATTGGAAGGACCCAGACAATGCCGAGAAGGTCAATACCTTGAGGAAAAGGGAAAGCTGGAAGTGGTTGCAAGGCCATGGGACCGTACGAGGCCGACTCTTCGGTGGGTGCATCGAAGTGCTTGAGTTCCTTAAAGGAACCCGTTTCTGGCCTCGTGAGGAATTTTGGAAAGGCAGGATCCTGTTCGTTGAGACGTCAGAAGACAAACCTTCGCCGACGCAAGTCACCTGGATGTTCAGGAACTACGGCATGCAGGGAGTGTTTGAGAGAATTCGCGGTATCCTCGTTGGACGCCCACGAGGGTATTCAGACGCTGAAAAGGAGCAACTCAACACGGCGATCGTGAGAGTCGTGTCGACAGAATTCAACGCGCCAGATCTGCCGATTGTGGTCAACATGGACTTCGGGCACACCGACCCGCAGGTCATCTTGCCCCTTGGCATCATGGCTGAGATTAATTGTGCACATCAGAGAGTCAATCTTGTGGAGAGTCCGACAAGCTCGTGAGCGTGCGAGGGGTCGAGACAGTCCTGCGTCAGTAGGGAGTGACCAGAGGATGCAGATGTGGCGGTGTCGGAAGCTGGTGCCTGAAAAGGGGTGACCGCGAGCCCCCCCACCCTCGCCCGCAGGGCTAGATGGCCTCGATCTCCCCTGTCCTGAACATTCGCTCCACTTTGCTGTTCTTTTGTTCAAGCACCACGCTCGCGAGCCCATAGTCATCAAGCACCCGCACAACGGTGCCTTCGGGCTGCCCCCCATCCGCGAGCAGGCGCACCCGGCTCCCGGGCATGATTGGACGTCCCGCTCGATCTCTGGCATGCTCTCGCACGTTCATCGGCGAATCTCCCGTGGCACGGCGTCGAAGTAGAATCGGTGCCATATGGCTATACCCTCCAGCCGCAGCGTCTACTCGCTGACGGGAGATTTGAAGCGCTCAATCGGATTCCGGCAGTTGCGACAGTAGTAAATCGCTCGACACAGCGTGGGGCCAAACGTGTTCTCAAGAACGGTGTTCGTGGAGCCGCAGAATGGGCACACGATCGGTTCCGTGCGGCGGGAAACTGGGACACTCATGCCGTGTTCGAGCAACCGTTGCCGACCTCGAGGACTCATTAGCTCCACGGTCCACGGCTGCTCGAAGGACAGATCCACTTGGACGCTTTCGACGCCAGGGATTTCAAGGAGTCGAGTCTGAATGTCCTTGCGCATGACCTCAATCGCCGGGCACGCGCTGTAGGTGGGGATCATTCGCACCCGGACCCGCCCGGCAGCGATGTGGACCTCGCGGATCAACCCCAGATCCGTGACCGTGATCGGGAGTTCGGGGTCGTTGATCGTCTCGAGGACTTTCCAGATTTCCTGTTCAGAGATTGCAATTTGCATGCGCCTACCACTGGGCCGACGGTTCTGTGCGCCGGACGGAGGTCATCTCTTCCACAAGCGTTCCCAAATCCTCGCTGTGGCGACCGGCTCGGCCCCCTGCCCCGACGCCATCGCCCGGGATCCGAAGCCCAAAGTCTTCGAGCAGCGAGGTAACGTCTTCTCGCCACTGCTGTTCGTGGTTTTTCGCGGAGCTTGAGACAACCCCAGTACTGTTCAATAGGTCCTGGCCGCTTGCAGGTTCGAAGAGAGCCACCGCTTCCGGCCACGCGCGGTCAAGTGCCGTTTGCATCCGGCCTCGACCTGGGCTGTGGGTCCCGCCAAGCCGTTGTACCCATTGTAACCCAAACAACACGTGGTACCGCTCCTCCCGGTGGAGGGCTCTCGCGAGATCGGCGATTGTCTGAACGGCTCCGTCAGCGAGGTGAGCCAATCGTACGGTGTCTGCACGGTCATAGAGAAACATTCGGATAATGCTATAGCCCCAGTCACCGTTCGGTCGTTCGGTGAGGATGGCGTTGCGAAACGCCTCGGGAGGGCGGTTGAACGTGAGGCTATCTGGGTCCCCTCCCCTCAGCAGACCGACCTGCTCGTAGAAGAGCTTCGCATGACCAATCTCTTCCTGGGCGATCGACGATAGCGCTACGTCGGATTCCAGATCCGGGGCGAAACCGGTCCATTCCGAATGACGATGTCCTATGATGAGTTCATCGTCGGCAATAGCCAGGAGGTAGGCGGCGAGTGCCTCTCGGACAGGGGCCTCGAGGGTGAGTGACATCCTAGCCAAGTCTAACGTGGGGCTTCCGACTCCGTCAACAACCGGTCCGCCCAATCGCAGAAGATAGCTTGAGGGCGGCGCGAGGGCTACCGAGGTTCCCGACGGCGGGGTTTCATGATGCGTTGTTGTTCTCGGTAGGACCCCCCAAACCGATAACTCTTGTCGATCGCGGGGTCGAAGATTTCAGCGTCATCGTACGCAGTCGCGGTGATCGTAGAATACGGGACAACCCACAAGTTCACGCAGGGGTCCCGGCGTGCGAACTGCTCTTTCGCCAGGGTGAGGGCCATCTCGGCATCGGACGCGTGCACGTCTCCCACGTGGACGTGCGGGTCGGCTTTGGTGTCTTGACGGAAGACGGCGAAAATCCGCTCCGCTTCTGCTTCAGGCTTGGCCAGCAGCTGCCATAGTGGGGGCATGGGCCCGTAGGGTTAGGCGGGTACCTCGGTCCGCTCGAACTTCAAAATCGAGTAGTCGAGATTCTGGGCGGGCACACCGAGATGCCTCAGCATCGCCATGGCTTGCGCCCGGTGATGGATCTCGTGGAAGAGGAGTTGCATCGCGATACCACCGGTGGTCGTGGTGATGCGCAGTTTCGGGCGATTCGGAAACACCGCAATGTATTCGACGCGCTTGCTCCAGTCGGTGATCTCGCTGAGCGTGCGCCTCGTGACCTCGACCTGCTCCTGCCAGGCCCGCTCCAGGGGCGCAAACTCGGTCTTCTGGAACGGCGGGAAGGGGCGATCGGCTTCCGGAAGCATCTGTTCTCCTCGAAGCCGCCGAGTATATGTCCACTCCCCTCCAGCAATCTCGACAAGCGAGTTCCGAACGGACTTGATGCCGAATGGGAACTCACGGGTGTACTGATCAAGTGTGAGCGGCCGGACCCACTCGAACAGCTTCTCGCGTGCGGTCACCAGGTACTCGTATCCTTCCACCGGATTGATTCCACGGACCTCCGTCATTAGGCTGCTACCCCCCAGTGTGACATCGCTTCTCGGACCCATTGATGCTGCCGCCACACATCGTTGCGTAGCTGGAGCCGCGCGGCCGTCTTGGGTCCGTGCCCCGAGATGACTCGCTTGAACTCGTCCCAATCTGGTTCACTCTGCTCGTAGCGCTGAGTGCCCTCATCCCATCGGAGCTGCGGATCGGGCACGCGGAGGCCGTAGTCGGTGATCAGCGGCACGAATTGGCGGAGGAACTGCTGGCGGAGTTCGTCGTTAGTCTTCACTTTGATCCGCCACCGCATCATGGTCTCCAAGTGTGGGGATGCCTGGTCCCGGGGACCGAAGAAGTGCATGATCGGCTGCCACCAGCGGTCGATGGCATCCTGCAGCATGGCGCGTTGGCGCGGCGTACCCTCCGCGAGCGTTCGATGGACATCGATACCCAGCCGGATGTGGAAGTCCTCCTCGTAGCAGATGCGCTTGAGGACTCTCGCGTATGGCGCATAGCTACACGATCGCAGCGATCCTTGCGTCTGCATGGCGGCGCCATCGACAAACACCTGGATCACCGCGACGTCGGCCCATGTCTCCGCGGGATAGTGGAATACGTTGTGGAACTTGCTCTTGCCACTGAGGAGTTCGTCAATCATCTGCGGCCGCGGTTTGCCCAGATCTTCGGCAACCCGGTACAGCAGCTGGGCGTGGCCCACCTCGTCTTGCACTTTCGCGACGAGCGCCATCTTCCGGCTGAGGGTCGGGGCGCGCGGGATCCACTCCCGCTCGGGCAACGCCCCCATCAGCTCCGAGTTCGCGTGCATTTGGATAAGTCTCAGGCACTCGTAGCGGTATTGCTGGGGCATCCACTCCCCCGCATCAATGCGGTCGCCGGCGGCCAGCTTCGCGTCAAACGCCGCGAGGCGGTCAGGATCTTCTGCAGGGAACGTCGTCGGTGTCGTCGTCATCACTGAGCTCGCAAGACAGGTTCGAGATCCTCATCCCCTCTGTTAGACGAGTTCAATTGTATCGTTGCCTGCAAACAAGCGTCAAGCAGCGGACACTCCGCGTGGGATTTCTCACCGAACGCTATTGGCCAGCTCCTGGACGGTGGAGGCAGCGAGCGTCGCGGCCGTAGCCACCAGCGCGGGATCCAGGCGATCGGCGACATCTCCAGGCGTGTGGATCGCCTCATCGTCGCCGGTCGTAATGAAGACCGCGGGGACTCCCGCTTGTTCAAAAGAGATGTGGTCGCTTTGACCCGACTTGAACCGACGCACCGAGAGGCCAAGCCGTCGAGCCACGCGCTCCGCGAGATCGACCATTGAGGCATCGTTCCCTTGGTTGCCGACGAGGAGCCCCGCCCCACGGGCTACCATGTCGAGGTTGACCATTCCGACTACCGTCTGTCGATGGCCGAGGATGTAGAAATGGGACCCATGCAGGCCATCTTCCTCCGCCCCAAACGCCACGAAGTGAACAGTCCGGGCCATCGGGATTTGGGCCAGCAACCGTGCGGCTTCCAAGACCGCCGCCACCCCCGAGCCATTGTCGTTGGCGCCCGGACTCACTTTGACAGAATCGGCGTGAGCGCCCACGACGACGATTTCCGTCGGAGTCCGCGTTCCGAGCTTGATGCCGACAATGTTCTGGGTCATGCGTTGCCCCACGACCGTGTTCACCACGAGCCGCACCCGGACCGGACCCCCTTGAAGGTCATCGAGGAGGCGGCGTCCCTCCTCCAAGGAGATGAAGACGGCGGGGATCTGTGATAGCTGCAAAAGGGTTCCAAGTTGGATGGCCCCCGGTCGGTCATTATAGATGATCGCGGCCGTTGCCCCGGCAGCGGCGAGGGTGGCGACCTTGTCGCGCAGGAGGAGCTGCCCGCGGGCGATCAGTGCGATGCGACCCTCAAAATGCTTCCCCCGGAGGTCCTCCTCCCGACCGAGCCCAGCGGATTCGATCAGGCCTTGGACGCCGTCACGCTGCGACGGGGCCGAGTACACCAGGGTCAGAGGGTGGAGGTCCACCCGGGTCGGCCCGAGGATGGTGAGGGTTGGAGGTTGAGTTTCGTCAAAGAACGGAAAGGGGAATCCCTCGCGCTCCACCCGATAGCCGAGTCGTGCAAGTTCGGTAGCGATGTACTCCCCGGTCCGTGCGAACGCCGGCGTACCGCTCGGCCTGGGGCCGATCTGCTGACTGAGGACGATGACGTGTTGGAAGGCGTCGGCCGGCGAGGCAAGCGGGAGGGATTGTGCGCTCGCGAGGGTCGCGGTGATCGCGAGCACGACCAGTGGTGCCACCCGGAACAAGGATCCGCCGCCAAAGGAGAAGCGTCGTCGTGGAGGGTGGGTCGTGGTACATCGAGCTTGCTTTGGCTCACCCACGCCTAGTCCGATGCCCCCGCGCGCGGTTTCAGCGCCGCAACCGCGTCCACAAGTTGCCGGTAGGTGCTCTCCAGGTGCTCCGAGATCACCTTCACATCGCCAAGCACGGGCATGAAATTCGTGTCCCCTCCCCACCGTGGCACTACATGCATGTGGAGGTGGACGTCGATCCCCGCCCCCGCCGCGTGCCCGAGGTTCATCCCGACGTTGAACCCTTCAGGATGAAACGCTGCCTCTTGCGCCTGGATGCTGAGGTCAGTAAGGCGCATGAGTTCAAGCAATTCGGCGTCCGTGAGCTGTTCCAACCTGCCTTGGTGGCGGACGGGGACGACCATGACGTGCCCGGCATTGTAGGGAAAGGCGTTGAGGATGACAAAGACCTGGCGGCCCCGATGGACGACGAAGTTCCGGGGGTCATCGGGGCTCGCCGCCGCGTTGCAGAAGACGCACCCAGTCGGCTTCGGCCCCCTGATGTACTCCAGCCGCCAGGGGGCCCACAGCTGCTTCATCGGGTCGGTCGACGGTCTCGTCGCTGCAACTTCTCGAGGGCGGCTTGGGCCGCGGCTTGCTCCGCCTGTTTCTTGCTCGCCCCGTGTCCCTCACCCAGAACCCGCCCGCTCGCCTCGACGACTGCAACGAACATCTTGGCGTGATCCGGCCCTTCGGTCTTGCTGATCCGGTACCGGGGCAGTCGATGCTCACGGACCTGGAGCAGCTCTTGAAGTTCGCTCTTAAAGTCTTCCCCGGGAGACTCGAGTTCCTCAAACATCTCCGCGAGCCATCGGGACGCCACTGCGTGAGCAACCCCGAACCCCGAGTCCACGTAGATCGCGCCGAGGACCGCTTCCAACAAGTCGGCGAGCATCGACGGTCGGGTCCGGCCGCCGGATTTCTCCTCGCCCTTGCCCAGCAAGAGGTACCGCCCGAGTTGCAACGATTTAGCCATCCGGGCCAGCCACGGTTCACTGACCACCCGAGCCCGAATTTTCGCGAGGTCACCTTCTGGCGCGTCAGAGAACCGTTGGTAGAGGTGATCACAGACGACGAGGTTCAGGACGGCATCGCCGAGGAACTCCAAGCGCTCGTAGCTCTCGCGCCGGTCGCCCGGGCGCGAGGGGGCGAACGACCCATGCTGGAGGGCAAGGTTGAGGAGGCGGCGATCGCGGAAGCGGAAATCGAGCGTCGTCTCAAGTTCGCCAAGCAGTGCCTCGCGGGCAGGATCTAGCGTGGGCGGCTCCACGGCAGGAGCCAGTGGCTGTTCAGCGGCCATCGTACTTCCGGATGATGAGGATCGCGTTGTGTCCCCCGAAACCGAACGCGTTCGACATCGCCGTCGTGATGGGGGTCTTGCGCGGCGTGTTCGGGACGTAGTCGAGGTCGCACTCGGGATCGGGAAACTCGTAGTTGATCGTCGGGGGAAGGGTCGCGTGTTCGATTGCGAGCACACACCCGATGAGCTCGACGCCTCCGGCAGCCCCCATGAGGTGGCCGGTCATGGATTTGGTCGAGCTCACAGGGACCTTGCGCGCATGGGGGCCGAAGACCTTCTTGATCGCGAGTGTCTCGGTGCGGTCGTTGTAGACCGTGCCGGTCCCATGGGCGTTGATGTAGTGCACTTCGGATGGATCCATCTTCGCATCCCGCAGAGCATTGACCATGCTCCGCGCTGCACCATCCGCCTCGGGGTCCGGTTGGGTGATGTGATAGGCGTCGCCGCTCATCCCGTAGCCGACGAGTTCGGCATAGATCCGCGCTTCCCGCCGTTGCGCATGCTCGAGATCCTCGAGAAGGACAATCCCTGCGCCCTCCCCCATGACAAACCCATCGCGTTGCGCGTCAAAGGGGCGGGACGCCTTGCTCGGGGCATCATTGCGGGTCGACATCGCCCGCATCGCGCAAAACCCTGCAGTGCTGAGCGGCGTGATCGCGGCCTCGCTCCCGCCCGCGAGCATCGCGATGGCGTCTCCGCGCTGAATGAGGCGTGCGGCATCTCCGATTGCGTTGCCCCCGGTCGCGCACGCGGTAACCACCGACCCCGTAGGACCTTTCGCGCCCAGGAGGATGGAGGTGACCCCTGCGGCCATGTTGACGATGATCATGGGAATGAAGAATGGACTCACGCGCTTGGGGCCGCGCTCTAAGAGCGTACGATGTTGCGCTTCCCAGGTGATCGCCCCTCCAATGCCGGACCCAATGAGGGTCCCTACCTGGGGCGCGTTCTGCGGGGTGATGGCAAAGCCCCCATCTTCGAGGGCCATCCGACATGCGGCGTAGGCAAACTGGACGAAGCGGTCGTTGTGACGCGCGTCCTTGCGATCCATGAAGTCGGTCGCTTCGAAGTCATGGACCTCGGCGGCAATCTGCGTTTCGAATTCTGAGGGATCGAATGCAGTGATCCGGCCGACCCCACTGCGCCCGGACATGAAGCTCTCCCACAGGCGGGGCTTGCCGATCCCAATTGGGCTGACCACGCCCAGGCCGGTGATCGCAACTCGCCGACTGCCTTCCACAGGCGCGTGTCCCCTCCGCGTTCGACGGTCCCCCTTCTCCCTATTCGGTTGCGTGCTCGCTGAGATGGGCGTCGAGGTACTTGACCGCTTCCCCGACCGTGGCGATTTTCTCGGCATCTTCGTCGGGGATTTCGACGTCAAACTCTTCTTCCAGCGCCATGACCAATTCCACCACATCGAGCGAGTCTGCCCCGAGATCCTCGACGAACGAGGCCTCGGGGTTGACCTCTGCCTCAGCGACGCCGAGTTGCTCGACGACGATTGCCTTCACTCGATCGAACGTCGGTGCCGGTGCCATCCGCCTTCCACCCCCGCATCGGTTTTTCTTTCCATGGTAGCAACAGCCCCTACCGCATGACCAGTCCGCCGTCGACGTTGAGGACTTGGCCGGTGATGTAGGCGGCGTCGTCGGAGGCGAGAAAAGAGACCGCGGTCGCTACCTCCTCTGGTTTCCCTGCACGCCCTAGGGGGACCTGCTCCAGGTAGCGCGCCACCAAGGTCTCTCGTAAGTCGCCCGTCAACCCCGCCTCGATAAAGCCCGGCGCAACCGCGTTCACCGTAATTCCGCGCGAAGCGACCTCGCGGGCCACCGCTTTCGTGAGACCGATCATCCCCGCCTTTGCCGCAGCATAGTTAGCTTGGCCCGGTGTCCCGAGTTGCGCCACCACGGACGTGATATTGATGATCCGACCGCTGTGCTGCCGGAGAAATTCCCGCAACACGGCCTTGATACAGTAGAACGCACCACTAAGGTTGGTGTCAATCACAGCTTCCCAATCTTCCGGCCGCATGCGCAGCACCAGCGTATCCCGGAGGATGGCGGCATTGTTCACCAGGATATGCACGCCTCCAAAGGCCTCCACCGCCGCCGCGACGAGCTGTTGAGCTTCTTCGGGGACTCGCACGTCCGCCCGCACGGCCCGTGCCCGTCCCCCCTGCTCCTGGATCGCGCCCGTTACCATCTCCGCCGCCTCACGGTTGGTCAGGTAGTGGACGATAACGGCGGCCCCGTCCCGTGCTAAGGTACTCGCAATCGCGCGTCCTATCCCCCCGGAGGCGCCGGTGACGATCGCGACCCGTTGATCAAGCTTTCCCATGCGCGCTCGGGTCCTCTTTGCTCACTTGCCGCACCGTGTCTTCCAACGAAGCATGGTCGTCGACGTGGAAGACCCGCACGTCAGGAGCCGTTTTTCGGATCATTCCAGTCAAGGCGATCCCGGGCCCAACTTCGACAAACGCCTTCGCGCCTGCGGCCACCATGGTCCGCACAGAGTCTTCCCATCGAACGGCTGACGCGACCTGCGCTATCAGGAGGGGGCGAATCTCCGCTCCGGTTCGCATCGCCCGGGCCGTCACATTGCTTACGACGGGGACGGTGGCGTCGTGGAGGGGAATCGACTCGAGCACGGAGGCCAGTTGATCGGCGACCGGTCGCATGAGGCTCGTGTGAAACGGTGCGCTCACGGCCAGCAAGACCGCCCGTCGCGCCCCCGCCTTCTTTGCCAAGGCAATGCCCTCGTGGACCGCGACCTCGTCGCCGGCAATCACCACGTGACCCGGGCTATTGTAGTTGGTCGGCTCCACGACCCCGTGGGCCGCAGCCAGGGCACAGACGCGTTCAATCGCGGCAGTCTCCAACCCCAAGATGGCCGCCATCGCAGTCGGACGATTCTGTGTTGCGTGCTGCATGAACCGCCCCCGGCTTCGTACGACTCGCACCGCGTCCTCGAAGGTAAGGGCTCCCGCGCTGACTAGCGCGCTGTACTCGCCGAGGCTGAGCCCCGCAACGATTCCTGGCTGGATCCCGCGCGCGGAGAGGGCCGCCAAAGCCGCACAACTCGTCGTGAGGATCGCCGGCTGCGTGTACTCCGTCTGGCGCAGGATCTCCTCGGGACCTTCCCAGCACAGTTGTTGGAGGTCGTAGTCGAGGGCTCGTCCTGCCCGCTGGAAGACGGCAGCGGCTTCCGGGACCGTGCGCGCGAGGTCCGCTCCCATCCCCACATACTGCGCGCCCTGCCCCGGGAACACGAACGCGATCACGGCCCTTTCGTCCACCGGAGGGCGCACGAGCCCCAGGTCAATCCACCGCCAAACGCCACGAGCACGCTGAGGTCCCCTTGCTTGATGCGGCCCGCCTCGACCGCCTCGTAGAGGGCGACCGGGACGGACGCGGAGGACGTGTTGCCGTAGCGCTCCACGTTGACAAAGAACTTCTCACGGGGTTGTCCGAGGCGTTCGGCGGCCGCGTCGATGATGCGGATGTTCGCCTGGTGGGGAATGAAGCAGTCGATCTCCTCCATCGTTAGTCCCGCGCGCGTCACCGCTTCAGAGATCGCCTTGGGGATGCACCGGACGGCGAACTTGTAGACCTCGCGTCCTCGCATGCGCAAGAAGTGCTCACGGCGCTCCACCGACTCGATGCTCGCCGGGATGCGAGACCCGCCCCCTGGGAGCGCAATCAACGATCCGCCTGCCCCATCCGACCCAAGGTAGAAGGACAGGAACCCTTGCCCGGGCGCGGTGGCACTCATGACGACGGCGCCGGCCGAATCGCCAAACAGCACACAGGTTTCCCGGTCGCGCCAGTCAATGATTTTCGAGAGCGTCTCCGCGCCAACCACGAGTACCGTATTGGCGAGGCCGCTCGCGATGTACCCATGCGCCACCGCCACTCCGTAGAGCCAGCTACTGCAAGCGGCCGAGAGGTCGAAGGCGCCAGCGTGCTGAGCCCCCAGGCGATCCTGCAAGATACACGCGGTCGCCGGGAAGAGAAAGTCCGGGGTCGCCGTGCCGATGATGATGAGGTCGAGTTGCTCGGCGGCGATCCCCGCATCTTTCAAGGCCTCGACCGCCGCGTCATAGGCGAGGTCGGAACTCGCTTGATCGTCTTCCACCACGCGCCGCTCACGAATCCCAGTGCGGGTGCGAATCCACTCGTCGGTCGTGTCCACCAACTGTTCCAGGTGGGCGTTCGTAAGGACGCGCCCCGGGATCGCCCGGCCGATGCCGGTGATCGTCGATCCCCTCACCGAGTCGACTCCTCAACGCGCGTCGGGGGGGTCTCGCTGGGCGGTTCCCCAGCGAACCCATCGCGGGCCGCAATCGCGTTCAGGCGCGGCATCCGAGCTCGGATCTCCTCGATGAACCCGTGGGTCGCGCCTTCTATCGCTACGCGAATCGCATTGCGAATAGCCCGGGCGTTGCTGCTGCCATGGGCAACGACACACACACCGTTAATACCCAACAACGGAGCGCCGCCAACTTCCCGGTAGTCAATTCGCCGCCACATCTTCCGAACACGACCGGCCAGGGGGGCCAGGTAGAGGCGGAGGATGATCCCACGTACCCCGCGGAGCTCGGCCTTCACGATGTCCCGGATGGCGAGGGCAAGCCCTTCACCAAACTTGAGCGTGACATTTCCGACAAAGCCATCGCAAACGACGACATCCGCAAGCCCCGCGAAGAAGTCCCGCGATTCGAGATTCCCGATGAAATCAAGCTCCGAGGCGCGGAGAAGCGCAGCCGTTCGGTTCGTCAGGTCATTCCCCTTCCCGTCTTCGGCGCCATTGCTGAGAATGCCCACCCGAGGCCGCGCGATCCCCAAAACCCGATTGGCATAGACGACGCCCATGAGCGCGAACTCCTGGAGGTGTCGAGGTTTGCAGTCGACCGTAGCGCCGGCATCCACAAGAATCGCCGGCGTGGAGCCAATCGTGGGGATGACCGTCGCGATCGCTGGGCGATCAACCCCGGCGATGCGCCCCAGACCCAAGAGCGCGGCTCCCATAGCAGCACCGGTATGTCCGGCACTCACTACAGCGTCGACCTGCTTCGTGCGGAGTAGATCGACGGCTACGACGATCGACGCCCGTTTCTTCCGCCGAACGGCCATCGCAGGATGCTCGTTCATGGCGATGACTTCGGGGGCGTCGACGACATCGATGGAGAGCCCGTGAGTACGGTGGCGACTGAGTTCCTGATGGAGCCGCCCTTCCGGCCCCGTGAGCACGATCTCGACCCCGAGTTCGCGGGCTGCCGCCAGCGCACCCGCGACTACCGCCTCGGGCGCGTGGTCGCCTCCCATGGCATCGACAGCGACTTTCATCCGCTATCCTCTTGGTGCTGTTAGGTCGATTTCCGTTCCGTCTTCTCGGTCGCGATCACCTCACGCCCCGCGTAGTGGCCGCACGACGGGCACACTCGGTGGGTGCGCATGGGCGCGTGACATTTCGGGCATTCGACCAATGTGGGCCGGCCGAGCTTCCACTGCGCCCGGCGATTTGCGGTTCGGGCGTGTGACCGTCGGCGTTTTTGGGCCATTTCGAGACCTCCTCATCCCTGCCAGATATCTTCCTCGGATTCCTCTTTATGCGTTCGGAATCTGAGGGGATGGGTCCTACGTGGTGCGCTTTGGGTTGTCTGTGGTCGCTTTTCCCTTCCCGAATTGTTGCAGCGGCGCCAGCCGCGGGTCGATCGTTTCCTGCGTGCACGTGCACGTCTCGTGGTTCCAGTTCGCGCCACACTGTGGGCACAACCCGCGGCACGTCGGCATACACAATGGAACCATGGGCGCGGCCAGCAGCAGGTGCTGACGAATCAGCTCGCTCACGTTGAGTTCCGAGGCCGGGCCGAGAACTGCTGCGGAGTCGTCAGCTTCCGGGCTCCCCCTCAAGACCGGGCGAAGAGACAGGTCCGTGGCGAACTCTTCACTGAACGCGACATCCAGCCGGTGCTGCAGCGGCTCCAGGCACCGACCGCAGACCAGCACGACGGTCGTGGCGACCCGAACCTTCAGGAGCACCGCCCGCGCCGTCCGCGCGACCTCGACCTCTCCCACGACCGGCGCGTTGAGCGTCACCTCGTTGCTATCACTAGCGACGTGTTCCTCAAACGGGGTGCGGACGACCGAACCGACTTCCAGTTCGCGCACCTCGATCCGCACTGCCGGTCACCTCGCCCGTCTCTGCACGCCCCTCGGCATGCGCCCGGCACCCGAGCAAGAGACGACTCATTATACGCTTACTCTTTGTCCGCCTTCAACAACGCGCGGCCCTTCCGAATCGCGTCCAAGATCCGGAGCACGTTCTCCTCCAGCTCGCCCAAGACTTCCTTGGCGTAGGCGTCGGCTCCCTCGCGGATGATTCGGGCGTCTTTCTCGGTCTGGGCAAGCAGGTCCTGACCCCGTCGCTCCACTTCCTTCAACACCGTGCTCTCGTCAACCAGGCGGCGGGCTGTGCCTTGGGCATCCAAGACAATCTGGCGTGCGTCATCTTGCGCGGTCCTGTGCACGCGTTCCGCCTCCAGGCGCAGACGCTGAGCTTCGACCAACTCTCGCGGCAGAGCCGACCGGATCTGCTGGAGCACGCCCAGGATCTCCGCCTCGGCGACTACTTTCTTGTCGGTGAGCGGCAGCGTTGAACTCCGGACGACGAGCGCTTCAAGCATATCAAGCAATTCGATCACTGATTTCATCGTCACAGGGCTCCGCTCATCTTCTTGGCGCGGCCCGCGACTCACCCTCGCGATCGAGGGCGCTCTGGGTCCTGGCTTTGACGGCCAGTCAGTTGCGCCCGCACTCGGGCTTCAATGCCGGGCGGCACCAAACCGGACACGGATCCCCCGAGTCGGGCCACTTCGCGGATGAGCGTCGAACTTAGAAAATTGTATGTCGGCGAGGTCATGAAGAACACCGTATCCATCTCTGGCGCGAGGCGTTGATTCATCGCAGCCTGTTTGAGTTCATACTCGAGGTCCCCAACGGCACGCAGACCCTTCACCAGGACCCGGGACTTTCGTTGCGCCGCATAGGTAACGGTCAGACCCTCATAGGCGTCCACTTCGACATTGGAGAGGTGTTTGGTGGCTTGCGCGAGCATCTCGACCCGCGCCGCCACGGGAAAGAGCACCATCTTGTCGGCGTTCCGGGCCACGGCCACAATGACTCGTTCGAAGACCCGTGCCGCCCGCTCGATCAGATCAACATGGCCACAATGGACCGGATCGAAACTCCCAGGATAGATCGCCACGGTCATGCGTGTTGGACCTCCTCACTCACAGGCAAAGTACCAGAGCACTGTCTCCCCATACCGTGCTTCACGGGTGCAGTTCCAGCCCGGTGCGGGATCGGGGCGATCCCGCCAATGTCCTTCCGCGACCACGATCCCGCCTTCCGCGAGGGTGCCCGTTTCCGCAATCCGGTGGAGCATCCGGGGAATCCAGCCGCCCCCATAGGGCGGGTCCATGAAGATCAAGTCGAATCGGCGCCTCGTGCTACCGAGCTCCCCTACCGCCACCCCCGCGTCGCGCTGCCAGACCTCTGCGCGCTCGGCGAGGTCCTCTGTGGCCAACCGCGCTCGGATAGCGGCCACCAGTCGGGCATCGTGTTCCACGAAGATAACCTCTGCCGCCTCCCGGCGGAGGGCTTCCAACCCCAGACTGCCTGTTCCCGCAAACAGATCGAGCACTTTGCCGCCGGGTACCCGGGATCCCAGGCGATTGAACAACGCCCCCCGGACCAGCGCAGAGGTCGGTCGGAGCTTGGGCCGTGCACGCTGGGTTCCCCGCCGGGCGCGTGTGGACCCCCCGGGGCCTGCACGCCGGTCCTGTCGGTTCACTGCACCAAGTCACCACCTTAGCTCACGGAGAGCGCCTGCTCGCGCTGCGTAAACCGGCGGCGGACCTCCTCGCTCAGGAGCCGATGGTCGGGATGAGCCATCTCCGGATCCGAGGCGAGGATGCGCTGGGCCTCCTGCCGCCCCAACTCGAGGAGGGGCAAATCGTTGACCACGTCAGCGATACGCAGATCGGGCAGCCCATGCTGGCGAACACCAAACAGCTCGCCCGGACCACGGAGCTCTAGGTCGCGCTGGGCAATGACGAACCCATCGCGGGTCTGCGCCATAACCTCCAATCGAGCCCGCGCGGTCTCGGTCGGTTGACTTGACAGCAGGACGCAGTAGGACGTTTGGGTCCCGCGGCCGACGCGTCCGCGCAATTGGTGGAGCTGAGCAAGCCCGAAGTGGTCGGCGTCCTCGATCACCATGATCGTCGCCTGAGGGACGTCAATGCCAACCTCGATCACTGAAGTCGCAACGAGGACCTGCACGGTTCCATGGCGGAATTGCTCCATGACCCCGTCCTTGACGTCTGCGGGGAGCCGTCCATGGAGGAGGCCAACGACTTCTTCCTTGAACACCTGCCGGCGCAATCGCTCGGCAAGTGTAACCGCTGCTTCGGCCTGGAGCTTCTCGGAGTCTTCTATCAGCGGGCAGACGATGTAGGCACGATGGCCTTCCTGCACGCGCTCTCGGACCCATGCGTACACGTCGGCCCGTTTCTCAGGGCCGCGCACGTACGTCTTGATGGCACCCCGCCCTGGCGGGAGCGCATCGAGCGTAGAGACGTCGAGATCGCCATAGAGCGTGAGCGCAAGGGTTCGCGGGATAGGTGTCGCGGTCATGACCAGGACGTCAGGGTGAACCCCTTTGTCGCGCAACGCCGCGCGCTGGGCGACCCCAAACTTGTGTTGTTCGTCGATAACCAACAAGCCCAAGTGCTGAAAGTGAATGTCGCCTTCCAAGAGTGCGTGGGTCCCAATTGCAAGATCGATCGCGCCCCGTGCCAGGGCGTCCCGGAGGCTCTCGCGCTCGCGTTTGGTGCCCCCTCCGACAACGAGTTCGATCCGCACCCCTAGCGGTGCGAGGAGCTGGCGAAATGTGAAGGAGTGTTGTTCTGCAAGGAGCTCGGTCGGGGCGAGCAGCGCCCCCTGATAGCCACTCTGGACGCACAGACATAGCGCGGCAGCCGCCACCACGGTTTTCCCAGACCCGACGTCGCCCTGGAGTAGCCGATTCATTGGTGCTCGCCGACCGAGATCGGCGACGATTTCCGCGATGACACGCCGTTGCGCTCCCGTCAGGGCGAATGGGAGACTCGCGTAGAAGCGGTCAACCAGCCCTCCTGGGTGGTACTGGAGTCCCTTCTCTTCCGTGGCCAGAGCTTGCTTCTGCAGAAGGAGACCGAGTTGGAGCATCAGCAACTCGTCAAAGGCAAGGCGTCGACGCCCGATCTCTTCCTCCCCAGGTCGCGCGGGGAAGTGGAGCTCACGGATCGCCTCACGAATTCCGACAAGTCCGTGCCGCGCTCGCAACGGTGCCGGCAAGATCTCCGGGACGGCGTCAAGGTAATGCTCCAGGGCCTGGTGGATGATTCCTCGCAACGTCCGTGGACTCAGGCCTTCCGTCGCGGGATGGATAGGAACGATCCGACCAGTATGGAGAGTGTCCTCGTCGGTGCCAGACAGGAGCTCAAAGTCCTCAACGGTCATGTGGAGCTTGCCGAACCGTTCGACCTTCCCGAACACGATGAGGCGCGCTCCGCGCCGGATGAGGCGGCGGAGGTAGCGCTGACCGAACCAGACAACCTGCAGGACGCCTGTTTCGTCCGTGATCGCCGCCATGAACTGGTAGGTCCCATGCCGCCGTTCACTGACCGCAACGACTACCCCCTGGGTCGCTTGTTTCTGCCCAGGGACGAGCGTCGCAATCGTGCCTAGGTGGCTGCGATCTTCATACCGGTGAGGCCGATGGTAGAGAAGATCCGTCACCGTGCGGATCCCGACGCGAGCGAGTTGCTCGGCGCGGACCGGTCCGACCCCCTTGAGGTACTGCACAGGCGCTAACAGCGGCGGATACCTGGACACCGACTGGGGGGCATCGGTGGATGCGGCAACGGGGCGGCGACCTGAGGCCATCTGCGCGTGTGTTTCTACGCCCGCCGACCCTTTCCTTGCGCGAGGCGGTATGTTAAAATGCGGGTTGTGTTTTCTGGAGGACAAACGCATGGCTGGTCGCTGTGACGTCTGTGGTAAGGGCCCCGGATACGGGAACAGCCTGAGCCACTCGCACGTGAAAACGAAACGGCGCTTTCTCCCCAATCTTCAGCGGATCCGAGTGCTGGTCAGCGGACGGCCCCAACGCTTGAAAGTGTGTACGACCTGCTTGCGGTCTGGCCGGGTCCGCCGGATAGTCCACGGTCAGAGCGAGAGTCGTTCCACAGCCCGCTAGCAGCCCCCAGTCCATCCCGCGGCAGGCGACGGTTCTGGCGATCCCGCTTTGCGCACTCAATGTTCCGCCCGAGGGTGCTCCGCTTCGACGCTAAGGGTTGCGATGAGCTGTTCCACGTCGGCGTCGTTGAGATTGTACTGCTCCCCGCAGAAGTTGCACCGGACCTCGACCCGACCCTGCTCCACCAGGATGTCGCGTAATTCCTTGGCACCAAGGCAGACAAGGACATCGCGCACGTTCTGCATCGAGCACCGACATTGAAACTGAACCGGGCGGCGATCGACAACCTTGCTCGGCAACGTGCCTAAAGCCACGTCGACGATCTCCTCTGGGGTCCGTCCGCCGGAAATCAGAGCGGTAATGGCGGGGAGCACGCTTGCGCGTTCCTCAAGGTACGCGGTCACGTCGTCGGTGGCGCCCGGCAGGAGCTGAATCATCAACCCCCCGGCTGCAATGACCTGCTCCTCGCGGGAGACAAGGACCCCGAGGGCGACAAGTGACGGGATTTGGTGCGAGCCCACCAGGTAGGAGGCGACGTCTTCGGCGATCTCGCCCGAGATGAGCGGCACGCTTCCGTGGTAGGGAACGCGCATCCCCAGGTCTATCGTGACGTGCAGGGTTCCCCGGCCGACCGCACGCCCGACGTCCAGCTTGCCGGTAGGCGTGAGAGGGAGGTGGACTCCAGGGTTGGCGACGTACCCTCGAACAGCGCCAGCGGCATCGCTCGCAGCAAGCAGCCCGCCGAGGGGGCCATCTCCCAAGATGCGGACCATGAGCGATTGACCAGCTCGTAGGGTGGCTCCCAACATCCCAGCGGCAGTGAGGGTGCGGCCCAGTGCCGCAGTGGCCGTCGGGGCCGTCCGATGACGCTGACGCGCCCGCTCGACTGTGGACGTCGTCACCGCCGCCAACGCCCGAACCTTGCCATCTTCGCTAATCGAGCGAATGAGGTAATCTTGCATCACTGCCTCACCGGCGTTCATTGTACGGAGAGCCTCTTGCCGGGCGCAACCATGCTCGTCGCCGGCAACCTCTGCGGACAGGCTGGGTCCTCTGCACTCATGCTACCTTGGGAAATCCTCCGGATGGGCCACTGCATGCCACACTAGAGGCGGTCAGCGGAAAGAGACTTCGGGAACAACTAGGTCCGGGTACCTTTCTCCAGGATTCGCCAGAGCTCGTCCCCCACTGGGGGGTCCAGGGGTGCCCGGCCGTCGGCACGGACCACGACCCGATCCTGGTCGGTCATGACCCCGATTTCCGCTGCGGGAATCCCTGCGGCCGTGAGGGCACCTGTTGTCTGCCGAAGGTTGCCAGTCGCAACCAGCATCGCCCCAGAGCCAATCAGCGCAAGGGGGTCAACCTGCAACACCGTGCAAATAGCCGCAGTTTCGGAGAGGATCGGGACGCGGTCCCCCCACAGCTCAACCCCGCACCCTGAGGCCTCGGCCAGCTCCCACACGCCACCGAGCACTCCGCCCTCCGTAACGTCATGCATCGCCGTGGCTCCTGCGCGCGCGGCAGTCAAGCCGTCGGGGACGACGCTGATCTTGGTGATGAACGATTGCGCGCGCGCGAGGAGCGGTCCGTCAAGGTCGCGCTGGAGCCGATCGGCGAGGTCCGTCGCGAGGATAGCTGTCCCCTCGATACCGGCACTTTTGGTGAGGACGAGGGAATCCCCTGGGGACGCGCCCGCGGCGGAGATCAGACGTTCTCTCGTAGTGCGGCCAATGGCCGTGACCACCGCGATCGTATGGTCGACGCCCGGGGTGACCTCAGTATGCCCTCCCGCGATCTCCACCCCGAGGGCGCTTGCTGCGCTTGCAGCGTCTCGCATGATCCCCTCCAGATCCTCGGCTGAGGAGGCTTCATCTAGGAGCAACGTCAGCAGCACCGCGACGGGCTCTGCGCCGGTCGTGGCAAGGTCATTGCAGGCAACGTGCACCGCGAGCCAGCCGAGGTTCCGGGGCGTGGCGGTGATGGGGTCGCTTGTGACGACGGCAACCCACTCGCCGAAATCGATCGCGGCGCAGTCCTCCCCCAGCCGGGCATGAATCAGGACGTCGGCACGTCGCCCTAAGTGCGGGTACACCAGACGCTTGAGGAGATCGCTGGGAACCTTCCCGGGTTTCATCATCCCATCAGATGCCAATGTCGTGAGGCGTACGTTCCTGGACCTGCTGTTCGAGTCACTCGTGGGGATCTCCTCGGGACTGTTCCTCAGACATCCCGTGGCGACGTCTTGGAGGGTGATCACCGTCAGCAAGAGAACAGCGCTCTGAGAGGAGTCCTAGAATCCCTTTAAGAACCCTGTTGGTCGTGACGGAAGTCGCCTATCTCCTCATCACCCTCAAACACAGCACCCCTGTCGCCGTGGCGGAGGAAGTCCGTAAGGTCGGGGGCGTCGTCGAGACCCACATAACCATGGGGGAAGTCGACATCGTAGCCGTCGCGCACCAGCTCGGTACGAAAGGGTTCCCCGGGGTCAGTGCCGAGATCCAGCGGATTAATGGAGTGGGAAAAGTGATGACCTGCGTGGTGGTTCGGCCGTAGGCGCTAGCTCCCCACTACTTGCACCCAGACCTGGCGGTCGCGAGGTCCATCGAGCTCGACGAACAGCACCCGCTGCCACCGTCCAAGACCGAGTTTCCCCCTGATCACCGGTAGGCAGACGCTATGTCCCAACACGATCGCGCGCAGATGGGCGTCGGCGTTATCATCGACCGAGTTGTGAGCAAAGCGTCCTGCGGCGGAGACGATATGCTCGAGCCATCCTTCGATGTCTGCGATCAACCCGGGTTCCGCTTCGTTGACGCAAACACTCGAAGTTGTGTGGGCGCAAATCACCACTAGGAGGCCATCCGTCACGCTCGCAAGCGGGCAGCCAGCGACGATCTGGTCAGTGATGTCCTGGACCTCGACACGACGACGAGTGGAGATCTCGACTACCTGCCACGGCATTGCTAGGGGCCTTCCCTGCGTCGGCGCACTTAGAGTAGAACCTTCGAATCAGCCCTGTAGAGGATCCGCGGCGCCGGGATCGTCCGGACCTAGACGCGGACGGGAGGGGTCACCACTGCCAGCTCCTTGAGCAGCTGGTTGGCGACTTCAAGGACGCGCACCCCATCGCCTCCGGTCACCAGCGGGCGTTGGGTTCCGTGCACGCAATCGAGGAAGTGGCGGAGCTCAGCCCGGAGAGGCTCCTCCCCGCGGATGAGCATCCGCTCCGTCTGTCCTCCAAACGGGTGGACGGTGATTTGCTGGCGGTGATAGTCGAGATGCACCACCCGATCCCGGCACGTGACCTCGATTTCGGCGACCTTATCGGAAGACACTCGGCTGGCGAGGAACCACGCCACGCATCCCCCGCTGAGGCGGACTTGCGCAACGGCGAGATCTTCATGAGAGTTGTGGACATGAACTCCCATGCCGCCGACATCCACGACGCGCCCGCCCACAAGCGAGAGGACGACGTCGAGGTCGTGGACCATTAGATCCATGATCACTCCGACATCCATGATTCGGGTGCGATCGTAGGGTCGCACACGCCGCGCTTGAATGAACACCGGTTCGTTCACCAGCTCGAACAGGCGACGGACGGCGGGCTTGAAGCGCTCCACGTGCCCCACCAACAGGACTAGGTTCTTCCGTTCAGCCAGTGAGGCAAGCTCGGCCGCCTCGGCCACAGTCACGGTCATCGGTTTCTCGACGAGGACGTGGACCCCGGCCGCGAGGAAGAACCGGGCGACTTCGAAATGCAGCACGGTGGGCACGACGACACTGACCGCATCGACCCGTCCCGCGAGCTTCCGATAGTCGGTCAAGGCCTCCGTCCCGTATCGATGGGCGAAGCCCCGTACTTCAGCGCTGTGGCGGTCCACGACGGCGATTAGTTCCGCGTCGGGAAATCCGGCATAGATCCGGGCATGGTGCCGTCCCCACTGCCCCATCCCTATCACGGCAACCCGTAGTCGCTTCTGCACCGATGCCTCCGCTACGGATGGTCTGCGTCGAACGCCGAAACCACGTCGATGATCCGGGCCAAGTCTTCGCCGGTGAGCGCAGGATGTACTGGCAACGAGACGACCTGGGTCGCAAGGGCCTCCGCGATGGGGTACTTTCCACCAAACCCTAACCGCGTGTATGCGGGAGAGTGGGGGATGGGCACGGGGTAGTAGATCCGACACCCAATTCCGTTTGCCTTGAGGTGCTGGATGAATCGGTCACGTCCACGCGGGAGGCGAACTGTGTACTGATTGTAGACGTGGCGAAGGCCCGGGGGCGCAACGGGCGGGTGGAGCCATCCGAGCGGCGCAAACGCGGCGGTGAGTAATGCTGCATGCCGTCGCCGAACCTCGTTGTGCTGCTCGAGCCGCGCCAGCTGAGTGAGCCCAAGCGCCCCCGCGATATTCGTCATCCGGTAGTTGTAGCCGATGACTTCGTATACATACTCGGTTGAGCCATCTTGGCCGCAGTTGATCAGCACCCGGGCCCGATGGGCCACCTCCCCATCCGCCGTCACGATCAGGCCCCCCTCCCCCGTGGTCATGTTCTTGGAGGGATAGAAACTGAACATGCCGACCTGGCCGATGGTCCCGACGTGTCGATCGTGATAGCGGGCGCCGTGCGCCTGGGCGCAGTCTTCGATCAAAAGCGCCCCATACTGTGCAGCCAGTCGCTCAAGTGCGCCGAGGTCGCAAGGGAGCCCATAGAGGTGCACGCACAGGATCGCGCGCGCACGGTCGTGGCGCATCGCGGCTTCTACCGCGGCTGGATCCAAGTTGTAGGTAACTGGGTCGACGTCGACGAATACCGGGGTCGCGCCCGCGTGGATGATGGCATTACTTGTCGCTACAAACGAAAACGGGGTGGTGATGACTTTGTCTCCGGGTCCGATCCCGAGCGCCTCGAGCCCAACCTGCAGGGCTGTCGTCCCAGACGAGGTGGCCACAGCGTTGACGGCCCCAACATATCGGGCGAACGCCCGCTCGAACTGCGTGACCTGCGCGCCCGCGACGAGCATCCCCGACTCGAGGACCTCGAGGACCCGGCGCTTGTCTTCATCCAGGATGATGGGCTTCGCGATCGGGATGGAGGATCTGGTTTTCATTGACGGTAGCCACGACCTGTCACTAATAGTGTCCTACTAAGGGACAAGAGATTCTCGGGAACCCCCCTCCTTGGAGTTCCCCCCCCGGAGGCCCCAGAGTATAGGTTCCCCGAGGCCCGAGTACCAAGACGCCCTTACTGGACAACGACCCTTCGGCCGACCACCAGGAGGTAGATCAGGAAGACTAGGAGCAGGAACACTATGACCTCAGCTTGCCCGCGGTCATTGGAAATCCGGTACCGAACGTAGTTGTGCAGCCAGGTGTACATCCCCCACCTCCTCGAGTGTCCGCGATCCGTGTGGCATCGTCAGGGGTGCCCGTCACGTCTCGTGGCGTGTTCCAATTGTTGCTTCAGCGCGACCAGCATGCTCTCCAGGTTCTTGCGCACCAACACTCTCAAGAGATTGGACACTAGAGCGCCCGCCAGCGGCACGTCGAGCTCAAACTCTACCTCCAGCACCGTCCGGGTCCCTCCAGGGACGGCGGCGAAACTCCACGTGCCCTCGTACTTGGTGAAATCGCCTTCCCGCTGACGAAACCGGCAGAGGTGCTGCGTGTCGTCCCAGTGGTCTTCCTCAACCCACCGGACTTTCCGCCCCTGCACGAGCCCGACCCATTCGGTGAGCGTCTCGCCGTCTCCGCGTTCTAGCACCCGGACACTATGGAGATCAGGCATGAACTGGGGGAACGCCTCGACGTCTTTAGCCAGCTGGTAAACTTGCGCCAGCGGAGCGTGGATCTCTGTAGAGGCTTCGACGCGTGCCATTAGCGGGTCTGTGCAGCGCGTTCCTGGTAATTGGTGCGGCTATGTCTGGCCACCCTCGCGTAGGTCAATTTCGTTGCTCCCCACCTGCCTGCACGGGGGTCGTTTGTCGCTCACGGGCCTGGAGGAACTCGACGTAGGAGATGAGGGCCTCCAACGTTTCAGGAGAGGCCCCACGCAATCGCTCCACCTCTTGGCTGAGGCGGCTCCACAACAAGACGCCTGCCCCTCGCTCGCGCGAGTCTTCGGAGTTGTCGGCGAAGTTCACGCGCTCTCCCCGGAAGTATTCGACATCTTCATTGGTGATCACGGAAGCCACGCGTTTCAAGACAGAGGCGCGTACCCCCAAGTGGGGGGCTAGTCGATCCAGGTATTCCACTTGGCGGAGGTCTTGAAGACCGCGCTCTCCTCTGGACAGCACGCTTGGCGCAATACCGGTTTCCCGTGCGAGTTGCCGAAGGCTCTTCCCCCGGCCTTTCGCGTGGAAGTTCTCCCGCAGCATGCGGATGTACGCGCCGAATGCGCGTATGGGTTGCCGTCCCGCAGTGTCCGGCCGCGTTGTTCCCATTTTGGAACACCCGTACGTCTTCTCGGAGCACCCGCGAGATCCTGCAAAGTTGCGCGGTTGCCTGGACGCACCCCGCGACACGTCAGCTCGCCCCACCACATGCACCGGGTCGGTCGTACAGGCGGGGTCACTCCTGGGCTTTGAGGAGGAGCCCTCGGCGGAGCGCGAGGGAGAACATGTACCCAAAGAAGGCAAACGCCAGCGCCAAGTACAACGCGTCCAGGACGAATGCCCATACCATCCCGGCAGTAGGCAGCGGTCGGCCGGCGAGCACGGCACGCATGCCTTCAAAGACGTGCGGAAGCGGCATGAACTTGAGGATTCGACCGAGCCAGTCGGGATACAACGAGACGGGATAGAAGACCGCCCCAAAGGGTTGGAAGAAGAAGGCCAACCCCCACGCCAGGATTTCAGCGTCCTGACCGTACCGGAGAATGATGGCGGTCACCACAGTCCCGACTGCCCACGCAAAGATGATCAGCGCCGTCACGAGTGGCAGCAGGCTGAACCCCAGGGTAAAGAGATTGAAGTGGTAGAGGAGGAAGGCGAGAATGGTCATCAAGGTCATCGTGATCGAGATCTTGATCAAACCCCACAGCATCATCGCGACGAGGAACTCGGGCACTGTGAGCGGCGTGACAAACAAGTTGAGAAGGTTGCGCGTCCACAACTCCATGAGAAACGAAACAGAAATCCCCTGCTGGACGCGAAAGAAGAGATCCCAGAGAATCAACGCGCCTAGGAAGAGGCCCAAGAACACCGAGGTGCCCTCCCGTCGGGAGAGGTAGACTGAGAGGAATCCGAAGAACAGGAGATCAAGGAGCGGCCAGTAGAAGAGGTCCGCCACGCGCGACCAGCTGCGGAGCATCACAAACAGCTGTCGGAGTATGAGGGCCCAGATCCGCCGTACGCTCAAGTCTGCTCCTCCGCATGTGAGCGCGCGAGCTCCACGAAGAACTCCTCGAGGTCAGCTTTCTGGTGTTGTTGCAGGATATCCGCGGCGGTCCCATCTGCGACAATACGCCCTCGGTGGAGGAAGATGATCCGGGATGAGAGCCGTTCCACCTCGCGCATGTTGTGTGACGTGTAGAAGATCGTCAGCGCCCGGGTCTCCTTCAGATCAACGAGAAGCGTGCGAACCGTATCTGCCGCTTCGGGGTCCAGGGCTGCCGTCGGTTCATCCAAGAACAGGACCTCAGGGTCGTTGAGGAACGCCTTGACAAGGTTGAGCCGAGCCGTCTCCCCTGAGGACAGCGCCCCCGCGCGCCGCCCAAGGAGGTGAGCGATCCCGAAAGTCTCCGTTAGCTGGCGAATGAGGCTTCGAGGGTTCGGCACGCTGTAGAGGTGGCTGAACACGAACAGATTCTCCCACACGGTCAGGTGGTGCGGCAGTGCAACATACGGGGAGGAGAAGTTTACCCGGCTCAGCACGACCTGCCGGTTCTGGGGCATCGCATGCCCGAGGATTCGGATTGTACCTCGGGTGGGCGCGACGATTCCCAGCAACATGGCGATCGTCGTGGTCTTCCCCGCGCCATTGGGCCCGAGGAAGCCGACAAACTCCCCTCGGCCGACCTGGAAGGTGATATCGTCCACGGCCACGACGCCGTCGAACTCTTTTGTCAGGTGAGATACATCAATAATCGGTGCCGCCATTGTCATCCTCTGGCCCCAAGGTGTCAGCAGATTGAAGGGCGTTGCGGAGGAGCCGCTGAGAGCTGGCCGGAGGCTACCGAGCGCTTCTAGAACCCGATCGCGAACGACTGCAGGAATTAGGCGAAGAGGGTCTTCCCGACGCGTTCCAGCATAGGGACCCCGCGAACCTCACTCTCATAGAGGGGCACAATTGCGCGGACCATCCCCGTGAACCTCTGGTGAATCTCTCCGAGGTAGCCTTGCTGCATACTCACGCGATTCCGCACGAACTCCGGGATCTCGGGTCCGAAGCCCTCGGTCTGGATCACCGAATTCACAACGACGCCGCCGACTGGGATACCGAAGTCGATGAACCAGTGGATGAAACGTCGGATCACTGCGATCAGACTGGTGCGTCCAGCATACCATGTGGACTAGTCTCTAGACGTCCACACGTTGGAATAGAGCGCAGCGCTACGAGGTCGCCTGATCCCCCTCGTGGCGCCGGATCCGCCGGACTGCCGTCTCAAGCACTCGAATGGCGATGTCAGGGTTTTCTTTGAGGATCGATCGAAAGTGCCAGCGGACAAGCTGTAGACACCGCGTCGGCGTTCGGGCAATGACACTGGCAGTTCGCGGCACATCTTCCATAAGGGCAAGCTCGCCAAAGAAGTCCCCTCGCCCCAGGGTCGCCAACACCCGACCGTTCTGCTCGACCTCGACCTTCCCTTCGTCGATCAGGTAGAACCCAATCCCCGCTTCCCCTTGCTTGACGATCACCGCGCCCGGTTCATAGCTCCGCTCCGAAAGCTGGCGCGCGATGGCGCCTAAGTCCGCATCAGGAATCCCATGGAACAGGGGGACGCGTCGAAGTTGCTCAAGGTACTTTTCGGCTGCGGCCATACCCACCCCCAGGGCGATCCTCGCCGACCCATGTTCTTCGGCGACCGGGACATTCCTCCCCGCAAAGACGGCGGGAGCGGAGCCGCCCTTGGGGGGAATCTCGCTTCAGCTTGTCGCCCTGGGCCGCTGGACGCAACGTTCATAGCCCACCCTCAGGGGCACCCTGCCCGGAGTCGTCAGCAGCAGGTCGGTGGTCCGCGAAGGCCACTGGACCCCTTGGTCGAAAGTCTCCACTGTGCCCGGTAGAGCTTCACCATCTCCCGCTGTGACAATTCCTCTCGTTGGACCGGGGGGAGAACCCATCAGCCTGCGGCGGACGTTCCTCTCCCATGGGATTGCGTCTTTACCCCCCTCCCAGATCGACACGACGTCGTGGGCCATGGAGATAACCATGCCGATTCCGGGTGCACGCCCTCGCACTATCCGGCTCACCGAAGGCGCACGCGACCGCGCGATGATGACTGTGTCTGGACCCGCGCTGGGTCCGCGGGCTATGCAGCATCTCCTGGCCCGTACGCGGTATGTGCTTCGGATTGATGATAACCTGACGCCCTTTTACTCCTTAGCCTCGCGCGATCCGACCCTCAAGTGGGTGCAAGTGGGCGCAGGGCGTATGATGAGAAGCCCAACCGTGTTTGAGGATGTGGTCAAAACCATCTGCACCACCAACTGTACGTGGTCAGCCACCGTCCGGATGGTGACGGCGCTCGTCGCCTATCTTGGAGAGCGGGCACCGACCGCCCCCGCGACTGGTTGGTATGGGCGGGCATTCCCAACCCCGGAGGCGATGGCTACCGCGGGAGAACGCTTCTATCTCGATGTGGTCCGCGCAGGCTATCGGGGACCGTACCTGCTCGCGCTGGCCTGCGCAACCGCAGACGGATCGCTCAACTTAGAAAGCTTCGTTTGGGGCGCCCCGTGCGCACCGTCTGACGAGCAAGTAGCCGCCCAACTGTTAGCCTTGCCTGGGGTCGGTCCCTATGCCGCGGCCCACATCATGATGCTGCTGGGGAGGTATTCGCGGTTGATCCTCGACTCGTGGACTCGTCCGACGTACTGGCGCCTTGTCGGCAAACGGAGCGGCGCTGACGCTACCATCAGAAGGCGTTTTCGGCCCTACGGGAGGTATGCAGGACTGGCATTTTGGCTCTATCTCACGAAGGACTGGATCGAGGACGACCGGTCTAGCGATTTCCGAAGCCCTCGAGGGGCGGGCAGCGGGTGAGGGGCGAAGACGCCGATTTCGAAGATCTCGTTGTGAAATCTCAGCTTTCGGTCGAGTTGAATCCCAAACCATATCCCCCGGGAATCGTACCCCAAGATCCGCAGCGGTGGCTGGGCGTAATCTTTCGCTGTTGAGGGCGTGCCCAATGCCGCGACGATGTCGGCTTCGGTACTCCCCGCGCGGAGGCGCCCTTCGGTTACGTATCGCGTGTGGTTCTGTCCCCAGACCCGAGACACCTTACCAGTTACGGTAGTGCTCACCCCAAGGCCGGCGTTTCTCGGGGCCGCAAACCACAGATAGGCATTGCCCCCTCCGGGAATCGGGTTGGTGCTCGTGGGCGGACCGAGGAGCTGGACCACCTCTCGAACATCCATCCCCACTTGCACGGGCCCGATACTCCGGCCCGGGATGATGTCCCATTGCGTCGAGGGGATGATCGATGCCGCGACGACCTTTTCGTCAAGCTTGAGGATTTGAAAGATGTTGCTGTAGTCGTCCGTCCATGGGCGAAAATCTCTGGGCGGTACGGCACGCGTGAGGTCTGCAGTCTTGAAGCTGGGACTGCTCCACCATGATGGGTCGGCCGTCATGAGGACCCACACGGAAGGACTCAGATAGTTCGCCATGTCGCCCTCATCCCGAACCACAATAGCCGGCAGGCCAAGCTCCTGAGCGCCGCGCACGCACACGGGCACAAGATCCAGAAAGCGATTTGTCACATGCAGGGCCAGGATGCCGCTGGGTTTCAGGTGCCGGACATAGAGCGCCAACGCTTCGCGTGTCAACAAGTGAACAGGCACCGCGTCGCTTGAAAACGCGTCGACCGCCAGCAGGTCGAACTGCTGACTATCCTGGCGCTCCAAGACCAGTCGGGCATCGCCGAGCAGGACACGTTTGTCGGCAGGCGAGTGTGCGTAGTACGAAAACTCGGTTCGTGCGATGCGCTCGACAAGCGGATTGATCTCGTAGATCCGGTAGACATCACCCGCCCGGCCGTAGGTCGAAAGCACGCCGGCACCCAGGCCGATCAACCCAACGCGAATCGGTCCCCGCTCTTCCAGTGCGCGGAGTGCCCGGCCGGCGCCAGAGTTAGGGCCATAGTAAGAGGTCGCCCGATAGCGAAGGTCCGCGTCCAAGAGTTGCGAGCCGTGCAGGATCGTCCCATGAAAAAGGAGCCGACTGCTGTCGCGCTGAGTACGGCCCGTATTGTCACGCACCCGCAGCACCCCATAGAAGTTCCGCGCCGTAACGCGCTGCCCACGGTCAATGAGCTGCTCCTGCCGAACGATGTACACGGCCAACACGATCACACCAAGGACGAGGGCCCCGCGCACCGGCCAAGCTCCGAGTTTTGGGATCTTACCATACCACAACACACTGCCTGCGAGCACCGCGCAGGTCACCAGCCCCACCGGCAACTCAAGATAGGAGTGGAAGACGCGGGGGGCGATGAGCGTGACAAACACGCCGCCGAGGGCACCGCCGAGCGAGACCATCAGGTAGAACAACGTCAGGTACCGTGCAGCAGGCTTACGTCGCGCAAGCTCGCCGTGGCAAACCATGCAGCAGATGAACAGACCAACCGCAAACACAGGGATGATCCACTTGATGGGGGCGTTGCCGAAGCGCAAGTACATGAGGTATACCATCAGACCCAGGATCGGCCAGAGCACCAGCAGGAAGATCCAGCGTTGGTAGGCACGATCGCTCTCAAACGCGAGAATGAACGTTGCAAGGTACAGCGCCAAGGGCACCACCCAGAGGAGCGGGATCGGTGCCACATTTTGGCTCAGATGGTTGGTCACCGCGACCAGTAGCGTTGACGCGCACGCGGCAAGCGCGACCCAGACCAGGAGCTGCGTGACCGGCGGGCGTCCAACAGGTGCAGTCTCACCAGTTTCGACCTGTCTCGCGGGAACGCGATCTCCACGACTCACCCATGCCGCCGCTCCGCACAACACCGCGAATAACACAAATGCGCCACTCCAGAGATACGCTTGTTGCCGTGATGCGAGTTGCGGTTCGACTAGCACCGGAAAGCTCAAGAGTGCCAACATCGAGCCGAAGTTCGACAAAGCGAACAGCCGGTAAGGCATCGCACCGACGGAGCGACGCACGTACCAGGCCTGGAGCAGCGGGCTGGTCGCCGAGAGCAGAAAGTACGGTAAGCCAATCGTTGCGCCGAGTAGCAGCAAGATCCGGAGCGTCGGATCCTCCGCCCCGGAAGGTTTCCAACCGGAAGCAGGCAGAATCGGGAGCAGTGCGCAACCAGCCGCCAGAAGGATCACGTGCACCGCCAGTTGCATCTTGCGACTGAGGTATCGAATCGAACAGTGCGCGTAGGTGTACCCAGCAAGCAGCACGAGTTGGAAAAAGAGAATGGCGGCGCTCCACACTGCGGCCGATCCTCCGAACCACGGGAGGATCATCTTCGCAATGAGCGGCTGCACCTGGAAGAGCAAGAAGGCGCTTAGGAAAATTGTCGTGCCGTAGAGGATTACAGTCATCGCTCCGGGCGGCCAAACCGCGTCGACACATTGAACAAGTCGTTCACCACAAGCAACACCTACATGAGTGACACTGTGGATGAACGGCCGTTCATTCTGTCTCTTGTGTGCACACTTCACAACCAATTTAGTCCAATGACACAGGAACGGGGCGCTGTGGGATCCACACGGACTCCTGAGCGAAGCGTATGGGCATGAGGTCAGAGGGACTCACGCATTTGATCATGCGGAAAGGCCTCGTGGCACGTTTATTGCCGTCGGCGGTGTGCCGGGCCGAGGGTGACAATGGCCGCCAGGCTCGAACCGCAAGCAGCTCTCAGTGTTCGAGCACCTGGGCGCTGTACCTGGCGCTAGCCAGGCTGCGCAGCATGAGTAGCCCCGTTTGGCGTGAGAAGCGCCACTCTCATGGAAATCTGGAGTCCACGCGAATCCTACGGCCGGAGTGCTTCTCGCAGCCCAGAGATGACGCATGAGGGGAGCAATCCACGCTTATTGCACTGACAGTGAGGAGATGAGAATCATGCATGGAGAAGGAGCCAGCAAACCGATTTACGCAGGCTTTTTCATGGTTACCGCGGCTACGTTGATGTACGAGATTCTTCTGACGCGGATCTTTAGCGTGACCATGTGGTACCACTACGCGTTCGTAGCGATATCTGTTGCCCTGTTCGGAATGACAGTCGGTGCGATGTTGGTCTTCTTTTTCCCCACCTACTTCATTCCGCAACGTACGAAGTATCATCTGGCTCTTGCTTCCCTGCTGTTTGCGGTCGCAATTGTCTTGAGCTTCTTGACCCATCTGAGCATCCCCTTCCTCATCGACAGGTCGATTGCGGGGCTGTACTCTGTCGCGTTGACGTATTCAGCAATTTCGGTCCCCTTCGTATTCAGTGGGGTGTGTGCGTGTTTGGCCCTGACCAGATTTCCGCAGCAGGTGAGTAAGCTATACGCTGCCGACCTTGCAGGTGCGGCGGCTGGGTGTATCCTGTTGATATTCACTCTCAAAATTACCGACGGCCCCACGGCCGTGTTTGTGGTGGCTTGTTTCGCAGCCGTTGGAGCAGTTCTCTTCGCAGGCGGAGTGGGTCTTGGCAAACTGAGAAACACTGCCCTCGTCTGTGCACTGTTCCTCGCGTCCTTCGCCGCTGTTCACACCGTTCTCGCGAATGAGCAGCTGCCTTTGCTTCGCTTACTCTGGGTGAAAGGTCAGTTTGAACAGCGACCGCTCTATGAGAAGTGGAATTCATTCTCGCGCATCAGGGTCTATGGCAGTTTGACCACCCCCCAAAAACCCCTAGGCTGGGGGCTCAGTGACACCTATCCTTCTGAGAGAAAAGTAAGGCAGCTAAATTTGGACATAGACGCGGGCGCAGGGACGATTCTCACTGGGTTTGATGGCCATCTGCAGGACTTGGAGCACTTGAAATACGATATCACCAGTTTGGCCTACTACATCAGGCAGGATGCAAAGGTCTTGGCCATTGGGGCGGGCGGTGGACGAGATATCCTTACCGCGTTGGTGTTTGGGCAAAAGGCGGTTTCGGGAATTGAAATCAACGAGAACATAATCGATGCGGTGAACCAAAGATTCGGTGATTTCACGGGCCATCTAGATCAGAACCCCAGAGTCACATTCGTCAACGATGAGGCGCGAAGCTACATCGCAAGATCAAGGGACAGATTTGATGTCATTCAAGTTTCCCTCATCGATACAGCGGCAGCCACCGCAGCGGGCGCATTTGTCCTTACAGAGAACACCCTGTATACAACTGAAGCATGGAAGCTCTTTCTCGAACACCTTAACCCCAATGGAATCCTTACAGTCTCCCGATGGTATTTCCGGGACAGACCGGGTGAAGTATACCGGCTAACCGCTCTGGCTAGAGCCTCATTGCAGCAACTCGGCATAGAGAATCCGCGAAAGCACATCATCATTGTGAGGCATATGCAAGGCGGAGCGTTTGGGGCGTATGGGACTGGAACGATGCTCGTGAGCAAAGAGCCGTTCTCAGATAAGGACCTGGCTACTCTTGAAGAGATCACTCACAAAATGCAATTTGAGCTCGTTCTTAGCCCGGGATTCGCGCTGGAGTCTACCTTTGCAACCATCGCATCAGCGGACGATGTCGATTCTTTCCTCGCGAGGTTCCCCATCAATGTTGCGGCCCCGACTGACGACAGTCCCTTTTTCTTTCACATGCTTCGGTTTCGCGATATTTTCCGCCCTGAACTATGGGTCCTTGGGTTGAATACCTTCAACATGGAGGCCGTGTTCGTGTTAGGTACTCTTCTCCTCGTCGTCGTAGGGCTAACAGTTCTCTGCATCCTTACGCCTCTCATGCTAAAAACCCAGAGAGCGATGCTGCGAGGAGCCTTGTCCCTGTCCACCTTTTTCGTCTGCATAGGGCTCGGCTTCATGTTGGTTGAAATTTCGCAGATGCAGAGACTAATTGTGTTCTTGGGCCATCCGACCTACGGCTTGTCGGTTGTACTCTTCGCGTTGCTCCTCTCGGGTGGTCTTGGCAGTTTCGCCACACAGAAGGTAAGCAATTCGGGGATGAGAAGTCGAGCAATCATTCGGCTATCGCTTCTTCTGGTTGCGCTGGCCCTTTTCGGAAAATTCACACCGTATGCTATTGGCCTATTTCAGGCAGCAACAACGCCACTTCGCATACTTGTAGCCACTGCCATTCTCTTTCCTCTTGGGCTTTTCATGGGCATGGCATTTCCGCTGGGGATGAAGCTAGCATCCACGAAGTGTGCTTCTCTAGCACCATGGTTTTGGGGGATAAACGGGGCTACGTCGGTTTGTGCGTCGGTCATTGCGGTTGTAATCGCCATGAGTGCAGGCATCTCCGCGTCGTTTTGGACAGGTTTTGCAAGCTATGCTATTGCCCTTGTGGCATTTGTTCAGGCAAGCAAAGGGGGAAGCTAGCATGATTCTTGCTTCTCATCATTGCGAAACGGGACCCCTCCCCTATTCATAGACGTGGCCGCCTTCGTCACCTGCTGGCGGCCGATTCTCAACCACTGAACCAGACCCCTCCTGGATCACTAGAGACCTCGGAAGCTCTTTACGTTCCTCTGCACTTGTTGCCCGTTGCTCTTTGCGCGGGAGATTGGTTGCATCAGCGTACGAGGCACCTGCGATTGATCGAATGAATTCGACGCAATGCGGAGTGCAAACCCCGTATCGCCTTGGTGGTCGACCTTCACTCCAGATGCTCGTAGGATTGTGGCGGCGGGTGCAGTGAGGTTCGAGCTGACGAGCTCAGGAGACGAGAAGCCCCGTCCCCCTGTAGTTCCTAGCTGGTCGGGCCGGCCGGACTTGAACCGGCGGCCTCCTGAACCCCATTCAAGCATCTGAATTGGCGGGAGTGAGCGGGAATTGCGAAACGCCACGTCTGTTGCGCGTTTCCTCCGAATGGCCGCAAAGGGGGCCTCCCTCCGCCACCCCGCAAAACACTCGCTCACGGAGCGTCTCGTGCAATTCTGTGCAACGCCTTCATCCCCTACCGCCTCGCCCGTACCTGTACGCCCTTAGCTCTCCCCTGGTCACGCGCTTGTGTTGGGTTCAGCTAGCATATGGAAGTCGTGGTCGATCACCGCCAGCCCTTCGCGCTCAGCCTCATCTCGCGTCAAGGCAATCCCGCCAGCGATCCAGGTGCCGTACGCTGTCTGGCTGGCGCGAGCGGGGTCGATCTTCAAGCGGACCACATTCCAGTGGAACTTTCCCTCGAAGGGCGAGATGCTGAGGTCGTAGCGCCAATCGTCTCGCACGTGAATGGTCATCGTCTGCGTCCCACGCCCGTCCATCCTAGACTGAGCGACTCACTCCTGCCTCGCGTAGATCTCCGCAGTCTTCCCGTGCTCCTGTAGCCACTTCGCCAGTACCGGGAGCATGATCCTGTCCGCCTCGCGACGCGTCGGGACCGCATCCGGGGGCCCGTACAGTTTCTGGACGGTGAAGGTGCTCCCGGTGAACTCGTACACCGCCGCCATCGGCCGGAACCCGCTTGGCCTAGCTAGCTCGTGGGACAGGAGTGCGTAGGCGTAACGAGCGATCACCATGATCCGTTCCTCCCCTCTCGTGCCCGAGGAATCCACATCGCACGCCACCTGCGCCTGAATTTTTCGAGGAGCGGCCGACCTTTGATGATTCTTAGGATTTCGTCGATTCCCTGAATCACTCTCTCCACATCCTTGGGATCGCGTTCTCCCACGAGTTTGTCGATGGGCGCGTCTGCGTCCCGTTGCCCTTCCACGAGCGCCATGTATCCCAGATTTGGGTCGGCAAGGGTAGGCGCTTCCACGACATCCTCAAGAAGGTACTTCACCCGCCATACCCCAAAGAGGCTTCCCAGGAGTGATTCGATTTCACTGTGTACCCGGGGATTCAGGTTGGGGTCGTCGATCGGGGAAATAATAGGCCACGCCAGACGATAGAACTCGTCACGATCCAGGAACTTGCCTATAGGTACTTGTGCGCCCAACTTCAGTCGCTTGCGTGTAAGGATCTCCATTCGCAGGCGAAGTCGGAAGACCTTGAGGTGCCTGCCGATCTCGCGACGGACCTCCAAGTCCCGACGGGCAACTTCTTCGCGCCAAACTCGATAGGGCCCCAGCAGCACGTAGAAGATCGGCGCCACAATGGCCGATACGAGGGCAGCGACGACCGCAGGCTGCAAAAAGTTCATGATCCTCTCCTATGTTGAGCGTTCGCCCCAGCCCGGCAAAACTTACCCTCGTCCGTAGGTCCGGGTATTCTTGTGGCAGATCGCGCACATGGCGATCAAATTGCCGAGGTTGTCGGGCCCGCCCGAACTACGGTGGTGGGTTTCCCAACTGCCCGACAACCCATGCAGGCACCGTCGAGCGACTCCCAGGATGGGGATGGGCTTGTGATGGGAACAGACCCGCATAGTTGCATTCGCAACGACCACCGGCACGTTGATACAGTGACCTTCGAGTCTCCTTGGTTACCGCCATGATGATTCCCCTCCAGAGGGAAGAAGCGCATCTTCACCTCCTACCTCGTGTAGAGCTAGCTCCACACTCTTCCCGCGAAGTCTATGCCGGATTATCGTTCATCAGAGGACCGGCACCTTGCAAAAGCCCGCGCCATGGAGTTTCCCAAACGTAAGGTGCCTCACAACGTCGGCCAATTCACGATCACGATGATAGACCCCATGATCTAGAAGAGGATTGCTTGGACCTTGGCCGGGCGGGTGCATGGTGTAGATGTGTCCGGGTTGCAACCAGACTTCTCCGCCTGTGCTGATGGTGAGATTAGAGTTGCGATAGTAGGTGACGGCCGAAAATACGTGAGGCTTCGTCGTATCCACGAAGGCGATGCAATAGGTGTCGGGCGCTATCGTGCAGACGGCTTGGCGGATCGAGGGGCGCCCGGGGGCATGGTAGAATCGGGTTCGCCCCAAGGGGCCGTTGAGGAAAACCATCAGGGCGACCGGCTTCTCGTCGGGCCAGGCCGGGCACGACTTGGCCCACGCTCCTGTCGCCAGCAGGAGGACTGTTCCAAGAACGGCGAGCCACCGACCAACCATCTGGATGCCTCCTCCCAATGACATCCTAGTGGAGTGAGTCATTAAAGGGTGACACAGATACGGGCTCTCCGACAGTCAACGTGTGCTTGGTAATGGCTCTACATATGTGTCACTGACTTCGAACTCGGTCCACTAGTTGGACGCAGTCTCCCGCCCTTCCGCTCCCGCACAGTAGCCCCCCCAACGACACAGAGTCGTGGCACTTCACACAAGCACTGAGGCCAACTGCCTGCCCTCCGCGATCAATCGCTTCACGTCGACCTCTGTTACTCGGTCCCTCGGGTGCCCGCACGCATTGCCGATCTTAAACAGGCTGTCGAGGTGCGACTTCTGGATTGGTGTGATTACCCCAGCCTTTTGGAGACTGACGAGCACGTCTTCAACGCCAGCATTCGATTTTGAGGGTGGGTTGACAGAAACCGTGACGGCTTTTGTCTCGGCCAGAGTGAACAGGTGTCGCTCAAGGGCAACCCGCGCGATGACGCCGCTTACCCGCAGCATCACCTCATCTCCGCCCCAGTGAGCGAGAATCTCCTCCGCCTTGTTGAGTTCGTCGGCGGACACGGCGAGACTCAACTGCGTGCGCATCGGGAGGGCGCGAGATGCGACTTCATCAAGGACCGACACGAACAAGGCCCGTGCTCTTTGGAACCACAAGGAAAATCCAGCAAATGCCTCGGGCGTTACCTGCGGCACTCTGAGATAGAGTTCGATGTCGTGCGATCGAGCCGGCCGGCTACCCGGTCGTTGTGACTCAGGTCTGAGTGAAGAATTGTAGCATGCATCGAACTCATTCAGACCCGAAAACCCCTGTTGCACAAGTAGTTCCCTTGCTCCGCGATACCATCGTTCTCCCTTCACGGACAAGTCGGGGTGCGACAGAATCCCATTCCTTACCTGCACCGCGAGGCGCAGCACCTCGTCGGCAAGTCGCTCAAGTTCGTCTACCCGTTGCTGCAGGGCCTGTAGGCTTGTGGACATGGACTCACCCTCTTATGGCACTATTGCACCACTACGCCTCTTTGCTCAAGGGTTGCTCTGACGTGAACGAAACCGACCTTGGACTCAAAGTAGGCATCGAGGTTGATCGCGACAGGGACCGTGAGGATCCCTTTCTCGTCCACATGCTTGCGCACTCGCTCCTCCTGAGTGGTCGTCAGGTCATGCCAGAAGTGGACATCGTCCTTAGTGGTGCGCCTCGGTATCTCCGCGCGGCGCAAGACCGTGCCCCGAAGCATCGGCTGGTTCACCCACAGGTCGATGAGCAGCCGGTCGAGCACCAAATTGACTTGGCTCTGGTTTGATATGCGGAACCACGCATCCACGCAGGGGAACTCCGTTGACTTGAACGAGATGGCGATGGGATTGATGCGCCGGAGGTCGATCTCGATCTGTTGCGCGATTCGCTGCGGAGGAAGTAGCCGGCGGACCATCCATCGCGGCAGCAAATCTAGCACCTTCTCAAGGAGGTATAGGGCGATTTCTGTCATTCGCCACCTCAGCCTGACTCGCTACCGTCGAGCGATCGCGGTCCACGACGACCCACCCGTCGCGGTCAGGCGGGAGAGGATTCCGAGACCAGGTTCGACGCATGGAGACGAACGACTCCCGATCTCTTACCCTTCGGTCTCGTTCCTCAGAAGGGAGAAGAGGTGTTGCCGCATCTTCTCCATCTCCTGCTCCCAGACATATTGTTGGACTTCGTTCGGAAGGTTGGCGCCTTGGAGCACGAAGTCGATCATCGGCTCCGGCATTTGCCACGCTGACGGCGGCAACTGCTCGACGACCGACCGGACAGCCGCGTGGGTCTCCCCGGCTATCTCCTCACTCGGACTGGCTAGAATGAGCACGGGGGTGATCTTGCTGAAGCCTAGGAACCCCACGGCCCAGACCGTAGTCCTCCAGAACTTCAACGGCGGGAAGTCCGTGGTGACGACGCGGTACTTCTTCCCGCTGTCTCGATTGGTCACCTGGACCGGGTCTACCATGAGTGTATCCGCCGACTACAGAATGCGAGCGTCCCGTGGAACTTTCGCTCGTGAAATCATGCAAGCAGCGTCACTCATCTGTGAGGGTGACGGTGCGTCGCGCGAGCCTTTCCATGGAAATTCAGACTAGAATATTGATTGCACTACGACAAGCGCGATGACGCCCAGCCCCAACTCATAGATGGTCCGCCGCATACCGGTCACCCTCTTGTCGAGATAGGAAAGGATCACGCTGGCGATCATGGCCCAAAGCAGGAGAAGCCGTAACTGCGCTAGCTGAAGCCAGCCGAGGGCCCAGATCCCCACCGCGAAGGCCAGTCCACTCGCGACAGCCCTCCCGATGGCTTCCTTCCACAGTAACTTTCGGGCGCGCCCCTGCAGGAGAGTCTCAGGTTCTGCCTGCACGCCTCCCTGGAGACTCTTGAAATCTCTCGGAATCGCGCCCTCCCAATCCCAGAGCACGAGGCTAGCGACGAAAAGACCAGGCATGAAGAGGACTATTTCCAGGGGCAACGTCAAGATAATGTAGGCAATCATGAAGACTATGCCCCTCACAAACCCGACGCTGATAGCCGCCACCAGAAATATGACCACCCATGCAGCGTACGCAAGCATCTGCACCTACCCCCGTTCTTGACGCATTACAGCAACGCTACCGGATACTTCCAGAGGATGGGTTGGTTGGTTTCTCCATAAGCTTCTTCATCCAACATCGAATAGCAGCGGCTCGCGAAGGATCTTCAAGATCTTCCCAGGTTAGTAGCGTCGAAACCGACCACGTGGGCATCGTCAAGCCACTACTTGATACCAGGGCGGCTTGGGCCGCTGCACGTGCAGAGAGGTCACTGAGTGCGCGTGTGGCCTCTCAATCAGGCGAGGCTTCGCCGCTTCCAGTGCTGCCCCGACCTCAGCCGGGAGCACTTCTCTGATTTTTTCCACTACCGCTTCAGCCTGCTTGGGCGCCTCGTACTCGACGAGCACTCTCGCAGATGCGAGTCCAAGTTCTATCCTCGCGGCCCGCCCTCTGGGCACGATGGTGAGCACAAGTAGGAACAACGCGAAAAGGAGGAGAGACCAGAAAGACCAAGAGTACTGGCGCGCGTGCTAGGCTGTGACGAAGAACCAAGTCCAGAATCCAATGAAGAACGCAACCGCCAGGAAGATGAGTAGACGCCCGGCCATGGCAAGCCCCCGCGTCCGAGTCGGTTCAGCCGTTAGGGTGTTTTGCTGCTGTTCCGGAGCCATCAATAGACTCCCGCTTACGCCGCTTCCAAAGAACCCAACCTATCTGCGAAAAAGGAGAGGGGAGGACGCGCGTCTCATTTAGATCGAAGCCACTGCTCAAGCTCGCCTCTGAAGAATAGCACCTCTTCCCCGACAATTACCCCTACCGGACGACTAGTGACAGTTGGGCAATACTGACCTTGTCTTTCAAGGTGCAGGTGATCGATAGCGGCCGGCTGCCCGGGGCGGCATCCGTTCGCACTCTCCAGCTCCACTGCACGCCCCCTTTGGCGTCCGCAGTCTTCTTCCCAAGTCCAGTGGTACTGCCCGGCCTGACCTCCAACACGGGCGTGCACAACGCGCCAGGTGACGTGCGAATAGAGAGCGTCGCGACCGCACCCCGTCTCACTGGGGTTGTCAGCGCGACGACTTTGACGGGGACTTGCTGCGCATTAACCAGAGTGCCGCCCCCCAAGATCATCCCCACCACAAGCGCAAGACTCACTGACCTCGAACGCATGAACTTCCCTCCTCGATAGGTCCTCCCCGCAAATTGGAGCAGCACCGAACGCCAGTTTGTCGATCCTCCGGATGATTGTACAGAGAAATTAGATCTGCTGTCTCTCAATGTGATAGGACTTTGTTGATCTACGTTGAACCGCTCCCAGCACTTAGGGTTCGTCACCCGGCCCTCAACCCCTGGAGCGGGCCTGCGGAGTCGCATCATTGTGGGAAACCGTCTGATGCGGGACCCGTGGCATCGAGGCCTTCCCTCTGGGGCCTGTGATAACCGTGTGATCGGTGAGCGACATGCGTGCCTCCACCATGCCTGCGGATCGCCCGTGATTCAAGCGCGCCAACCTGACTCCATGAGCGGTCCAGCACCGCTGCGCCCTAGTGCCCCCTGCGCAGTGGGTCATGTTGCCTATAGCTGCGCACCCTGCGCCTGTCCGTGTCTCCCCAGACCGGGATTGGAGCGCACGGAAGCTACTGCCAAGCCCCTGAGAGATTCAAACCATCACATCCATTCACGGTGTGCGGCCTTCCGGACGTCTCGACATAGTCGTCGCACTTTTGCTGCATTCTTATGTAGCTCTGACCATTCACCCTTGGAAATCGGAAGGTTCAGTGATCTCATGTGGGGGAGGTCTGTCTGATGCGAGGTCGACGGCAGGTTGGCAAGCTGATACTGACTGGCGCCATCACCTTCATCTTCTGCGTGTGGAGCTTGGCGCAGGAATCGACGCCGGCGTTCGCGGCTCCCAGCCCGTCGCAGCCTCCTCCCCGACAGCAAGCCCCGCGAGCCAGCGTGGCCGGGGGCGGGATTCTTGGGGTCCCCGAGGACCCCCTCGGTCAGCAGGGCGAACAGCGGACCCCGGAGATCTCGGTCGACGTCGATGTACGCGACGGGCACCTCATCGCCCGGGTCGTTGACGACTGGGGGCCGGGCCGGAGTCCGTTTGTGGTGCGATCCTACACGAACACGGCCCCTATGGACACCTCTGCGGCGGGTACCTGGCACATCAACCGGCTATTGGACATCTCGCCTGGTGGCGTGCGCGAGCCAGATGGCAACCGAAGTAGTTACACGTTCCTGAGCAGTCGGGCAACGGCAACAGATCGGTGGGACACGTATGAGAAGCGAGTGGGACCCTACAGCACGATGGAGCTGCACTATGCTCTCGGGTGTTCGGTGGAGCACCCCGAGACAGGCGCCTGCAGAGCATATGATTTTTTCTGGGATGGCTTTACCACGATCTATCTCCCCAAAGGCTTCACCCGGAAGTTTAACGTCATGCAGTTTGCTCCATATCCCTCCCCCGGGTCGCTAATCTTGCGCGAACAAGACGCGAGCGGGAACGTGACGGGCTTCTCGTGGACATCGTTTCCCGACCAGGCCGACAAGACTCGATTCTATATCACCATAGAGAGCGATCCCGCTGGTCGCGAAACGACCTACGGGTATGAACATGCAAACTCCGTTGTGGACTGCCGGGAACGCCCCGAAGGCATGGATTTCTGCGTAACCCTCTGGTACTACCGGCTTGCGACCGTGAGAGACCCTTGGGGGCGCACGGTCCGCTACACGTATGACGCGAGCAACCGCGTCGTCACCGTCAGCAACGCGGCTGGACAAACGACGCAGTACGGCTACAGTGGCGATCTGCTCACCTCGATCACCGATGCGCGGGGGTCTGTGACCACGATCGTGTGGACCTGCGCGCCCTGCACCCCCACACCAATCAACCGCGTCTCGCAGGTGATTGCCCCCGATCAGAGTTCGACCGCCTACACCTACCCGCTCAACGGCCCGGGCCGCACCGTGGTCACCGACGCCCGAGGCTATGCGACGACGTACGAGATGGACGGGGTGGGGAACATCATCCGCTCCACCGATCCGCTCGGAGGCGTGACGCAGCTCACGTACGACGCGAATCAGAACGTGACGCAGGTCACTGATGCCCGGAGCAACCGGACGACGTACGCGTACAATGGACGGAACAGGGTCACGCAGATCGTTCAAGCCGCAGGCGTACTCAACCTCACGACTGCGCTGACCTGGGATGACAACGGCAATCTGCTGACCCTGTCCAACCCGCGGAATGTCCGCACAGAGTACACCTACGACGCTGCGAACAGGCTGACAGCGGTCCGCCGGGCGGCTACAACACCCGACGAATCGCGGACGCAATACACCTACACGACCTGGGGCGGGGTCGACTCGGTCACCGATCCGCGGGGGAATACGACGAGGTTCAGCTACACGCCCCGCCGGCTGCTTCAGACTACTACGCCCCCGGCCGGGGGACCGACGCAGTCCAGCTACGACAGCAATGAGGATCTCATCACTCGCACCGACGGCAACAATCGCAACTGGGCGATGACCTACAATACGAGCCGCCAGGTGATCACTGCTACGGACCCATTGGGGAATCGCGTGCGGTTTGAGTACGACCCTGGCGGGTACCGTACACGCAGCATCGACGCCAAAGGTCAGGCGAGTGCGTCCAGCTACGACTCCCGGGGACGCCTCACGGCGATCACGGACGCCCTCACCCAGATCACACGGTATGAGTACGACGCAGTCTCCAACCTCACGCGGGTCGTGAACGTGCGTAGCGCGGCGACCACCTTCGCCTACGACCAAGCAAATCGCATGACTCGGGTCACCGACGCCCTCAACCAGAGTACAAGCTATGGGTATGATCCCGCTGGCAACCGCACCTCATCAACCGATCGCAAGGGGCAGGCTTTTGCCTACACCTACGACCAAGCAAACCGGCTAACTCAAGTCAACGTCGGGACGACGGCTGTAGGATACACATACGACGCTGACGGGAACCGCCTGACGATGGCGGACGGGACAGGGACGACCACCTACGCCTATGACAACCTGGACCGACGCACGCAACGACCTACCCGGACGCCAAGACTGTCCAGGCTGGGTACGATGCGGCGGGGAACCGGACCACCTTCATCAACCCTGGGGCCGTCGCCACGCAGGCGACCTACGATGCTGCCAACCGCCTCATCCAGCTCACCCAGGGCGCGCTCTCGTGGACCTTCGCCTATGATGGTGCAGGGAATCGCACCCTGCTCAGCCAGCCCAACGGAACGAGCACCACCTACAGCTACCAGCCGAACAACTGGCTGTCCTCAATCGCCCATCAGGGTCCCGCCGGGCCCATCCAGAACGTCTCCTACACCTACGACCCCAACGGGAACCGCCTCACCCAGGCCGACAGCACTGGGACATCGAGCTTTACCTACGACGCCTTGAACCGCCTCACCCAGGCGGTCTACCCCGGCACCTGGGGGGCGTGGAGCTGGACCTACGATCCAGTTGGCAACCGGACCCAACAGGTCGCCCCTACCGGCGTGACGACCTATACCTACGACGTGAATAACCGGCTCAATTCGGCTGGAACTTCCAACTACACCTATGACTCGAACGGGAACCTGACAGGCGTCTCAACGGGGCAGACGTTCACCTACGACGTGTTCAACCAGATGACTCAGGCCATGGGGCCTGGGGGAACCGCCACCTATGCGTACAACGGGGCGGGGCTGAAGACCCAGCGCAACGGACCGGATGGTATCACGCGCTACTACTACGATGGCATCAGGTCGGTCTGGGAGACTGACGGCGCTGGCGCCGTCACCGCGCAGCTAGACTGGGACATCTTCGGGAACCTGCTCGACCGCCAAGACACGACTGGTCGGCGCTACTACCACCCTGATGGGTTGGGCAGCACGGTCGCGCTCACCAATGAGAGTGGCGTGGTTTCAGCGTCGATGCTCTACGATGCGTGGGGTAATCTTCGGGCGGCTGGCGGGACTGCTCCCGGTAAGTACCAGTTCACAGGTGCGGAACTGGATTCCACAACTGGCCTTTACCATATGGGGGCGCGGTTCTATGATCCGACGGTCGGGCGGTGGTTAAGTGAGGATCCAGTACAGAACCAATCCTTCAATCCTCTGTCGCTGAACTTCTACGCGTACGTGCTGGGTAATCCAACGCGCTTGACGGATCCAACTGGCCTCGACGCACTCGATCCAGGAATCGGTGGCGGCCCGACCATGATAGAGCAAGTAATGAAGTGGATGGAGAGAGGTGAAGAGTATGCGAAAGATCAGTTGCACCGGCTCTACGATGCCATGGCTTATGTGTACGAGCAGAACGCGTTAGCCACACAAAAGATGAATACTCTCTTGGTATTGTCCCTTGCTATGCAAGCCTTCATCTACAAGGGCATGGAATATGGATCGCCCGGGATGCCTGCGCCAGGAAGTCCATTGGGTCAACTCGTAACTGATGTCGGGCAGAGTCCCGGTGGATGGCGCATCATCGGGACTTCTACTGAGGGAGCTACCGGTGCAAGATATGTGGGTGGGACAAGTACGAGGCTAATCTTCATGCGCTTGAGAGACGGAGCGAGTTTCGGCTATCATATGATCGCGAAGGAAGGTCAGATCTTGCACCAACACTTTGTTGGTGGAAGCGCTGTTGAGATATGGGAATGGTTCTTCAAGTAGAAGATGACGAATAATGGACATGTGGGTACTGGATCACGTGATATTCAGTGTTCTCCAGCTCGATTCCTTGCAATTCGATAATCTTGTTGAGCTGGTGAACTGGGATAAAGACCCTGCACGGCAATGGTTCGGGCTGGAAGACATCGATGATCAACAGGTGCTCTTCACGCTGAAGCGAATGCTTGCGGCCGGCCTCATCACGTGCCACGAAGAGGATGCGACTTTAGGTAGACCCCCGATAGAATCACCGAAACCAGCTCACATGAAGGAGTATTGGTATGCTCTTACCCCCGCAGGGGAGAAAATCGTGGACCCGCAAGCTCCATGGTACAATCACGTGGGCGTCTGGACATTTCCATCGACCGATAGCAAGCTCGCGCTGAATGTTGACGACTTCCGCAAGAATCTACACAAGTGGATGTATGCACCTCAACCTGGTGTCCCAGCTTCTGCCCGGGGTCTAAGAGGTTGGATAGGCTATTCGGCGTTGCTTAAGAGCGAGAATGATGGGAACATAGCTGTCCATATTTTCGAGCGTTTGAATGTAAGGAGGCGCGAATTCCTGCAGGGCCACTTTCGGCCGGTGGCAAATAGCCGAGGAGTTTCCCCGGAGGTATCGGTACCCATGGAAGGAGTAGCTCTGACGAATACGGATCTCATGGTCCTCGATGTGCTTCAAGACGACACCGAGTGTGTACCGCTCATCGTCGACATTTTGAATCACGCCGCTTCGCCCTATAAGAAGTGGCACTTCGGACAAGCCTTTTCAACCGAGGAGGTAAGTGCAATCCTCGCCAGGCTGGTTGAAGGAGGGTATGTTGTTGCCTATCATGAGGTGGAAGAGCCGACGCTGCGGCTTGTTCCTCTTGGCCACCCGAGTGTGTCGGAAACCTCTGCCCTCTGGTTCGGTTTGACCGACGCCGGGATAAAGAGGGCTTCGCAGCCTTGGCCATGGGAAGATTGAATGTACGGTGATAGCAGGGCAAAATCAACCGAGCCGTTGGCCATATGAACCGCGACAAGGAGAAGAACCGAGGCCGAATGTGGATCCCGTCACCTGGGACCCCTTTTGGTGATATCGTTCAGCGGTTTGAAGCAGATCCGGGACAATGGACCTTCGAAGGCTCATCGCTATCACAGGTGAAGAGCCGGTTTCTCAAGGGGAGTCTACTCGTGCGTACGCTCTTTCGAGATGAACGACGAGAGCTCGTCCTTGTGCAGCGGATTGCTGTCGACCCGCATCGGCTAGATTCGGTTTACACGTGGGGCCACTTTCGGCCCCCAATGGAAGGCGAAGAATTCCAACCTGGGACGATACGGCGAGGGGCTTTCCAGCTACCTTGATTTGAGTCTCGGGGTCTTCGCAACACTGTTAGGGTTTGATCTCCCCCACAACCAACCCGCGGCTGAGAACCCGCACACTGGCCACGCGTCTCTCACGGGGTTGCCCGCCTTCCGCGCCGCCCCGCAGCCGGATCCGCCCGCCCAGGCGAGGAGAGAAAGAGATGAGGAGACTACTCCTGACAGCGACGCTCATGGTTGTTACGTTCGTCTACACGGTAGTTACTGCTTGGTCCGCTGGTCGAACCCTCACAACGGAAGCGCCCATCAGCGGATGGGGAATTTCGGTGTCGCAAGAGAAGTTGGAAAGCCATCCGTTAGTTCTATTCATTGGCCCGTTCGCAACAAGAGCCTCCTGCGAGACGTGGCTTGCCGCTTTTCAGAAGACGGAGCTGCAAGTCGGTGTTGCGATTGGGCTTCGCGGGAGCCCTACGTCCCCACTTATCTACAGGGGCGCTCGGATCGGCAATTTACACTGCTATGAGATGAAAGATATTTTCTAGAGGTGTAACCATGAGCCTCGCTGGGAGGTTTATTCGTCTTCAACTACATCCGGCGGCACCTGAAGAAGGGCGACGCCCTCAGGGCACGGAGGTACGGCCATGAAGACGATTTTTGCAGTGGTGATGCTGGTCGGGCTCCTGGCCTCGACCGTTCACGCACAGTCAGTAGATGCGCGAGGATGCCCTCCCACATGGGATGTAGGGAGGAGCGAATGGCGATGGATGACGGACGCCGAGTGTACTGCCTACCTCAAGTCCATGGGGAAGGGCCCTGCCCCTGCACCTGTTGAACGATGGTTCGCAGTCGCTGAGTTCACGGATGGTACCCTCGTCAGAGTCTACACGGGGCAAGTCTTCCCCAATCAGATTGCATGCCGCAATGCGCTGAACATCTTAGACTGGTGGAGGCTAAAGGTGCAGTCGGAAGTCTCGAGACCTAACTACCTCCCGACTATCCTGCTTTGGTGTCGGAAGGGCGACTAAGTCGTGGGGAGGACAAGCGTGCCCGCCTCCCGCTGGCCCACCATCTGCAGGGCCCAGGCGTCGGCCTCCTTGCGGCTGCCGAACGTCTTGGCCTTCTGCACGCGCTTGCCGCCCATCACGCCGACGGTGACCCGCGCCAGCCACCGACAGGGGGCCAGTTCTCTGACTTGCCACTTCGGACGCTGCCTCATCGCCTCGCCTCCTTCGTCGTCCTCGCTCTTACGCCAGGCTACCTTTGCCTCGCGCCCTGGCGCCGATACCCTCACTGGGCATCGGGATCGCCGACCTTTTGCCGTCGCTTCACTAGGTCCGGTAGCGCCTCCTCAGGGATGCGGACAAGGCGCCCGATCCTCGCTGACGGCAGCTCGCCCCGGTCCACCATGCGGTAGACCGACCACTTCGAGACCCTGAGCCGATCCGCAACCTCTTCCGGCGTGAGATACTGCACCCCACTCATCCTCCCGGCGGGACCGCGCCCAAAAAGAAAAGCGCGACCGCTCAATTTCTACGGTCGCGCCACTAGGCACGAACTCTGGTGGGGATCGCAGCGGATTTTTAGGAACCGCGACCGCGATCCTTCTGCCGTAGGTCTCTTAAAGCTGCCCCCGTACTTATGGCCCTCTGCAGGACCGCCCCGCCCAGCCGCTGTTCTCCGTCGGGCCGGGTGACGTTCCCCGGCTGCTTCACGGCAGTTTCCGGAACGGGGCACGGAAGCGCCGCAGTAAATGTAGCACGTCGGCTCCTTCCCCGTCAAACTCTGCTCGTTGCCGCAACAAGAATGGACTCGTGCAATTTCGTGCAATCGAGGCGACATGCGGGTTCGTATGCCAGGAAGGAGAACGTGCGAATTGTGTTGATGGACGAGGGGTTTGCGATGGTCGGGCCGGCCGGACTTGAACCGGCGGCCTCCTGAACCCCATTCAGGCGCGCTACCAAGCTGCGCTACGGCCCGACTTCGTCGCCATTATAGCACGCCACTTTGCAGGGCCGTTGAGGAGGGTCGCGAAGGAGGTGGACCGCGGATAATCAGCGTCATCGGCTACACTGGTGTGGACCTGCGTTCTTCTCCTATCAAGACCCCGGCGCGTAGAGAAAGGGAGGGCTGATGATGGAGGGATTCGAGTATGAGAGAGTGCACAACCATTTGCGCATGCTCGAGCGACGACTGCGGATGGTCGTGTCCGCGTGGATCGTCAGCGTGGTCGCCCTCGTCGTCTTGAGCGTCTGGGTCCAACAGGCGATCTCGCAACCGTCCATCCTTCGAGGTCGGCGGCTCGAAATTGCCGATGAGGCCGGGCAAACGCTGATCTCCCTTGATGCTGTCGGGAAGCGCCCAAGCTTGTGGTTCTTCGACATGACAGGGAAACGGCGGATGGGCCTGACCGTGGTCCCCCCGGGGGTCCCCGTGTTCTGGCTGCTCGATCCGGAGGAACGGAAGCGCATTGAGCTCAGTGTTCTCCCTGACGGGGCTGGGGCGCTCGTAATCTCGGATGGACCAGGCCGGAACCGCCTCTGGCTCAACCTGGACACGCGGGGAACCCCAAGTCTCTCGCTGTCGGACCCTCTCGGCCGTCCCAGAATTCTCCTCAAGGTGCTCGACAACGGAGCACCGGGGTTGTGGTTGTTCGATACCACAGGGAAGATCAGGTTCGCTGCACCGTGACGAAACGAGAACTGTCTTCGCCAAGCGCGCTGCGCGGTGGAGACCGAGAGCGAGGCTTAGTTCCGAGCAACGGCAGCGAGTTTTTCGAGCTGCCTGCCCGCAGCATTCCAGGGGTCTGACTCTTCGGGCGTCCAGGTGGCAATGCCGATGTCGCAAGTGAGCCAGATCGTGTCGTCGCCACCCTTCGGTCGATGAGCGAAGGAGACGTTGATACGTTTTGTCACGGCCCGTGCGTCATCTTCCCACGTCTCCGGAAGGATCAGCACAAACCTGTCCCCATTCATTCGACCGGTGTAATCACATCCGCGGAGGTTCGACTGGAGCCACTGGGCAAGGGCAACCCATAACTCATCGAGCGATACCTGGGTCCGCTGAAGTGTTCCGTTGAGATCATGAATCGCGACCACCGCGACCGAGAACGGAACCCCGGTGCGCTCCGCCCGGCGGAGCTCCGCCTGGTAGATCTCCTGGATGAAATCCAGGGTATAGGTATCCGTCAGCGGGTCGCGAATGGTCCGATCGGCAATCCGCCGAAGGGCCAGCCGGCGCACCCCAACCAGAACGGCGACCAGAGCGATGAGCGCCGCCCCCAACAGAATCGTGATCCATGCTGTCGTTGACATATGCTCCTTATCCTAGTGTACCCTGAGGGTCTCACCTAAAGTCGCGGGCCTCTCGGGCGTCCCCGCGGCTCCCCGAATGCACCGAGTTCGCGGAGGGCCATCGTTTCCAGGGTCCTCTCCGTCCGGGCGACTAGGACCTCCTCTGCGCGCGTTCGCGAATCCTGGCAACCAGCCGAATCGGGGTGCCTTCAAAATCGAACGCTGCTCGCAAGCGTCGCTCAAGGTAGCGACGGTACGCGGGAGACAAAAGGGTGGGGTCGTTGACAAATAACACGAACGTAGGGGGTTTCGTCTGGGCCTGCGTCCCATAGAAGATCTTGAGCTGCCGCCCGGCCCGGTCCGCTGGAGCTTGGTGAGCGCGTTCCGCGTCCTCCACAAACCGATTGACAGGACCGGTCCCGATGCGACGCTCGTGCGCTGCCGCCACCCGGGCCACATGACCCAGTAACGTACTAATGCCCCACCCTCGGGTGGCTGAGACCGGCACGATTGGAGCGTAGGCGACAAACCGCATTGGCCCACGCACGGCGGCCAGCGCGTCCGGATGGAGCTCGGGTTCCGCGCTGAGCTGGTCCACCTTGTTCACCACCAGCACCAGCGCTCGCCCCTGTTCCTGCGTGTAGCGGGCGATCTCCTGGTCCTGCTCGGCGACCGACTGCGTGGCGTCCAACACTAGCCCGACGACGTCCGCGCGGTCGATCGACCGAAGAGACCGGTTGGCACTGTAGCGTTCAACGGCTTGGTCGATCCGTGCCTTCCGGCGAAGCCCGGCCGTGTCGATGAGCACAAACCGGTGACCGTCCCGCGTCAGCGGGATGTCCACCGCATCGCGCGTGGTCCCAGGAACTGGGTCAACGACAACCCGGTCGTCCCCAAGGATCGCATTGATGAGCGAGGATTTGCCGACGTTCGGCCGTCCAACGATCGCCAGTAGAGTCGCGGGAGAGACGTCTGGGTCGGGCGTCTCAGCAGGCAGGAGCGGCGCGATCGCATCGATGAGTTCGGGAATGCCCAAACCGTGCTGCGCGGAGACGGCGATCGGCTCTCCAAGCCCCAGTTCATAGAAGTCGGCGATGCCGCCGCGGTCGGGCACATCAACCTTATTCGCCACTACGAGAACCGGCCGATGGGTTTCACGAAGGTATTGGGCGAGATCCCGGTCCTCGGGCAAGAGCCCGGCGCGGGCATCGACGACAAGAAGGACAAGATCCGCGTCTTCAACCGCCCGGGACATCTGCTGTCCCACCTGCCGCTGCAGCGAGCCACCAGCTGAGACGACAAACCCGCCCGTGTCGACAACGTCAAACGTGCGATCGGCCCATGTGACGGTCGCGTAGAGCCGATCTCGAGTGAGGCCGGGTAGCGCTTCCACAATGGCGACTCGGCGTTCAATGAGGCGGTTGAACAACGAAGACTTGCCGACGTTCGGGCGCCCGACGATCGCGACGACTGGATGACGCATGGCAGGCAGGACCGGCGGTCGCATTGCCGCCGTTCACGGCTCCGTGTGGCATGTTCGCTGAGTGCTATTGAGCACGCTAGACCAGGAGATCCCCGACCGCGTCAGGCTGAGCGGCGGCTCCGATCTCCCCCAAGCGGTGGAGGACTTCGGCGATGATCCATTCAGGGGTGCTCGCGCCCGACATCACGCCCACAGTCCCCACTCCAGCGAACCATGTCGGGTCCAGTTCGTCGGGAACCTCGATGTGGTAGGTGGGAAGATGATGCCCGGCGCCGATTTCAGCGAGTCGGGTCGTATTCGCGCTGTGATGGCCCCCGACCACGACGAGCGCGTCGACCTCGTGCACGAGTTTCTCAGCTTCTTCCTGTCGGACCGTGATGGCGGGACACAGGGTGTTGACCACCCGCAGTTCCTTCGTCCGAAGGGCCAAATCGCCGACGACCTGCCGGAAGTTCTCCTGCGACTGTGTCGTTTGCGACATCACGCCGATCTTGCCCCTGAGTTTCACTTGCCGTGCTTCGTCTCGGTCATGCACGATGGTGACCTTGTCGCCCAAAGCTTCCCGAAGGGTCACCATTTCCGGGTGGCCATGGTCACCGACGACGATGAGCTGATACCCTTCGGCCACCAGTTTGAAAGCAAGGGAGTGTGCGCGGATCACCACGGGACAGGTAGCATCGACGACCCGCATCCCTTTCGCGGTGGCGGCGTCGAGGACGGCTCGCTCCACGCCGTAGGCCGACACCACGAATGCCTCGCCGGCGAGATCCGCGACCGTGGAGGTAACCTGGACCCCGGCGTCTTCCAGTTTGGCGACTACCTGCGGGTTATGGATTAGGGGACCCCATGTGGCAACTGACCCCTCGGCCGTCTCAGCAGTCGTTCGCGCCATGTCGACGGCCCGCTTGACGCCACCACAGAAGCCCATATGTTTCGCAACGATGACTTCCACGATCTTAGAATACATCCCCCCAGAAGCGTGTCAAGCTACCGCACCAGGAGTGCTCTATGCGGGCGCCGTAATGGGAGATGGCATGTCGCGCTTGACTGGGAGGCCCGCGATCACTCGCCATCAACGACCATTTGTGATCCTCAACCCCGTCGCCGGCCGAGGTCGGGTCCTACGGGTCTGGCCTACGATCCGACCGTTGCTCCGCGCGGACGGGCTGGACTGGGAGGAGGTGGTCGCAGAACGACCGATGCACGCGTGGGCGTTGGCGCAAGAGGCGGCGGCTCGCGGACACGACCCGATCATCTCGGTCGGGGGAGATGGGACAACGCACGAGGTCGTCAACGGCATCCTACGAGGCCGCCCTGAGCATCCGCCAGCGCTTGGGGTCGTCCCGCTGGGCACGGCGAATGATTTTGCTCGCGCAATTGCCATGCCCCATGATCCGCGCGCGATCGCAGAGGTTGTGCTCCGCGGGACGGTTAGACGCATCGACCTCGGGCGAGTTAACGATCGGTACTTCGTCACGATTTCGGGCGTCGGATTCGATGCGGAGGTCGCGGCGCTCGTCAACCGTTGGCCCCGGTGGGTCCGGGGCTCGTCGCTCTACCTCGCCGGGATCTTGAAGACGCTCGGGACATTCCGGCCTGTCGAGGCGCACCTCACCATTGACGGCAGCGAGCAGACGCAGCGGATCCTGCTGCTTGCGGCGGGCAACTCCAGCTGGTACGGCGGAGGCATGTACATGTGCCCGCATGCGCGCATCGACGACGGAGAGCTGGCAATCGTGTTCGCGAAAGACCTCACCACGCTTGAGACCCTTATGGTCCTCCCCAGAGTCTTCTCCGGAACCCATCTCTCCCATCCGAAGGTGGTCCATATGAACGCGCGCCACGTCCAGGTGACTAGCGCGACCCCGATCGCGATCCATGCTGATGGAGAGAGCGTCGGGCAGGTCCCTGCTACCTTTCAGATCGTCCCAAGTGCCCTGGAGGTCCTGGTTCCCCCGGCCAGGTAAATCGTCCCCAGCTCCTTCTTGAATCCCCGCCCCGAGATTCGCGCTTCCTCCAAGACTCTTGCACTCTACCGTGCGGAGGTCGCCGCTCTCGGGTTCTCGTTCCATGTCCCTCCCTGATCCGGGGGGAGTAGCTTTCCAATCTCCCCCATGATCCGGTGACCCCACGCCTCGAGGGTCTGGTGATCCAGCCGCCCTTCGACTCTGGGGACCGCCAGGGGCGGCCCGAAGCGAATCCTGACTGGGACGAACTTGGGCCATCGGGTTCCCTTGGGCAAGACCCGGTGGGTGCCGACAATCGCGACTGGCAGGACGGGTACCCCCATGCGCAGGGCAATGAGAGCCACTCCGGGTTCGGGGGCTTGGAGCCGCCCATCGGGACTTCGCGTCCCTTCCGGGAACATCACGAGGACGCCGCCGCGCTCGAGGATTCCGAAGGCGAGCCGGAGCGCTTTCCGATCCGGCTCGCCCCGGCGCACGGGAAACGTCCCCACGGAGGCCACCCACGGACCGATCACGGGGACCTCAAGCAACTCTGCTTTGGCCATATAGGCTGCGCGTCGACGGAGGCTGATACCGGCGAGGATCGGGTCAATCGCGCTCACATGATTAACCGCTGCGACGAATGGGCCAGTCTGGGGCTCGTTCTCTCGCCCCTCAATTCTCAGGCGGAAGGCGACCCGGCACAACGCCCGGAGTGATTCTTTCCACAGGCCGTACCAGAGGGCTGCGGCGACGTGGCCAAGCCGTTGACGAGGAGAGCCGCCCGGCGACCTGACGGTCATGGCGTTGGTCACTTGCGTTCCCGCAACAAAGTGAGAATCTGCTCAACGATGGCCTCAACGGATCGGCGGGTTGTATCGATCACGATGGCGTCGGGAGCGGGCCGTAGCGGAGAATGCCCCCGTGTTACATCGCGGCGATCCCGTTCGGCCTCAGCCTGCGCGAGCGCCTCGAGGGCAACAGCGGTCCCCTTCGCGCGAAGTTCCTCGTAACGGCGCCTGACGCGAACCTCCGGCGTTGCGTCCAAGTAGATCTTCAAGGTCGCGTTCGGGAAGACCACCGTGCCGATGTCACGGCCCTCCATCACCACGCCGCCGCGGGCTCCGAGATCTCGTTGGAGGCGAACCATCGCCTCGCGCACCGCAGGATAGGTGCTCACGACGGACGCCGCATCGCTGATCTCCGGGGTGCGGATCGCTTCCGTCACATCGACCCCGTTGACTCTCACCCGTTGCCCCTCCGGTGTGGGGAGGAATTCGAGCCGCAACGTCTGCGCCAGAGCCGCGACAGCCCCTTCATTCTGGATATCGATCCCCTGCTGGTGTTCCGCCCAGGCCACTGATCGGTACATTGCTCCGGTGTCAACGTATTGAAACCCCAAGCGGCGCGCGAGCAATTGCGCGACGGTACTTTTCCCCGCAGCCATCGGCCCATCGATCGCAATGACCGGAAGGACCTCGACTCGCTCTCCAGGCACGGGCACGTGATCCCCTATTCTCGGCATCATTCCTCCACTCCTCGGGAGCGGTCGCCGGCGCGGCTCACCGTCCACCAGCGTGCTCAGGGGTCGCGTCCCCCAAGCCAAGCACTACAGGAACCCGCCGGGCCAACTGGAAGATACTTCCCAATGTGCGCACACGCCCATCCAGGTAGCATGTCGAGCGAGGAATTTCCCACCCCCGCACTTGCCGAGTGGGTCGCCCTATGGTTGCGGACCAGGGCACTGACCTACGACTTGCTTCGGAGCCTGCCCTATTCGGTGATGAACTTCTCGCCGCACCCTGGTTTTGGGACACTGATTCGCCAGATACGCCATGTGGCGGATATCCAGGCCTGCTATCTTGCCGCAATCGAGACCGGGAAAATGGAGTTCTCCTCGGAGCCCAGACACCGCGCCCTTGAACAGGTCAAAGAGCACGTGGAAGCCTACCTGCAGAGCCTGGACACCCAGCTGCTTGCCGTGCTCCGGGCATTGCCCCACCCCATCCGCGCTCGTCCCATTGCATGGGGAGTCGATCAGCTCACTCTCCTCCAACATCTCACGGGGCTCCTCCAGCACGAGACGCTCCATCACGGGATGTGGGTCTTCTACGCGAGGATTGCGGACCTGACGCTCCCTGCCAGCTGGCAGCAGAGTTGGGGCCTTCGTTAGCCCATCGCCTATGGCCCGCATCTCTTGGGAGCACTTTGAACAGGTCGAATTGCGCGTCGGTGCGATCGTCGCGGTCGACGACTTCCCTCACGCTCGCAAGCCGTCCTACCGGCTGACCATTGACTTTGGCCCCTACGGTCGCAAACTTTCGTCCGCCGCGATCCGGCCCTTCTACTCGAAAGAGGACCTCCTCGGCCGTCAGGTAATCTGTGTCACGAACTTCCCGCCCAAGCAAATTGCCGACTTCGTCTCCGAAGTGCTCACCCTCGGCGTCATGGAACATGGGGGTCGCATCGTGCTCCTACAACCCGACAAGTCCGCCGAGGTCGGCGGGCGCATTGGGTAGGATGGACAGATGCTGGGTGGTCGTCGCGGTCCGCGCATGAAGAGCGCGCAGCTTGCCGTTCCGTCAGGGATCTCGTCTACCCGCAGATGTTCGGGTGCGCGACTCGATCCGGGCGACGTCAGCGAGAATGCGCTGTGCCTGAGCGACGATCGGGGCGTCAATCATCCGACCATTGAGAACGATGGCCCCGCGTGGCGCGGCGCGGTAGGCCTCGAGGATCTCACGCGCCCACGCCACCTGGGCCGGATCTGGTGCGAAGGCGGCATTCACCGGGTCCAGTTGCCCCGGATGGATGACCTGCTTCCCCCCATAGCCAAGAGCCTTGCCCTCTGCGCACTCACGTGCAAGTCCTTGGGGGTCCTGGATGGTGGTGAACACCTGATCGATCGCCTCGCAGCCTGTGGCGTGCGCGACCAGCGCGGTCTGCGCTCGCGGATAGTGGACCCCTACTCCACTTGCGGTCCGCACGAGCCCCATCTCCGCCGCCAAGTCTTCGGCCCCAAATACCAACGCGGCCACACGCGCTGACGCCTCGACGAGGTCTTCTGCGTGTAGGACGGCGGGTGGCGTCTCAATGAGCAGGGCCAGGGCCAGCTGCCCTAAGGGGATCCCCCGAGCGCGTTCAAGCGTCGCGAGCAGGCGGTCGACCAGCGCCACTTCCCCGGGTGTCCGGACCTTGGGGAGCACGATCCCGTCCAATCGCGGGTGCACCGTTGCAAGGAGATCGTCCTCCAGCATTCCAGTCGCGACACCATTGGGACGCACAAAGATGGGTAACCCCGAGGGGAACCCATCCGCCAGCGTCTCGGGGACGCGCTGTCGCGCTACGGCCTTGTCCTTGGCGGCGACGCCGTCTTCGAGATCCAAGATGAGGGCATCTGCGGGGAGTTCTCGTGCCTTGCGGAGCATCCGCTCCTGGTCGCCAGGAACGAACAGCATCGATCGAAGAACCCACTGGCGCCGACGCGGCGCTACAACCATTGCGCAAACGCTTTCGACACCCACGAGAACACGCGCGTCCACATCGAGACGGTCGGCACGGGATCTTGCGCTACCAGCCAAGCCCAGGCGACCTCCTCACCATCGCTCGTGTAGACGACCCGCCCGACCACGGCTCCCTGCGGGAGCGGGGCGATGTCCTTCGTAAGCACGACTTCGTGGACGATGGCTGCCCCCAGATGCGTTACCGCAAACACGTTGTGGGGGACGATCGCGACGAGCGGCTCCCGCCCGTTAGCGACCGGCATCGTCGCCATCACTTCCCCGGCTTCCGTCACCTTCGCGAGCGTGAAATTGGTAAACCCATAATCCAATAACGCCACGGCGTCCGTGTAGGGGCGTTTGTCATCAAGGACGACCGCGATGAGCTGTCGTCCATCCCGGGTTGCGGACGCGACCAGACAGAGTCCGGACTGCGGGATCCATCCTGTCTTCACGCCGTCGGCATCGGGGTACCTCCACAAGAGTCGGTTAGAGTTCACGACCATCCGCGTCGGTTGGCCTGGACGGACCAAATCCCAAGTCCGGAGGCGCACGACCTCGGCGATCCGCTGCTTCTGCAGGGCGGCCCGAGCGATCAGCGCGAGATCATATGCGGTGCTGTAGTGCTGCGGGTCATCCAACCCGTGCGGGACGACGAAGTGGCTCTCGACGGCGCCCAGGGCCTTGGCCTTGGCGTTCATTCGGTCAGCGAACCCTTCCACGGACCCGGACACCGCCTCGGCAAGGGCGATGGCAGCATCATTGGCGGAGTGCAACAGCATCGCCCGGAGGAGATCTCCCGCACGCCATCGCTCGCCAACTTCAAGCCCGATTGCCCGCCCAGACCGCTGACGAGCCGCACGTGCGCTGATCGGGACCTCTTGGTCATCCGCAAGCGCTTCGACCACCAGGAGGGCTGTCAACATCTTCGTGGTACTCGCCGGGCGCCACCGCAGATGGGGGGCGTGCGCAAAGAGGACCTGACCAGTCTTGACATCCACCAGGACGGAAGCGGTGGCATGAACCGGGGGCGGACTCGCTCCGCCGATGGCGACGGACGGCTGACTGGCCGCGAGTATCACCGCGGCGAGGACAATTCCGACCACTTGGACGCTGCGCTGTTGTGTACGACGCCGTCTATGCATTCCCATTGCTTGTCGTCGCCGCCGCGCCGAGGGCGGTGCGCGGGTCGTCTCCCTTCAACGGAGGGAGCGCGCCAAGATCGCGAAGGCCAAAGTACCGCAGGAAGCCTTCGCTCGTTCCATACAGGATCGGGCGCCCAAGTGCAACGCGGCGCCCGACCTCTCGGATGAGGTGACGGTCAACCAATCGCTCGAGCACGTATTCGCTGCGCACACCGCGCACGGCTTCAACTTCGGCTCTCGTGACTGGCTGTCGGTATGCCACAATCGCCAGAGTCTCCAACGAGGCCTGAGAGAGGGGGGCACGGTGATCGAGCCGCAGGAACCGCTGCACGTACTCGGCCAGCTCCGGCCGGGTGCACAGCTGGTACCCACCCGCGACCGCATGGATTTGTAACCCTCGTCCCGCATATTCCTGCCCCAGTTCGTCCAGCGCCAGACGGATCGTGTCCCCCGGGATCTCCAGGACGGCAGCCAATTGGGCCACGGTGACCGGTCCGCCGCTGACCAACAAAATACACTCAATGGCGTGAGAGATTTTCCGCGCAGGCCGATCGCCCCCACCCGGCACCACCGGCCAGTCGGTCGTCACGGGGTCACCAGCAGAAGGCGGATAGCGTCAAACGGTTGCGCCTGATGCGCTCGCACTCGCCGGGCTTTGATCAATTCAAGGAGCGCCAGAAATGTCACGATGATCTCGAGCGTGGAGCGTTCGGAAGAGAATAGCGCCTGAAACTGAACGCCGTCAGGGTGCGCCGCCAGGAGACCAAGAATCACCTGGATCTGGTCGGCAACCTTCACCTCTTCGGTGAACACCTCGCCGACCTTGTTGTGAGCGCGGTCCAGGACTCTCCTGAAGGCGTGAAACAGATCTTCCAGGCTGACCCCTTCGAGGAACACCTCCTCGACTTCTGTGGAGTCGGTTCGGGCAAACACGCGATGCTGATAGTCTTCGAGCGCCCGCAGCGCACCGGCGACCTCCTTGAACGCTCGGTACTCGACGAACCTTCCCTCGAGCCGCTCTTGGAGGTCACTAGCTGTTTCCTCTGGCGGAATCTCTTCAAGGGGGGGAGGCTTGGGGACCAGCGCGCGTGATTTCAGTTCGACCAGCGCAGCTAACACCCACAGGACTTCGGTAGCTTCCTCCAGATCGAGATGCGCGTGCGTTGTGGCTAGGTAATCTTCGGCGATCTGGCCAAGCGGCACCTCGCGGAGGTCCACCTGCCCCTGCTGGGCGAGGCTGAGGAGCAAGTCCAAAGGACCCTCGAACTGCGCGAGCTTAACCGTATACGCGTTTTTGGAGTGTTCTGCCACCATCCACCTTGGTTAGAGGATGATCCTCCCGATAGCCTCTTGGACGAGCCAAGTGATCGGGGCCTCGAGGAGAACCCTCGAGATCGGGGTCATGATCAGGAGGAGGAGAACGAGCACACCGTACGGTTGTAATCGCGCGTATGCGATCGCCGGGGCCGGCGGGAGCAGGCCGACAAGAATCTTAGATCCGTCCAGCGGCGGGATCGGTAGCAGGTTGAAAATCGCGAACACCGCGTTGATGTGGATCAGTTGGAGAATAACCCCTTCGATCGCCCGCAGAGACGGATCTGCCGACCCAAACTCCAAGAGCCCAACCTTGTACGGCACGCCCAGGAGCAGGGCTAGGGTGACATTCGCGAGTGGACCGGAGGCGGCCACGACAAGCGTCCCTCGACGCCAGTCCGCAAAATTCGCAGGATTGATCTGCACGGGCTTCGCGTACCCGATTCCGAAGACGAGGATGAGGAGGGAGCCGATCGGGTCGAGATGCGCGAGCGGGTTGAGGGTGAGGCGGCCCTGACTCCGGGGGGTCGGATCTCCAAGCCGGTCAGCAACGTAGGCGTGGGCATATTCGTGAATCGTCGCCGCCACGACGAGCCCCACGACTACTCGGACCAACATTGTGGGATCCTGCAGCAATTCGAAAACCATCGCGCTGCTTGGTTCGCGGGCTAGAGGGCAACGTCCTTGCGAACGAGGTCCTCAAGTGTCTCTCGCTCAACTACGACGCGGGCGCGGCCTCCGCTCACTAAAACGACGGCCGGACGCGGGAACCGATTGTAATTGCTGGCCATCGAGTAAGTGTACGCCCCCGTCGAGAACACGGCGAGGATGTCCCCGGGCGCAACGTGCGGGAGGTGGGCGTCCCAAAGGAGGACATCACCCGACTCGCAACAGCGCCCCGCGATGGCCACCGACGTGGTCGGCGGTGCCTGCGGGCGTACGGCCACCACCGCATCATACCTGGCCCCGTAGAGGGCAGGACGGGGGTTCTCAAACATACCCCCATCGACGGCCACATAGGTGCGGATCCCCGGAATGGGCTTGATCGTTCCCACCGTGTAGAGCGTCACCCCCGCGTCGCCGACAATCGAGCGGCCGGGTTCCACATAGAGCCGGGGAGGCGCAATCCGGTGCTCAGCGACCGCCGTCTTCACAGTGTCGGTGAGGGCGGTTACGTAGTCCGCGATGCTGGGAGGGGCATCGGTGGAGAGGTACCGGATCCCTAGCCCCCCTCCGAGGTTGAGCTCCTCTACAGTGAGGTCGAGCTCGTCCCGGAGGCGACTCGCGAACTCGACCAGGGCCTTTGCGGCCAAGCGGAACGGCTCGAGGTCGACGACTTGGGACCCAATGTGCGCATGGAGGCCCCGGAGGTGGACGCGCTGCATCCGGCTCGCGCGGGCGACCGCGCGCCCGGCAGAACCGTCGAGCATGCCAAAACCAAACTTCGAATCCACCCCCCCTGTCTGGATCGCTCGGTGCGTATTGGGTTCGATCCCCGGCGTGAGCCGGAGGAGAATGTCCGCTTGCTTCCCCAAGCCTTCGGTGAGCCGTTCGAGGTGGTCCAACTCTCCGTCGTTGTCGACGATGAACCGACCCACGCCCACTTGGAGCGCGTAGCTGATTTCATCGGGAGTCTTGTTGTTCCCGTGGAAGTACAGGTCGTGGGCCGGGACGCCGGCCCGCAGAGCCGTGTAGATCTCGCCCGCTGAGACGACGTCGAGCCCAAGCCCTTCCTGGGACGCAATCTGACACGTCGCGACGATGCACAGGGCTTTGGATCCAAACAGGGGTCGACCGTTGCCATACGCGCGGGCAAGACTCCCCCGATACGCCTGACAGTTCGCTCGCAGACGCCCCTCATCGATGACGAGCAAGGGCGTTCCGAACTCCCGGGTCAACTCGAGGGCGTCACACCCACCAAGTTCGAGGTGACCTGCGCGATTTGTCCCGAATCCATGTGCTGCGAGTATCGATCCCACGTGCTCGTCGCCTCGACGCAAAAAACTCGATGCCACTCTAGCATGCGCTCTAGGGGGTGTCAACGAACGGGCTCCATGCGCCTCGTTGCAGGGTTTTCTGCGGCGCAGTAGACTGACAGTGACGCCGCCCAACCACGCGAATCCGTGCGACGGTGGTGTTTGAAAGTGAGGTCGTCCAGATGCGCGAGGTAGTCATCGTTAGCGCCGCGCGGACGCCGATCGGCCGCTTCCTTGGTGGCCTCTCGGTGATTCCCGCTCCCCGGTTGGGGAGCATTGTCATCGCCGACGCGGTGCGGCGAGCGGGAATCGAGAAGGCTGACGTCAATGAAGTAATCATGGGACACGTTCTCACTGCTGGGGTGGGTCAGGCGCCGGCACGGCAAGCCACCCTCCATGCCACGCTCCCGGCCAGTGTGCCGGCCACGACCGTGAACAAGATGTGCGGATCTGGACTCAAAGCGGCGATGCTGGGAGCCCAGGCGATCGCGGTCGGGGATGCTGACGTGGTCGTCGCGGGAGGCATGGAGAACATGAGCGCCGCCCCGTATGTCCTCCCGAAGGCGCGTACAGGCTACCGGTTGGGGGACAGCGTCATCGTCGATACGATGTTGAAAGACGGGCTCATCGACGCCTACAAAGATCTCCATATGGGAAACTGCGCGGAGCTCCTTGCGCGCGAATATCGGATTGGGCGTTCCGAGCAAGACGACTACGCGCGCATGAGCTACTCCCGGACGATCGCCGCCATGGATGAGGGTTACTTCCGGGAGGAGATCGTCACAGTCGAGGTGCCCCAATCCAAAGGGTCGCCCATTCTCGTCACAGAAGATGAGGAACCGCGGCGGGTCGACTTGGGTCGTCTCGGGACCCTCAGACCAGCCTTTGAGGAGAGCGGGACCGTCACGGCGGGGAACGCGAGTAGCATCAGCGACGGGGCAGCGGCGGTTGTCCTCATGGGAGCCGAGCGCGCCCGACGACAGGGAGTGCGCCCCCTTGCACGGATCGTCGGCCAGGCTGGCGCTGCGATGACCCCGGAGTGGTTTACAATCGCGCCAGCCCACGCCATCAAGATCCTCCTCGACAAGGTCGGGTGGACCAAAGATGATGTCGACCTGTTCGAGATCAACGAGGCGTTCGCGGTCGTGGTCGTTGCAGTCTGCCGAGAACTTGGTCTCTCCTTTGACCACGTCAATGTGCACGGCGGGGCGGTCGCGTTGGGACACCCCATTGGCGCCAGCGGCGCCCGCATTCTCACGACCTTGCTCAACGCCATGCAGCGTCGCGAGGCCAAGCGCGGGGTCATTGCCATCTGTCTGGCCGGAGGCGAAGCGGTCGCGCTCGCCGTCGAGCGCCACACCTCCTAGCCACATCGCGTGAACCTGGCAGGATACCTCACAGTCCTGGTGCTCCTCGGCGCCACGGTGGCGTTCGCCGTCGGTCGGTGGCGCCCCGATGCCATTGCCGTCCTTGTCCTCCTCGCGCTGCTGCTGTTACGCCTCGTGGATGTCCCCACAGGTCTGGCGGGGTTCGGCAATCCTGCTCTCCTGACCGTCGCAGCCGTGTTTGTCTTGAGCGCTGCCCTTGAGCGTGCCGGAATCGCGGCTGCGATTGGTCGACGGATTTTCGCCCTTGCGGGGGCAAGTGAACCGCGGCTTGTCCTCGCTTTTGGCCTTGCAGGGGGATTGCTCTCAGGCGTAATGAACAGTCTGGGCGCGGTCGCAGTTTTGCTGCCTGCGGCGATGGCGACAGCGCGCGAAGCCCGGATCAGCCCCTCCAAGCTGTTGCTCCCCTTGGCCCTGGGCACACGGCTGGGCGGTGTGTTGACGCTCATCGCAGGCCCCAGCAACCTCATCGCAAGTGAGGCGCTGGTGCGCGCGGGCCTCAGAGGGTTTGGACTGTTCGAACCATTGCCCGTCGGGGGAGTCTTCCTCTTGGGCGGCGCGGTCTTTATGGCGGTGCTTGGACGTCGGTGGCTTCCCAGCACGACCCTCCCCCAACCGCTACGCAGGGGGCCGCTATTTGACCTGTACCGCTTGCAAGAACGCCTCTTTCAACTCCGCCTCGTCAAGGGCTCGTCCTTGATCGGGAAGACCATCGCCGAGAGTGACTTGGGGAAATCCCTAGGGCTCACGGTCGTCAGCATTACGCGTGGGCGGCACCGGATCGTGGCCCCAAGGCGTGGCGAGGTGCTTCGGATGGGCGACACGCTCGGCGTCGCGGGCCGGCGCGAAGAGCTCCTACACGCGGGGACGCTGGAGGCGATGGGCCTGGAGACCGTGCCCGACCTCGCCCGCGCGCAAGTCGAATCCGCTAATGTCCGTATCGTCGAAGTTCTGCCAGCACCCCGCTCAACGCTACAGGGCAAGACCCTCCGGGAGATCGGTTTTCGCGAGAAGTATGGACTCACCGTGCTCGCGATATGGCGGGAAGGGCAGCCCCGTCGTACGGGGCTCGTCGATCTCCCCATCCAACTTGGCGATGCACTGCTCATTCAAGGCGAGCGAGAACGCATTGGCATCCTCAAACGTGAGCTCGACTTCCTGGTCTTGGACGGCGGCGACGAGGAGGAAGTGCGCCCGCAGGCCGCGCTGTGGGCTGTCGTCGCCGTCGCCGTCATGGTCTCCGCGACTACCTTGGGTCTCCTTCCGTTGCCGGTCGCAACCCTACTGGCAGCGGGCATCGTCGTGGCGGCGAGGTGCCTGCCTATGGAAGAGGTCTACCAGGCAATTGACTGGCGGAGCCTCGTCTTCATCGGCGCGATGCTCCCGCTAGGCGTCGCGCTCACGACCTCCGGTGCAGCGGGGGGACTCGTGTCCTGGGCGCTGCAGAGAATCGGGCACACCCCCCTGCTCGCTCTCGTGACCCTGCTGATCGCGGCCACGATCTTGAATCAACTCATGCCCAGCGTCGCAGCGACGGTCCTGCTGGCACCGGTTGCCCTCCACGTCGCCAGCAGCCTCGGCGCGAACCCTCACGCCTTCATGATGGCTGTGGTCGCGGGCACCGGAACCACTTTCACACCGGTGGGCAGTCCTGTAAACCTGCTGGTCATGGGACCGGGGGGCTATCGACTTGGCGACTACGTGCGGATGGGCGTTCCGCTAGCCGCGTTCCTCCTCGCCCTGGGAGCGTTGGTCATCCCCCTCGCGTGGCCGCTCGGTCGCTAACGAGAGATCGTGCTCGGGGGGCTCAGCCCTCTCCGGCAAGATCCGGCGAGCACTGGTGAGGAACGCGGTGTGCGCTACCATCCGATGGACGGGCCGAACGCTCAGGCCGTCAATATGCCACGGACGCACCAGGGTCTCGGTGGTGTCCACCAGCGTAAACGCGCCAGACCGAGAGAGGGCCTCCACCATCTGCGTTGATTGCAGGATGGTTGGGACATAGGAGACCAGGATCCCTCCAAGCCTGAGGGCCTCGGCAGCATGAGCTACCACACGCCAGGGCTCGGGGATGTCCAGGACGATCCGATCGAGCGGTTGGTCCGGGATTCCCAAGTAGACGTCGTGAGCTCGAACGTGCAGGTAATCCACCGGACCGAGGTAGCGCTCGATGTTCTGGCTTGCGCGGCGGGCAAAGTCCTCTCGGATCTCGTACGAATACACGCGTCCACTCGCGCCGACCGCTCGAAGGAGCGCCATCGTTAACGCCCCCGACCCGGTCCCCGCTTCCAAGACAGTGGCCCCCGGATAGAGGTCCGCCACGAGCAAGATGGTCGCTAGGTCTTTGGGATAGATGATCTGCGCCCCCCGCGGCATCTCGAGCACAAACTCAGCCAGCGTCGGGCGAAGGAGGAGGAACCGTTCACCTCGGGTGGTCTGAACGCGTCGTCCTTCACCAGTCCCGATGAGATCATCGTGGGAGAGCTTGCCACCTCGGAGATCGGACACCGCCCCGGCTCGGAGCGTGAGGAGGTAACGACGGTCTTTTCGGTCGACGAGGAGCAGGGGCTCGCCGTCCTGGAGAGGCCCCGTCCGCATGCGGCGAGCTACGCCGTGACGCCCCGAGGCTTCACGTGGGTTTTCACCCAGGTCACGATGGTCTCCAGCGGGGTTCCCGGCGTGAAGAGTTCATGCACGCCGTTCTGCTTGAGGGTGGGGATGTCTTCGTCGGGGATGATCCCCCCGCCAAAGACGACGATGTGCTTTGCGCCCCGCGCGCGGAGGAGCTCCATGATGCGCGCGAAAAGCGTAAGATGGGCGCCTGAGAGGATCGAGAGACCGATGGCGTCCGCGTCTTCTTGAATCGCCGCGTTGACGATCATTTCGGGCGTCTGATGAAGACCAGTGTAGATGACCTCAACCCCCGCATCGCGCAGCGCGCGCGCGACCACCTTTGCCCCGCGGTCATGGCCGTCGAGACCAGGCTTAGCGACCACGATTCGAATCTTCGGTTCTGCCATAGTCCGACTCACCGATGACGCCACAGGATCCAAATGCCCTCCATCTCATCATAGGGACGGTACCCCACAAGGGTCAACGCCTCGCAGTGGACACCCTGCGCGCGCAGACCCCGGCGGACGTTCCGGGCCGCGAGGGACCTAGATGATTGCGGGTTCACGGTACTCGCCGTAGACGGCCCGGAAGACGTCGCAGATCTCGCCGATAGTCACACGCGCACGCACGCATTCCAGGATCACGTACATGGTGTTCTCCCCATTCTCGGTCGCGCGGCGGAGATCGGCGAGCGTGCGGTCAGCCCGATGGTGGTCACGGGTACTGCGGACGTGGCGGACTCGGTCGATCTGCTGTTGCTCGACCTGCGGGCCGATTCGCAGGATGGGCATCGCCGTCTCATCTTGGGTCGCGAACTCGTTGACCCCGACGACGATCTTCTCCTTGCGTTCTAACTGTTGCTGGTAACGGTAGCTCGCTTCAGCAATCTCACGCTGTGGATAGCCCCGCTCGACTGCATGTACCATGCCCCCCAGCTCATCAATGGTGCGGATGTAAGTGCTGGCCTCCGCCTCCATGCGGTCGGTGAGGGCCTCTACGAAATACGCCCCCCCGAGCGGGTCGACCGTGTTCGCAACGCCACTCTCGTAGGCGATGACCTGCTGGGTCCGGAGCGCGACCATGACCGCCTCCTCTGTGGGGAGGGCGTAGGTCTCATCCATGGAGTTCGTGTGGAGCGACTGCGTGCCCCCGAGCACGGCGGCCAGTGCCTGAATGGCCACGCGCACGATGTTGTTCATGGGTTGCTGCGCGGTCAGCGAGACGCCCGCGGTTTGCGTGTGGAACCGCAACCACCACGACCGGGGATCCTTCGCGTGGAACCGCTCGCGCATGATCCGCGCCCACATCCGGCGGGCGGCGCGGAACTTCGCGATCTCTTCGAAGAAGTCGTTGTGACAGTCGAAGAAGAACGAGAGCCGCGGGGCGAACTCATCGACGCCTAGCCCCGCCTCGATCCCCGCCTCCACGTATGCGATCCCATCGGCCAGCGTGAACGCGAGCTCCTGGACCGCGGTTGCGCCGGCTTCCCGGATATGGTAGCCGCTAATACTCAGGACGTTCCACCGCGGGAGCTCCCGGGTCCCGAAAACTAGCATGTCCTGGATCAGCTTCATGCTTGGCCGCGGGGAGACGATCCACTCCTTCTGGGCGATGAACTCCTTGAGCATGTCCGTCTGGGCCGTCCCGCCGATGGTGGCTCGGGAGTAGCCTGCCGCTTCCGCGGCGACGACATACATGGCGAGCAGCACGTTCGCAGGGGCGTTGATCGTCATCGACGTGGTCACCTGATCGAGCGGGAGGCCGCGCAGCAAGATCGCCATGTCGTCGACCGTATCAATTGCGACGCCCTCACGGCCGACTTCGCCCAGGGCTCGCGGATGGTCGGAGTCGTAGCCCATGAGCGTCGGCATGTCAAAGGCGACCGACAACCCGGTTTGCCCGTGCTCAAGGAGGTAGTGGAATCGCCGGTTGGTGTCCTCGGCCGATCCGAATCCGGCGAATTGCCGCATCGTCCACAGCCGCCCACGGTACATCGTGGGGTGGATCCCTCGAGTGTATGGGTACTCCCCAGGGAACCCAAGATCGTGCGCGTAGTCGAATTCAGGCATGCCCTCGGGTCCGTAGAGGCGGGCGACCTCGACATCAGACATCGTCGAGAACCGGTCCGCCCGCTCTGGGGCGCGCTCCAGGGCACGGCGCAGCGTTGCCGCCTCCCACTGCTGGCGCGCAAGCACTATGGCCTCCAGGGTCTTACGATCCATCAGCTCCTACCCTCGCTCGCTTGGACAATGCCCGAGGGACACGTGTCCCAGGCCGCCTTCCTCTTCGTGGGACCCGAGCCGCCTACTCTCCGCCGGCCTTGAACTTCTTGACGGCCTCCGTGAGTTTCGGGAGGATGTCAAAAAGATCCCCAACCACTCCGAGATCAGCCAGTTGGAAGATCGGCGCGTTGGGATCCTTGTTGATCGCAACGATGTACCTCGAGCCTGACATGCCCGCCTGGTGTTGGGGGGCTCCCGAGATTCCGCACGCCAAGTAGACCTGCGGGCTCACAGTCTTGCCCGTCTGCCCGATTTCATAATCATGCGGCACCCACCCTGAATCCACCGGCGGCCGGGAGGACCCTACGGCCGCGCCCAGCGTTTTCGCGAGCGCATCCAAGAGGGCAAAGTTCTCGGGACCGCGCAGCCCTCGCCCGCCGGAGACGACGATGTCCGCTTCGGTCAAGGGGACGCTCTCACGCGCGATGGCTCGGACTTCCTTCACGGTGGTGCGGATGCGACCGGGCTGCAGGGCCACTTGCCCGGTCCGGACGTCAGCGGTGCGCGTGGCCTCGGCTGGCGGGACAGGGTAGACGGCGGGGAGGACGACGGCAATGCGAATCCCCTCCCCGCTGAGTGCCACCGTACCAATGGCTTTCCGTGTGTACATGGGCCGGGTGACCGTGAGGTCGCCGTTCGCCACATCCACGCTCGCGCAATCGGTCACCAGTGTCGCGCCCACCCGGGCCGCGACGCGCGGAGCTAGATCCCGCCCCTGCGCCGTGGAGCCGATCAGCACGACCGATGGTTGCTCAGCTCGTACGGCGTCGCTTAACGCCGCCGTGTACCCTTCTGTTGTGTACGTAGCCAGCAGCGAGTGTTCGACAACGTAGACGATGTCCGCCCCGCGCGCGCCGAGCGCCGACGCGGCGGCCTTGACACCACTCCCTGGCAGGAAAGCGACGACCTTGCCCCCCAGATTGAGTGCGAGCTGTCGGGCCCGCCCCAGGAGTTCGAGACTGATCTTCTTGGGGCTCCCCCCGGCATGCTCAATGACGACCCAGATGTCTTGGGCCACTAGAGCACCTTCGCCTCGTCCTTGAGGAAGGCGATGAGGGCGGCAACTGCCCCATCCGCATCGCCTTCGACCATCCGACCGGCCTTGCGCTTGGGTGGTGCCGCCAGCTTGACCATGCGGGTCCGAGCGCTCGCCTGTTTGATCTCCTCGGGGTTGAGCCCGAGGGCGGCGAGCGTCATCACCTTGATCTCCTTGCGCTTCGCTTTCATGATCCCCGGCAGTGACGGATAGCGAGGCTCATTGAGGTTCCGCTCGACTGTCAACACCGCAGGCAGGCGGATCCCCAAAACTTCTACCCCGCCTTCGACTTCGCGGTGCACAACCGCGCTGGAGCCGGTCGAGTCAACCTCAAGCTTCGCAATCGCAGTCGCCTGCGGGAGATCGAGGTATTCCGCCAACGCCGCCCCCACAATTCCGGCGTTGTCATCGGTGCTCAGTTTCCCGCAGATGACGACGTCATGTGGCAGCGTGCGGATCGTGGCCGCGAGGACGCGCGCGACGCTCAGATGGTCGGCTCCTACGAGGGCCGGATCCCAGACGAGAATCGCCTCGTCGGCCCCCATCGCCAGCCCAGTCCGCAATGCCTCCTTCGCCCGCTCAGGCTGCACCCCGAGCAAAGTAACCGTCCCGCCAAACCGTTCGCGCAACCGGAGCCCAGCCTCGGTCGCGTGTTCATCGTAGTAGTTGACAATCAGGTTCAGGCCCGACTCCTCGATCCCGCCACCATCGGGCCGAATCCTAATCGGCGCTTCCGTGTCGGGTACCTGCTTGACACACACTACAATGTTCACGCGTTCACCTCGCCGATCCGAGGGCGGCCTCGAGGACCTGTCGCGCAATGACGAGGCGCTGAACCTCGGACGTGCCTTCATAGATCTCAGTGATCTTTGCATCCCGAAAGTACCGCTCCACAGGGTAGTCCTGGATGTACCCATACCCGCCGTGGATTTGCACGCCTTTGTGCGCCGCCCACATGGCAGTCTCAGAGGCCAGCAACTTGGCCATCGCCGCCTCGCGCGTGTACCGGACTCCCTGCTGGCGCACGTATGCCGCGCGGTACGTCAACAATCGTGCCGCGTCAATGCGGGTTGCCATATCGGCCAGCGACCACTGGATCGCTTGGAACTCCGCGATCGGTTGGCCGAACTGCCGCCGCGCCGCAGCGTAGGCGAGTGACTCTTCGAGCGCCGCGCGGGCGATCCCAATGGCTTGCGCTGCAATCCCAATCCGGCCCCCATCGAGCGTGGCAAGCGCAATCCGGCCACCCTGGTTGAGGTTCCCGAGCACGTTCCCGCGGGGAACCCGGCAATCCGTGAGCGCAATCTCCGCCGTCGAGGAGCACTTGATGCCGAGCTTCTTTTCCACCTTCCCTACGCTGATGCCGGGAAATCTCTTTTCCACGATGAACGCCGAAATGCCACGAGCCCCCGGTTCGGTCCCGGTCCGCGCGTAGACGATACAGATATCCGCCTCCACCCCGCTGGTGACAAAGCTCTTCGTCCCGTTGAGAATCCAGCTCTCTCCGTCCAGTCGGGCGGTCGATTGCAGGGACATTGCATCCGAGCCCGAGGAGGGTTCTGTCAAACAGTAGCAGCCCAATGATTTCCCTGAAACGAGCGCGGGAAGGTATCCCTGCCGCTGAAGGTCCGTCCCGAATCGAAGAATTGGGTCGCACACGAGTGCATTGTTGACCGTGACGATCGTCTGCACCCCGGCGCTGGCCCGCGCCAGCTCCTCCTGAATGATGACATTCCCGATCGCATCGATCCCCGCCCCACCATACTGTTCGGGCACCGAGATGCCCAAGAAACCAAGCGCGGCTGCTCTCTGGATGATCTCGGCGGGAAACGTACCGGCTTGATCGAGGGCGGCCGCGCGCGGGAGGATATCTTTGGTAGCAAATTCCCGCGCGGTCGCTTGGATCAGTCGGTGTTCGTCGGTCAGCTGAAAATCCATCGACTCCTCGCGGCTCTGCTTAGTTCCAAGATTCTGTCCACCATGAGCTCCATCCTGCCCTTACGCGAAGACCCAACCAGAACGCATCACAGGCCCGGTGAGCCAGGGTCCCACAATGCCATGGTACTATGGAGCCGGCGACGAGGAGCGGTTATGGATATTGGGATTCTCGTGTTCCATGATGTGGAAGAGTTGGATTTTGTCGGCCCGCTCGAAGTCTTTGGAGTCGCGGCCCGGATCGCTGGCGGGATCACCGTGCAGACGGTCTCCAAAGACGGAGAGGGCGTCCGTGGCCGCTATGGGCTGCGGATTCTACCGGATCAGAGCTTTACCACCTGTCCCCCGCTTGATCTCCTCATCGTCCCAGGAGGCAAGGGGGCCCGCGAGCGGGCCCAGTTCGACCCGGCGACGTTGCAGTTCGTCCGCAGGCACGCGGCGCGCGCCCCCATTGCGAGCGTTTGCACAGGCGCCTTGATTCTTGCCGCCGCCGGCCTCCTCGACAATCGTGAGGCCACGACGCATTGGTCGGCGATCAAACTCCTCCAAGCCTTCCCCTCGGTGCGCGTTCTGGAAAGTGTCCGATTTGTCTATGCGGACGATGTCGCGACATCCGCAGGCATCAGCGCCGGGATCGATCTTGCCCTCGAAATCGTCGGCAGGCAGTTCGGCCAGAATGTCGCCGAACAGACCGCTCGCGTCATGGAGTACACACCCGGACGCGCCGCGCAGGGGTCAGAGAGGTCAAGAACGTAGCCGACAGCTCAGCAGTCCCGGATCCCGCTCGGGTGTGCGGGATTGGATATCCCCGGTTCGTGTGGCTCACCCTCACCTTCTCTCCCTCAGTCCAATGGTTCGCACTTATGGTCAGCGCCATTGTGACAGGTGAGTCACTGTAGTCTTCGGAGTGAATTGGCTTTGTGATCAAGAGGACCTCTCGGTAGAAGATCGGGACAAGGTGAACATCGCCCGGGCTTCCTTTCAAGATTGCGCCGACTCCCGCGGTCAAAGACCCAGGCAGGAACGCCTTTGGTCAAAGCGTAATGAAGTGCTGAGTGAACTACTTCGCCGGAATGATGACGGTTTGACAGTATCCCCGCTGAGGAACCGCTGTGAGTGAACGAGTCGCGATCGTGGGCGCGGGGACAACGCCTCCTCGCCGTCTCTCCCCTGATCTGTCCTATCGTGAGCTCACCTTCGAGGCGGCGACGCGAGCCTACCTCGATGCGGGGCTTACCCATCAGGATATCGACAGCTTCATCAGCGTGTGTGAAGACCTGCATGAAGGCACCAGCATCACCGATGAGTACACCCCCGATCAACTCGGAGCGGTCTTGAAGCCGGTCCAGACCATTGCCGGCGATGGGCTGCAAGGAGTCGCCGTGGCGGTCATGCTGCTGCGGGCGGGGATAGCCGACGTTGTCGCTGTTGAGTCCCACTGCAAGTCGTCCAACATCCTCCGGCACGGAGAAGTGCTGGAGATGGCATTTGACCCTGTTTATGAGCGGCCCCTACGGGTGAACCCGCACTACGTGGCTGGGCTCGAAATGTGCCGGTACCTCCATGACAGCGGCACCGTCGCCGAAGCCGTGGCCGCTGTAGTGGTCAAGAACCGCCGCAATGCGCTCACGAACCCCACCGCGCCCTACGGAGCGGTGCTGGCCGTCGACGACGTCCTGGCATCCCCCCCGATAAGTGAACCACTGCGCGAGGCTGACATCAGCGCCTATGCCGATGGCGCGGTCGTGCTCGTGCTGGCGACTGAGGATGTTGCGAAACGTGCGCCTCGACCCGTGTGGGTCCGAGGGATCGGCTGGAGTTCGGACAGCCCCTGGCTCGCCCGACGGTCGTGGTCGGAGGCGACCTACGCCTCCATGGCGACGGCGATGGCGTACCAAATGGCCGGCATCACCGATCCGCGCCAGGAGATCCACTTCGCGGAAATCGATGATACATACGCGTATAAGGAGCTCCAACATCTGGAGGCGGCGCAGCTTGCCCCACGCGGTCGCGCCGGCCGGATGACCATCGACGGCGAAACTGCGCGCGGGGGCTGGTTGCCTATCAATCCCAGCGGTGGCAGCCTGGGGTTCGGCTACTGTTTCGATACGACCGCCCTGTATCGGACCGCGGAAGCGGTCCGCCAAGTGCGGGGGGACGCTGGGCGTGGGCAGGTACCGCGCGCCACAACAGGACTGGTCATCTCCTGGCGCGGAGTCCCCACGCAGACCGGCGGCGCGCTCGTACTCGGCGCGCACTAGAGGCTAGGCATCTCGGGCAAGACGAGGTTTACCCGTGAAACGAAGACCCCAACGTCGGGTTGCAGTCATCGGAGCGGGCCTCTCTCTGTTCGTACGCCGCGCCTTGGAGACTGGCAAGGAACTCTCCTACTACGCCGCCTCTCAGGCGCTCGAGTCTGCCGGGGTCAAGCTCAAAGACATCCAGGGGGTGGTCATGGCCACCGCTCCGGACGCGTTCGATGGCGTCCACATGAAAGGGGAATGGTTGCTTGACGGAGCCGGCGGAGTGCGCAAGCCTTACATGCGGGCCTATGTGGGTGGCGGCTCCGGCGTGTTCAGCATCATCAGCGGATGGACCTTGGTCGCTTCCGGTCTCTTCGATCTCGTCCTCGTTGTCGCGGAAGAGAAAATGAGCAGCTGCCAGCCCCACCCCCAGGGGGCGTTCCTGACCATCTTTGACCAGATCATCGAACGACCCCTGGGGCCCAACCTGCTTTGGATCTTCGCGCTTGAACAACACCGGTACATGCACACCTACGGAATCCGCAATGAGGACATCGCGCGCGTTTCCGTCAAGAACAAGCGCAACGCCCTCCACCACCCCTCTGCCCAAGTCGCAGGCAACCTCACGGTAGCCGACGTGCTCGCCTCAGAGGTGGTCGCTTGGCCCGTACACCGGCTTATGGTCAGCCCTATCTCCGATGGAGCGGCGGCGATCGTCCTGGCCTCGGAGAGCGTAGCCCAGCGCTTGAGCGACAAACCGATCTGGGTTCAAGGTGTAGGCTGGGCGTTAGATACCTCGTACTGGGGCAACCGGGACCTCGCCTACCCACGCTATGTGGAGAAAGCCGCGCGCATGGCGTACGAGATGGCGGGGGTGAGCGAGCCGCGCAAGCAGATTCACATAGCCGAACCCTACGACCCCTTCGCCTATAAGGAACTCCACCACCTCGAAGGGCTCCAGCTTGCTGACCGGGGGAAAGCCCCTGAAGATCTGGCCCACGGGCGATTCGACCGAACAGGAGAGCTGCCCACGTGTGTGTCAGGCGGCCTCATGGGGGTCGGGAACCCGATCGCCGCAGCCGGGCTCATGAAGCTCTGTGAGCTGTACTGGCAGCTTCGAGGTGAAGCGGGCGCGCGCCAAGTTCCCGGAAACCCGGAGCGCGGGTTAGCGCAGGCGTGGGGTGACCTAATGCAGATTGGGACGGTCGCCATTCTGGGAGTTCACTAGATGGCACAACCACGGCGCCTGAAGCCCCAAGGGCCTCAGACCTCCACCCCGCCTCTGGTCGTCCGCGGCCATCCACTCAGCGACAGTGAGTTCCGCAAGAAGGTGGCAACAACCCCCTGGGTCCCTGCCCTTGACTATCAATGGGACGCGGGGGTCGCCATCAGTCGATTCCTCGATGGCCTTCGTGACGGCAAGATCCTGGGGGTCCACTGCCGCACCTGCGGTCGGACCGTGACACCCCCGCGCGCGTTTTGCGAACTCGACTTCAAACCGATGGACAGCTGGGTGGAGTTGCCGGATACCGGGACTGTGAACACCTTTTCGATTTGTTATGTGACTTGGGATATGCAACCGCTACGGCGACCTCAACTGCCCGCCGTCATCGAGATCGATGGCACGACCCCAAAGGTCGGATTCCTCCACCTCATCGGGGGCGTGTCAGGACGATCAGTAGAGGCGATCCGGGCCACCGTCCAGATCGGGATGCGGGTCAAGGCCGTCTGGAAGAAACAGAAGGACCGAGAAGGGGCCATCACCGACATCCTCTACTTCGCCCCAATCCGGCGGGCAAGGTGATGCGCCAAGATCGGGAGGCACGCATGCTTCCCCATCCAGCCGTGCCTCGACAATGGCCCGGCAACATCCCAGTGCAGTACCTCTACACCGCAGGAGTCGCGGGCGAGCGGTTTTTCCAGACCCTCCGACGGAAGGGGCGGCTGGCGGTCACGCGATGTGCGCAGTGCCAGCTCACCTACCTCCCTCCCCGTCTCTACTGCGAACAGTGCTTTGCCGACCTCTCCGACGCCTGGGGCGACGTCGCTCCGCAAGGGCACGTTCATAGCTACACGACCGTACACGTCGACCGCGAGGGACACCGGCTCCCCGCTCCAGAAATCATTGCGTTCATCCGGATCGATGGAACTGATGGCGGACTTGTCAGCCGACTGCTCCGCGTGGACCTATCTGACCTCCGCCTCGAGATGTCGGTCCAGGCCGTGCTCGCTCCGCTCCGACGACGACGAGGGACCCTCGACGATCTCCTCGGGTTCTCCCCCCTGCCCGACCGCTAGGGTCGACCAGCAGTCGAGACGCTGATCAGCCGCATTCCGTTGTGTCTCGTTTACCCGGTCCTCGAGCCGACGCGATTTTACCCGGGCTGGCATCGCACTCGGACAGGACGGCGCACGACTCGACTCGAATACCCAGGCCAGCCGGCATGGGGAGGTGCAGCCGTGACTGGAGCGTGGGAGCGGATAATCGGCATCAAGGACTTGATGGACAAAGCAGGACTCGACCCGGCCAGCAAGGACGATTTCAATCGGACGGTGAACTGGCTTCGCTCTCGCAAGATCCCCTTCGCCTCGATCGGGAAGGCCCTGAGAGGTCGACAACGGGGCATCCTGATTCTCAGCGATCACCTCGAGGCCGCGATCACCAAGGGGCGTAACAAGGCTTAGCAGACTTCTCGCGACGAGACCGGGAAGCACCGCGATTCCACCCAAGCACCCGCTGCCACCCCACTCACTCGGAGTGTCCCGGTTCGCTATTTCTTGTACTCGTAAAACCCGCGTCCGCTCTTTCGCCCATGAAATCCAGCCAGCACCATCTGCTTCAACAGCGGGGGCGCGGCATATCGCGCATCCTTCGTCTCCTCGAACATCGCCTCAGCGATGAAATAGGTGGTATCCAGCCCGACGTAATCGAGCAGCGTGAGAGGTCCCATCGGGTGAGCCAATCCCAGCGTCCCCCCCGTGTCGATATCTTCTTTGGCCGCAACCCCCAGCTCGAGCGCTCGGACAGCGTCCAGCAGGAACGGGACAAGCAGCAAATTCACGATGAATCCTGGCCAATCTTTGCAGGTGACGACCGTCTTACCCAGTGACTGCGCAAACCCCCGCCCGACCGTCATCGTATCCTCGGATGTCCGCAGCCCCCGGACCAACTCCACGAGTTTCATGACCGGGACGGGATTGAAGAAGTGCATTCCCATCAACCGGGTGGGATGCGCCAGCACTGATGCCATCTCGGTGATCGACAACGACGAGGTGTTACTCGCAAACACCGTTTGAGGCGGGCAGAGCTGGTCGAGCTCCCGGAAGACGATCTTTTTCAGCTCCATGTTCTCGACCACGGCCTCGATGACGAGCTCGCTGTGGGCGAGGTCGGCGAGTTTCGTGGTCCCCGTGATCCGGCTCCGCACCGCCTCATGCTCCGGGGCGCTGAACTTTCCCCGCTGCAGGCCCCGTTGCATCGAGCTCTCGATGCGGGCGAGGCCCTGCTGCAGGATCTCGGAACTGACCTCACGGACCGTCACCTGATACCCATAGCGCGCCGCGACCTCGGCGATGCCAGATCCCATCAGGCCACAGCCAACAACTCCAACACGGGTGATCTTCACGTGCTCCTCCTTGTTACTTCCTTATCCGACTCCTGGGAAGCGCGTCAGCTCAGCTTCGGCACGCCAGCGGCGGACCCGCGAGCCAGCTCCACCGACATTTGACCCACCTCTGCTGCACTCATGATGAGAATCTGCGCATGTCCTTCCTCAGCAATTTCCCCGAGCGCCGCCTGCAGCGCCAACGAGTGTTGGTGGATCACGGCACTCCCGACCCGCCGGGTCCGTCGTCCGTTCCATTGGATGCAGACCTCCTCGGACACGTTGAAGACGATCAGCACGGTCGGTACGTCGCGCCGACGCGCAATCTGGATCAGCGCTCTCCGTGCCTCTCGCTGGACGGCGGTGCTGTCGGCGACCGCGATCCGACGATGTTGGAGCCGGGCGTCGATAATTTGATGGAAGATCTCGAACGCGTCGCGAGACACCGCCATGTTGGCCTCGTCATCGGCGACCATCGCCCGGCACCGATCCGACGAGACGATCGCCGTCGGGGGAAAGTGCTTCGCGGCAAAGGTGCTCTTGCCGCTGCTGGCGGGACCACACAAGATGACAAGTGACGGCACCGGGACGACGATGGACGGCATCTAGTGCACCACTTCGTGGATTAGCGGACGCGGTCCTGGCGCGGTTGATCCGATTTGGTAGGCGGCCTGCACTCGGCGGACTGCTTCCTCCGCCCGGGTCGACTCGCGTGCATGGACGTCTGCGAGAGACTCACCCCTGGCAACTCGATCTGCCACCTTTCGCCGCAACACAATGCCAACAGCTGGATCGATCACATCGTCTTTCTTTGCACGACCCGCGCCGAGGATCATGGCGGCGAGCCCGATCGCTTCCCCGTCGATGCCCCTCACGATTCCCTCCGCGAGCGCCGGGACCGGGACGCGCATGGGGGCCGTCGGGAGCACCGTCGGACGGTCAACTACCCTGGGGTCTCCCCCTTGCGCCTTGACCAGTTCTTGGAACTTGGCAAGCGCCTTCCCCGACGCCAACAGCTGCTCCAACTGACTCCGGGCGGCGACCGGCCCCTCCACAATGCGCGCCAGGGTCAGCATCTGGGCCCCAAGATTGAGACACAACTCCACCAGATCTGTGGGGCCGCCACCCTGGAGCGTGGCCACAGCTTCCGCCACCTCCACTGCATTGCCGATGGCAGACCCTAGCGGTTGATCCATGTCGCTGATAACCGCCATTGTATCCCGGCCCACTTGCGTGCCGATTGCGACCATGGTAGCGGCGAGGGCGCGCGAGGCGTCGAGGGTCTTCATGAAGGCGCCGCTCCCGGTCTTCACGTCCAAGACGATGGCATCGGCCCCGCCGGCGATCTTCTTGCTCATGACGCTTGCCGCAATCAACGGGATACTCTCGACGGTCCCGGTGACATCGCGTAGGGCGTAGAGCTTCTTGTCAGCCGGCACCAGATCTGCTGTCTGGCCGACAATCGCGCACCCGATCCGGTTGACCTGGTCGATGAACGCCGCATGCGAGAGTTCGGTCCGAAACCCCGGAATCGCTTCGAGCTTGTCGAGGGTCCCCCCCGTGTGCCCTAGCCCGCGTCCGGACATTTTTGCGACCGGCGCCCCTGCTGCGGCGACGAGTGGAATCAACACGAGGGAGGTCTTGTCACCGACGCCGCCAGTGCTGTGTTTGTCGACTTTCCGTCCCCGGATCGCGCTCAAGTCCAGGGTCGCCCCTGAGTGGACCATCGCGAGGGTGAACTCAGCCGTCTCAGCGGGGCTCATCCCGCGAAAGTAGACTGCCATGAGAAAAGCGCTCATCTGGTAGTCAGGAATCTCGCCGTGGAGGTAGCCGCGGAGCAACGCCTCGATTTCCTCCCGAGAGAGGGCGCCCCCATTGCGCTTCTTTTGAATGAGCTCGTAGGCTACCATGCGGGCATCTCGAGGAATCGCTCAGTCCGCAGCAAGGCGTCGTTGGGCAATACTGATGTTCGGATTTCTTGTCTTCCCCAGCGTCACACCGATACCGTCATCGGATGAGTGTACGGCGATCGCGTGCGGGTCAGGTGGCACACTCACAGGGAAACCTCGCGCACGATCCGCTTCACGAGCCGAATGAACTTCGGTTCAACTTGCTTCGCCACCGCGATGACCTCCTCGTGAGTCACTTGCTGGACCTGCTCGCCCGTCGCCATATCGGTAATCGCAGTAATCCCCAACACCCGCATCCCCATGTGCCGCGCCGCGATAACTTCCGGGACCGTCGACATCCCCACCGCATCGGCGCCCCAGCGGCCCAGCATGCGGAGCTCCACCGGTGTCTCATAGCTGGGCCCAGGCACGCCAACGTAGATCCCTCTCCGGATCAGGATGCCCTCGGCCAGCGCCGCACGTTCGGCAAGGTCGGCGAGTGCTCGATCGTACGCGGCCGACATGTCGGGAAATCGGGGCCCGAGCGCGGGGTCATTCGGCCCCATCAAAGGGTTCGTCCCCATGAAGTTGATGTGGTCGGCGATGATCATCAAATCGCCCGAGCGCCACTGCCGGTTGATCCCCCCTGCTGCGTTGCTCACGATCAAGGTGCCTGCCCCCAGCGCGTGCATCACCCGGATCGGAAAGACGACTTCCCCTAAGCTGTACCCTTCATAGAAGTGCACCCGGCCGGCCATCGCAACCACCGGCTTGCCCTCGAGCCGACCAAGCACAAGCTGTCCGGCGTGCCCCTCCACCGTCGACCGCGGAAACGATGGAATGTCAGCATAGGAGATCGTCGCCTCGGCGGTGATCTCGCGCGCGAGCGCGCCGAGCCCTGAACCGAGCACTAACGCGATCGTCGGGGCGACCGTCGTGCGTGTCCGGATGAAGCGCGCAGCGGCTTGCACTTGCTCTGAAATCGTCACACCTCTCCCCCTTCGGCCCTAGACTTGGACCAGCACCGCCAGCATGCTCTGACCCGGTCCTGACCAGTGAATCCCTAACGCATCGGCGACGGTCGCGCCCACATCTGCGAACGTCTGTCGTACTCCGAGGTCTGTTCCTGGCCGAACCTGAGCCCCCACCACAAGGACCGGGACATACTCGCGCGAGTGGTCCGTACTGGGGGTAGTCGGATCGTTACCATGGTCCGCCGTCATCAAGAGCAAGTCGGTTGGTTGCAACCGCTCAAGAATGTCGGGGAGGAACCGATCAACTGCCTCTAAGTTGCGGGCATACCCTGCGGGATCGTTTCGGTGTCCAAACCGGGTGTCAAAATCCACGAGATTCGTGAAGATCAACCCCTGTTGCAGGCGACCCATCGCGGCGCCGGTCTGGGTCATCCCATCGAGATCGTCATGCGTGTGCACCGCCGACGAGATCCCTCGACCGGCAAACAGGTCGGGGATCTTCCCGATACCGATCACCTCATATCCGCCGGCAATGACGGCGTCGAGGACCGTCGGGCGGATCGGAGGGACGGAGAAGTCGCGGCGTCGATCAGTGCGCACAAACGCACCAGGAGACCCCACAAATGGCCGCGCGATGACTCGGCTCACCGCGTGGTCCCCCACCAGCACGCGGCGAGCAATCAGGCAGATCTCGTAGAGCCGCTCCACGGGAATGACGTCTTCGTGGGACGCGACTTGAAAGACACTGTCCGCGGACGTGTAGACGATCGGGTATCCGGTCCGCATGTGCTCGCGTCCGAGTTGTTCAATGATTTCAGTGCCAGAAGCCGCGATGTTTCCGAGCGTCTTCGTCCCGATCACCCGCTCAAACGCGTCGATGAGGTCCTGCGGAAACCCATGAGGGTAGGTCGGAAACGGCTGGTCTAGGATGATTCCCATGAGCTCCCAATGGCCTGTCGTCGAGTCCTTGCCCGGCGATACTTCAGTTAGTTTCCCAAACGCGCCTGCAGGCGATCCAACCGGGGCCACACCCCGGATGGGGACTATCCGACCGAGCCCCAGGCGCTCGAGCGTGGGCACGTGCAGCCCCCCTACCGCTTCGGCAATGTGCGGAAGAGTACTACTCCCGACATCGCCGTAGCGATCGGCGTCGGGCAGGGCCCCTACTCCCGCGCTGTCAAAGACCAGGGCGATGACTCGGGTAAAACGTGCCACGAGCTGCAGACCTTCCTCCCCACTCCGCGCGTGCCAGTCTCAGCGCGATTCCCGCCTGCCCCTGGGCGCCGATTCCCACGGGATCCCCATCCCTTCGCGAGGATGCGCCTGACGGTAGACCTCCTTCAATCGCTCACGTGTCAGATGCGTGTACACCTGGGTGGTGGTGATGACCGCATGACCCAACATCTCCTGAACGGCGCGCAAGTCCGCCCCGCGTTCCAGCATGTGGGTCGCGAACGAATGTCGGAGCACGTGTGGGCTCAAAGGTTTGGTAATCTTCGCCCGCCGGGCATACCCACGCACGAGTTTCCAGTAGCCCTGACGTGTCAGGCGCGTTCCACGGCGGTTGAGGAAGAGCGCCTGGGTCAGGCGACGCTTTCCCAGATGGGGACGCCCTTGCCGTAGGTAGTTCCGCAGCGCTTGCACAGCTTGGGAGCCCATCGGTACGAGGCGTTCTTTGTTCCCTTTCCCGACCGCGCGCACCAGTTCCGCCTTCAGGTCCACATCTCCCAAATCAAGACCGACCACTTCGGAGACCCGTAGCCCGCTCGCGTACATGACCTCCAGGATGGTCCGGTCGCGGCTCCCCTCCGGACGCCGCAAATCCGGGAGCACCAACAAGCGTTCCACCTCCTCGATCGAGAGAATGCGAGGCAGGCGGCGCGGCAGATGGGGGGACGCTAAGTCCAGGGTGGGATCCTGATCGATCTCACCCTCCCGGAGCAAGAACCGGAACAGACCACGAATCGCGGCCGCGCGGCGCTTGATGGTCGCCGCTGCCAAGCCGCGCTGGCGGAGGCCGAGCAGGTAGACGGTCACCGTCGTGTGGGTGACTTCTCCGGGAGACTGGACCCCGCGCGCGGTCACGAACTTCGCAAAGTCCCTGAGGTCCCCGAAGTAAGCCTCGATGGACCGCGCCGCCAGACCCTCTTCAGCGACCGCAAAGGTCAAGAATGCGTCGACCCGGTCGAGGAAGTGATCGATTGTCGCCCGGGATGCCTTTCGTGCGGCCTTCACCCTGGTCTCACTCGCTCTGCGGCAAGCAGCAGTCCGATGATCGACTTGGCATCTCGGATCTCCCCCTGGGTCACGAGATCCCGGGCCTCACGCAACGGCACCTGGATGACGGTCAGGTCCTCTTCTTCTCCCTGGAGGCGGTGGGGGTGAAGATCTTGGGCAAGGAAGATATGCACTTGTTCTGTGAGGAATCCGGGGGACGGGAAAAAACTGCACAACGGCTCCACGTGCGTCGCTCGCATCCCAATCTCCTCGGCCAGTTCGCGCTCAAGCGCGGCCGCGACACTCTCGCCAGGTTCGACCGTACCGGCCGGGATCTCCAGCAGGTTGGCCAGAGCTGCTAGCCGGAACTGCCGCACCAGGACGACCGCGCCGGTCGCGGTGATGGGGACGATGGCCACGGCACCACGGTGCTCAACCACTTCACGCTGCGCAACCCGACCGCTGGGGAGCTCGATCTCATCGACCCGGAGGTTGATGACTTCTCCCTTGTAGATCCGGGTACTGCGCAGTGAGCGGGGCGCTGTCACGGGATCCGCGGGGACGCTCCCTTCAGGACACCGATCGGGTAGATCGGAGTACCTTCGCGTTGCACCAGATCACGGAACGCTTTGACCATCCGCAGGGAGACGGGGCCGGGACTCCCGGACCCGATCCGACGTCCATCCACCTCGACGAGGGGACCAATTTCCGCGCCCGTCCCGGTGAGGAAGCACTCGTTAGCCGTATACAGGTCGTACGGCGTGAAGACTCGCTCGACCGCGGGGACCTCAAGCTTGCCCGCGAGCTCCAACACTGCCGTGCGCGTGATGCCTTTGAGGATGCCCAGGTACGGTGGTGGGGTCCAGACTTCGCCATCACGGACGATGAAGAGGTTATCGGCGCTGCACTCACAGATGTAGCCGTCACCGGTGAGCATGATCGCCTCGTCCACCCCTGCCTGGTTTGCCTCGACCCGCGCCATGATGTTGTTCAGGTAGTTGAGGGTCTTCGCTTGGGGGGACAGCGCATCGGGACGAACCTTCCGGGTCGTCGCCGTGATGGCCCGCAAACCGCGCTCGTAGGCTTCCTTAGGGTAGAGTTGGATCGTGTCGACGATCACCACGACCGTCGCGCTCTTACACTTGCGGGGATCCAAGCCGAGATCACCGACGCCCCGGGAGACCACGGGGCGGATGTACGCGTCCTGCATTCCGCTGCGCCGCACGGTTTCGAGGATTACCTCTTTCATCTCCTCTTTGCGGAGCGGGATCTCCAGCATGAGGTACCTGGCTGAGTCGTACAATCGGTCCAGGTGGGCCTCAAGCCGGAAGATCCGTCCCTGGTAGGCGCGGATCCCTTCAAACACCCCGTCGCCATAGAGGTACCCATGGTCGTAGACAGAGACGGTGGCCTCCTCCTTGGGTACGTAGCGGCCGTTCACATAGCTCATGAGCCCCATCGTCATGTCCTCCCGGGTTGAGTGGCCCCACTGTGGTCGGGCGTGCCCTTCGGCGTCCCCAGTTCCCCCCGTGCCTGACGGAGCGCGGCGCCAATGAAATCGCGGTAAAGGGGATGGGGGCGGTTGGGTCGGGATCGGTACTCGGCATGGAACTGGGTCCCCAGGAACCACGGATGGCTGGGGAGCTCGATGATCTCCACGAGATTCTTGGCGGGATAGACTCCGGTAACGCGCAAACCATTCCGCGTGAGCATCTCTAGGTAAGCGTTGTTCACTTCGTACCGGTGGCGGTGGCGTTCGGAGACCTCAGCGGTTCCATAGGCTTGCGCTGCCAGCGACCCAGCGGTCAGCTGGCAGGGGTAGAGCCCCAAGCGCATCGTCCCGCCTTTGTCGGTAAGGCCCTGTTGCTCCGGCAGTAAGCCGATGACTGGGTGCGGGGTCGCGGGGTCCACCTCGGTGGTGTTCGCCCCGGCCAGCCCGCAGACGTGTCTCGCGAACTCCACCACCGCCCATTGCATCCCGTAGCAAATGCCAAGGAAGGGCACCCGAACCTCCCGCGCGTAGCGGATCGCCTTCACTTTCCCTTCCACTCCTCGGGCGCCGAACCCCGGGCACACTGCGAGACCGTCAAATCCCGCCAGGCGCGCGCCGACGACCGCATCAGGGAGCTGCTCGAGCTCCTCCGCATCGATTTTCGCGATCTCCACCTCGCACCGGTGGGCAATCCCTCCGTGGCGCAGTGCCTCCACGATACTGACATAGGAATCCTCGACGCCCAGGTATTTGCCGACGAGCGCGATCCGGACCCGCCCCGTCGGCCGCTTAATCCGGTCGACGATCTCACGCCACTCATCGAGCGCAGGAGGGTTGGCAAGGAGCCCGAGCCGGTCAGTGATGAGACGGCCAAGTCCCTCTTCCTCGAGGATGAGAGGGACCTCATAGATTGTGGCGGCATCCATCGCCTGGATCACCGCGTTGAGTTCAACGTCGCAGAACAACGCGAGCTTTTCTTTCACGGACCGGGTCAGAGGTCGCTCGGTCCGGCACACGATGACATCGGGCTGGATCCCGATGCTCCGCAGCTCCTTGACGCTGTGCTGGGTCGGCTTGGTCTTCAGCTCCCCCGCTGCCCGCAGGTGAGGGATCAGCGAGACGTGGATGTACATCACGTTGGCGGCACCGACGTTGTGGCGGAGTTGCCGTATCGCCTCCAAGAAGGGCAACCCCTCAATGTCGCCGACCGTACCTCCGACCTCGACGATGACGACCTCCGCGTTCGCCGTCGCGGCGACCCGCCGGATCTCTTCCTTGATCTCATTGGTGATGTGTGGAATGACCTGGACTGTGCCGCCCAAGTATTCCCCGCGGCGCTCTCGGGCGATGACCGTGCCATAGATCTTGCCGGTCGTGGTGTTGTTGGCGCGCCCGAGGTCGGTGTCAATGAACCGTTCGTAGTGCCCCAAATCCATGTCGGTTTCCGCCCCGTCGTTGGTAACGAATACCTCGCCGTGTTGATGAGGGTTCATCGTCCCAGCGTCTACGTTCACGTATGGATCGAACTTCAGCAGGGTGACCCGGAGCCCTCGGGCACGGAGGAGCCGTCCGATGGACGCAGAGGTGATCCCCTTGCCGAGTGCTGAGGCCACGCCGCCGGTTACGAAGATGTACTTGGTCACTGGACCTCCCCGTGTTCTCCCCGCCCGCCCCAGGCGAGCTTAGTCCGCAGAATCCGATAGAAGCTGGGTGCCCCGAGGCGGGCGAACCGCGTCGTCTGTGACGCCCGTCGGACCTGGACCTGGCTCGCCTCCGCGAGCGGGACCCCCACCCGACCGTCCACGGTGAGGGTCGCTTCCACAGTCGGCGAGGCCACCCGGATCGTGACGACGTCCCGCGGGCCCACCAGAAGCGACCGTGCGTTGAATGTGTGTGGACTAATCGGGGTGATCACCAAGGCCTCCACTCGCGGGTGGAGGATCGGCCCACCCGCCGACAGCGAATACGCGGTCGATCCCGTGGGGGTAGCTACGATGACCCCGTCGGCGGGGTAGCTGGCGAGGTCCTCCCCGTTCACCGCAAGGTGTAGCCAGAGAACCCGCGCGACGCCGCTTTTGGTCACGACCATGTCGTTAAGTGCGAGCAAGGACTGCGACTCGGCTGTGTGTTCCACTTGCGCCACTAACATCATGCGTTCATCAACTTGAAAGGTCCCGGCGACCAACTTCGGCACTGCGCGGAGGAAATCGTCCATACTCAACTCCGCCAAGAATCCGAATCCCCCCATGTTCACCCCGACGATCGGGGTTCCCCGACCCGCTACCAACCGCGCCCCGCGAAGGATCGTGCCATCTCCGCCGAGGACCACAAGAAGCTCCGCCCGATTGGCGAGCACGTCTTCCGAAACCCCGCGGGTGAACATCCCGAGGATGTCCGCCGCCTCATCGTTGACGAGCACCGCGTGCGCCTGGCGTGCCAACGCCTCGAGCGCCTGCTGGGCCTGCGCGACCATCGTCGGGTGGTCCCGGAGGCGGGTGACGTTAATCAAAACCCCCACGGTGCTCATGGGGGACCACTGGCCGCGCCAACGCGGCGCCCTCGCACCCGCACCGTCTCGTGGGCGCTAGCCACGATACTCTCGATGTCGATCGCCGGTCCTCGCTCGGTGGTCCCCAGCATCAGGTGGAAGAAGAATTCCAGGTTGCCTTCCGGCCCAGCCAGAGGAGACGCGGTCACGCCTTTGATGGTGAGCCCAAGGGCCTCGAGCCGCGCCAGGCTGCGCTCCAGCGTCGCCCGATGGACAACCGAGTCCCGAACCACGCCCCCCTTGGCGACCCCGGGGCCCACTTCGAACTGCGGCTTTAAGAGGGCAACGATCGGGCCAGGGGGTCGTACCAACCGCATCACCGCGGGCATGACGGTGAGGAGGGAGATGAACGCCACATCCACCGTCGCGAGATCTGCTGGCTGGCCAAGCTCCTCGGCGGTCACGGTTCGCACATCGCGTTGCTCAAGACTCACCACCCGCGAATCGCGCCTAAGCGTCCACGCGAGCTGACCCGTGCCGACGTCGATCGCGTAGACGAGGCGGGCCCCCCGCTGGAGCAAACAGTCGGTGAACCCCCCGGTCGAAGCTCCCACATCGATTGCAACTCGCCCCGCAACGTCGATCCCAAAAGCCTGAATCGCATGGTCGAGCTTGTAGCCCCCCCGACTGACAAATGCCGGTCGCCGCGATCGAATCTCGATCTCCGCATCCGCCGAAACCAGCGTCCCCGGTTTGCTCGCCCGGAGGTGGGCGAGGTAGACTTCTCCCGCCAACACCATCGCTTGCGCGCGCATCCGGCTCTCAGCGAGACCGCGACCAACCAAGAGGGCGTCGAGCCGCACCCGCTTCCCGGCCATGGTAGTCATTAGCTCTCTCGAGTCAGCAAGTAGCGTGCGAGATCGCGCAACGTAACTCCGGCAGGTCCCAACGGACGTAGGGCCTCGATGGCTTCTTCCGTCAACTCTGCGGCGATGGCACGTGACCGCTCGATGCCAAACGCCGCCGGGTAGGTGACCTTGGCGCGAAGCGCATCGCTGTGGGCGTGCTTACCGAGTTTGGCCTCCTCACCGGTCACATCGAGGAGATCATCTACGACTTGGAAAGCCAACCCGATCCGCTCCCCGTACTGGGTGAGCGCCGCGAGCACTTGGGCCTCTGTCCCCGCCAGCAGCGCGCCGGAACGGATCGACGCCCGAATGAGCGCCGCAGTCTTGCGCAGGTGGATCTGTGTCGCGGCATCCGTCAGGGGTTGCGGAGGGACCGGCGAAGGGCGCCCGCGCATCTGGCGCCCTTCGCCGAGTAGATCCAGCACCTGCCCGCCGACCATCCCTTCGGTTCCAATGGCGGCCGCGATCTCCCGCGACACGGCGACCGTGCGGTCGGCCCCCATGGTCTCGGCCATTTGGGCGATCACGTTGAACGCAAGCGCATGCAGCGCGTCGCCCGCGAGGACCGCGATCGCGTCCCCGAACACGACGTGGCATGTAGGGCGGCCGCGCCGGGTATCAGAGTCGTCCATGGCCGGCAGGTCGTCATGGATGAGGGAGTACGTGTGAATCAGTTCGACGGCACAGGCCACCGGGAGGGCTCGTGGCACATCACCGCCCCCCGCCTCCATCCCTGCAAGGACAAGGATGGGTCGGAGCCTCTTCCCCCCGGCAAAGACACAGTACCGCATGGCTTCGTGGATGATCGCGGGATGCTGCGTCGCGGGCGGGAGACACAATTCGAGGGCGTCATCAACGAGACGCCCTCGGTGGAGGAAGTAGCTTGCGAGGTCTACTCCCGCCACAGGTCCCACAATGTGCGCGGGCTCCCTCATTACCGAATCGAGAAACCGGTCAGTCCGACGGCTTCGTGCCATGCGACAGTCAACTCGTGCACATCCGCTCCTGTCGGTCCGTGTCGGAGGGAGGCCATCAACGCTTCCAGCGTCTCCTTGCTACCCTCCGCAACCACCTCGACCCCGCCGCCGGGGAGATTGCGCACGAATCCGCTAACCCCCAACCGGCGTGCTGCGCGTTCTGTGAACCACCGGAACCCCACTCCTTGCACGTGCCCGCGAACACAGATGTTGACACGCGCGAGACCCTCTTCAGTCACCATGCGCCCGCGCGGGAGTCACCCGGGCTCGGTACAGCGCTCCCAGGACTCCATTGACGAACTTTCCCGAGTCTTCGGTCCCGTAGGCTTTGGCTAACTCAACAGCTTCGTTGATGACAACCCGCGCCGGCGTCGGTGTGTACAACAACTCGTAGGCTGCCAGGCGGAGAATCGACCGATCCGTATTCGCGAGCCGATCGATTGACCACGTCCCCGTCAAGGCTTGGAGTTCCGTATCCAGACGGCCGCGAACCGCCCAGGTACCCTCGCACAGGCTCTGGACGAACGCCCAGTCCGCATCGGGATCCTCCTGCTGCAACCGGGTCAAGATCTCCCGGAGAGCTTGACGCCCCACGTCCACTTCGAAGAGGGCGCGCAAAACAAGTTCTCTGGCACGCCGTCGGGACCCCACTCTCTCACCTCGTCCGCGCGCAGCCCCACAAAAACAAGAACGACCACCTTGTAGCCTGGAGGCACGCGCCCGTGACCGAGGACTGGAACGGTCGAGTGGGCGCGACGTTCAGGCGCTGCGGGTGGCCCTGCACGAACAGAGTATACCAGAGGGGTAGAGGAGCCGCAACACGGTGCGCTGGCTCAAGAAATGCGCGTGACTTTTCTCCGTTCATCGCGTTAGGTGATAGCGCGCCACGAATGCGCGCGGAGTCAGCGACCTCGAATGAAACTGGCAGTAGACCTCATCATCAATCGTCGCTGCATTGCCGGAGCAGCGCACTTGTGGTCGGCTAGGACTCGGAGCCTTGAGCGAAGATCAAGTTCCTCTTCCTCGTACATTCGATTGTCCTGGTCGGCATGACCATCCCACGTTGGATCATGACGCTCGAACTGTTTTTGGACGCTCTCGGCCTTACGGCGGTGCCCCGACAGCACGCTCATACCCTCCTCTTGCCCTAGGCGCGCACCCTGCACGGAGACCGCTGTGGGCCGTCTATCGTCCTTGCCAGGGGATGTGCGCAACGATCGGGTTCCGTTCTGTGGCGCATTTGAGCCTCTCCGTACGCCGAGGAGTTTCGTGGTAAGTCCGTGGAAGCTTTCAGGAGACTTTCTGCCTACGGCCGTCGGTCAAGGGCTGATCGTCTGCCGAGGTTCCTGCGGGAGCTCGACGACAGAAGAGTTGGAAGGAAGTGCTAGCCGATTTCCCGAACGCCCCTCTTTAGTAGGCAGCATACCCGGTCGAACAGACCATATAGAGAGCCCCTGGTCCGTTCGGCGGCCACCGCCGCATCCCGGTGGGGGGTCGCGGTCTGCGCAGACCGGTTCCGGCTCGCGGGCAAGTCCCTCCGAGGTCTGAGCACCACCCAGGGCGTCCGTTCAGGCAACATCAGCCATCGCACGACAAGAGGTGAATTTCGGTGGGGAAGCGAGTCTTATTGGGCCAAGTCCTCCTCAAAGCCGATGTGGTCTCGCAGATGCAATTGGATCTGGCGCTTGAGGAGCAGCGCGCGACCGGAGACCGGTTGGGCGATATCTTCCTCCGGAACGGTCTAGCGACGCAGGAGGCAATCGCTGGCGCGGTCGCTCGGCAACAGAGTATCCGGTTCATCCGCCTGCAAGACACCGTGTTGGAAGAAGGGGCACTGCTCCTCGTCCCTGAGCACCTCGCGAGGCGACACCGCGTCATTCCGATTTCGCGATCCGGCGATTCGCTGCTCGTCGGCATGGTGGATCCGACCGACATTGTTGCCATCGATGACCTCCGCAAGCTCACTGGGAAAGGAATTGAACCCGCCATCATCACCGCAGACGACTTCCGGCGGGCGCTCAGCCAGTATCCGGCGCTCGACAGTTCTGTAGAACAGCTGATCCTGGAAATCAAGCCGTCCGATTCTTTGGGCGATGAAGATGCCACGGACCGGCTCCGCGCTTTCGCCAACGAGGCCCCTCTCGTCCGCCTCGTCAACACCGTGATCCTCCAGGCGGTTCGTCGGGGCGCGAGCGACATCCACGTCGAACCCCAAGAGCACCGCGTGCGAATCCGGTACCGAATCGATGGAACCCTCTACCCCATCATGACCCCGCCCAAGCACATCCACCCCGCGTTCATCTCTCGGCTGAAGATCATGGGGAACATGAATATCGCTGAGCGCCGCCTTCCCCAGGACGGCCGCGCAGAAGTGACCGTCGACAACCGGTCTATCGACCTCCGCATGTCGACCATCCCGACCGTGTGGGGCGAGAAGTTGGTCATGCGGATTCTTGAGAAGCAAGGCGCCTTCATTGATGTGGAGACGCTGGGGCTGGTACCCGAGGATCACCGCCGGTTCGAGTATCTCATCGCGAAGCCGAACGGGATTCTCCTCCTCACGGGTCCCACCGGCTCGGGGAAAACGACGACTCAGTACGCGATTCTCAATCGGCTCAACCGGACTGAGGTCAACATTGTCACAATCGAGGATCCCGTGGAGTACCAGTTGCCCGGAATCGCCCAGGTGCAAGTTAACGTCAAGGCGGGGGTAACCTTTGCCACCGGCTTGCGGTCGTTCCTCCGGCAGGATCCTGACATCGTCATGGTGGGAGAAATCCGAGACGAGGAGACGGCCCGGATCGCGATCCATGCCGCCCTAACCGGTCACCTTGTCCTCAGCACCCTCCACACGAACGACGCTCCCGGGGCGGTGACGCGACTGGTCGACATGGGGATTGAGCCCTTCCTCGTCTCCTCCTCGGTGATCGGCGTCATCGCGCAGCGGCTCGTTCGCATCCTATGTCCCAAGTGCAAGGCCCCCCACACCCCCGCCCCCGATGTCCTCACGCACGCGGGCCTTGGTGGGGGAATTGAGCTCCCCACTCTGTATCGCCCCGTCGGGTGCGCGCACTGCGGGTTCATCGGCTACAAGGGGCGGACGGGAATCTTCGAAATCATGACGATGGACGATTCGGTGAAGCACCTCGTCTCCAAGAACGGAACCAGTGCGCAACTGAAAGACGCGGGGGTCATCGGAGGCATGCACACGCTCCACCAAAGTGGCCTGGCGAAGGTGTTGGATGGGACGACGTCGTTGGAAGAAGTCCTCCGCGTGGTCTTCGTAGAGGATAGCGGAACAAGAGCGAGCGGGTCGGCGGGAGTCGGCGGAGACCGGTCACGGTTCGCCCATCGATGACTGGCTCTACCTCACCAGCGTCTCGGACCGCCAATCGGACCCCATCCCCGGATGACCTTGCCACCAGGTGACGAGGTTCCCCGAAACTGGAACGAACTGACGGCTCGCGGACACCGGAGCGGCGACGATCGGCCAAGTTGATAGAATGCACCCAAGCATCTAAGCGGCGCACGGCGGCGCACGCCCTGCAACACCCGGCTGGGCGAGCCTAAACGCGTCCATGGGGGGGAATAGTACCCGTAACCGAGTGCCTCTAGCCACTGTGCTCACGTCCGGATGCTAGACGCGGCTGGAATCCGAATGCGGGTTCCGCCGCGGGTGTGAGGGAGTGCCATTTCGTTGGTGCTGGCCGCGTTCGCCGAGACCATTCGCCGTGTCCCCGCTCGTCCAGTGCTAGCCAGCCGTCACGCGCTCTGGGCAGAGGGAGTGTTGCTCACCGCGATCCTTGTCCTCGCGGTTGCGTTTCGTTTTGCCACGATCGGGAGCAAGAGTTTCTGGTACGATGAAGCGTTCTCCGCCAATGCCGCCAGCCGACCGATCCCGGAGATTGTCGCGCTGACCGCGCGCGAGGATGCGCATCCGCCCTTGTACTACATTGCTCTCGCCGCATGGGGGCGCGTGGTGGGAACTAGTGATGTCGCCCTCCGGTCGCTCGGCGCCATTGCGAGCCTCGGGACGGTCCTCGCCACGTGGTGGATCGGACGGCGGCTTGGCGGGCATTTGATCGGAGCCCTCGCGGCATTCTTGACGGCGACATCTCCGTTCCAAGTCCTCGCCGCCCAGGAAGCCCGCATGTACGTCCTCTTAGGCCTCTTGACGGTGCTGGCTTGGGCCGCGCTCCTTGTGGCGCTGGAAGGGCGACGAGGAGGTTGGATCGCGTACGTCATCGCGACTACCCTCGCACTCTACACCCACTACTTCGCCGGACTCACCCTCCTTGGCCACGCCCTGTTTGTGCAGGCGGTCGCGCCGCGGCGTCGACAGCAGTGGTTGCTTGCACAACTTGCCGTGCTCCTCCTCTACGTCCCCTGGATTGGCCCATCGTTCAACGTGTTGAGTTCGGGCCGCGGCGGGCCGTTCTTCCGACCGCCCCTCGGAGCGGAAACAATCACGTCCCTCTTGGGGTTCCTGAGTTTCGGAGGGCATGCGTTTGGGTTCATGGGGTGGTTTGGAGGAACCAGGACCTCTCTGGTCAGTCAGGTCGCCGTCCTTCTCCCGTTCCTCGCCCTCGCCGTGCTCGGGGCGGTGTCGATCTGGAACCGACCATCTGTTCGGTGGTTCCTCATCGGGTACCTGGTAGTCCCTGTGGCCGCCGTCTTTGCGGTCTCCGTCCGGTACAATGTCTTCTATCCCCGCTATTTCTCATTCGTCTACCCTCCCTTCGCGCTACTGTTGGCCTTTGGAATTGGCGCGATTACCTCGAGGGTGCCCCCCTCCTTGCGCAGAGCAAGCATCCTGACGAGCCTCTTGGTGTTCGTAGCGGTCTCTGGCTGGGCGTTGCAGGAAGCCTACACGAACCCGAAATACGATCTGTTCAACTGGCGGCGCGTTGCGACTCTCCTGGCCGACGACGCAGGCCCAAACGACCTAATCGTCCTCACGCCCGCGTTCGCCGAGCTTCCGTTTATGCGGTACTTCCATGGGTCCCAACCCGTCGTGCCCATTACGCCGTTGGAAATCATTGACCCCACCGTCCCGGCCCAGCCCGATCCAGCCGCTCAGGCGCGCAACCGTGAGGTGTTCTCTCGGTATGCGTCGCAGCATGAGGTCATGTGGGTCGTGATCACGGTCCCATATCCCCGATACGCACTCGATCGATTCGAACGCTTGCTGAAGGGGATCTACGACGTCCAGGGAATCGCGGACTTCAACGGGATCTTGATCGTGAAGATGCCCCGCCATCGGTCGGAGCCTACATCCCACCCATGAGCGCGCGAACGATCCACCCTCGAAAGACCCGCGCCCGTCGGCGGGCTTCGCGCGCTACCGACGGATCCCGCAGGAACCATTCCGCGCCGACCAGTCGATCAATCTCGTCCGTTGCCGCAAACGGTCCAAAAGAAGGCTACCGGGCCATGATCTGGGTCGTGCTGCCAGCCTACAATGAGGAGGACAACCTCGGCGAGCTCCTGCGAAGCATCCGCCACGCCCTGGACGTCTCCACGCGCTACCGCGTCCTCGTCATCGACGACGGCAGCACGGATCGGACCGCTGCGGTCGCGGCGCGTGAGCACCCCCGGATGCCGGTCCACACCATCAGCCACGGCCACAACCGCGGATTGGCGCAGGCGATCCGCACGGGGCTCGCCGCAGTCACGAAGGATGCCGCTGAAGAAGACGTGCTTGTGATCATGGATGCGGACAATACGCATCCACCGGAACTCATCCCTCGACTGATCGATGCGCTGGACGGGGGGGCTGACGTCGCCATTGCCTCGAGATTCCGTCGTGGAAGCCAGGTATTTGGTGTACCCTTGATGCGACGGATACTCAGCCGTGGGGCGGCCCTGGTGTTTCGCGGGCTCTTCCCGATCCGGGGGGTGCGCGACTACACCTGCGGCTATCGTGCTTATCGTGTGGGGATCCTCCAGCGGGCAATGCAAGAATACGGCGACGACCTCATCCAATCGAGCGGATTTTCGGTCATGACGGAGCTCCTGCTCCGCCTCCGCCCATTGGGCCCGGCTGTGTCAGAAGTCCCCCTGATCCTGCGCTACGATCGCAAGCGAGGAAAAAGCAAACTAGTTCCTGGGAGCACGATCCTCCAGTACCTCACCCTCATTCAAGGCGAATTCAGCCGCCTGGCGGCAAAGAAACGCCTCACGCGCGGCCTTGACCCGTAACCACGAGGCGTCGCCCCTTCAGCGACTCACCGCGCTCTGGACGCGCCCGGATCGGCGCTTCATCCGCTTCTTCATGGTCGGGGTCGTCGGCGTAGGGGTGAGTACGACGGTCCTGTGGCTCACGGTTCGGGCGGGGGGGCTCCCTGCCCCTGTGGGCGGGGTGTGCGCCGCTGTCATTTCGACATTTACGAACTTCCTGCTCAACGACGCCTTTACGTGGCGCGATCGCCGGTCGCCCTCACTCCGTGCGAAAGCGGTCCGACTGGTGCGCTATTACGCGACGACTGCGGCCGGAAACCTCGTCTATGTAACCGTTCTCACCATCTTGACCCATAGCTTCAAGCTCTACGTTCTCTTCGCCAACGTTGGTGCCATCGCTGCCGGGGGCACGCTCAACTACGTGCTCCACAATCGGTGGACTTGGCGGAAGTTCGAGCCACATTCATAGCCGGGAAAGGAGCGGCGGCTATCAGATGGACTGGTTGAGGCAGCGAAACATGAGGGAGCGGGTAAGAGCGCTCCCCTAGTCTCTCGGGACCCCGATCTGATTATTTCACGCGCTCGAGATACTTGCCCGTCCGCGTATCCACGCGCACGCGATCACCCACTGCTACGAAGAACGGCACATGGATGACAACCCCAGTCTCTACGGTGGCCGGTTTCGTGCCTCCCGCGACCGTGTCACCCCGGATCCCGGGAGCGGTGTCCACGATCGCGAGTTCGACGGTGTTCGCCAGTTCGACTCCGATCGGACGACCTTCATAGAACGTCACGGTGATATCGGTGCCCTCCTTCAGGAAGCTCCTCGCCTCTCCCAGTAGGTCGGCGGAGAGGGTCACCTGCTCATAGGTTTCCTGGTCCATGAAAACATGCGAGGTCCCCTCAGCGTACAGGTACTGCATCACCTTGCGATCGAGGTAGATTAACGGTACCCGCTCGCCGGCGTTGAAGGTCCGTTCGGTCGTCGCCCCGGTCTTGAGGTTTCGGACCTTCGCGCGCACATACGCGCTCCCACGACCGCGTTTCACGTGCGCGGACTCGACGATCGTGAACAGGTCCCCATCCAGCTGGACAATCACCCCAGACCGGAAGTCATTGCTAGAAATCATGCGGGACGCCTCCTCGGACAGACCGGAAGCATTCTACCAGCCTCCGGAGGCGCAGCACAACACGCTGACGCTAGTGTCTCTTGTCGGCGCGATCCTAAGAGGGGTGCCATCTAGAGCTCACAGAGCGCCTTGGGCGACTTCGTCAAGCTCTGACATCCCGATTCGGTGATAACCGCCAAGTCCTCGATGCGCACGCCCCCCCACCCGCTCAAGTAGATCCCTGGCTCGACCGTAATGACCATCCCCGGTTGGAGGGTGGCATCTTCGCGGGGCGAGAGCGTGGGCCCCTCATGGACCGCCAATCCGACCCCATGGCCCAACCCGTGCCCAAAAGCCTCCCCAAAGCCCGCCTTTGTGATCACAATGCGAGCCAGCGCGTCCCCTTCTCGCCCGGTCATGCCCGGCTTGAGCCCCGCCAACGCGGCCTGGTGGGCCTCGAGCACAAGATCGTAGATCTGGCGTTGCCGGGGAGTGGCAGGTCCCAAGACGACCGTCCGGGTGCAATCGGACACATACCCTTGGACACGCGCGCCGAAATCCAAGGTGACCAAGTCACCGCGGTTCATCGCCCGGTCCGTCGCGCCCGCGTGCGGCCGCGCGGACTGCGGCCCACTGGCCACAATGGAATCGAACGCCTCTTCCTCTGCACCTCGGCGCCGCATGAAGAACGCTAGCTCCGTGGCCACGTCCCGCTCCACGGCGCCGGGTCGCAAGTGGGTCTGGATGTGCGCGAACGCTGCATCAGCAATCGCGACCGCCGCATTGATGCGCTCAAGTTCCTCAGGCTCCTTCACCCACCGCAACCTGTCCACGCCATCGACGGCGACCAGGTCGACGGGCGCGAGCCGATCCACATACTCCTGGTGCTGTTTCACCGTGACTGTATCGCTTTCAAACCCGAGCCGCTTCCACCCCCGCTCCCGTACGACCGTAGCCAGGGTCTCGATGAGCTGTCGCTCGGCCTTCAGTACCTCGAACCCGCGGGCTTCTTCCTTCGCCCGGTCGATGTAACGGAAATCGACGAGCAACTGCGCGTTGCTGAGGGAGACGATGGCGATCCCTGCCGACCCCCTGAACCCAGAGAAGTAGGTGCGGTTTTCGGGTTTCTGGATCAAGATGGCCTCGATCCCCTGCTCTCGCACGACTACGCGCAATCGATCAATCCGCGACAACGCCACGAGCTTCCCTCCGCATTGGGGTTCTTAGACGCCTTGTCGGGGTTGGCGGAGAGGGAGAAGATTTCCTCTCCACGCGATGAGCAACCCGAAAGCACATGACGATGGCCCCGCTGCCTCGGGGCTCCACCCTCCGGCGTCCGCGGGGACAGGCGAGGCAGCCTTCCCCCAACGAGACACGGCCGGGGGAACCCCCGGCCGTGTGCATATCTGTTCGGATCTCCCGCGTCTACTTGGGTGGGGCGAGCGGCGCAGGCCGACCCGTGCTCACTATTTGGTCGAACGCCGCGAGGTACGCCTCTCGGTTCCCAGTCATGGAGTACACTTCGAGCAACGCGAGGCGCGCATTGAGCGACGCGGGCCGGAGTTTGATGGCCCGCTCCAATGACGCGACCGCTTTCGCTCCGTACCCTCCTGCGTAGGGAGCAAACCCGAAACGCCACAGCCGCATGCCGTGGAGGTAGGCGACGCCTAGCCAGTAGTGGGCGTCGGCGTCGTTGGCGTCCTTGGCGATCGCGTCGTTGTAGGGCTTGATCGCTTGTGTGAACCCCGCCTCGGAGTAGAAGCGGGTGGTATCAAAGGGTGGGAGTGCGGCCTGGCTGACAGTCGCCAGCACGCCCACCACGAGTCCTGTGACGATCAGAATACGGACCATGTGCCCTCCTTACGGCGCAGCGTCCTTGACAATCGTCGGCGTGATCAGGAAGATAACCTCAGTCTCGACGGAGCGCTTCTCATTGTGACGGAAGAGCTCGCCGATAATCGGGATGTCGCCCAGCAATGGGACCTTGATCGTCTCTTCCCGCTCGTCTCGCCGGATCAACCCCGCGAGGACAATCGTCTCTCCGTCTTTGACCTGGACTGAGGTCTCAGCGACCCGGTTGGTCGTCCGAGGCGCCTGGGAGCCGCTGAACGTATCGATCTGCAACAGCGAGCTCACTTCAGTCCTGAGACTCATCGTCAGGATACCACCCGTGTTGACTCTGGGCGTCGCATCGAGCTTGACGCCCACATCCACGAAGCTCACCGCGACCGTAGTCGCGCCGCCCGTGGTGGGGACCTGCGTGAAGATCGGCACCCGCTCCACGAGGTTCACCGATGCCTTGTTTCCGTCGAGCGTGGCGACGCGCGGTGCCGACAGAATCCGGCTCTTCCGCTCGGTCACGAGGGCATCGAGCTTGAAGAGCAAGATGTCCGTCGGGAGGATCTTGAAGAGGACCCGGTTATTGAGGGGGTCGGTCGAAACACTTCCGAACGCCCCGCCCAACCCGCCGTACAAGCCGAGGTCACGGAGCACGTCCATGCTCGTCTCGACCGCGTGCACCTGGATCATGACCTGCGGCACCTTGACATCCAAGGACACGAGGACTTTCGCGACTTCTTCCTGTTGCGCCGTCGTCCCGGTGATCAACAGGGAACTCGTGCGCGCATCGGCCGCCACACGCACCCCGGGGACCGCCGCAGCGATCGCCGCCCGCACCAGGTCAAGGTTCGCGAAGTCCAGATGGTACGAGATGGTCTGTGGTACCTCCGGCGGTGGGGCCAGCTTTTCCGCCGAGGAGACGATGATGTTCCGCTTCAGGCGGCGAAAAGCGAGGTTGTTCGCTTCGAGAATGAAGCGGAACGCTTCCTCGCAACTCACGTCGACCAGTCGGAGCGTGATCGACCCTTTGACGGAGTCGTCCGTAACCAAGTTGAAGCCGCAGAGCTTCGCGAGCGCGGTCAACACATCGCTCATCGCTACCCCGCGGAATTCCAGCAGCTTCAGCATACCCGGCCCCTGCTCGGCGGGCAGCTGCGCGGTCTGCACTACGCCGTTGCCGGCGGTCGCCACCATGGGGACGCCGAGGTTCGGCCTGGCCGCAAGCGAGGCCGTCGTGACGGGCTTTGCCCCAGCGTCCGTGACCCCGACTCGGGGGATACTCGCCACGATGATGTTGGGGGCCGTCCGTTGCATCTCCACGGGAACCGGGCGGACAAGATCGATGACGATCCGGGCGATCGCCGGACTCACCTGGAACTGCCCCACGCGCACGCGCAGGACGTTCCCGTTGCTGATCTCGGTGGAAGTCCGCAACTCCGGATCAATCACCGCATCCATCAGGTTAATGACTACGCGAGGTGGCGCAAGGTCGTACATCTCGGTGACGTGGTAGAGGACCTGGCTCGTCGCCACAATCCCGATCACAAGTTTGCTCGGGAATTGCTTGACGGTAACCTGGGTCACGCGCTTGGGCGCCCCAAATGCGGTTCCCATTCCGACCGACGGAATCGCTACCAGCGCGGCCAGGACGAGGGCAAGAAGTGTGCGATGACGTGTGGACCAATGAACCCGCATGCTACTACTCACCTCCCATTCGAACGTCAAACTGCGTGCCGCCCCTCGAGAATCTGACGAGGCGCCGTGAGGCGTCAATCTTCACTACACGGAGCGAGCCAATCGAATCACCTTCACCAACAACCTGGGTTCGTCCATCGATGACTATGACCGCCACGGAACTCGTGTCCCCAATGATCCCCGTGACCTGAATTCCTGTGGGGCTCGGAGGGGTCCCCGGGACTGGCGGGATGGCCCCAACGCCTGGCAGGGGCGGGGGGGGTAACGTCACGAGCGGAGGCCCCGATGGGACTGGCGCTCCCCCTCCGGCAGGCCGCACGAGCGGAATGAACGGGTCTGGCCTCCCTGTCGGCCCTGGCGGGACCGCGGAGGAAACAGCTACGTTCGCCGCCGGTTTCGGCGCAGGCTTCCCCCCGGCCGCGGGGCTCGGGGTTGGCTTGGGCGCCTGGGCCGAGGTGACCGCCGGTGGCGTCGCCGAGGTCCCAGGACTCCCAGCGCTTGGCGTGGGGGTTGCGCTCTTCCCTGGCACGCCCGAACTCGTGCTGGGTGCCGGTGGCAACGGCGTGGTGCTGCCAACGCTCCCGGCAGGTTGCTGAGGCGCCGTGACCGTGGTTGGCTCCTGTTCTCCACGACCACCGAGCAAGCCCGGGGCGAGGAACCGGCCGATCAAGTATGCGATACCAAAGACCACGACGACGACCAGCGCCACTCCGGCCGGGCTCTTCATTAGCCTACGGAGTCCGCCCATTACCCGCCCTCCTTGGGAAGCACATACGTGTCAATGTCAATGTCCAAGTTCAGCTCCGGCACGGTCTTCGGATTCACGCCCAGCTTCTTCACGCGAATGAGCCGCGGGAAATCCTGGAGCTGAGTCATGAGTTGCATGACTTGACTGTAGTTAGCGTTCACGTTGAGCTTGATCGGGAACCGATAGTAGAGTGGAGCTGGTTTGGGCGCCTGCGCTGCGGGCGCAGAGGCCCCACCTCCTGCTGGAGCGCCCGCGGGTGCAGGGGTCCCCGAGGTGACCGCCTCAAGCGGGCTCGGGCGAATCGCTTGGAGCTTGATCTTCAGCGACTTGGCCACGCGCTCGAGTTGGACCAGGAGCGTGGGAACCTCCTTCATCGTCGGCAACTTCGCCTCCACGGAGGCGATGAACCCTTGGAGCTCCGCGTATTCCTTTTCCAACTCTGCTCGCTGCTTCAGGATCGTCTGCAGCCGGTCAAGTTCCTTCTGCCGGTCCTCAAGCTCCGCTGTGAGGGTCTCATTCTTCGCGCGCATGGGCTGGTACGCAAAGAAGTAGTACACGACGAGCGCGAGGACCACTGCTGCGACCATCAAGAGAGTTTGCTCGCGGCGGTTCATTGTGATCCCGCCTCCTTTCGCTCCTGCCGGAGACGGCCGACGACTTGGAAGTTGACCACCTCAGTCGCCGAGATCGGTTGCTTTTGCGCTACGTTGAGGTCGACGTCGCGGAACACTTTCGAGGAGTCGAGATTCACCATCAGCCGGGCCACCGCTTCGTAGCTAAGCCCAAACCCGTCGAAGGTCAGGGCGCCATCGTCCGCGGCCGACATGTTCGTGAGCCACACATCCTTGGGGACGATCGTCCGGAACTCTTCCAGAACCGTGGCCCAGGGCACGCGGGAGGATTCCAGGGTCTTGAGGAGCGCGGCTTTCCGGCGCGCGGTCTCAAGGCGCCGTTTCAACACTTCGATCTCCGCGACCTGGGGACGCAGGACATCGATCTGCTTGTTCGTTTCCGTGATGCTGTCCTGAAGTCGGGCGTTTTCGCTTAGCAAAATCAAGTAGTAACCGCCCAACAACACCGCTACGGCGAGAACCCCCAGGACCAGAAACATCCTGGAGACCACCGGCCCTCGACGGGCCCGCTCTTTCGGGAGTAGGTTGATTCGGATCATCGCTCGGCCGCTCCCCTCATCGCCAGTCCCACCGCGGTCGCCATCGACGGGGCAATGTCCCGTCGCGCATCCGGGCTGAGGATCGCCGCGGGGACCTCACACTGAGCGAAGGGATCCCCCACAACCGTCTCCACCCCGAGCTCGAGCGAGAAGAACCGGCTCAAGTTCGGCAGCCGGGCGGTCCCGCCGCTGATGGCAATCCGCGAGACTTTGGCCTCACGGTACCGTGTCTGGAAGTAATCGAGTGTTCGGCGGATCTCGGTTGCCAGATCGCCAAGGATCGGGAGCATTACGTCGTGGAGCGCGAGAACCGTCTTGTCGTCGGGCATCGGTTCGCCCTCGAGCAGGACCATCCCCTTCTGCTCCTTCAACCGCTCTGCCGATTGAAACTCCATGTCCAGTTTCGTGCCCACCGCGCGGGTCAGGTTATGGCCCCCGATGTTGACGTTGCGGGTGCCCCGGAAGCTGCCCCCTCCCGCGATGACGATATCGGTCGTTTCCGCGCCCAAATCGACGAACACCTGGGCATCCCCCGCAGCCTGGGCTGGCGGGGTGTGGGCCCGCAGGATCGCGAACGCATCCACGTCCAACACGTAGGGCTCAAGGCCAGCAGCTTCGACTGCCTGGACGTGCTTCTCTACGGTCTCGCGTTTCGCGGCCACGAGCAGCACAACCACCTTTTTTTGGCCCTCTTCCATGGTCTCCCCGATCGTGTCCAGGTCCATGTTCACTTCGCGGACCCCGTAGGGGATGTACCGTTCGGCTTCAAACCTGGCGGCGTTCTCCAGATCCGCCTGAGGCATTGGAGGGAATTTGAGTTCTCGAACGATGACGGCCTGCCCCCCACCCCCCCCCCCCCCGCGTCGCCCCCCCCCACGCCCCCCGCGCCGCCCACTCCCACGCCCCCCGCGCCCCCCGCTCCCGCGATCTTGGTGGCGGGTGGTGGCCAGGACGACACTGCGCCGCCAAGATCTCCGGGTGTACTGGATGC